>Ga0210015_1000174_pt1 | contig 66978 bp, 63 predicted proteins | sample CryGeymeta201522_FD_185471 | JGI IMG/M metagenome (GOLD analysis project Ga0210015, IMG submission 185471) | Groundwater microbial communities from Crystal Geyser aquifers in Utah, USA - Crystal Geyser metaG 2015-22 (SPAdes) (version 2) | ecosystem: Environmental > Aquatic > Deep subsurface >...
CTGCTATTTCTCGCCGAGCCTTACAAGCTTTAACAAAAGTGCAAACTTTTTCCCGGGGCTCGGCTGCGAAGTGTCCCCCTCGGCAACTTGCCCTTAGGATTACTTATTAGTGATATGACAAAAAAATTCTTATCATTGAAGATGAAAAAATTTTAATAGAAATGTATCGGGATAAATTTACCCAGGCCGGCTTCGAGGTACTTTTAGCCGGCGAAGTAAATGAAGGTCTAAAATTGGCCGAGAAAGAAAAACCGGATTTAATTTTACTCGATATTTTATTACCCAGAAAAAACGGGATTTCCTTTTTGCAGGAATTAAAAAAATATCCACAAATTAGCTCAATTCCGGTAGTAGTTTTCAGTAATTTTGATGATCCAAAGACCAAAACAGAAGCTCAAAAATTAGGAGCAAAAGATTATTTAATTAAGACCAATTACACCCCTCAAGAAATTGTAGAGAAAATTAAAAAATATCTCAAATGAAAAGAATTTTAAATATTGAAACAATTAAATATCTCGGAAAGGAAGTAAGAGTTCGTGGCTGGGTTAATTCTCTTAGACATCACGGAGGAATTGTTTTTTTAGATTTGAGAGACCGCTCAGGAATTTTACAGATAGTTTGCACCCCGGATTTAGCCAAAGACATTAAAGAAGAAGGTGTTTTAGAAATAGAAGGCGAAGTCAAAAAAAGACCAATTAAAATGATAAACCCCGAATTGGAAACTGGCGAGATTGAACTTGAAGCCAAAAATATTAAAATTTTGGCCAAAACAAGAGTTCTTCCTTTTGATTTAAAGGATTTGAAAGTGAGTTTACCCGTTCTTTTGGACTGGAGACCCTTGAGTCTCCGAAATAAAAAAATCAAAGCAATCTTTGAAATTCAGGAAGAGGTAATTTCCAGTTTTAGAAAAATTATGAAAGATTTGGATTTCATTGAATTTCAGGCGCCGGTAATTGTCCCAACTGCTACCGAAGGCGGAGCGGAGCTTTTTCGCATCGATTATTATGATTATGATGCTTATCTTGTTCAAAGCCCCCAGCTTTATAAACAAATTATGGTTGGTGCTTTTGAGAGAGCTTTCACTATTACCAAAGTTTTTAGAGCAGAGCCCAGTGTTACCACTCGCCATCTCTCAGAATTTATCAGTTTAGATGTCGAAATGGGTTTTATTGATTCCTGGGAGGATTTAATGGAGAATTGTGAAATTATAATTAGAAATATCTTTTCTGGCCTCGAAAAAAATTGTGATAAGGAATTAAAAATGTTTGGAGCGACTCTGCCAAAAATAAGTAAAAAAATCCCTCGACTTAAAATGCGTGAAGCCCAGAAAATTATTTTTCAAAGAACGGGAAGAGATCACCGAAAAGAGCCTGATTTAGAGCCGGAAGATGAAAAAGAAATTTGTGATTATGCTAAAGAAAAATATGGCTCAGAATTAATTTTTATTACCCATTACCCAACAAAAAAGCGACCATTTTATACTTATCCTGACCCAGAAGATCCAGAATATACTTTAAGTTTTGACCTTCTTTGCCGGGGATTAGAGGTAGTTACTGGCGGACAGAGAATTAATGATTATAAAATGCTTTTAAAAAATATAAAGAAATGGGGTTTAAAAATTAAAGATTTCAAGTTTTACCTTCAAGCCTTTAAATACGGAATGCCACCTGAAGGAGGATTTGCTATTGGTGCTGAGAGGCTGGTAAAACAAATTTTGAATCTGGAAAATGTTCGGGAAGCCAGTTTGTTCCCCCGAGACATGATAAGAATCGACCAAAGATTATCTACTTTACAACCTAAGAAAAAGAGGGCTTAAAAATGAGTAAAAGTTTTAAAACATTTTTAATTGTTTTTTTGCTAAGTTTGCCTTTTTGGTGGGGGGTTAATATTTTAGGAAAAAATTTAGAGAATTTTTTCTTTAAGCAATATTATCAATCCCCCTTGTCTGTTCAAATCCCGCTCTTTTATAAAGGGGCTGGACTTGCGGCGGGTGAATTTTGGGCAGCCGAAGAAATTATTCCCCCAAAGTTTGATATTGAGGCTAAGGCAGCAATTTCGGTTAAATTAGATAAAGATGGTAGCAAAGAAACTATTTTTGAAAAGAATTCTGAAAAAATATTACCCATTGCTTCTTTGACCAAATTGATAACGGCCTGGGTTGTTTTTGAATACCCGGAATATTATAATTTCTCACGAGAGGTTAGGATTTCAAAAGAAGCCATAATGCAAGAGGGAGATTTTGGATTATATGAAGGGCAGCTAATTTCAATAAATGATCTTTTATATTCAATGTTAATTGAATCTAGTAATGACGCTGCCTTTTCCTTGGCCGAAGCTTTATTCTCAGAAACCAAAGCAAAGTCTGAAGAAAAAATAGAGGCATTTGTGGCTTTAATGAATCTTGAAGCAAAAGAAAATATTGGTTTAAAAAATACTTATTTTATAAATCCTACCGGACTGGAAGTAGAATCGAAAGATGGAAACCGACTTTCGAACTATTCAACCGCTAAAGACCTGGTTGAGCTTTCCAAAAACATTCTTTTAAAACATCCGGAGATTTTTGAAATTTCCAAAAACAAATCTGCGGAAATCTTTAATAATAATTATTTAGCCGTCAATAAAAATATAATTTTAAATGATAATACTGTTGGAGGAAAGACGGGTTGGACGCCAACGGCCGGTGGCTGCATTCTTTTGGTTCAAAAAAGCGAACGGGACGCGAGAGTTCTCCGCGAAGCGGAGACTCCCGTCCTAAATGAAAAAGAAGAATATTTCATTAACGTAATTTTGGGCACCGATTCCTCGGACTCCCGATTTTCTGGAATGGAAAAGTTAATTCAACTAGTTTATTAACCAAACAACTAAACAACTAACAACTAACAACGAGTTATAAGTTGTGAGTTATAAGTTGTAAGTTAAAAGCGTGCCTTTTTACCAAAATCCTGAATTAGCAATAAATGTTATAAAAGTTTTTATTTTAGCGCTTGTTGCCAGCCTAATTGCTGTTTTTTTAACTCCAATTTTAACTCATTTTTTATACAAATATAAATTATGGCGCAAAAGCCCCAGAACTAAAACAATTACCGGCCAACCCTCTCCTGTTTTTTATCAACTTCACAAAGAAAAAGAGGTGACAGTACCGCGGTTTGGCGGGCTTTTAATTTGGGGGGTTACTACCTTGGTGATTTTTTTATTTTTTGGCCTTTCACAAGTTTCTGATAACTTTTGGCTACAAAAACTTAATTTTTTATCCCGAAACCAAACTTGGTTGCCCCTTTTTACTTTAATAGCGGCTGCTCTTCTCGGTCTTTCCGATGATATTTTGCAAGTTTTTGGAAAAGGAAAATATGTAGCTGGGGGAATGAGATTTACCAGACGGCTTTTAATTGTAATTTTAATTGGAGCTATCGGAGCCTGGTGGTTTTATTTTAAATTAGGGTGGTCAACAATTCATATTCCCTTATTTGGCGATATTGCTATTGGTCTTTGGTATATCCCTCTTTTTATTATTACGACGCTTGCTTGCTGGGCAGGAGGAGTAGTAGATGGATTGGACGGCTTGGCCGGAGGTATTTTTGCTTCCATTTTCGCCGCTTTTGGAATAATTGCTTTTTTCCAGGGCCAAGTTGATTTAGCTGCTTTTTGTACGGTAATTGTTGGAACGGTTTTGGCATTTTTGTGGTTTAATATCCCTCCAGCCAGATTTTATATGGGAGAAACCGGAATGTTGGGTTTAACCTCAACTCTTGCCGTGGTAGCTTTTTTAACCGACTCGGTGATTGTTTTGCCGGTTATTGCCGGGATACTAGTGATTGAAGTCGGTTCGGTAATTCTACAACTTTTATCTAAAAAATTTAGAAAAAAGAAAATTTGGCTTTGTACTCCCATTCATCATCATTTTGAAGCCAAAGGCTGGCCTTCTTACAAAGTAACAATGAGATTTTGGGTGATAGGAATAGTGCTTGCCATTATCGGAGTAACAATACGATTACTTTGTTAGTTACAAAATGAGTCAGATTTTTTAAATCGGGCGCAATCAAAATGATTGAACCCCTTTTTTATTTGAGTAAAAGCTAAAATTTTGCTATAATTGGCAGCGAGGAAGCCCCGCCCCCTAAGCTGTCTGAATTTTGCTAAGGTACTTTGATTTACTTTTTTAGTGTATTTCGGGCGGCATAGAGGGCGGGGCGACCGAGCGAACCAATTATCTCTAGAAACATATTTAATGTATGAAAATTGATTTTTTAAGAAAAAAATACCCAAAATTCGTCTACGAAAGGTATTATTATAAAATTGCCCAAAATAATTTGAAGATTTTTTTTGATTTTAAGACAGATCCCGATATCCGATTTAAACCCACTCTGATTGTAAAAAACATTGACCAATCTTGTTTCAAGAAAATAAAAAAAGAGGTTCTTGATAATTTAGTCTTTCACCTCGGCTTAATGGAAATCCCCAGCTACTGGAAAGCAACCTGCTCGCCAGAGATAGAAATTCAAGCCGGTTATTTAAACAAAGACCAAATTAAATGGTGGAAGGATTTAATAATAAACGGTATGGGTCAGTTTTTTTACGAAAATAAAATTAACTGGCGGCAACCTGACTTTTTAAAAATAGAATCTTCCAACCGGGATGGCTTCCCGGTGGGACGCCGGGAAGCCATCCCGGTGAAAAACTCTTTAAAAGATAGGTATTTGGTTCCGGTAGGAGGAGGAAGAGATTCGATTGTTACTTTGGAGGATTTGAAGAAAAGAAAGAAAGAAATAAGCTGTTTTTTGGTTAGCCCGACTAAGGCTGCCAGAAAAATAGTGAAAATTGACGGAATCAGAAATTCCGTAATAGTGGGAAGAAAAATTGTTCCGGCTTTGCTGGAATTAAACAAAAAAGGGTATCTCAACGGCCATACTCCTTTTACGGCGGTTTTGTCTTTTTTAAGTGTTTTTTGCGCCATTTTGTTTGATTATAAACACATTGCTTTTTCCAATGAAAAAAGTGCTGACGAAGGTAATGTAAGATATTTAGGAAGGGTGATTAACCATCAATGGTCAAAAAGTTCAGAATTTGAAAGAAGATTCAAAAATTACTGCAAGAAATATTTAGCAAAAAATGTAAATTATTTTAGTTTTTTAAGGCCCTATACCGAACTTGAAATTTCAAAAATGTTTACAAAATATCCAAAATATTTTTCAGTTTTTTCCAGTTGTAATGTAGCTTCAAAGACGGGGGATAGGTGGTGCGGGGAGTGCCCAAAATGTTTGTTTGTTTATGCTACCTTATATCCTTTTTTAGACTATAACCCGCCCACCGCGTCCTCCCGCTCGCTTCGCGAGCGGGCCCCTAAAAAACAACTTCTCAAAATTTTTGGTAAAGATCTTTTTGAAAATAAAAAACTTTTACCAATAATGAGAGCATTAATAGGGAAGGGGAAACCCAAACCTCTTGAATGCGTGGGAACATACAAAGAAAGTCGATTGGCTCTTGATTTAAGTTATAAAAAAGCTGCAAAAATAGGAAAAATTCCTTATCTTTTGAAAAAATACAATGATCTTAAATGAATTGAAGAATAAAAGAATTTTAATTTTGGGTTTTGGCCTGGAAGGACGAGACACTTTTTTATTTTTGAGAAAATTATTTCCAAACAAAGTTTTGGGAGTAGGGGATAGATTAAAAATTTCAAATTTCAAATTTCAAATTTCAAATTTATTTAAAAACGATAAAAGAGTTAAATTACATTTTGGTAAGAATTATCTCGAAGCGCTAAAAAATTACGATGTTATAGTTAAATCGCCGGGAATTCCACCAAAAATAATCGCCCCTTTCATTACTAAAGGGCAAAAAATTACTTCTCAGACCGAGATTTTCTTCGAAAATTGTCCAGGGAAGATTATTGGAATTACCGGGACAAAAGGGAAAAGTACTACTGCCTCTTTAATTTATAAAATTCTAAGAAAAGATGGAATTAAGGCTCATTTGGTTGGGAATATAGGAAAACCAGTACTCTCATTACTCCTCGGGACGCGAGGCGCTTTCGCGATCAGGTCGCGAGGCGTTTTCGCGAAGCGAAACGCCCCGACCGAGCGAAACGCCCCGTCCTTGGGAGCCAAACCCCGAAGGAATATCTCCGATATCCTACGGGGCAAGAAAGATGATATATTTGTTTATGAGCTTTCCAGTCATCAGCTATACAATCTTAAAAAAAGCCCCAATATTGCAGTTCTTTTAAATATCTACCCTGAACACTTAGATTATTACAGGGATTTTAAAGAATACATAAAAGCTAAAGCCAATATAACAAAGTACCAAACAAGAAAAGATTTCTTAATTTATAATTCTCAAAACCCGATAGTTAAAGAAATAGCTCAGAGCTCCCGAGCTCAAAAGATTCCAATCAAAGGAAAATATTTTGAATTAAATGTAGCAGCAGCAATAAAAGTAGGGAAAATCTTCAAAATTCCAGCAGGAACCATTTCGAAAGTAATTAAAGAATTTAAGTCTTTGCCTCACCGATTAGAGTTCGTCGGCAAATTTAAAGGAATTGAATTTTATAATGACTCTTTGTCAACCATTCCTGAAACAGCCTGCGAAGCTTTAGATTTTTTGGGGAACCGAGTTCAAACTTTAATTTTGGGAGGTTTTGATAGGGGATTAGACTTTAAAAAATTAGTCAAAGCTATCCTAAAAAGCAAGGTTAAGACGTTAATTTTGTTTCCAGTTACCGGCGAAAGAATTTGGCTGGAAATCGTCAAACACCAAGGACGGGGCGTTTCGCTCGGTCGGGGCGTTTCGCTTCGCGAAAACGCCTCGCGACCTGATCGCGAAAGCGCCTCGCGTCCCGAAAGAGTTTTAGAAAGTTTGTTGCACTATTTCGTTAAAAATATGCAAGAGGCTGTAAGATTGTCTTATTTGCATACTAAAAGAGGAAAAATTTGTTTGTTATCTCCCGCCTCTCCCAGTTTTGGAATTTTCAGAAATTATAAAGAAAGAGGGGACCAATTTAAAAAATGGGTAAAGACTGGAGGGAAGATAAGGACGGGGCGTTTCGCTCGGTCGGGGCGTTTCGCTTCGCGAAAACGCCTCGCGACCTGATCGCGAAAGCGCCTCGCGTCCCGAGTGTAGGAATTACTGGTAGGAGGTCTTTGCTTCATTTGAAAAACAAAAAAGGGCAGGGTAAAATGAAATTATGAGGGTGAGAACTCGTGGTTTTGATTACATTTTGTTAGGGGTTTCTGCTTTTTTGTTAATTTTAGGAATTTTAATCTTGAATAGTAGCTCTGCTTCGATTTCTCAGCAAAATTTCGGTTCTCCTACCCATATTTTATTTCATCAAATAAAATATGGCGTCTTTTTAGGGCTTTTGCTTGGGGGAATGTGTTTTTTTCTTTCAATAACCGTTATCAGAAAATGGACCCCGCTTGGTTTATTGGTGATTCTCGTACTAATGGGAATGGCACTTTTACCAAAAATTGGACTTTCTTTTGGGGGGGCTTCCCGTTGGCTGAATTTAGGTCCCATTTCCTTTCAACCTTCTGAATTTCTAAAAATTGGATTTATTTTATATTTAGCGGCCTGGATTTCAAAAAGAGAGCCCCGTGCAAAAACCTACGCTAAGGTTTCAGATACCAAAATGCAAAGCAAAATGCAAAGCAAAAGGAGGCACTTATCCTTGGCTAATAAATTTTGGCCGGGAACTTTATTTGATGAAGGATTAAATCGTCTTTTAGTTCCTTTTTTAATAATTATCGGCTTAATTAGCTTACTTTTAATTTTTCAACCAGACATTGGCACCTTGGGAATAATTGCTTTGGTGGCGATTTTGATGTATTTTACGGCTAACACCAGAATTTTTCACACTGTATTTTTAATTTTAGCCGGTGTTGCCGGCCTAATTGTCTTAATTGGTCTTGCTCCTTACAGATTGAATAGGATTTTTACCTTCCTCAAAGCAGAACTTGACCCAATGGGAATAAGCTACCAAATCAATCAAGCCTTAATTGCCATAGGTTCGGGTGGCATTTGGGGACGAGGACTGGGAATGGGAATTCAAAAATTTGGATTTTTACCCCACTCTATTTCCGATTCAATTTTTGCCACTTTTGCCGAAGAAACCGGTTTTATTGGAAGCTTATTTTTAATTACTCTTTTTTTTATTTTTGCCTGGCAGGGGTTTAAAATTTCAAGAAGATCTTCCGATAAGTTTTCCCAAATTTTGGCCCTGGGAATAACTTCCTGGATTGTAATTCAGGGATTTGTCAATATTGGTTCAATAATAGGAATTTTGCCCTTAACTGGCATTCCCTTACCCTTTATTAGTTATGGTGGATCGCATCTAATAGCTGAATTAATGGGGGTGGGAATACTGCTTAATATTTCAAAACATTCAACCAACAACTGACAACTAACAACCGGCAACGGTTATAAGTTATTGGTTATTAGTTGTTAAGTTACGAAAGGATGAGAATAATTTTTACTGGTGGGGGGAGCGGAGGTCATATTTTTCCAATCATTGCTATAGTTAGGGAGATAAAAAAAATTCGACCGGATTTTAGATTTTATTATATTGGTCCAAAGGACGAATCAACCGTATTTTTGCTTTCCAGAGAAGGAATTAAGGTTAAAACAATTCTGGCTGGAAAAATTAGAAGATACGGCGGACCAAAAGCATTTTCTCAAAACCTGATTGATATCTTAAAGATTCCAATCGGGTTTTTGCAAAGTTTCTTTTATATTTTCTTCCTTTTTCCCGATTTAATTTTTAGCAAAGGGGGATACGGTTCTTTGTCTGTTTCTATTTTGGGCTGGATTTTTCAAGTTCCAATTATTTTACACGAATCAGACATTGCCCCCGGTTTTACCAATAAATTAATAAGTAAATTTGCCTTAGAAATATTTGTATCTTTTCCGGTCAAAGAAACCACCTATTTTTCTCCGAAAAAAATAATTTCAGTAGGTAATCCTATTCGAAAAGAAATTCTGGCCGGTGATGCTCAAGAAGCTAAAAAACTTTTTAGACTGGTAGAGGGGAAGCCGACTATTTTAATTTTAGGAGGATCTCAGGGAGCTCAAAGAATTAATGATTTAATTCTGGATATTTTGCCTCAAATGCTTAGCAATTTTCAAATTATTCACCAAACCGGTTCCAAAAATTTTCAAGAAGTAGAAGCAGAAGCCAAAGCAATGGTTAAACCTCCTTTTGAGAAGTATTATCACCCCTTTCCTTTTTTAAATGAAACCGAGCTAAAGCATGCTTTAAAAATCTGTGACATAGTGGTAAGTCGAGCAGGCTCGGGCAGTATTTTTGAAGTTGCGGCTTGCGGAAAACCTTCTATTTTAATTCCCTTACCGGAAGCCGCCCAGAATCACCAAATTAAAAATGCTTATTTGTGTCAAAAATTGGGAGCATGCATTGTAATTGAAGAAGAAAACTTAACTCCTGGTTTTTTCTTTGAAAAATTAAAATATCTTCTTTCCAAACAAGACCAATTAAAAGAAATGTCAGAGAAGGCTAAGGAATTTTCCCAGCCCAGAGCCGCAGAAATAATTGCCAAATACCTTGTTGAATATTTAATTTATTAAAACCTAACAAAATTTTATGGAAAAAATAAGAGTAAGGATTGCTCCATCTCCTACGGGAAAGCTACACATCGGAACAGCCAGAGCCGCTCTTTTTAATTATTTATCCGCAAAGAAACATGATGGTATCTTTATTTTAAGAATTGAAGACACTGATTTGGAAAGATCAAATTCTGAATTTGAGAAAGATATTATAGAAAGTTTAAAATGGCTAAGGATTGAATGGGATGAGGGGCCTGATATTAGTGGGGCTTTCGGTCCATACAGACAAAGTGAAAGATTAAATATTTATGCCACATATTTAGAAAAACTTCTTTCTGAAGATAAGGCGTATTTTTGTTTTTGCTCTGAACAAGAAATGGAAGCCCAAAGACAGTATCAGTTATCAATTGGAGAGTCGCCTCACTACAATGGAAAATGCGCTGCCCTACCAAAAGAAACGGTTCAAAAGTATTTAGCTGAAGGAAAATCATCAGTTATTAGGTTTAGATTACCTGCAAAAAAAGTAGAATTTAGTGATTTAATTAGGGGACATATAGAGTTCGATACTTCCTTACTAGGGGATATCGTTATTGCCAAGAATTTAACCTCTCCACTTTATAATTTTACTTGCGCTATTGACGATTTTGAAATGAAAATTTCTCATGTCATTAGGGGAGAAGATCATATTTCCAATACCCCAAAACAGATTTTAATTCAGGAAGCCCTGGGTTTCCCCAGGCCGAAATATGCTCATTTACCTTTAATTTTGGGGCCGGATCGAATTAGATTATCAAAAAGACATGCAGCTACAGCTATTTCCGAATACAGAAAAATGGGTTATTTACCGGAAGCGATGGTTAATTTTATGGCATTTTTGGGCTGGAACCCGGGCGGGGAAAGAGAAATTTTTAACATCAATTCTTTAATTAAGGAATTTTCTCTGGAGAAGGTTCAAAAAGGAGGAGCGATTTTTAATATTAAAAGATTAAATTATTTAAACGGTTTTTATATTAGGCAGAAATCTTTAGATAAATTAACCGAGCTTTGTCTTCCTTATTTGATTGAGGCAGGATTAATTACTCCAAAACCGGAACCGCGAAGAATCGGCCCCAAAATAAGTTTTTTGGGAGCCCCGGGAATAGAATTTCTCGAAAATTTTATAGTAAATGAAACCAAAGAAGAAATTAATTTCGAGTTGCTAAAAAAAATAGTTGGTTTATACCAAGAAAGACTTAAAACATTATCAGAAATTCCTGAATTAATTGATTTTTTCTTTAAAAAAGATGTGATAAAATACAATAAAGAACTCTTAAAATGGAAGCCGACCGCCCCTCGTTTAGAAATGACCGATAAAGAACTTAAAAACTCCCTTGACAAATTAGAGAAATTGTTGTCTAAAATAAAATCTGAGCAGTGGAACAAGGAAAATTTAGAAAAAATTTTATTACCAGAAGCTGAAAAGATTGGAGCAGGCTTAGCCCCTCAGCAAGCTGGGTACGGGGTAAAGGATAGGGGATACCTTTTATGGCCATTCAGGATTGCCCTGACAAGAAAAGAGGCTTCGGCCGGTCCTTTTGAAATTGCTGAAATTTTGGGAAAAGAAAAAACACTTAAAAGAATCAAATGGGCTAAGGGACTGCTCTAGAATTTCTAATTTCTAATTTCTAAATGATTAAAAAATTTATATCAATTTTAATAATATTTGGATTTTTTTTGCCAAGTTTTAGTTTTGCCCAAGAGCAACCATTTCAGCCCCCAAAAACATTAGAAGGGGCAAAAGAAATGGGGGAGAAATTTGGTGAAGCTGCAAAAGAAAAGCTCCCGGGAATTTTGGAGAAGCTTTGGAAAGAAGAGGTAATGCCGATTTGGAGTAAAATGTGGAACTGGGCCAAAAACTGGTTGGAAAATGCGGTTTGGCCATGGATTATTGGATTTTTCAAAGAAAAGATAAAACCTCCCCTTGAAAAAGAAATTGAAAAGAAAAAACCTGTTATTGAAGAGGAGTTTGAAAAAGAAAAACAGGAAATAAAAAAAGAGGCGCCAGAAGTCGGCAAATCTCTTTGGGAAAGATTCAAGGAAATAATAAAATAAAAATAGAAATTTATTCATCCCTAGGAGGCAGCCTTGCCTTCGGCGAGGGCTGAACTCCCGATTCTTATTCAAAAAATAGTGGTTCTTGTGGGTGGGGAAGTGGGATTTTTCCACTTGACAGGGGTTTTTACACCCTTTATTATAAAGGTAGAAAAGGACGGACAATGTTGGTAAAGCGTTTCTTAAGATAGGGAAAATATAGCCCCATCTCGGGATCTTATAAATAAACTCCTCCCCTCTAATACTATGGAAAAATCAAGTAAACCAATTATAAAACATATCCCCGATTTTTTAGATTATTGTGAAGTTGAAAAAGGTTTGGCAGACAAAACTCAGGAAAACTATAATCGCTACCTCCAAAAGTTTGTTTCTTGGTTAAAAAAGGCAAAAAAGACCGATTTAACCCCTCATGAATTGACCGCTGATGATATTTGGGCCTATCGCCTTTATTTATCCCGCTTTCAGGATAAAAAGGGCAAACCCCTTAAGAGAATCACCCAAAACTACTATCTTATCGCTCTGAGAGCCCTTCTGGGCTATTTTACGGCCAAAGATATACAATCCCTTCCGGCAGACAAAATATCGCTCCCAAAGGATGCTAGGAAGGAAAAAACGGTAAAATTCCTTAATCTAGACCAAGTTGAGCGGCTTTTACTGGCTCCTGATACCAAAAAGACAATTGGGTTAAGAGACAGGGCTATTCTGGAGACATTCTTCTCAACCGGCCTTAGAATAGCTGAACTGGTTGCTCTTAACCAGGAGCAATTCGCTAATATAAGAACCTGCCTCGCTCCGCTCGGCAGAACCTTGAATGCTTCGCATTTAAGAACCACTCCTCGCTCCGCTCGTCAGAACCTTGATTCCTCGCAGGGCTCGGAATTAAAAGACGAGAAGGACTTGGAAATTGGAATCATTGGCAAGGGAGGCCACCCTCGTACGGTCTATTTTTCAGAGAGAGCTCTTTCTTGGGTCAAAAAGTACCTAGAAACCCGTAAAGATAAAGATAAGGCTTTGTTTATTCATTATAAATCTAGGAAAGGTGCGGAGGCTCGTTTAACTGCACGTTCCATAGAGAAAATCGTCAAAAAATACGCAATTTTAGCTGGCATTCCTCTTTTTACTACCCCCCACACTCTTCGTCATTCGTACGCCACCGATTTGTTAACCCAGGGAGTTGATTTAAGAACAATCCAGGAATTCCTGGGACATCAAAGCATTATCACAACCCAAATATATACTCATGTAACGAACAAGCGCCTCCGCGATGTCCATCGCCAATACCACAGCGGTAAAAATTTAAAACAATAAGAATCTGCCGAGCGAAGCAAGGCAGGTTCTTATTTTAAAAATTTCGCCGTGGCCGGGATAGCAGGTTGTACCGGGTTTTAGCAATTTTAATAATTTTTCTAAAGATTCTTCAATATCTTTTTGGGAACCGCCGGGAAGATCTGTCCGTCCACATCCATCTTTAAATAAAGTATCTCCGGTAAAAATAAAATTGTCCCCCGCTAAACAAATACTTCCTTTTGTATGTCCGGGAGTATGGTAAATTTTTAAAACACTCGGGGAGTCCCCCACTCCTATTCTTATCTCATTTCCATCTTTTAAAAATTTATCGGGCTCAAAGTTAATGAATTCTTTTTCTGCTTGGTGAATTAAAATTTTAGCCCCGGTTTTTTTCTTTATCTCTTCATTGGCTAATATGTGATCGGGATGATAATGGGTATTGATAATATATTTTAGCTTTATACCTGTTTTGCTAATTTCTTTTAAAATTTCACCCTCGTCGCCTCCCGGATCAATAATTCCGAGCTCATCCCCCGAACTTAATAAATAGCAATTCGTCCTAAGCCATCCGACTATTACGCGTTTAATCTCCATTTTTTGTGATGTTACTTTTCGGGAGTTCAGCCCTCGCCGAAGGCGAGGCTGCCTCCTAGGATTGAAATCCGATAGGTGCCTTAGGTTCTTCAGCGGCCTCCACGGCCCCAAATCGCTCTTCGTATTTCTTCATATTCACACCCAAAGCCTGAATCATTCGCTTTAGGTGGGCCGGACTCATTAAAACCCTGGCAGTAAGTATCGGGGGGTTAAAAGTGTTTACAAAATCAAGACAAAACTCTTCTTTTGTATGCAACACTATCATTAAATTTGAATAAACCCCTTTTAAATCGTCATCTTTTGCTTTAATTTGAACTTCTTTTTGCTCCATAAAAATATTTTTAAAATTTCGGCGACCTTTGCCCAGTAGGAGAATTTCGACAAAGGTTTTCTTTCAGAAAACCTTAAAATTGCAAGGCAAGTCGAAATTCCTCTACTGGGCTTTGCTAAATTTTTATTTTCCAAATCTCCGCTGGCGGGAGGCAAAATTTACCAGGGCCTCGTCTAAATCTTTTTCTGTGAAATCGGGCCAATATTTTGGGCAAAAATAAAGTTCCGCATAAGCCGCCTGCCAGATTAAAAAATTGGAAATTCTCTTTTCTCCCCCGGTTCGAATAATTAAATCGGGCTCGGGCAAATTTCCGGTCCAAAGATTTTGAGAAACCAAATCTTGAGTAATTTCAGCCGAAGGGATTTTCTTTTCGATAATTTTTTTAATTGCTTCAACTATTTCTGCTCTCCCTCCATAACTTACGGCTAAATTTAAAATTCCTTCTTTGTTATTTTTTGTTAATTCCTCTGCTTTTTTTATTAGTTTTTGCAATTGAGGAGACAGTTTCCATTTTTGACCAATAATTTGGACTCGGAACCCTTCTTTATTAATTGTTTCTATATCTTTAGTCAGAACTCTTTTAAGTAATTTCATTAAATAATAGACCTCTATTTTTGAACGACTCCAGTTTTCCGTAGAAAAAATGTAAAAGGTTAAAATTTTTATTCCCCGGGCTTTGCACCACTTTATTACTTTTTTTACTTTTTCTAAACCTTGGCGATGACCTTCAAGGGCAGGAAGTCCTCTTTTTCTTGCCCATCTTCGGTTTCCGTCAATAATAATTCCGACATGGTAAGGAACATTGTTCATTTCATTAGAAATTTTTGTTTTTGATTTTGATAAAATTCTCATATGTTTACCCCGCACCTATTTTGCAAAACAACTGTTTTGCGGCACACTAAACGAGTAGTTTGTCCGCCGAAAGCGGACTGGGCTATTCGCCCATCGTGTGCCGCCAAAGTATAACACTATTTTGTTATTATTACTTTTAAAAGTTAGTAATTCTATGGCAAAATAGGTGCGGGGTTTACTTTTTTAATTTAATATCGTATAAAATATCTTCTATCTTTCTTAAATTTCTTTCTACCTCATCGTATTTTTGTCTTAACTTTCCCCTAAAACCAATCCTGGTGAGTTCCTCAGCAACATTTTCAATTACCTTTTTATATAAGACTAATTGTTTAAAATTTTCTACACCAGCTACGGTAATTGCCCTCCTAACCAGTTCGCCGGTAAAATCGCAAATCCCAGAAATAATCTCTTCTGGTTTCACTTTGACAAAACCAGGAATTTCCTTTTTAGATTTGGTCAAAAAATTATAAAATATTATGGCTTCAACATATTCTTCAACTGCCTCCTTGTAAAAATTTTGACTTGTTAAACCATCATTTTTCTTAACCAATTTATTGATTGCTCGAAAATTATTCTCTATTTCTAAAATTATTCTTTTGCTTTCTTTAATATTATCTCTTCGCAACAGAGCAATTGCCTTTTTAGACCTGGCCCTTATTTCATTAGAAAACCCCTGAATTCTGTAAATTATCTCCTGAGTTTTTTGATATTCTTTAATTGATTTTTTTAATAATTGATTCATCTTTATTTATTTCTTAATTAAAGACTACAACCCACCCACCACCCGACAAGGTATCTATACAATAGCGAATCAAGGTTCTGCCGAGCGAAGCGAGGCAGGTTCTTAATTCAAGATTATATATTTATACATTAGCGAATCAAGGTTCTGCCGAGCGAAGCGAGGCAGGTTCTTAATTCAAGATTATATATTTATACATTAGCGAATCAAGGTTCTGCCGAGCGAAGCGAGGCAGGTTCTTATCAAAATTTAAAACTCTTAAGAATCTTTCCTTGACCTTTTTTTAATAGTCTTGCTTCAATGATAAGAAATTGGGCAATTCCCGAAGTCTTTACTTTTTGTTTTAATAATTCATCTACCTGAAAGATTCCGGCCGGATTTGACATATAAATAACTATTTTTACCGGCCTTTCTTTACCCTCAAATATTTCAACTTTTTCGATTGCCATTGCCGATAAAGAATGAATATTAACATTTCCGATTTGGTAAGGAATTCTCGCTCTTCCCTTCTCCATATCAAGAGCATCAGCCACCTTCATAATTCCTCCTTCCAATGTCGTAGGTCTGATATTTGGTTCGTGAGAATATATGCTGTGGATGGTTTCAAATTTAACAATAGCTTTTTCTTCTTTCTTGTATAAACCGTCAAGCAATCTGTCTATAATTTTTTCACTAAAAATTGCCGATAAAAGCTCGTGTCTTTCTCGGTGAACAGCATGACCTATGTCATGCAGGATAGCCGATAAAACAACGATAATTTCGGCATCTTCATTTTGAAACTTATAATCCTTATAATCCTTAACTATATTCGGTACTATCCCCTTTTTTGTTAAGAGTCGCAATATTCTTAGGGCAGAATTAGCAACAATCTTTATGTGAGTTGGACCGTGGTCATTGTAACCGAGACGGTCTATGGCGGTGATATTTGACATCTTCAATAGGGTGTTAAGTTCAACATCCTCTGTTACCCTTAAAATTAGGGTTTTTAGTTTTTGGTTGCCATTACAAGGAATATTAAATTTTGACTTCTGGTTTAATTCTTTCATTTTTTTATAAAACTAAATGCGAAGCATTCAAGGTTCTGCAAGAGCTGAGCGAGGCAGGTTCTTAATTCAAGATTATATATTTATACACTAGCGAATCAAGGTTCTGCCGAGCGAAGCGAGGCAGGTTCTTAAATGCGAAGCATTCAAGGTTCTCGCCGAAGGCGAGGTTCTTATATTGGTGTGACTTTCTTCTATCCTTAGCGGTTCTTTTGCCTGGTATTTGGCGGTAATATAGCCAACGGCAAAAGAAAGTAAAGAAATAAGGATAACTCCAATTACCAAAATAATATCAGCTTGATGGGCTTTGACAAATTGAATCAGTTTTGATAACATAAATGAAGCAAATATGGCCAAGACTAAAGCTACTGGTGCTACCAGATTGGGAAGGGACTCTCTGCCAAAATATCTTGGAGTAAAGCTGTACGAAGGCCAGAAAGCCAAACCAGGAATGGTTATTATTCGTCAGCGAGGCACAAAATTCCTTCCCGGGAAAAATGTGAAACGCGGATCGGATGATACATTATACGCCCTAAAAGAAGGTGTGGTTAAATTTGGAACGAAAAGAAAAAAAAGATTTGACAACTCTCAAAGAATTGCTAAAATAGTATCAGTAGAATCGCGTCAGACGCGAGAATCTTAACAAAAAAGGAGGGTTTATGGTATTAAAGACGATCTGGATTCGTTTAAAAGACGATGATCAGAAAGACAGATTTTTTAAAGAGGTAGTTCGATTTCCAGGTTGTAAAATGCCAGGATCTCGGACTCTGTTGATAGGTCAAAAATTCGAAAATGAACTAAAGAGGATTTTAAAAAAACTCAATATCACTCAAGAAAAGGCAGAAAAAAGATTTGATCAAGATGTCATCGAGATAAGATTAACCAATTCTTTTTAAGGGGGCTATTTAGCCCTCTTTTTTATACAAGCTTTAATAAATTCCCTAAACAATGGATGGGGCCTTAGGGGCCTCGATTTAAATTCCGGATGGAACTGAACTGCTACAAAAAAGGGGGGTTCTTTTAGCTCTATAATCTCTATCAGGTCTTTTTCGGGATTTATCCCAGCCATTACCATCCCCTTCGTTTCCAATGCTTCCCTAAAAGCATTGTTTAATTCATAGCGGTGGCGATGGCGTTCAACAATGTCTAATGTTTTGTAGGTTCTGGAACTAATGGTATTGGGCTTAATTTTACATTTATACTCTCCTAATCTCATTGTTCCGCCGTAACTTTTTTCTTTTAAAATGGATTTTTGTTCTGGCATAACATCAATTACTGGTTGCCGGCAATTTGGCTCAAATTCAGTAGAATTAGCGTCTTTTATCTTACAGACATTTCTGGCAAATTCAACCACCGCCAACTGCATTCCTAAGCATAATCCCAGATAAGGGATTTTATTTTTTCTGCAAAACTCAATTGCTTTTATTTTTCCTTCAATCCCTCGGCTACCAAAGCCACCAGGAACAATAATACCATCAAAATTTTTTAATTCTTTAACACTACGAGAACTGTTCTCGCCAGCACCAAATTTCTTTGGAATTTGGGCGGGCTCGTAGTATTCGGCGGATAGCCAATGAATCTCCGGCCTCCTTTTGAAAAACCAAGAGGCATGTTTTATTGCTTCAATTATTGAAATGTAAGAATCCATTAAAGTAAACTTCCCAGTTTCAAAATATTTTCCAACTATCCCAATTTTCACTGGTTTTTTAGCTGTTTTAATTACTTTTACTAATTTTCCCCAATCTTTTAAATTCTTTTTTCTTGGTCGCAAACCAAATTTTTTTAAAATTTGATTTCCCAGATTTTCTTTTTCAAAATTTATTGGGATTTCATAAATCGATTCAATATCTGGGGCAGAAATAACATCCTTTTTTTGGACATTACAAAAAATTGATATTTTTCTTTTCCTCAGTTCATCTAAAGGAACTCGAGAGCGGCCCAAAATAATATCTGGCTGAATTCCAGCTTCATTTAATAATCTTACCGCAGTTTGGGTGGGCTTAGTTTTCATTTCGCCAATCATTTCTGGAATTGGTAAATAAGAAACTAAAATAAAAAGAACATCCTTGGGATTTGCCAGTTTCATCATTCTGGCAGCTTCCAAAAAGAGGAGGTTTTGATATTCCCCGACTGTTCCTCCAATTTCGACTAAAACAAAATCAGCCCTGCCCCCACCACCAAATTTTTGGTGTGGGGGCTTGCTAATTCTGGCTCTATTCCGAATCTTTGATTCGGACGAGCCGTCCCAGCTTCGCTGGGAATATGCTACTTTTTTTATCCGGGAAATCACTTCTTCTGGAATGTGGGGAACCACCTCAACGCATTTCCCGCCGTATCCTAAATTCCTCTCTCGATTAATTACGGCCTGGTAAACCCTGCCGGTGGTAATATAGTTATCCGTGGTTAAATTCTCGTCTATAAATCTTTCGTAATTTCCCACATCTTGATCGCACTCTATTCCGTCAGCAGTAACAAAAATTTCCCCATGTTCAATAGGATTCATTGTCCCGGCATCGACATTAATATAGGGGTCAATTTTAATCGCGGTTACTTTAAAACCCTTGCTCTGCAAGATTTTACCGATACTGGCCGTAGCCACTCCTTTACCGATGCCCGACATTACTCCGCCGGCTACAAAAATAAATTTTGGCATAGCCAAAATTATAGAAATTTATAGAAATTAATAGAAACTATTTGAAATTTATAGCAAATACCAACAAGTTTCTACGAATTTCGCGAGCTAATTTCTATAAATTTCTATCCATTTTTTTGCTCTGTAACTATTACTCTTATTTCTGCTTCTAAATTATGTTCAAAACGAACTTTTACTGGAAATTCACCCAATTCTTTAATGGACTCTTTTAAATCAATTTGATTTTTTTTAACCTCAAACCCCGACTCTTTCAATTTTTCAGAGATTTTTTGAGGGGTAATCGATTCAAATAATTGTCTTTCCTCTCCTATCTTAACTGGAATTACCACTTCCAAACCATCTATTCTGGAAACAAAATCTTGAACTTTCTTAAGCTCTACTTCTGCTTTCTTTTCCAAAATCTCTTTCTGTACCTGGATCCATTTAAGGGCTTCCCTGGTGGCTACCTTAGCTAGACCCTTGGGAATCAAAAAATTTCTGGCGTAACCGTCAGTTACTTCCTTAACTTCATATTTTTTCCCCACTTTTTCAATGTCTTGAAGAAGAATAACACGCATAGTTGCTTTAAATTTATTACATTTTTTAATTTTATCTCATCTCCTTAATTATTTCAATAGCTTTATCAAGTTGAGGGTCTCGTTCTTCCTGATAATCTTCTTCCGTCATCTCCACTTCAATATCAGGTTTTAACCCCTGTTCGGTAATAAGGAGACCTGAAGGGGTTAACCAATTGGCTACCGTAATTTTAAGACTGGAGTCGCCCGTTAAGTTTTCTAACTCCTGAACCGAGCCTTTCCCAAAAGAGGTTTTACCGATTAACTTTGCATTTCGATTATCCCTTAGGGCCCCGGCTAAAATTTCTGCCCCCGAAGCTGTTCCCTCATTAATTAAAATTACAATCGGATAAGTCAAAAGTTTTCCGGGACCTGCGCTTTTATACTCTTCATTCATTCCTTCTTTGCCAAAGTCTTCAATAACTACAACTTGTCCCTTTTCCAAAAACCATCCGGCAATATTTACTGCCACCTGTAAATATCCGCCGGGATTATTACGCAAATCTAAAATAATTTTTTGGGCCGGACTGGCTAAAATCTCAAATGCTGCCTGTTTAAAATCGGAATCCGCTTTTCCGCTAAACTGATAGAGTTTTAAATAAGCAATCGGGTACCCCCACGGGGTGGTCTTCAATTCCCATTTCAAAGAAGGAACTTCAATCATATCTCTGACAATTTTAATCTCTTTAGATTTTTCCCACTCTTCGCGAAAAATCGTTAGAGTAACCTCAGTGCCTTTTGGTCCCCGAATTAAACTAACTGCCTCCTCAACCGTCATATCAACCGTTGAAGTGCCATTGATTTTTAGAATTTTGTCACCAGCCCGTAATCCTACTCTTTGGGCTGGCGTTCCTTCTAAGGGTGAAATTACCTGAAGCTGGCCTTTTCTGATTCCAATTTCCATCCCTACCCCTTCAAAGGTTCCTTTAACATCTTCAACAAATCTTTTCGTTTCTTCTGGTTTTAGAAAGACAGTATAAGGGTCCTCCAAAGATTTTACCATGCCAGAGATTGCTCCGTAAATCATTTTTTGGATATCAAATTTTCCTTTATCAACGAATTTTTCCTGCAATTTGTGATACGCTTCCCAAAATAAAGAAAAATTGATTTCTTGGGGAGGACAAATTTCGCATTTGGATTTCCCAAAATTTGTTCCCAACCAAAAACTAGCGCCGATTATAATTATTAAAAAAAATGGAATTAGAAATTTTTTCACCACCTTAGAAATTTTTGATTGATTTTTCATGGCATTAAGTCCCGTTAGAAATTTAATTTTAATATGAGATTTCTAACGGGGTTCATCTTTAATTATATTAACAAATTTTAACCCTCAAGCCAATCAATCGAATTAACTTTGGATTCTCAATTAAAAACTTCAAAAGAAGTTTTTTGGACTCTTTTTTTAAAACTTCTAAATCGCTGGTTGACTTTTTTAGAGTTTTTGATTTGGTGTGAGTTTCGAAACCGGTAAATCGGCAAATAACGGTAATGGTTTTAAAAGAAAATCGATTAGAGGTTAACTCGTAGTGCACGTCTTTAATAATTTTTTCAAAAGCTTTAAAAATAATTTCAGGGTCTCGAGTATCTCTTTCAAAAGTATATTCCTTGCCAACAGATTTAATGATTTCTTCAGAAGTAAGTTCTTGCTCATCAATGCCTCGAGCTCTCTCATAAATTCTCTCCCCCACTACTCCTAAAAGTTCGATAAGCTCTCTTTTAGACAACCTTTTAAGATCCTTAATCCGTACGGGGGCCGCCAGATAATGTTCCGAGCTTATTCGGGGTCCCCGAAATTCGCGAGAGCGAATTTGGGGTGATGCAAGTGAGAGACTTTGTCTTATCCGCACGCCTGTTTTTGGGCCAATCCCTGGTAAATCTTCAATATCCAATAGCTCAAGAAAGTTTTTTACTTGATTTGGCTTAATTATCAATAATCCATCGGGCTTCGCCCGGTAGTGAAATTTTGACAAGGCTTTGCCTATTTCGGTTCCGCCTTCGGCGGAACCAGTCAAAATTCTACTACCGGGCTTCGCTTTCTTAGCTGCCATTTTGGCAATTAATTTATTTGGACCAATTCCGACGGTTGAAGTTAATTTCTCTTTTTCAAAAATTTCTTTTTTTAATTTTTTCGCTAAATCTTCGGCATTCTGATAACTTTTAAGAAATGATAAATCTAAATAAGCTTCATCTAAAGAAACTATTTCCCATTTTGGGGAATATTTTTTAATAATGTTCATTATATTTTCAAAGACCTTTTCGTAAAGTTCCACATTTACCGGCAAAAATATAGCTTCAGGACATAATTCATAAGCCTTTGAAATTGGCAACGCTGAATGAATTCCATATTTCCTTGCTTTGTAATTTGCAGTTGACACGACCCCCCGTCCTTCGCCACCTTTTGGGTCCGCTCCCACTACCACCGGTTTCCCTTTAAACTGTGGATTTTCCCTTTCCTCTATCTGAGCAAAAAAATAGTCCATATCAATATGTAAAATTATTCTTCTTCTTTTCATGCTCCTATTATACAATTTTAAAGTTTAAAGCAAAATCAAAAGAGTGGTTATTTTGCCACTCTCTTTAGTTGACCTGCGGTTTGGAGTAATTTTTTAAACCAAGCTTCTAAAGTTTAAACTCTTTTATCTCTTGGGCTAACTGGCGAAGCTCTTCTGAAGAAAAATCTTTCAGGACATTAATATGGGCTCTCTTCACTAGTTCCATCATCTCTGGTGATTGAAGTTTCAATTTTTCAATTAATTCATCTAACCTATATATCCCTATCCCTAACGCTTGAGCACTTTCTAAAATATAATTTACTATTTCAAATCCGGCTTTAGAGATGACAGGAAATTCTTTTCCAATCATCTCTATTTTTTCTGGCCAGTTGTCAACTCTTTCTCCTTCCTCAGTTAAATGCCAAATCCTTGCAACTTTGTTCTCGTCAACATATTTATATTCCCCTGGCTCGATGATATTTCTCCGATGTAACTCGGATATTACTAAAAGGCTATTAAAATTGCTATATCCGAAGTCTAATTCTAAATCTTTCGGAGTCATGCTCCCCTTTTTCTTCAGGTAATCAATAATTCTATGCACCTCAATTTTAATCCTTCTTCCCTTCATTTTATTTTACCTCCCATTTTAAATTGACAAGGTGCTTTTCCTCCCTTTGTGCCCCCAGGAGGACTCGAACCTCCGACTTTTTCCTTAAAAGGGAACTACTCTACCAATTGAGTTATGGGGGCAGTGGTAATACTTAGTCAGGTCACGGCACGTCTCGCTTCGCTCGACTAACACCGCTCCTTAGACCCCGCACCTTTTTTTCTGAAGGCTTGCGGTAACAAATAATCAAAACCGATAGGCGGCTTCGCCTTATATCCTTCCATAACCCCAAGCTTTTACTGAAAAAGGTGCGGGGCTCCCGACCCCTCTCCGATATGGAATGTCAATCTTTAAAGGCCTTCTTCTTTCAATTTTTCTAATAATTCTCTTTGTCTTTTAGTTAATTTCTGTGGAGTTTTGACAACCAACTCAACATACAAATTTCCTCTGCCATAGCCAGAAAAGTGAGGAATTCCCTTGCCGGAAATTCGCAGGATTTTTCCGGATTCGGTGCCGGCCGGAACTTTGAGTAAAATTTTAGTTCCCTCGAGGGTCGGCATTTCAGTTTCATCGCCCAAAGCAGCTTGAGAGAAAGAAATAGGAAGGTTTAAATATAAATCATCTCCCTTTCTTTTGAAAACAGGATGTTTTTTAACCAAAATTCGAACATATAAATTTCCAGCTTTTCCTTTTTTTCTTCCTGTATCACCCTTGCCCGAAATTTTTATCAGCTGATTGGTATCTACTCCGGTCGGAATAGAAATTTTAATCTGCTCTTGTCCTTTTATTCTTCCTTCTCCCTTACAAACATTGCAGGATTTTTCCGGTCTAAATCCCTCCCCTCCACATTCGGGACAAACTGTCACTCTGGTAAATGAGCCCAAAAATGTTGTTTTAATCTGTTGAACCTGGCCGATCCCCCGACAAGAAAAACATTCATTAATTTTGCTCCCGGGTTCAGCCCCGTTTCCCTGACATCGAGAACAAATTATGTATTTATAAAGAGTGATTTCTTTATTTAAATCTTTTAAGGTGGCTTCCAAAGGAATTTCCATATCAATTTCAATATCTTTTCCCTTTTTCAAATCTTTTTTTCTCCGAGCCTCTCCTCCAAAACCAAACATTTCTTCTACCATTTCTCCTAAATCTCCGAGGTCTCCAAAACCAAAGTTAAAGTCTTCGCCCCTCCTAAAGGCAGACCCAAAATCAAAACCTGGCTCAAACCCGCCTTGTTCAAAGACTCTACCAAACTGGTCATATTGAGCCTTTTTTTCTTTATCAGAAAGCACCTGATAGGCTTCGCTTATTTCTTTAAATTTTTTCTCGTCTCCCCCCTTATCCGGATGATGTTTATGAGCCAGTTTATAATAAGCTTTTTTTATTTCCTCCGGGGAAGCATTACGAGTGATGCCTAAAATTTGATAATAGTCTTTTGCCATAGGTTAGTAAATATTATTTCTCTTTGTATTCTCCCTCTTCGGTATCTTTCTTCTCGTCTTCTTTTTTCTTTTCCTGGGTTGCTTTATACACTTCTGCTCCCGCTTTCTGAATGGCCTGAGAGAGTTGCTGGGTTTTGTCTTTTATGTCTTCCATATTATCACCCTCTTTTACTTTTTTCAAAGCTTCGATTTTTTCTTCAACTTCTTTTTTTGAGTTAGCAGAAATTTTGTCTCCGGTCTCTCTCAAAGTTTTTTCAGTAGTATAAATCAAATTATCGGCAACATTTTTAGCTTCAATTAATTCTTTTCTTTTTCGATCCTCTTCGGCATGCAGGTCGGCTTCTTTTTTCATTTTTTCTATTTCTTCTTTTGAGAGGCCAATAGAACCCTCGATCCTAATTGACTGAGAACGCTGGGTGGCTTTATCTTTAGCGGTGACAACCAGAATTCCATTAACATCGATATCAAAAGTCATTTCAACCTGAGGAATTCCCCGGGGGGCGGGTAGAATTCCATCAAAAATAAATCTACCGAGAGACCTATTATCGGTAGCCATTGGCCTTTCCCCTTGCAAGACATTTATTTCAACAGAGGTTTGACTGTCAGCAGCAGTTGAGAAAATCTGGGTTTTGGCAGTGGGAATGGTAGTATTTTTAGGAATCATTTGAGTATTAATTCCACCCAAGGTCTCAATGCCCAAGGAAAGAGGTAAAACATCTAAAAGCAAAACGCTTTTTATCTCTCCTTCCGGGGCTCTACCTTCTTCTTTTGCTCTTAGAATCTCAGCTTGAATAGCTGCTCCCATTGCTACCACCTCTTCGGGATTGATAGTCTTATTTGGTTCTTTGCCAAAAAAGTTTTTAACTTCTTCCCTGACCCGAGGCATTAAAGTTATCCCACCAACCAAAACAACTTCATTAATATCCTGTTTTGAAAGTTTGGCTTCTCCCAAGGTCTTACTCACTCTCTCGATTGATTTTTCAATTAAATCGCGAGCTAAATTTTCAAATTGGGCTCGATTGATTTTGTAATATAAATGTTTAGGTCCAGCCGAATCAGCCGAAATGAAAGGAAGGTTAATTTCTGTCTCCAAAGCGCTCGACAATTCAATTTTTGCTTTTTCAGCAGCTTCCTTTACTCTTTGTAGGGCTAGGGGGTCTTTTGACAAATCAATTCCTTGTTCTTTTTTAAACTGCTCAACTATCCAGTTGATTATTCTCTGGTCAAAATCTTCTCCACCCAAATGGGCCTCCCCTCCGGTAGCCAAAACTTCAACCGTATCAGGAGCAACATTTAAAACTGTCACATCGAAGGTGCCCCCGCCAAAGTCATAAACAACAACCTTTTCTGCTTTTTTCCTGCCAAAACCATAACATAGGGCTGCCGCTGTCGGCTCATTGATTATTCTCAAAACCTTAAATCCAGCAATTTCTCCAGCTGTTTTTGTTGCCTTCCTTTGAGAATCATCAAAATTGGCCGGACAAGTAATAACAGCTGCCTCGGTTTTCTCACCCAATTTTTCCTCGGCATCTAATTTTATCTTCTGTAAAATCATCGAAGAAATTTCAATTGGGGTCTGCCATTTCTCTCCCATTTTTATCTCAACCCCGCCATCGCTCCTTTCTCTGGTTTCATAGGGCAATCTCTTTAATTCTTTCTGGACTTCCGGGTCTAAAAATCTTCTACCAATAAATCTTTTGACAGCGGAAATGGTATTTTTTGGATTAGTCACTGCCTGTCTTTTGGCTAAATCTCCAATTAGCCTTTCCCCACTTTTTGTCAATGCCACAACCGAGGGTATTAAAACCGATCCCTCTCGACTTTCCAAACACTTTGGCTCACCATGCAAAATGGTAGCCATCTTAGATATAGATGTTCCGAGATCAATACCCAATATCTTGGACATAAACTGTTAAATCCGAAATTCGAATATCGAAATTCGAAATAAATTCGAATTTTCCAATTTTCCAATATCTCAAACTGTTTGGGTCATTGGATCATTCGAATTTCGAATTTGTTTCGTGCTTCGGATTTCGAATTTCCTTTTGCGAAGCAAAAGGTTATTTTTCGACATTTAAAATTTTATATTTTATTTTTTATTTTGAAACCCTTACCTTAGCCGGTCTTATAACTCTACCATTTAACGTATATCCTTTTTGGATTTCTTCTAAAATTATACCCGGCTCAACTTTCTTGCTCTCTTTCTCGTTCTCCACAATCTTAGTGTAGGGGGGTTCAACTTCTTCTACCGCTTCATGGAAATTTGGGTCAAACTTCTCACCCACTGTTTTTATTTCTTCCACCCCTTGATTTTTCAAAAAATCTTGCAGTTGAGCTTTGATTTGTAAAAAACCTTGAATAACGTGATTAATTCTTTCTTTTTCTTGCCAGTTTAGCCCCGCCTTTTCTAAAGAACGGACGGGGTTTTGGCGGGCGGCTATCTCAAAATTATCTAAAATTGGTAAAATTTTTAAGATTAACTCAGCATTGGCATATTTTAAAATCCCCCCAATTCTTTCCATCTCTTCTTTTTTATAATTCAAGAAATCAGCCCTTTCTCTCTGCCAACCAGCCAGGTATTCCTCTTTTAATTTTTGGCATTCCTCAAGTTTCTTTTTTAATTCCTCTAAATTTAATTCTTTTTCCTTATCCGCCGAAGCTTCAGCGGAGGCGGATTCTCTTTGTTTTTCTTCCTCCATATTATAATTTTTCTAAAACTTTCTTAAAAGAATTTATTAAACTAATATTTCTACCATAACTCATCCTCTTCGGACCCAAAATAGATATTACTCCCTTTTCTCTGCGGGGAAAATAACACCTGGATAGTATTATACTAAAATCTTGAGTTTTTGAAAAGGGATTTTCCTTACCGATATAAATTTTAATTCCCGAATTTATTTTAAAATTCTCAGCATTTTCTTCAAAATTTTCTAAAAATCTGACAAAATCAGAAATTAAATCTTTTTCTTCAAATTCCGGCTCTTTTAATATCTCTTCCCATCCCTCTTTCCAAAAGAAATCTCTTTCTAAAAGATGTAAAATTGCGAAATTCGAAGATTGTTCGGCTAAAAATTTTGTTAAACGAGCAGCCCATTTCAGAATATCTTTCCTTGCCTCCTGGAAAATTTCTTCTGTTTTAAAAGTATCTTCAAATTCTGAAATTCCCTTCTCTAATAAATTGTCAACAAAAAATCGATAACCCTTATCTGTTGGCACCCTCCCGGCGGAAGTATGGGGCTGACAAAGAAAACCTTTCTTAGTTAACTTTTGCATCTCAGTTCTTATAGTTGCCGGTGAAATTCCCAAATGATGTTTTTTCTCCAAAAACTCAGAGCTAATTGGCTGAACTAAGTCAATATATTCTTTAACTGTCCCATTTAAAATTTCTGCTTGGCGCTCAGTTATCTTCATACTTTTATTTTAGGAAATTAGCAGTCTCTTGTCAAGAGTGATAATTCCATTTTAAATTAATCAAAATTAGCAGTCAACCCCGCACCTATTTTGCCAGAGAGTTCCTTGGCGGCATACGGTGGCCGAATAGGCCAGTCCGCCTTCGGCGGACCTCACTATTCGTGAGGAGTGTGCCGCAAAGGTTTAACCTACTTTAGTTATTGATTCTAATTAAGATACCAATCGGAACGCAAAATAGGTGCGGGGTCAAGGCCTGCGAGTGATAACGTCTCAAGTTTTGATAACCACTCGTAACATAGTAGCAAATTAAAAACAGAAATCAAGAGTGCTAATTAATAGAAATAGACTTTTCCTATACTTTAATAACTAAATTTGCTAAAATAATTTAATGACAAAGAAAAGAGAAATAATATTTTTATTGATTATTTTGCTAATCGCTTCCTTCTTTAGAGTCTGGCAGCTAAATACTATCCCCCCTGGCCTTTATCCGGACGTAGCCATTAATGGAAATGAAGCAATTTCTAATCCCGGTAAAATATTTTATCCGGAAAACAACGGCCGCGAGGGTCTCTTTATTAATCTAATAGCTTTATCTTTTTCAATTTTTGGAATTTCTATTTGGTCTATAAGGATTGTTTCAGCAATAATCGGAATTTTAACCATTTTGGGTCTTTATCTTTTAACCAAAGAATTATTCTCTCAATACTACGAGACTACAACCCGCCCACCACGTCCTCCCACTTCGTGGGCCCCTCGTTCTCGTAGTATTGCTCTTTTGGCAAGTTTCTTTCTTGCCACTTCTTTTTGGCATGTAAATTTTAGCCGAATAGGTTTTCGGGCAATTTTGGTTCCTCTTGTTTTAACGTTTGCTTTTTATTTTTTATTAAAAGGGTTCCGAACCCAAAAAGTTTCAAATTTTATTTTTGCTGGAATAATTTTTGGCTTGGGATTCTACACTTATATTGCCTTTAGGTTAGCAGTGTTACTATTGGCAGTGATTTTGGTTCTTTGGTGGTTAGTTTATAAACAAAGAGGTCTTCAGAAGAAATATTTATTTTTTATTTTTTATTTTTTATTTTTTATTTTTATTACAGCTCTTCCCATCGGTCTCTATTTTCTCCAAAATCCTCATAATTTTGTCGGCCGAGCCGCTCCAATTTCAGTTTTTGCGACTGAAAATCCGCTCAAAGAATTTGGCAAGTCTTTAATTTTACATCTGGGAATGTTTAATTTTTCCGGAGATTTCAATTGGCGCCACAATATCTCCGGTTCTCCGGTTTTATTTTGGCCAATAGGAATATTGTTTTTAATTGGCTTAGCTGTTTCAATAAAAGAAATTATATCAAAAAAATTATCAGCGATTAGTCATTGGGAATTAGTTAGTTGGTTTTTTATAATGTTATTACCCGGTATTTTAACCTACGAAGGCATTCCACACTCTTTAAGATGCATTGGGGTTATTCCTGCTGTTTTTATTTTTTCAGCTCTGGGTTTTGAATTTCTATATCTAAAAACTAAAGAAAAAATTAAAATAAGAAAAAACTCCCTAAGTTATTGGTTAATAATTTCTGTTTTAACTCTTTTATTTTTACTATTCATTTTTGCTGAATATTCAAGATATTTCATTTTGTGGGCTCAAAATCCCGAAGTTGAAAATGCCTTCTCTAAAAATTATGTAGAAATTGGGAATTATTTAAACAGTCTGGGGCCAGAAACTCAAAAATATCTAATAGTCAAGCAAGTCGGCATACCCGTTCCCTATCCCGATGGGATTCCGATGCCGGCCCAAACTCCGATGTTTATTGAAAGAACAAAATTTAAAGAACCTCGCTCCATTTATTTATTGCCAGAAAATTTAGACGAGATTAAAATTAAAAGAAATGGGGTGATTGTCTTAATGAAGTATGACGAAAATTTAATTTTTGAACTCTGGCAAAAATTTCCCAACGGAGAGATTCAAGAAAAAAACGGGGTATGGGTATTCAAAATATAATCTCAAATCTCAAATGTTAAATGTCAAATCTTTAAGCGAGACAATTATTTGACATTGTTTAATTGTTTATATGCCTAATCGCACTACAAATATAATTGCCGGAATCTTGCTTGCCATAATGTTTTTTACGGCTTTTTTCAGCCAGCTTTCTGATTCGGCCACAATGGATGAGCTTGCTCACATTCCGGCCGGTTACTCTTATTTAACTCAAAAGGATTTCAGAATTAATCCAGAGCATCCACCTCTAGTAAAAGACCTATCGGCAATTCCACTTTTGTTTTTAAATTTAAACTTTCCCAAAAATCATCCTTCTTGGTACAAAGACGTTAATTCACAATGGTGGTTTGGATCTGAATTTTTATACCATTCCGGAAACAACCCGGATCAAATTATATTCTGGTCTCGAATCCCAATGATTTTGCTTTTAATATTTTTAGGGTGGCTTTTATTCAAATTTACCAAAACCTTCTTTGGAAACAAAGTAGCTTGTCTTACCTTAATTCTTTTTGCCTTTTGTCCTACCTTTCTGGCTCACGGCAGATTAGTTACCACCGATGTTGCTGCTGCTTTAGGGGTGGTTTTGGCAACTTATTTTTGGCTAAATTTTCTAAAAAATCCCACCAAAAAAAACATACTCTTTGCCGGATTAATTTTTGGAGTCTCAATGCTGTTTAAATTTTCTTTGGCCCTATTGATTCCTTTCTTTGCCGTAATTACCATTTGTTACGCTGGATTTCTTAAAAAATCGCTCTTAAAATACATTGCTTTTGCAATTTTGGTGGGTATAATTGGCATAGTTTTTATAATCTGGCCGGTTTATCAATTTCATATCCTAAATTATCCGGCAGAAAAACAGCTTTCTGATACCGTACAAATTCTAGAATCTTCTCCTATGGGTCCCCTGAAAAACCTTTGTATCTGGATGGCAGACAAGCCCCAAATTCGAGCTCTCGGACATTATCTTTTAGGACTTTTAATGGCAACCCAAAGGACTGCTTTTGGAAATACTGTTTATTTTATGGGTATGATTTCGGCCTCTGGTTGGTGGTTTTATTTTCCGGTTGTCTATGTCTTAAAAATACCCCTGGCCTTTCATATCTTAACTTTAATTGCTTTGCTTTGGGCGGCCTGTGTTATAAAAGCACCTTTTTGGGTTAAACCTATTAGTAGGAGTAAGGGGTGGATATTGGAGCACTTTCCCGAATTTTCAATGATGGTATTTTTAGGAATTTATTGGTTAACTTCTATCTCCGGAAATCTCAATATTGGAGTAAGGCATATTTTGCCCACCCTTCCCTTCACATATATTTTAGTCTGCCTGGGAATAGTGAAAATGATAGAGTCTATAAACCCCGCACCTTTTGATAGCAAAAGGTGCGGGGTGCCGCTTAAAAAAAGGAACCGCTCGCCTTTGGCTCACTGTTTTTCGTGCAGTCAAAAAATATCCACGAAAAAAATGGCAACTTCTTTTATTTCGGTTTTGCTGGGATGGTATATGATTTCTTCTTTAAGCTGTTTCCCTTATTATCTTTCTTACTTTAATGAAATCGGAGGCGGTTACAAGGGAGGGTATAAATATGTAGTAGATTCGAATTACGACTGGGGCCAAGACCTGAAAAGATTAAAAAAATGGGTTGAGACCAATAACGTTGAGAAAATAAAAATTGATTATTTCGGAGGAGGAGATGTCGAATACTATCTTGGAGAAAAATGGGAAAAATTTGATCCCAAATCCGGTCCTCAAAAAGGATGGCTGGCGATTTCCGCCACCCTGCTTCAGGGAGGAAAAGGCAATGCGGTTCCTGGATTTAACCAACCCACCGGTTATTATCGATGGCTGGAACAATATGAACCCATCGCTCGAGCCGGTACTTCTATTTTTATTTATCACATTGACTGATCCCGACTTTGTCGAGGATCCTCGATCGCAAAGCGATCGGGATATTATTTATAATAAAGCTTTTCAAACCTTAGATCAATGTATCTTTCCGGGGAGATTTTTTCCTCTAAAACCAATTTCAGCTGGGTCAAGGACCAATCCAAATCTTTTTCTAAGTTAAAATAAATTTCCCACCCCTCTTCGGTTTTAAGGTTTAATCTTTTCTCTGTCATTAAAGAAGCTTCTAAAATTTTTAGATTAAGGTTAATTAAACCGGAATTTATTTTCATAATTTGGTCAACTTTTTCTTTCTCTATCACTCTTTCTCCCAATTTTAGGTCTTGGTTTAAAGTAAAATTTTTAATTTTTAATAACTCCGTTTCGTTTTCTTCATTAATTTTCTCAAAAATTATCCCCTCTTTGTCTAAAAGAAAATAGTTTTTATCGTAAATAAAAATTGCCGCCGGTCTTCTTTCTTCAATTTCTATTTTTATTTTGTCTGGAAGTTGCCGCCCAAAACTAGCTTTGGCAATTTGAGGGAAATTTGCTAAAACAATCTTATTTATTTGATTAAAATCAACTAAAAAAATATTTTTGGTATCGAAAAACGATATTTTTTTTTCTAAATTTTTGTCTATTAACAACTCCAGTTCTTCCATCGAAACCCTAGGGGCCCACTCGCTTTGCGAGTGGGAGGATGCGGTGGGTGGGTTGTAGTCTTTACCGGTAATAATAATTTTTTTCACCTGGAAAGTTTCTGAAAAAAATAAATAATAAAAAGCAGTCCCCGCGATGACCAAGATTAAAACTCCAAGCCAAAAAAGTCGATTGTGAAAAATCGATTTTTTTCTTTTGATTCGATATGGTTTTCTAAGAGCTTTTTTCATTTTTTTTACAAACCTCTTTTGGCTTTTCTTAATTTTTCAAAAATATAAGTAAGCCAGTATTTTTTTGAAAGCGGAAAATCCTGCGTTTTCACATATTCATAAACCTCGCCCCCAAAACCCATTTTAAACAAAGTGGGGCCTGCCCATGGATGATGGGATTCGTCTTTTGGCGAAACATATCCCCAGAAATCATAAAGATGACAGTTCCTCCTCTTTGCTTCTTTTATTGCCTCCCACTGCAAAAGATAAGCTATCGGGATTTTATGACATTTTGGAGATAGAGCAGCATGATGATAAAAACCAATATTTGACCAAAAAAGGACGAAAGCCGAAGCCACAATTTCTTTTCTGTATTTTCCAAAAAATAGGGATATCTGATTATCGGGCTGAAAAGCTAAAAATTCATTTTTTAAATAACCTAAAGAAAATGGAATAAAATGATGTCGATTTACCACTTCCTGATAAAGTTTATCAAATTTCTCAACATCCTCGGAATTTTGGCTTTGGAAAATTTCAATGTCTTCATTTTTTTTAGCCTGACGAATCAGATAACGGGTGGTTTTTCGCATTTGCATTAAAAGATTGTCCTCGGAGGAAGTAATATTTAACTTCCAGCTCGCTTCGGGATGAGCGTGAATTGGGGCTAATTTAAACCCTAAACCCTTAAAAATCTGATTGTTTTCCTTGCTTCTTTCCCAAATCGGAGAAATTCTGATAAAACTCGCATTTTCCTCTTCGGCAATCTTTTTTAATTTGGCTAATATCACTTCTATAACTTGTCGCTTGTCGCTTGCCCCGTTAGACAAATTTTGTCTAACGGGGCTTGTCGCTTGTAGCTTAACAACGGGTCCGTGCGGAACCAGTAAAAATGTTCCGCGTTTGGCCACGGTTTTTACTACCAGGGCAACCCCAATTAATTTTTCGCTTTCGCATATTCCCCATCTCCAGATTTTGTTTTCCATCATTTTATTAAACTCTCCCCAATTCCAAGACTGCAAAAAAGTTTTGTCTTTACACCCTCCTAAAAAATCTTCCCAAACATTTTTATCAGTTATTTCCTGAATTTTCATACGATTTAAGGAAATCTATAATTATTTTAGCTTCTTTTTGAGAAATGTTGATGTGGGTTGGTAAGTTTATAATCGACCTTGCAATTTTTTCTGCTCTCGGACAATCCCCTATCTTATATCTCATTTTCCTAAGATCTGTGTCCGGAGGAACAATCGGACTTTTTCTCCAACCATCGTCCAAAAAAAACCTTCTTTTTCTTGCAACTTTCAGAGTCTCGTCCGTCTCATTTTCTACTAAAATTGGGTAACGCATAAAAGTCGGCTGCCGTTCTCCAAAATCTTTAGCCAATGGTAAATCAAAGTTTTTTAATTCTTTTTTATATAAGCCGGCAATTTCCCTTCGGTGCTCATTAAATCTGTCTAATTTTCGAAACTGATTTAAGGCCAGGGCAGCTAAAGCATTGGGGAGGCATTTCGGAAAATACTGGGGCATTTCGCCTTTCTTCTCCTTTTTATAAACTGCTTTCGAAAGGATAGAAAGTTTATGAAGAATACCCAGAAGAATTCTTCCCAGGCATTGATTTAATCCGTAGGCTGGCAAAATTAAATAATTCATTAGAATTGGATGCAATAACTGCTGAAAAACCCAAAAATTTGAAGGAAAATCTAAACCATCTTGAAACTGCTTAATTTTTTGAGCTAATTTTTCATCGTTGGTAACAGCCATTCCTCCGAAAACAGAGGAAATTATTTTATCCCGGCCAAAACTAAAAAAAGTCGCATCCCCAAAAGTGCCGCAAAATTTTTCTTTGTACTTAGCCCCTAAAGAATGAGCACAATCTTCGATCAAATATAAATTATTTTCTCTGGCAATTTTTAAAATTTCCTCAATTTGAGCCGGCCAGCCAAAAGTGTGTTGAATCATTAACGCCTTAGAGTTTGTGGTGATTTTTTTCTTTAGATCTTCGGGGTCCATATTTATTGTTTCATCTACATCCACAAAAACAGGTCTTGCTTCTCTTCCTAAAATAGGATTGACCGCCGCATTACAGGTAAAAGCCTGAAGCAAAACTTCGTCATCTTTTTTAATGTCCAAGACATCTAAAATAACCATCAGGGCGCTTCTCCCGCTATTGAAGGCAAAAGCATATTTTACGCCCAAATACTTTTTAAATTCCTCTTCCAGCCAACGAGACAACCATCGAGAACTGTTCTCGATGGTTTTATATTTCCAGGGCTGAAAAAATAACTTTAAGGCCAACCGAACATCATCTTTTTCGGTATTTGGAGATAAAGAAATGGAAATTGGTTTTAGGGGATTCATTGTAATAGTTGTTTGATTAACTGATTGGGAACTCTACTTTCCAAAAGTACAACATCCTCCTTCGCTAAAGCTTCGGAGGACAAGTCTCCTCCAAGAAAATTTTTAATTTTTTCAAAAATATCCTTTGGGTTTTCGATAAAGAAAGCTTTATCACCAGCACCTTCTTTGATTTCTTTAAATCTATCTTTTGTTGTAATTATTGCTAAATCACAAACCTCAGCGACTTTTTGGCCAATTCTTTTGTGAACCTCTTTTGAGGCCCTACCCAGCTCAATTAAACAGGGCATAACAATAACTTTTTTTCCGGGCCAAATTTTAAGGTATTCCAAATGAGAAATTACTCCATTGAGATTTGCCGAATAAGTAGCATCGATTACATTCAAACCGTTGATGCCTTTCTTAATCTGTATTCCTCCCTGCCAAGGTTCAATTTTCTCACAGGCTTTAGTAATTTCGCCAAATCTCATTCCCAATTCTTTAGCTACCGCTACCGCCCCCAAAATGTTTAGGATGCTATGTTTTCCCAAAATATTTATCCTAAAATCAGCGGACTCTCCATCTTTCGAAAATATTCTAAAGGCAACGGACTCCTTTTCAGTCTTTATATTCTTAGCCCAAATATCCAATAGTACATTTTCTACGGCCGTAGAAAATGTACTATAGATAAATTTTTTGGGGTTTGCCGGCCGTGAATAGAGTCGTCGGCAATATTTATTGTTCCCATTAAAAACTGCAAGGCCTTGGGCTGGTAAACTTTCTATAAGTTCATATTTTGCTTTTATAATATTTTCTTGGGAGCCGAAGGTTGCCATATGCTGCTCGTTAATTCCGGTCAAGATTCCAATTTTTGGTTTGGTAATATCACAAAGCAATTTTATCCCTCCCCTATTGTAAGCTCCCATCTCACAGATAAAGATTTCGTGTTCGGGTTTTAAATCATTTAAAATACATTGAGAAATTCCGACTTCTGAGTTTTGATGCTCTTTTGTTTTTAAAACCCTAAATTTTTCAGATAAAATTGTGGCTAAAAACTCTTTGGTTGAGGTTTTGCCATAGCTTCCGGTAATGCCGATTACCAGCAAGTCTTTAAATCTGTTTCTTTTTTTCTTAGCCTTCTCTATGATTATTTTTCGCCAAATAACAGTGAGGGTCTGAAAGGAAAGAATAAACACTGGAAAAAATAATATAGTTAAAACAATTACTAAAAAAAAGGATAAATAAAAAAGCATCAAGATCTCCAGCAGAATACTGGAAAAAGAAATCAGAATAATTTTTTTAGTAAATTTGGGAAATTTGAGGCGCCAGAAAGAAGAAATGATTTTTCTGAATTTTTGAGCCTCGAAATGAGCCCTGAATCTTCCCATGTGGTATTCTTTTAACTGCCAAAGCCAGAGCCAAAAGAAAAGCTCTTTGGTAAAGACAGCGAACCAAAAAAGGGTAAAGAGGAGAATTAAAATCGCCATAGACTTTTACCCTGTTAGATAATTGCAGGGCAAATCTAACGGGGTTTAATAAAATTTAAGACTTTTTCAGATAAAATCTCGGGGGCTTCGCGATGAGGATTATGTTTAACGTTAGGAATGATTTCCAACTCTACCCCAGAAATTTTTTCTTTCATAAAGTGGGCGTGTCGAAGGGGGGTTATATTATCTTTTTTGCCCCAAATGAGCAAGGTGGGAACTGAAATATTAGAAAAAATATTGGAAATATCTTCCTTTATTACGTTAAGATAAGTTTCTTTCATTACCCCTTCTGTCAATAAATAATCGCTATGACGAAATAGGATTTTATAGGCAATTTTCCTGACAAATCCATAGAAGGGCAAAAAAGAAAAATTATTCAAAAAATGAGCTACCTTCTTCTGTATTTCTTTTTTAAGTCTCTTCCTTCGAATGCCTGCACTATCCACTAAAATCAATTTTTTGATTCTCTTGGGATATTTTATTGAAAATTTAACTGCCACAGATCCCCCGAAAGAATGGCCCAATAAAAAAATTTGCGAAAGATTATTTTTTTCGCAAAAGTCTTTCACCCAATCTGTATAGTCATCAACTGACCAAGGTTTTGGTGGCGGAGGAGTCTCTCCAAAACCAGGTAGATCGGGTACAAAAACTTTACATCCCTGATTTTCTAAAAGTTCTTTAACCCGATCCCAGTTTTTGGCACAAGACCCCCAGCCATGAAGGATAAGGACAGGATTCATATCAATATTTAACCAATTTTTTTAAATCTGGTATATTTTTGCAAAACATTCGGCACTTTTATACTTCCGTCTTTTTGCTGGTAATTTTCAATAATGGCAATTAGAGTTCTTCCAATGGCATAAGCCGTACCGTTTACAGTATGAACGAATTCCGGTTTTTCAGTTTTAGAATCGCGATAACGAATGTTTAAGCGTCGAGCCTGATAATCGGTACAGTTTGAGGTAGAATGAGTTTCTCGATATTGGTTTTGACCAGGCAGCCAGGCCTCGATGTCATATTTTGCTGCAGCCGGATCGCCCAAATCTCCGCTGCAAATTTGAACCACCCGGTAAGGAATTTTTAGGGCTTTCATTAGTTTTTCTTCCATTTTTAAGAAGAACTGATGCTCTTCTTGCGATTTTTCGGGACGGCAAAAACTGAACATTTCCGCCTTATCAAACTGATGAACCCTTAAAATTCCTTTGGTATCTCTGCCATAAGCTCCAGCTTCTCTCCGAAAGCAAGTAGAAAAGCCAAGATATCGTTTTGGCAAAACTTTTTCTTCAAAAATTTCATCAGCATGCATGGCTCCGATACTTTGCTCGGAGGTTCCCACCAGGTAAAGTTTATCTTTCTTAAGGTAATAAATTTCTTCCCTTCCCCTTTCTACATAACCCATTCCCTCCATCAGTTCCGGTTTCAGCATTACCGGCGGAATAACCGGAATAAAATTAGGGGCCCCGCCTTCGGCGGGGAGGGCGGTGGGTGGGTTGTAGTCTTTGCTTAAAGTTTCGAAAGCCAAATTAATTAAGGCAAACTCAATTAAAGCTGCCCCTCCTTTAAGATAGCCAAAACGGCTTCCTGAAACCTTGGCTGCTCTTTTTACGTCAATTAAATCTAACTTCTCGGAAATCTCTAAATAATCCTTAGGGGTAAAGTTAAATTCTGGCTTCTCTCCTATTTCTCTTAAAACCACATTTTCTTTTTCGTTTTTCCCAACCGGAACATTTTCCAGGGGCAAATTGGGAATCTGACGCATTAAGTCGTTAAATTCTTCCTGGAGTTGTTTGAGATTTCCGTTTAATCTATCGCTATTTTTATCTAATTCTCTCATTTTTAAAATTAATTTTTCTTTTTCTCCTTCCTCTTCTATTTTTGGAATCTGGCTGGTGGTTTTGTTTTTCTGCGATTTCATATCTTCTAAAGCTTGAATGGTTTGGCGTCTTTTTTTGTCAACCCAAAGAAGACGGCCGAGATTAATTTTGACCTGTTTTTTTTCACAGCCCTCTTGAACTTTTTGTGGATTTTGACGAATTAATTTTATATCTAACATATATACCTTACTAAATTTAAATCCGTATTCGCGAGAACATTTCTCGCTAACTTCTTAAATTTAGATTAAATATTTTCTTTAATATGGGCAGGGCCTTTTTTACGGCTTTTTTTCTGTGAGCCACCATAGCTTCCTGTTCCATAGTTAACTCTCCTATAACTTTTTTAATCTCCGGTAAATAGAACAGTGACCTGAAAGGATAGCCGGGAATCATTTTCTTAATTGGTTTTTCCATTATAATTCCCCGGAGAAGTCCTTGGAAAGTTTTTACCTTCTCATCTATTATTAAAGCCATAACTACTCTCAATTGAGCACCTCTTTTCTCCAATGTCACTCCTTTTAATTTCTTAAGGGTTATATTTATTAGTTCTTTATCAGAGGCCTCGTAGCCTGGCCAGCGGCGTGATTTAACTCCCGGTTGGCCATTTAAATAATCTATTTCTAAACCGCTGTCTTCGGCTAAAGTTGGAAGTTTGGTCAATTTATAATAAAATTTAGCTTTTTTAACTGCGTTTTCTTCAAAGGTCTCTCCGTCTTCTTTAACTTTTTCTTTAATCTTTAAATCCTTTAAAGAAACTAATTTTACGGGCAGTTTTAGCCGATTAAAAATCTCTTTATATTCCCGAATTTTTCCCGGATTAGTTGTTGCTATCAATAATTTTCTCATTTCGGTCTCATCGTTGGAAACAAAATCACTTCTCTTAAGCTATAAGAGTCGGTTAAAAGGGCTACTAACCTATCAATTCCCATACCAAAACCGGCAGCCGGGGGCATACCGTATTCTAAGGCTTCCAAGAAATCTTCATCCATTCTCTGGGCCTCTTCTACACCTACTTTAAAAAATTTTTCCTGTTCTTTAAACCGTCTCCTTTGCTCAATGGGATCATTTAATTCCGAAAAAGCATTAACCAGTTCCCATCCAGCCACTATCAATTGAAAGTTAGCTAACTTTGGGGGGCTTGTTTCCAGCGTCTTTGCCAAAGGAAATGCACCCAGGGGATGATTTATAATAAAAGTCGGATTTTTAACGTTTGGTAAACAGAATTTTTTGTAAATTTTGTCGGCAATCTCTGGTTTTTCTTCGCCTTTTTCAATTTCAATTCCAAGTTTTAAGGCTTCTTTTTTAAGAGATTTAAGATGAATTTCCTCCAGGTTAATTTTGGTATATTTTTTAAAAATTTGATTGAATTCCAATCTTGGCCAAGGAGTTTTAAAATTTATTTCCTTTCCTTCGTATTTAACGGTTAATCTTCCGAAGACTTTTTTTAGCAAATTCTCAAACATTTTCTCGCAAAAATTCATTAAATCTTTGTAATTAGCGAAAATCCAGTAAAATTCAAGCATTGTAAAATCAGGATTATGAGTTCTATCAATTCCTTCGTTTCGAAAAACTCGGCCAATTTCATAAACTTTTTCAAATCCTCCGACTAAAAGCCGTTTTAAATAAAGTTCAGGCGCAATTCGTAAATATAAATCCAAATTTAAGGCATTCAAATGGGTTTTAAATGGTTTGGCTTTGGCTCCGCCATAAATTGGTTGTAAAATTGGCGTTTCTACTTCCAAAAAGCCTTCTTTTTCTAAAAATTCTCTAATTTCTTTAATAATTTTCGAACGAATTTCAAATTTCTTTTTGACTTCAGGATTCATTATTAAATCTAAATATCTCTTTCTAAAGCGTTCCTCGACGTCTTTTAACCCATGCCATTTCTCGGGAAGAGGCAAAAGAGATTTGGCTAAAATTTTAAAAGCGGTGGCTTCAATGGTTTTCTCTTCTTTTCTAGTTTTAAATAGAATTCCCCTGACCTCAATAAAATCACCGATATCAAAGTTATCTAAGAAAAATTTATAATTTTTTTCACCTAATTTATCCCGCTTAAAATAGGCCTGAAGCGAACCTGTTCCATCCTCAAAATGGAGGAAAGTTGAACCTCCATGCTCCCGAATTGATCTAATCCGACCAACTAAAACCAAATTGGTTTTGGTCTTGACAAGTCGTTCAAAATTAAGTAAAGCCTTCTCAATGGAATGAGTTCTTTTGGTCTTTATGGGATAGGGATTAATCCCGGCCCTTTTAACTGCCTCCAACTTTTTTAATCTAATTTTTCTTAACTCATTAATGGTGGGCATAAGACTATTTCTATTTTAACTAATTTTATCATTGAGGTCAAAAGAAAAAGCAGGTGTAGTTTACACCTGCTTAGTGGTTTCTTTATTAACATCCTAAGGCACTTTTTAACTCCAAGGCAATTTCCTCTAATTTACCCCGCTGCTCCTCAGAGAAATATTTGTCCAAGACCTCTCGGCGAAGCATGTCTCTTGAAGCATCACTTACTATGCATACATCATAATCTGGGCTAAGAAGTTTGATGCATCCTCCTGCTCCCTTAAGTATATTTAGGGTACGCTCTAGCAATGGTGAATAAGGAAAGTGGGGATATTCTATGAAGTCGTTAAAATCCGTCAGCAAATCTTTATATCTTTCTACTTCCCAAGGAACTATATTTCAGCTTCTGCGAAGAAGCTATTATTAGTTTACCCAATCTCCAAAATTTGTCAAATAAAAATAACCTTTCTCGGGGTAGCCATAATATCATTCAGCCTTATTTTTATTCGATTTTTAAAATTTTATATCGAATTTTACCGCTGGGAGTGTTTACTTCGATTATGCTGCCCCTGGGTTGATTCAATATAGCTTTACCTACGGGAGAATCAACGGAAATTTTCCCTTCCGAAGGATTGGCCTCTTCCGCTCCCACTATCTTAAACTTCTGAATATTCTTCCTGTCCAAAAGATTAAAAGCATGAGTTTTGTCGCCAAAACTAACTAAAATTGTTGAGCCAATTTGAGCTAAATCCTTCTGCCCGCTTTCGGAAACAATTACGGCTGATCTAATTAATTCTTCCAACTCTAAAATTCGACCCTCGACGAAGGCTTGATCTTCTTTGGCTTCAGCGAATTCAGAATTTTCACTTAAATCTCCGAAAGAAGTAGATCTTTGAAGTTTTTCGGCAATTTCTTTTCGTTTAACGTTTTTTAAATAATCTAGCTCCTTCTTCAATTTTTCCAACCCTTCCGGGCTTAAATATTTTTTCATATTATCAAAATAATATCTCATTAAATAACCTTGTCAAGTGTGAATAACTCAAAGTTTCAGGGCTTGGTAAAGTACCACTTAAGTACTTCTTTAGCTACCGGCAAAGTAGCAGATTGAATCCCCTTTATGTCTTCAATAACAATGGTTAAAACAATTTGGGGATTCTCGTAAGGAGCAAAAACCGTAATCCAGTGATGATAATATCCTTCTTTTGAACTCTGAGCGGTTCCGGTTTTGGCCGCAACCGCTACCGGCAAATCATTCAATAAAACCGCCGAACCGGAAGTCACTGCCTGTCTCATTCCCTTTCGAACTACCTCAATATTTTGAGAATCAACAAAATTTTCTTTAATAACTCTTGGTTCGATTTCTTTAGCTACTTGAGGTAAGCCAGTTGAATTATTTACAATTTTTTCCACCAGATAGGGATGAAGTAATTTTCCTCCGTTCGCTATGGCAGAAAACCCAACACAAACTTCAACAGGAGTAGCGGTGAAGGGACCCTGGCCAATAGAAAGATGGTAAGTATCCCCCAGGTGCCAGTCTTCTGTAATTTCGGGTAAAATCCCCTTTCCTTCTCCCGGCAGATCGATTCCGGTTTCAGCATCCCAGTTGAAAAGCTTAAGATATTTTATTATTTTTTCCGGTCCCAACCCTTTAAAATCTTTATATCCTCCGCCAATTTGGTAAAAGAAAGTATTTACCGATTCAGCAATTGCTCTTTTAATATCGGCTTCGCCATGAGCTTGAGGAAAAGTCCAGTCTTTATAGCATTCGTTCTCTTTTTTATAAGGATTCCAAACACAAATTTGGGCAGGGCAATAAATTTTAGTATAAGAATCAATAATGCCTTCTTCCAAGGCCCCGAGGCCAATCAAAGGCTTAATAACAGAGCCGGTTGGATATCCAATCCCTGAAATAGCTCGGTTAAAAAAAGGATGATCTTGGGCACTTTTAAGTTCTTCCCATTCTTTTTGGGAAATACCCTGAGAAAATAAATTATTATCAAAATCAGGAAGGGAAACCATTGCTAAAACTCCTCCGCTATTTGGATCCATAGCAACAGCAGCAGCACGATTTGCCCCTACTTTTTTCATAGATTTCTTTAACTCTTCAACGATTTTTTTTTGAAGTTCAAAATCTAAACTAAGAATTAAGCCTTTACCGACTTCTGGTTCGGAAATTAAATTTTCTGCCCGCTCTTTACCCATGGAATCTTTCTCGACTTGAATTTCTCCGGGCTCTCCTCTTAAAGTCTTTTCATAAGATTCTTCCAGCCCCGTTTTCCCAATATAATCTAAAATTGTATAATCGGAGTTGATTCTAAGGTCTTCTTTGCTTATTTTTCGTAAATACCCAATTAAATGCGATAGGCTCGGGTCAAGATAATCTCGAACAGTATTTTTCTCAATTCGAAAACCAGAAAGCTCCCCAATTTTTGTTTCTAAAATTACCAAAACCTGATGAGGGATATTCTCAGAAATTAGAACTTCTGAAAACTCGTCTTCGTCAATTTTTTTAAAAATAACCTGGGGGTCCTCCTGGAAAATTCTGGCCACCTCTTCAATTACTTCTTTTTTTTTAATTTCATCCAATGGAAGATCGTTCTTTGCGCAAACCAAATCATAACTGGGTTTGTTCCAAACTAACTGTTGCATGTGTCTATCATAAATTATTCCCCTCTCGGGACGAATTTGATAAATTCTCTCTCTGTTTGCCTTAGCCAGATTTAAAAATGCTGGAGATTCTAAAACTTGAAACTGAAAGGTCTTCCCAAATAATATCAGAAATAAAATAAAAAAAACGATTCCTAAAATTAAAAATTTTAGTCCAGATATTGGGAGTTCAAGCTTTCCCTTGACGTCCCCTTCTTTTTCCTGAGCCAATTGGTCCAAAAACACTTCGTTGGGCTCTATATCTCTTTTAAAACGGAGGTTTACCCGCCCAAGTTTTCCGAAGGAAAATTTAGGTGGGTTTACTTTCTTATTTTTTAGGTATTTGTCCATATGATTCCTTATTAAACTTGTTTTCCCAAGACTTGTTGGTAGTATCAGATACCTCCAAACAGTTTCTTGGGAAATCTAACGTGTCTTTTAAAAACAAATTTGATAAAAATTGATACAGCTAGGCAAATTAAAACCTCAAATCCAATTGGACTTGAAGAAAAAATGTCCAACCAAAACCCACCAAAAATTGCTACCCACATTCCTGGGCTTGAGCTAAATTTCGGGGCAGAGGTTTCAAAAATACTTAAAATAATTACTAAAATTAAGATAAAATTTGGTACAAACCCCGCAATATTAAAGTAGACCAAAAAACTAGTTTGAAATAAAACAAAAAAGTAAGATGCAATTGCGATAATTAAAGTGTTTTTCATTAAAAGCTGGTAACAACAAATACCGTGTTTAATTCTTTGATGTTAAAAGCCGGATCCAATTCGGCTTTCTGAAATGGGGCAATATCTTCTTTTTTTATCTTTTTAACCGAACCTGCCAGAAGTCCTTTAGGAAAAACCCCTTCTAATCCTGTGGTTAAAATTAAATCCCCCTCTTTAACCTCAACTCCTTGAGGTATTAAGTCGAAAATCACCTCAAAGCCCCCCTCACCCCTTACTACGCCCTGCGTCTTTTCTTTTAATTCTATATCTTTACTATCGGCTTTATCTAAAAATTCAGAATCTATAATTTTGGCAGAAAATGAAATCTGTTTGTTTGAGATTAAAGAAACTCTTGAAAAATTCTTAAAAACTTGGTCAACTTTTCCCAGAAGAGTTTTTTGCGAAGTTATCACCGGAAGGTTTTTTGAAATTCCGTCTTCGGAACCTTTGTCAATTAAAATGGAATCCTGCGAGAAATCCTTGCCGAGCACGCTAGCTATAACCAGATCAAATTCCTTTTCCAAATCATTTTCTAGGGCCTGCCTCAGGGCTTCGTTTTCCTGCTTCAATTCTAATAATTTAAGATTTTCGGAAAGCAATCTTTGATTTTTAGTTCGGAGCTCCTCATTTTCTTTCTTTAATTTTTTTATTTCCGAAATCGTTTCAAAAAAATCAGACATACCATCTCCTGCCCGCCAAAGAACTTTTTGGATGGGAGAAGATACAAAATAAAAGAAGTTTTTAACTTCTTTTTGAAAGAAATTTAAAGAAAAAATGAGGAAAATCCCAATGATTATAGCTAAAACCTTGTTTTTCTTAAAAGAAAATTTCATTAAACCATTATAAATGAATTTCGGGTAAAACAAAAGGGCAGATTACTTACTGCCCTTTAATGGTAATGGTGCTCCGCATTTTGGACAAAAAAGATTGTAGCAGATATTGTAGTTATCTTCTATCTTATGTCCATTGGGACAAATTCTAAATATTCTGATTTTTCTTCTGATTTCCAAAGCACTTCCGCATCTGCTACAATACTTCCCTCTTTCCATAAAAGCTTCACGTCCACAACTTGGGCAAGCCCATTTCCATTTTTGGTCAAAAATAAGCCATCCAAATAGTCCAAGAATTGCTGGAATGAAAAGCAAATAAAACCAAACACTATATATTTTTCCTAAAACTATACCCAAAGACAGAAAAATTACAAAAATTAAATAGCCAAATCCTATAGGATGCCTCATTACAAAATCTTTCATTTCTATTCACCTCCTTTCCTTTTTTAGTTTTTTGCGAGCTAATTTAATATTACTCGATTTAAAAATGAATGTCAATATAAAAAGGCGCTTTGGTGGCAGCTACCTACTTTCGCAGGAAAACCTACTATCATCGGCCTCGGGTTATTTCACTTCCGTATTCGGTATGGAAACGGGTGGGACAAACCCAGTATAGCCGCCACTAAAGCGCCCTTTTTACCCTGTTAAATGCTGCTTTGCAGCAATTCCGCTGAACGCGGAATTATTTAACAGGGTGAATGGTCATTAATTGCTAGCTAAGGAAGAAATATCGCTCTATTAGTAGCACTCGGCTTAATCCTTTACAGGACTTACACCTGTGCCCTATCAAGGTCATAGTCTTTGACCGAGCTAAAAGAGTCCTAATCTTGGGGCCTGCTTCGCGCTTATATACTTTCAGCGCTTATCAGTTCCCGACTTAGCTACCCAGCGATGCTCCTGGCGGAACAGCTGGTACACCAGAGGTCAGTTCCGAGAGGTCCTCTCGTACTATCCCGGACCCCCCTCAAGACTCGGCGCCTACGGTAGATAGGGACCAACCTGTCTCACGCATTAATCATCTATTACTAAATGTATGGACTATACCATCACCCGGATATAATCCGGGGACCGACGTATAATAAAGGTGCTCCTCTATTATCTTGATTTAATCAAGAAAGTCTCTACGGGGTTACTATACGATTTTTTCGTTTTTTAGAATAATTAAGGTTTCTAAAACGGTCAATTAATTTCATCAATTCGGTAAAATCTTTTTTATTTTTTACCTTTTTTTTGGCTTCTAAAATTTTAATCATTAAAGAAGCTTGTTCTTTTTTAAGGATAATGTAAGGAAAAATCATCGCAAGGAATTTTTTAATATTATCTGTTTTCCCGATAATATATTCTAAAATTCCGTCGCTACGCTCCCGAATATATCCTAATTCAATTAAAGAACAAATTTTTAAAAATTTTGGTTTGTCCTTTAATGATTGGAAAAGCACAATATATGGCGCAACTTGAAATTTATAGCGATAACTTGAATTAGGTTTAAGTTGTACATAAATACTCCCGTCACCATCAAGAAATCCCGCTAAATACGCCTTTTGTGTTGATGAAATCTTTTGACTCATATAAAACTTCCCTCGGTATTATCCTATCATGCGACAGGTTAAATGTCAAAATAGGAATTTACCGATATGAGTCGGTTTTTTCGATCACGATCTCTCGTGAAAGCCGCCGTGTGTACTCAATGTCAATGGTTCTGTATTGACGGTTTGAACCCAGCTCACGTACCACTTTAATTGGCGAACAGCCAAACCCTTGGAAGCTTCTCCACCTCCAGGATGTGATGAGCCGACATCGCTGTCGGTATTTTTCTCCTTTTACAAGGAGGATCGGACTATATCTTCACCCTCCCTACATTGCCTTTGCAATATGGTTAGGGGCTGACGTATTATGAAAATTTTATTTTCATCTGCTCATTTTGAGCAAGTCTCTACGGGGTTATAACCCAATTTATATTTCATTGAAGGAATCAAATTTTCTTTCAATGTTTCTTTTAAACGAGATGTAGATGATGAAAGAAACCTTATACGATAATAAATTTTATCTTTATTTAATCTTGCTTTAAGACCGAGAATTGATAACTTTTTAATCAAAAATTCTTGGTCGTTTTTTGTAAATTGTTGGGTGTTAAGATAAAAATTTGAATTACCGCATTTGCTTCCGTCATCCATAAACCAAATCGATAAAATCACCGGATTAATATTTATTTCTAATTTTGAAATTGAGTTAAACTTCCCACGGTATTGTCCATATATAATATTATAACATATGGATTTCACCGTTATAAGTCAGTTTTTTCGTCCCGCCTTAAGCGAGATATAGCATTACTACTATAGCACCCCGATATGTTAAGGTGCCGAACAGGGCCGTAGATATGGACTCGCGGGCCCTACTAGCCTGTTATCCCCGGGGTAGCTTTTGGCTGATGATCTTCCCCGATTCTATTAACCAGGGTCGGTTCACTAAGTTCCACTTTCGTGTCTGCGCGCAATATCCTGCTTGCAGTCAAGCCGGCTTTTGGCTTTACCCGACCGCTCCGATTTCCATCCGGAGCTAGCCGACCTTATAAACGCCTCCGTTACTTTTTAGGAGGCAAGCGCCCCACTTAAACTGCCCACCTTCCACTGTCTCCTGAATTTATTCAAGATTAGTCCTACCATTTTAAAAGACGGGTGTTTCATTGACGGCTCTGCCCTGACCAGAATCAGGACTTCATCGCCTCCCCGCTACGCTACGCATCTAAAACAATAGGACAATAAAAGGCTACAGTAAAGCTCCCGGGGTCTTTCCGTCTAGCCGCAGGTAACCGGCATCTTCACCGGTATTGCATTTTCACCGGGCTCCTCGTTGAGACAGTCCCCAAGTCGTTAAGCCTTTCATGCGGGCCGGAACTTACCCGGCAAGGGGTTACGCTACTTTAACACGGTTATAGTTACCGCGGACGCTTACTGGAAGCTTCGAGCAGTTAGCCTCAATCTTGAAGATCGAGACCGCCACTGTTAACGTTCCAGCGCTGGTCAGGCTTCAGCCCCTATACATCCTCTTGCGAGTTTAAGCAGGGACTTGTGTTTTTGATAAACAGTCGCTTGGGGTACTTTCGCTGCGCCCCCTAAACCCTTTCGGGTCGGGGGAGTCCTTATTGCGAACTTACGGACACTTTTTTGCCGAGTTCCTTAACGAGGTTTCACCCGTTCACCTTGGCACTCTTACGCCAGCCTACCTGTGTCGGTTTGCGATACGGACCCCGCCCCTTTAACTCTACGAGTTTTTCTAGGCAGTCTAATATTCGAGACGGTCGAGATTACTCTCGACTCTCGGAAATCCAATAATCCTCTCAAATGCTTTGACTGCGTCACTCTTCAAAAAAGGACGGGGGGGCCGGAATATTAACCGGCTGTCCATCCCAAGCACATAATCTGATTATATACTCGGTTAGGCCCGCCTAACCCTTGGTTGATTACCATTGCCAAGGAAATCTTAGGCTTTCGGTGTGCAGGGATTTTACCTGCATTGCGGTTACTCATGCCAACATCTTCACTTCCTATCGCTCCACCCTCAATTACTCTTAGGCTTCATCGCAATAGGAACGCTCCCCTACCCCGAGCACATAAATTATGTGCTCGGCCTTATCTTCGGTATTGAGCTTAGCCCCGGAAATCTTAGGTGCAGAATCCCTTAGTTAGTAAGCTATTACGCACTTTTTAAAGGATAGCTGCTTCTAAGCTAACCTCCTAACTATCAACGAAATCCCACTTCTTTTTTAGCACTTAGCTCAAATTTAGGGACCTTAGATTAAGATCTGGGCTGTTTCCCTTTCGACTACGAAGCTTAGCCCTCATAGTCTGACTGCCTCTTACCTTTATTTCCCGGTATTCGGAGTTTGGTTGGAGCATCTAGCAAAAAGCCACGGTACTCCATCCAGTGCTCTACCCCCAGGAAAGTAAAAGGCGCTAGCCCTAAAGCTATTTCGGGGAGAACAAGCTATTACCAAGCTCGTTTAGCTTTTCACTTCTTACCACAGTTTATCCCAGAATATTGCACGGTTCACGGGTTCGGGCCTCCTCCCAGATTTCTCTGAGACTCACCCTAACCATGGCAAGCTCGCTTGGCTTCGTGTCTCAGCCCTTTCTTTTCCCGAATAAACGGGTACGCGCTTTTAACACTCGCTTTCGCTTTGTTTTCGTCCCAGAGGGACTTAAACGAAAGAAAGAGCTGAACTCGTTGGCTCGTTCTGCAAAAAGCACACAGTCACCCTATACCCTTTCGGGTCGGGCTTCTGCTCTTTGTAGGCGTGATGGTTTCAGGTTCTATTTCACCGGGATCACCTCCCTACTTTTCACCTTTCCCTCACGGTACTGGTTCACTATCGGTGAGGTTGAGTATTTAGCCTTGGCCTAATAGTTTGGCCTGTTTCCCTCAGGCTTTTCATGTCCCGAGGTACTTAAGATAGATAACAAGGAGCACGAAATGGTTTTCACCTACTGGACTATTACCATCTTTGGTATCCCTTTCCAGGGTATTTCAGCTAACCAAATTTCGTCTAAATGTTCTCCCTCGGCAGCATTTCTATTGATCAGAAATACTCCCGACATTATCTTCTTACAACTCCAAATGCATAACAAGTTATGCGTTTGGTTTAGGCTCTTTCCTTTTCGCTCGCCGCTACTGGGGAAATAAAAATTACTTTTTCTTTTCCTCTGCTTACTGAGATGTTTCACTTCAGCAGGTACGCCGTCCGGTCATTTGACTGGACTGTTTCGATTTATCACCGAAACGGGTTTCCCCATTCGGAAATCCCCGGATCAAAGGTTGGTAGCCACCTCCCCGAGGCTTATCGCAAGCACCCTACGTCCTTCATCGCCTCAACCTCCCAAGGCATCCTCCATCCGCCCTTAAAATGCAATCCTTAGCTAGCAATTAATAACCACTTTCTCCAAAATCCTTCGGATTTTGGAGGCCATAATATTAATTTATTCAATTTTCAAAGTTCTTTCCATTTCTACCATTTTAATCAAAAAACCGCTTTTCCAAGCGGCCTTCTGAGGAATCAAAATTTCAGACATTTTTAAAAGCCGCCTGGTTTTCCTTTATTCAAAACGATATTTACTTTTCTCATACCTGCTTTAATTTTAACAAATCAAAAAGCTTTGTCAAGAGCCTTTCTTGATTACGAGCTTTTTTGATTATTTTAATATAGTATAGTAACCGAATTAATTATTACCTTCCGGATCTCTCTGAAATTTTTTCTTTTATTTCTTCAATGGCTTTAGAAGCATGTTCTTTCCCACCTAACCCAAAAGCTAAACCAAAAGCTAAGGATATCATTCCAATTAATCCAATTACAATACTGTTTATTATGGTGGGGGTAATTCCTAACTGCAGTAAAATGGCAAGAGCTGCAAAAACATAAATTGCCCAACGAACTATTTTTCCTATCAGTTTAACATTTTCTACTTCTAATTTTTTTACGAATGCCTTGACAATTTTCTCGAAAAATTCAGCTATAATTACTGCCACCACAAAGATTGCTGCTGCTACTATTAAGTTAGGGAGCCACCCTACTACTCCTTTCAAAAAATCAGCGAATTCGGTTAGTCCTAAAATCTCTACCGAAGCCAATAAAAAGACAATTACTAAAACCCATTTACAAATTGCTCCAATAAAACCGGCAGGATCAATTTTTAACTCCGCCTTCTCTAAGGCTTCTTTCCATCCAGCGCTTTCAAACAATCGATTAAATTTTAATCCAACTAAAATCCCGGCTATTAATCTTCCGATTCCGCAGGCAATAAACCAGCCAATAATAAAAATTATAATGGCAATAAGGAGATTGGGGATAAAATTTAAAAATCCCTGCCAGAGACCTTGAAGAGCATTTAGAGTAATTGTAGACCAATCTTGAATCATACTTTAGTAACTTATAACCAAACAACCAATAACACATAACTATTGCTAGTTTCTAGTTGTTAGTTGTTAGTGATTGTTAATTGTTAGTTCCTTTTCGACCTTTTTTTGATTCTATTAATTATACCAAAAAATAAAAAAGTTACCCTGTGGATAACTTTGAGCAAAGCGAAACCCCGCACCAAAATTTATGGACCGATGGGGACTCGAACCCCAGACCTCCGCATTGTCCCGATGATTTTGGTGGACCCTACCAGAGTCGAACTGGTAACCTCTTCATTGCAAATGAAGCGCTCTACCATTGAGCTAAGAGCCCACCAAAATCATCAAGGATTCTCGATTTATTATTAATATACTAAATCGGAACAAATGAGGCGAGGGGCCCATCCCGCGCCTCGCAGAGGGGTGGGGTGGGAGGATGCGGTGGGAGGGTTGTAGTCTAGCCAACTAAACCACGGGCCCCCTTGGTCGCCTCAGTTGCCTCGCTCTCTCGGCTCCCCCTTCTTCCTAAAATAATTACTCTCTTTTTCCAGGGAGAAGATAAGATGCAATAATTAAGACAAGTCCTACTACTATCCCGGTCCATAGCCAGTAAGTAGGCAGTTTGATAATAGCAAAAGCTACCGTCGCAACAACAGAAATGATAATAGTAAAAATTCCTAAATTTCTTATTTCTTTTTTTGAACCCAAACCTGTCCCGATGTAGTTAAAAGATTTTCTTTCTTTATTTTCGTCCATAAAATTTAGATTTTAAAATTAAATTTTCGACCTTTTTATATAAATTTCAATAATGGGCGTGGAAGGGATCGAACCTTCGACCTCATTCTTATCAGGAATGCGCTCTACCACTGAGCCACACGCCCAAATTTAGCGTAAAGTCAAAGCAACGCCTGCCTGCCGGCAGAGGGGTTCTACCGACCGGTTATATTGCATAAATTTTCTTCCTCAAAACAGTATAATAAGATGGAAAGGGACGAAAGTGAATTTCACTTTTTAAATAATCCAAATTGATGGAAACAATTAATTTTTTTATTTTACCTGGATTTAATCTGTGAAGATGAAGTTCTCTTGCCGCTAATAAATTTTGATAAACAAAAAATGCATCAAATAAAGCGTTACTTCCTCTAAATATTTCTATTGGATAGGATATTACTACTATTCCTCCCGGTTTTAAAATTCTGTCTATTTCTTTAAAAAATTTATTCAAATTAGAAATATGTTCAATCGTATGGCAAGAATAAATTTTATCAAAGGAATTTGGGGGGAAATTCGTATCGGTTCCATCCATTTCGACTATATTAGAAGTTACCGCCATTTTAACCGCTTCTCGGTTTATATCAATTCCTATCACATTTTTACTGTATTTTTTAATTTCCTTTACCAATCTTCCCTTATCACAGCCAATTTCTAGAATTTTATCTGTGGCTTGGGGATTTAAACATTTTAAAACAGCTTTCAGCTCCAGTGAGTATCTTAAAAAAATCCCTCTCTTGTCTATATAACTTGTGTATTTTTGATTGTATAAATCCGTTTTCATTTTTTTGCCTTACCAAAATTTCCAAAAACTAAATCTGGCACTATTTTTTTTAAATTATTTGAGCTAATTTTTATTGACCAATTATAATCTCCTCCGCTTACAATAATTTTCTTATTTTTTATTAATCCCCTATCCGCAAAGGTGGTAATTTTCCACAAACTGCCAAAAGGAGGCACTGCACCAACTTTTACTCCTTTTAATTTATTTTTAATTATCCTTTCAGAAACAAAATCTACTTTTTTCGGGTACCCACAAAGTGGGTGGGCGGTTTTTTTCAGTTTGTCTTTGTCCAAATTTTTATTTGCCGGAATTAAAACTAAAGCCAAGTTTTTACCCAGCTTCACCACCAATGTTTTTCCCACAATTTTTTGCGGAACCCGCAAAGTAGCTGCTTTATCATAAGCAGTATAAACTGTCCGGTGTTTAATCGGTTCATACTTTGCCTCGCGCTTTGCAAGAAATTTAATTACTTTTTGAGGAATAGACATGTTCTTATTTTTTAACATTTTAAAAATCGAAAATCAAGTTAAAGAGTCAGGATATTCTCCTGACTCTTGTTTTTATTATTCTTTTAATATTTTCTCGGTGAGCAAAATAGATAATCCCAATTAAGATTACTGAAAACAAAACCCAATCTAAAGAATGAAAGCCAAACCAGAAAAAAACCGGGAGATACCAAATAGTTAACAAATTATTGGCTGCCATTTTTTCTGAAAAGGATGCTTTTGATGCTCGAATGACAAACAGTAAAATCAAGAAAATCAAAAACCAAGTTAACCCCCAAAATAACGTCACCTTAAGATTCAAAACTAATAAAATTCCAATCAGACAAGATACTCCTTTCCCTCCCTTAAAACTGAGCTGATAAGGGAAAATATGACCTAAAATGGTTAAAATTGCTGCGCAAAAAATCATCCAGTTAGCATCTAAAACTAAGGTTGCAAAAAAGACGGGCAATCCTCCTTTAATTATGTCTAAAACAAAAGTTAAAAATCCCCATTTGAAACCCAATGCCCGAGAAACATTAGTAGCTCCGGTTGCTTTACTTCCTACTTTTTGGATATCTATCCCTTTTTTTTCAGCAATCAAGAAACCGATCGAAAAAGAACCGCAAAAATAAGAAAAAAGAAGAATCAATATAAACCATCCTATCTCTTCCATTTTTCCTCCTTATTATTTTCTAAAAGAGCCTTTTTCTCTATTTAAACAAACTAAAAAAAGCATGTCAAAGCCATGCTTTTTCAGTTTCCAAATTTTTAATCAGTTTCTTAGAGTTGTCCCGAAAATCTCGATTTAGAGTTCTGAGATCAACACTCCAGAATTAGTTTGAGAATTCTCACAAACCAATTCTGATCGACACTAAAAAATTAAATTGTATGATCCATGGACAGCTTCCGCTACCCATGCCTTGTTACGACTTCATTCTTGTTACCGACCTTAGCTTAGGTCCTTTTACAAGGAACTTTGGCTACTGCCGGCTCCCCTAATGTGACGGGCGGTGAGTACAAGACTCAGGGACGTATTCATCGCCACATAGCTGATTGGCGATTACTAGCGATTCCGGCTTCATGAGGTCAAGTTTCAGACCTCAATCCGAACTGGGAGACCGTTTAAGGGATTAGCTTACGGTTACCCGCTTGCAAAACCCGTTGTCGGTCCCATTGTACCACGTGTGCAGCCCAGGGCATCAAAGGGCCGTGCTGATTTGGCGTCATCCTCACCTTCCTCCCAGTCATCCCGGGCAGTTCCCTATGACAAATTAAACATAGGGTAAGGGTTGCGCATGTTACCGCATTTAAGCGTGCATTTCAAAACACATGCTGACGACCATATTCTTCCTTTATTACTAAAGGTATGGACTATACCATTTCCCAAATTTAGTTTTGAGACCAGCGTCTAATGATAGATTAAAAACTATCATTAAGTTTTCCTAACCCTAGTGGAAAACTAAGTCTCTACGGGGTACGAGTACTAATTTTTGCAACTTCACTGAATAGAGTGAAATACTTTCTAAAAATTTCTTTGCTTCATAACGAGAAATATAAAGACAAAATGTTTTCGCAGTTTTGTAGTAATACACTCTTACGTTACTGATGTCAATTCTCTTAAGAAGTTCTTTATCTTTTTCGGCCTCATTCTTTCTTCCGTAAACAATCCGGCAATCGTTTCTTAAATTTTTATCAATCGAACCATCTCCATCAAAACGTCCGGCAAAATAGGCACGGATAATTTTAGTATCTTTCAAATTATCTAAGCTATTCTTAGCAGAAGCAAATTCTCTTAATAATGGCCTGCTATTTACGAACAAATGATTCCGATTAAACTTTATCCTATTTTCTGGAAAAAATCTCTTCAAAAATTCTCTGAACTTCTCAATTAAATTAGGGTCTGTATTGCTTAATCCAATTGAACTTGACCACCAATAACTATCAGCGCACCAAAGACCAAGGATGTAAGCATCCTTCTCGTCCGAGAAAAAGTTACAAAAATTAGTACTCGTACTTCCCACGGTATTGCCCATTCTTTTATTCTATCATAAAAGGATTAGGGTTTCACCGTTATGAGCTGGTTTTTCACTAAAGATTACTCCTTAGTGGGTCGTATGCTTTTTAAAAAGCACCAACCATGCAGCACCTGGGCTAGTGTCCTTGTGGGTATTTCCCGATTTCTCGAGATTTTCACTAGCTTGTCAAGCCCTGGTAAGGTTCCTCGTTTGTTGTCGAATTAAGCCACATGGTCCACCGCTTGTGTGAGTCCCCGTCTATTCTTTTGAGTTTTAGCGTTGCCGCCGTACTTCCCAGGCGGGACACTTAATGTGTTAGCTTCGCCACTTGAAGGGTCGACACTTCAAATAGCTAGTGTCCATCGTTTACAGCGTGGACTACAAGGGTCATCTTGTAGATTTTTTACTTTCTTCGATTACTCGAAGGATCGGACTATATCATTTTCTGAAGTTTTTCCACTTATTTTTCTTTTTAGCAACGCACTTTTCTATTATTGCTTTAGAAAAACCTGTTAATTCACTAACTTCAGAAATCCAGCGTTGTTGTAAATCACGGTCTTTATAAATAATCAAGACCTTCGGTAGCATTTCTGCTACTTTTATATGCGGCATTATAATCCGCAAAAACTTTTTAAGCTCTTCGCTTGAACGAATCCATAAGCGATAATATATTTTTTCTTCGTTCGCCCATTTTCTAATTATTTTACCGATATGAACATTTATATCCCACACTTTCTTTAAATAGTGGGATAATATTTTTTGTTCTTCGTAAGGAAAATGGTCGGTGCAAAATACGCCCTTTCTCCCGTTCCCTATTATGGAACCGTCGTCAAGCCACCATATTGCTAAAGATAAAGGAGTTATTGTGTTAAGCCATTTGCGGCTGATTTTAAATATCCCCTTTTTGTGAGTTAAATTATATAACTCTGTTAATTCTGGTATTGTTAAGCTTTGATATCGTAATTTTTGACCGCCAAGCCCATCTTTAATCTCTGATTTCCAAAAACAATTTTCTCCGGAAATTTCTTTTAATTCACTCTTTTTCCAGAAAAAATATTCTTTTTGGTTAATGGAATGGCGAAAAGAAAAACGAGCATTTTTATAATGGTCATTAATCTTTAACGAACCATCTCCTAACAAAGAACCAAGAATAATATCTTTGCAATTTTTAGACAAAAATGAATTTCTCATTTTCTATCTTTTTGATTTACATAGTCTCTACGGGGTCGCTATCTTTAAAAGACGCGACTTCCCTCGGGATTGCCCATTCGACTAAAATGGGTTTCCCCGATACAGCTAGATGCTCACCACATTGTCGCCAATATGGAGGACACCATTTAGTCCCGCTTAGCGGGACAAGGATTTATCTAATCCTTTTTGCTCCCCACGCTTTCGTCTCTCAGTGTCAGGGTTGCCCCAGGGAGCTGCCTTCGCATTTGGTGTTCCGGTCGATATCAACGGATTTCACCCCTACACCGACCGTTCCGCTCCCCTCTAACACCCTCTAGTCTAGAAGTATCTTCAGCATCCCCAAGGTTAAGCCCCGGGTATTTAACCAAAGACTTTCCAGACCACCTACAGACTCTTTACGCCCAATAAATCCGGATAACGCTTAAGGGTCACGTATTACCGCGGCTGCTGGCACGTGATTAGCACCCTTTTATTCCTGGAGTACCGTCACCAAGCACATAACGAATTATGTGCTCGGTTCTTCCCCCAGAAAAGCTCTTTACACCCCGAAGGGCTTCTTCAAGCACGCGGCGTCACTGGTTCAGGGTTTCCCCCATTGACCAATATTCTCGACTGCTGCCTCCCGTAGGAGTTAGGCCCGTGTCGCAGTGCCTATGTTGGGGAACAAGCTCTCACTCCCCCTACCCGTCATAGCCTTGGTGAGCCGTTACCTCACCAACAAGCTGATAGGCCGCAGACCATTCGCCGAGCGGCTTTTTACAAAACCTTTACCCTTAAGATTTTCTCTCAGGGACTATCAGGTATTAGTCCCGCTTTCGCGGGATTATTCCTGTCTCGACGGTATGTATCTACGTGTTACTAACCCGTTCGCCGGTTTCCTCCTCCGCTCTTGCGAGCTTCGAAGGACCCCATGACTTGCATGCCTTATCCACGCCGCTAGCGTTCATCCTGAGCCAAGATCAAACTCTCAAAAAAAATTAATTCGGGACAACTCTAAGAAACTAATACAATATTTAATTCTCAAGGTTCTTTCCTTTTCAATCCAATCCGCCAACTGGCGGACAAAACAAAACCGTGAAGACATCCGAATTTTCCGACACCTTCACGGTTTTGTTTGATGTCTTCTTTTTTTCTTTTTATTTTACCATCCTGTCCGATACATATAACTTTTATTTTCTACTTTAATTATATTCTTTTAAAAAGTTATGTCAAGCCCCCACAAGGGAGCCAGCGGTCGGGCTCCCCCCTGCGGTTTATCCACCGAGAGCCGACGGGGTGATTTGAACACCCGACCAATGGTTTACAAAACCATTGCTCTACCACTGAGCTACGTCGGCGAACATTATCGCTCGCCCTTGGCGAGCGATAAACTGAATACGGGATTTATTTCTTCTTCAATTGTTCCCAATAATTATCGGAAGAACCTTTGTCGCACGTTTTCTCTTCTTCTTTGGTTTTTTGACGCAATTTCTCAATCCAGACACCGGTTTTATTTTCGGTTTTTAGGGTTAAAATTTTAATCCTTAATAATAATTTTTGCAAGAAATTATTAAATGAAAAAGATTTAACCTGATTGACGGCTCCGTTCTTTAGTTTTGAAAAGACATTGGGTTGAGAAATACCAACCCCGGGAGAAATCTCAACCAAAGCCGGGATTTTGCGAAACAAAATCACCAATATCCCTAAAAAGCTACAGATTAAAATAATGATTGCAATTAGCATAATCGCAAAGTTCGAATGTTTCTGTGCTTAAGCAATTAAGCAATTAAGCAATTAAGCAATTAAGCAATTTTATATCTCGTACCTCGCAAAGCTCTTTACCACAATATTCTCCCCCAGCTTGGCAATATGCTCACTAATAAGGTCTTTTATGGTTTTGCTTTCATCTTTGATCCAAGGTTGAGATAAAAGCGAAATTTCTTCTTTATATTTTTTTAGTTTTTCTTCCACTATTTCATTAATAATTTTTTGAGGCTTGCCGCTTTCGGAGAACTGTTTTCTATAAATTTTTCTTTCCCCGTCTAAAAATTTTTCAGGGATGTCTTCTACTTTCAAAAATAGAGGATTCATTGCTGCAATTTGCAGACAGAGTTCGTGAGCCAAATTTCTAAAATCCTCGGATTTGGCTACAAAATCCGACTCGCAGCGAATGTCCAATAGTGCTCCAATTTTTCGATTGGGATGAATATAGCTTTCAATAATACCTTGAGTTGTTGCCCTTTCCCCAATTTTCCGGGCAAAATTGCAGCCCCATTTTCTTAAAATTTCTTTTGCTTTTTCAATATTCCCACCTGATTCTGTTAGGACCTTTTTACACTCACTTATTGCGAGTCCGGTCTCTTTGCGAAGTTGTTTGATTTGGTCAATATTTACCATAAAATTCCAAATCACAAATCACAAATTCCAAACAAATCCTAAATCCTAAATTCCAAATCTTAAACATTTAGAATTTTGGTCATTGAAATTTAGATATTATTTGGAATTTGGTGCTTGGGATTTGGTGCTTTTTAAACTCTCAGATTTAGCTTTTAATATTACTTCTTTAACCTTCTCCAATATGTATTTCACTGAACTTATTGCGTCGTCACTGGCTGGAATAGGATAGTCGGCTAGGTTTGGATCGACGTTGGTATCGGCAATTCCAATAACCTTTATTCCTCTTCCCCTGGCTTCTTTTACGGCCAAGTAATCTTTTTTCATATCGCAAACAAACACAGCATCCGGGAGACAATTCAAATTTTTTATTCCTTCAAATTTTATTTTTAATTTTTGTAATTCATGATTAATTTTAATTTTTTCCTTCTTGGTGTATTTCTCCAGCTCTCCCTTTTCTTTTTTTTCTTCCAATTCTTTTAGATGTTGTACTCTTTTTTTGATTATTTCAAAATTGGTAAAGGTTCCCCCCAACCATCTTTGGGTAACATAGGGTAAACCACAGAGCTTAGCGATATTTTCGACCAAATCTTTTATTTGAATCTTTGTTCCCACCAACAATATAATCCTGCCTTCAGATATAAGTTCTGGAATAAATTTTAAGGCCTCGGTAAATTTCTCTATTGTCTTTTCCAGATCAATAATATGAATAGTATTTTTAACTCCTTGCAGATAGGGCTTCATCTTTGGGTGAACCTGAGAGCTTCGGTGTCCAAAACAAAGACCAGCCCTGGCCATTTCGGCTACGTCTAAATTGAATTCATTTTTGGCTTGATTTTTAGTTTCGGTTTCCATAACAATTTATAGAATAACAGAATTTTACCCCTTTGTAAAGAGCCGCATCAATATGTTAAAATAATTTAATGCTAAAAATTTATAATACCTCATCTCGAAAAAAGGAAAATTTTAAACCAAGAACGAAAAATAAAGTAAATATTTTTGTCTGCGGCCCGACGGTTTATGATTATCCTCATATCGGTCATGCCAGAACTTATATCGCCTTTGATATGATTGTAAAATATCTAAAGCAAAAAGGATACAATGTTTTTTATTTGCAAAATATTACTGATGTCGATAATAAAATTATTATCCGGGCTAAAGAAGAGAGAACTTTCTGGAAAAATTTAGCTAGAAAATTTGAAAGAGAATATTTAAAAGATATGCGAAAGCTGAATATAAATAGTGTTAATAAATATGCGAGAGCCACGGCTCACATTAAAGAAATTATCAACCAAGTTAAAAGGCTTTTGAAAAATGGTTTTGCTTATCGGATAAAAGATGGAATTTATTATGATATTTCAAAATTCAAAGACTATGGGAAGTTATCGGGGAGAACGGTTTTACAAGCAGAAGATGCGGTATCAAGAATTGATGAAGCTGAAGAAAAAAGAAACAAAGGAGATTTTTGTTTATGGAAAAAATCAAAACCTGGCGAACCAAATTGGAAAAGTCCCTGGTTTTCTGGCAGGCCAGGTTGGCATATCGAAGATACTGCCATTACTGAAAAATATTTTGGTTTCCAGTACGATATCCATGGTGGAGCCAGAGATTTAATTTTCCCCCATCATGAAGCAGAAATTGCCCAAATGGAAGCTATTTCTGGTAAAAGCCCAATGGTCAAATATTGGCTTCATTCAGGTTTTCTGACTGTGAAAGGAGAAAAAATGGCAAAATCTTTGGGCAATTTTATTACTATCAAGGACTTTCTAAAAGAAAATTCTCCTCGACTTTTGAGATTATTCGTTATTAAAACACACTACCGCTCCCCCATCGATTACAGCGAGAAAGAAATTGAACAGGTTAAAAACCAATTAGAAAGAATTGATGAATTTGTAGAGAAATTTACAACTTACCCACCCGACTTCGCCTGCGAGCGAACTCGCTGGCGGGCGGGCAACTTACAACTTACAACCGAAAAAAGAACTGTTAAATCTTTAATTTTACAAACAAAAAAAGAGTTTGAAAAAGCGATGGAGGATGATTTTAACACGCCCAAAGCCATAGCCTCTATTTTTGAGCTAATAAGTCAAGGAAACTCTTTAATGAACAAAAATGTTCTTAGTCAGACCGAGGCTAAAAATATTTTAGAATTCTTAAAGAAAATTGACAGATTTTTCAATTTTATCTTCTGGAAAAAGCCAAAAGAAAAAATCTCTGAAAATATTTTAAAATTAGTTGAAGAACGGGAAAAATATCGTAAACAAAAAAATTGGGAAAAAGCAGATGAAGTTAGAAAAGAAATTAATAAAATAGGTTACAAAATTGAAGACACTAAAAAAGGACCGAAGATAAAACCAGTATCTATAGATTAATCAACCTCGGGTGTTGGTTATAAAAAACTAAGGATTTTTGTCCCTAGTTTTTTTACTCCGAAATTGGTTTTCTTCGCAACTGTTTCCTTTCCGCAATTATTCTCTTCCCCTTTAATCTTCTCAACTCTGCCCCCAAAGGAATTCTGGTGGGAATTCTTTTTTTCTTTGGCCGGTTTAATTTTTCCAATCGCTCCTGAAGCTGCTTAAAAGCAATTTTTAAATTTTGAGTCTGGAATCTTTCTCTAATGACTTTAACTTCTATTCCAGAGGGAATGTGGCGAAGCCGAATTCCGGTTTCTTTTCGATTAGCCCGTTGCCCTCCTTTGGTAGAAGCTCCAAATCTGAAAACTTTTGTTTCTTTTTTTAAGGTTTCTAAATCGGTTTTATACATTGTTTTCCTCCTTCGTTTTTACTTTTTTATTATAGTTAATTTAAGCAAATTTATCAAATCAATAAGCCACCATATTAAATTCTATTTTGATTTGGGGCTTGCCAATATTTATTAGAATGTTATATATTAAAAGAGGTATGAACAATAACTCTCCTAAAAACGAATTACCGGACAAACTACCTCCCCAGAGCATCGAAGTTGAAGGGTCACTTTTGGGGTGTTTGATGCTGGATAAAAACGCCATCTTAAAGGTAGTAGATTTTTTAGAGCCGCGAGATTTTTACAAAGACTATCATCGGGAAATCTATCAAGTAATGCAGGAGCTTTTTGAAAAGAGAGAACCGGTAGATTTATTATCGGTTTCAAGCCGTTTAAAAGAGAAAAATAAATTAGAAGAAATTGGAGGGAATGCTTATTTAACCGAACTAATAAATTCTGTGCCGACGGCCTTCCATGTTTTAAACTATGCGAAAATTGTTCAGCGAAAAAGAATCCTTCGAGATTTAATTCAAGCCTCTTACGAAATAGGTCAAATGGGTTATGAAGAATCAGAAGATGTAGATATGTTGTTGGACCAGGCCGAAAAAAGAATTTTTGGCATCGCTCAAAGGAGCCTGACCCAAAATTTCGTACCGGTGAAAAACGAATTAGAGGAAGCCTTTGAAAGAATTGACAGTCTTTCAAAACACCAAGGAAAGCTTCGAGGAATCCCCACCGGTTTTACTGATTTAGATAATATTTTAGCCGGCCTTCAAAAGGGTGATTTAATTATTTTAGCTTCCAGACCCTCTTTCGGGAAAAGTGCTTTAGCCCTGGATATTGCCAAACACTGCGCAATTTATGAAGGGGGACCTGTAGGAATATTCTCTTTAGAAATGTCTAAAGACCAGGTAATAGATAGATTAATTGCTGCTCAGGCCGGGGTAGACTTATGGCGGTTAAGAACCGGCCACTTTTCTGACACGGGAGACGACAATGATTTTCTCAGAATTCAAAAAGCTTTTGATGTCTTGTCTCAAGCTCCAATTTTTCTTGATGATTCAGCCTCCTGCAACATTTTACAAATGAGGGCAATGGCAAGAAGATTACAGGCTGATCGCGGATTAGGACTTCTTATTGTTGACTATTTGCAGTTAATGGAACCCAGAAATATTAATACCTCTATGGTCCAACAAATGACCGAGGTTTCAAGATCTCTTAAGTCCCTGGCCAAAGAATTAAACATTCCGGTGCTGGCTCTCTCTCAATTATCTCGAGCAGTAGAACAACGCTCCCCTCAGATTCCCAGACTTTCTGACTTAAGAGAAACCGGAGCCATAGAACAAGATGCCGACGTTGTTTTGTTTATCCATCGAGAAGATAAATATCGTCAGGATACTGCCAGAAAAAATATTGCCGATATTATTATTGCCAAACACCGCAACGGTCCGGTAGGAAAAGTAGAGTTATATTTTGACGAACAAAGAGTAAGTTTCAGAAATTTAGAAAAAACGCTGGGGGAACAAATGGAAGAATAAAACCAAAAATTAAAAATTTTTAGTATATGTATCCGCCATCTATTCAAAAACTAATTAACTTGTTTTCTAAATTTCCAACTATCGGGCCAAGAACTGCGACTCGATTTGTTTTTTATTTAATGAGACTATCCGGTGAAGAAATTAATCAACTAATAAAATCAATTTCAGAATTAAGAGAAAAAATAAGTCTCTGTAAGTTCTGTTTTAATCCCTTCCAACCACCTACCGGGACTGAGGAAGAGGGTCTTTGTGAAATTTGTTCTGACCACTCCAGAGACAAAACCCTGCTTTGCATCTTGGAAAAAGAAAGCGATTTGGTTTCTCTTGAAAAAACAAAAAAATATAAGGGGCTTTATTTTATTTTGGGAGGAACGGTTTCTACCTTGAAAAAAGCTGATATTGAAAAATTAAGAACTAAAGAGTTACAAGAACGGATAAAAAATCCCGAAAGGTTCGGAATACCGGGAGCTGACTTTAAAGAAATTATTATTGCCATAAATCCCACGACCGAAGGAGAAACAACGGCTCTCTATCTTGAAAGAATATTAAAATCTTTTGGTAAAAAAATAACCCGGCTTGGCCGGGGTTTGCCAGTCGGAGGAGAACTCGAATACGCCGACGAGGAAACTCTCTCTTCTGCCCTCGAGGGTAGAAAATGACTAATTAGATATTAGAAATTTTCAAGATTTCTACTTCGGTAAAGGGTTGACGATGACCCTTTTTTATTTTGTAGCGTTTTTTTGGTTTGTATTTAAAAATAATTACTTTCTTCTGCTTCCCCTGCTTTAAAACTTTTCCAACCACTTTTGCGGCCCCAACTAAAGGGGTACCAATTTCTAAGGTTTTCCCTTTTTGCAAAAGCAAAACTTCCGAGAAGGTTATCTCTTCCCCTTCTTTTTTTTCAACTTTCTCAATTTTTATTTTTTGCCCCGGAGAAACAATGTATTGTTTGCCTCCGGTTTTAACAACGGCTAACATGTATTTTTATTCTTCGGAAGATGGTTTTTCTAACCGCTTAATTTCTATTTTAGATTGTTTTTGAGTAATTTTTGCTACATCTTTATCAATCTTACCAAATTCCTGATAGGTGTTATTATAACTATTTACAACCGTACTTAGATTATTTCCGAGTTTTTGTAAACAATTTTCATAACCAATCAAATGCCGTCCCAGCGTCTCTACCCTTTTTCGAATTTCTTTAGCCGACTCTTCAATCTGCATAGCCCGCAAGCCCTGTAAAATTGTTTGTAAATAAGCATAAAAGGAAGTCGGAGAAACTATATGAACGTGTTTTTCTCTTACCGCATAATCAATTAAGTCTCTGGTATTGCTTTTTACCGCCCCAATTTTATTAACCAACAAATCATAATAAATAGCTTCGGATGGAATAAACATAAAGGCAAAATCTAAAGTTTTTTCTGCGGGCTTGATATATTTAGACGTTTCGTCGATTCGATTTTTTAAGTCCTGTTTGAATATTTTCTCTAATTGTTCTTTTTTGTCGCTATCTTGCTCTTCGATGATTCTATTATAAGTTTCTAAAGAAAATTTTGAATCGATGGGAATAATTTTATCCCTTAAAAATATCACTGCATCAACCACCTGGCCGTCTTTAAACTCATACTGCATCTGATACTGATTGGGGCTAAAAACATTCTTTAATAGCTCTTCTAAATAATACTCCCCCAGAACACCTCGCTGTTTGGGGTTTTGCAAAATGTTTTCTAACGATTGTAATTGTTCGGTAAAACTAATTACCTGTTTGTTCGTCTCGTCAAGTCTGGTTAATTTTTCAGTCACGTCTTGGATAATTTTGGCACTCTGACCAAATTGTGTCTGTATAACTTTGGTTGACTCAGACAACCTATCATCCAGAACCTGATGAATTTGGTTTAGCTGCTGCTGGAGAATAGTTAAAGAAGAATCCTCTTTTTGGGGCTTTCTTTTGAGTAATAGAAGAATTACCGCTATTGTCAGACCAACACAAACTAAAACTAAAAACGGATTTATGAATTGTTCCATGGGACTATTTTCCATAATATCATGGCCTGATTAAAAAATCAACCCGTTTAATAACAGTCCGAGAACGTTTCTCGGACTGTTAAAATTGGGTTAAAATTTCAACTAAGACGAAGGTAAGATAAATTCCGAGTAAAAAGAGAGCTTCTTTTCTGGTGATTTTCCGTCCGGTTCGGATGAATATAAGGAAAAATATCGCCGAAATTGCCAAGAATATTCTTCCAATTACAAACGGCGATAAATTAGAAACTTGAATTGGAGAAATTAAGACTACTATTCCCAAAACAAGCGTCGTTGTCATTATTACTGAGCCCATAACGTTTCCCGCTACCATCCAATCCTGACCTTTTCGCGCTGCCTGTAAAGTAAAGGAGCTTTCCGGGAGAGCGGTGCCCAACCCAACAATTAAAATACCAATCAAGGTCAAGGGTAAATGAAAATATTCTGAGAAAAATAAGACCGATTTAACAATCCCCTGGGCAGATATCAGTAATAAGATAATAGAAAAAATAAGTAAAAATATATTTTTTAAAAAAAACTTCCGGCCTAATTTATCTGGAATTCCATTATAGATTTTCCGGAATCTTTCTCCTTTATTAAACAACCAGACGAGATAAATAATAAAGGCGATTAATAACATAACTCCGTCTGCCCTGGAAAGATTGCCGTCCAACATCAGAATTAAGGGTAAGATGGCAACTCCAATGGTAAAGATAGAACTTCCCTGAACCGTTCGGCTCGGAACAGAAAGCCCCCTTTTAGAAACTAAGGCAGCAAGAGCCAAAATCAAAGTAAGGTCAGCAATATTGGTTCCGACAACATCGCTCAAAGCAAGTTGGGGAACTTTATTTAGGGCGGAAATTATGCCAACGAAAAAATTCGGAATGGTGGTGGCAAATGCCATAATAAAAAAGGAAACCACAAATTCCTTCCAGCCAATAAATTTAGATATTTTTGTTAAAGCATCAACTAAAAAATTGCTCGAGAAGAAAAGTATAGCGAAAGAACCAATAAAAATTAAAATATAAAGCCAAAACATAATTTACTTTAAAAAATAGATTATTTCATAAATGATTCCGCCAAAAAGGATTAAAAACAAAGGATAAACTAAAAAATTTTTCGGTTTAATTTTGCGGTACATTAACAAAATCAAAATTCCATCAATTCCAAGCATTGTTGCTCCGACAAAAGAGATGATTGGAATAAACTGCTTTATCCCTATCAAAAAAAGAGTTAAAGGAATGAAACAAGTAATTGCGAAAGCTATATTCTTTTCTATTTTTAAATCATACCAAAAAACTTTTTTTAGGGTCAGTCCTAAGGCAATAAAGGAGGTAAAAGTGGTTAGAACTCCGAAAAAAAGGGCTAAAGAAACTATCCTATCTCCTAAAAAATTTCTAAGGCCACTCAATGCTGATTCGGTTGTTTGGGGCCCGGTAATTCCCAAAATTAAATAAATAAAAAAGAGATAAACTAAAATTGGAATTAAAATGGAAATTAAAATTATTTTAGGCAACAATTTTTTGTTTTCTCTTAACATTTCCTCCACTTCGGGAATCAGACTCGCTCCCCAGAGAGAAAAGAGGATGGGACCGTAAGGCAAGAACCAATTTCTAATTCCTAATTCCCAATTTCTAATTAAAAATAAGTTTTCGATGTTTATGAGATATTTCCCTTTAAGAAATATTAAAAATAAAATAACGAAAAATAAAATCAGACCCCAGAATTCAACTTTGGAAATTGCTTTGATCCCAAAAAAGATTAAACTAGCGCCAAGGGAAAAATATAAAAGAGTATATAAAAGATTGTTTCCGCCAAAAACCGGAGAAAGTAAATTAGTCAAGAATTCTCCACCAACAATTAAATAAGCTAAAATTGCGCCAAAGACTCCCAAAATTGTTGAAATTAAAGCTATTCTCTCACCCCAATTTCCCAAATAGTAAGAAGCGAAGCCGGGCAATCTTTTAAAATCAGGAGTTTTCAGGGCCAACTCACCAAAAAATAAATGCACCAAGATGACCAAAGTTCCCAAAACCAAAAAATAGCCGAGTATTACCCAAAAGCCGACTTTAGAAGTAATGTAAGGTAAAGAAAAAAGACCAACCCCAATAATCGTGCCAGAAAGAGTGGCAATGGCATAAATAATTTTCATTTCTTAATTATACAAGATTTTTCAAATAAAAAGAATCTTATTAATGTTGTTATTCTAGTTTTTCGACAAAGAGGGTGTTGCCTTCGATTTTGTTTTTAAAATATATTTAATGAGCTCGAATAATCCTAAATTTACCAAGCCGAAGGCAAAAAGGATTGACCAGTCAAAGAGATTTAAAGGATAAGTGCGAAGTAAAATTTGAAAGATTGGCAGATAGACTGCGGTTAAAATCATTAAAATGCCAAAAAGGAGGGTTAAATTTAAAATTTTATTTGAGAAAATATCATATTCCCAGATGTTTTTTCTAAAGTTTTTACAAGAATAAAGATAGAAAAAAGAACCCAGGGCTAATCCCACAAAAGAAATTGTTCTTAAATGGCTGATGTCATAATTTGAAAATTTATACAGTAAAAAGAAGATTAACAAAAGCAAAATATTAGCTAAAATTCCACCAAACAAA
>Ga0210015_1000194_pt1 | contig 63832 bp, 48 predicted proteins | sample CryGeymeta201522_FD_185471 | JGI IMG/M metagenome (GOLD analysis project Ga0210015, IMG submission 185471) | Groundwater microbial communities from Crystal Geyser aquifers in Utah, USA - Crystal Geyser metaG 2015-22 (SPAdes) (version 2) | ecosystem: Environmental > Aquatic > Deep subsurface >...
GCCGCGGCAAGCCGCGGCGCGGCCGCCAGAGAACGTCTTCCGGAAGGTCAAGAGCGGCAAGTTCAGGGTGAGCTTTCGTGGGCAGGAGTGCGAACTCCCCAACCACAAAGGGGTCCGGTGTATCCACTTCCTCTTAGCCCATGCATACAAGGAGTACAGCCCGGATTACTTGGAGAAGACCGTGGATCCCGGGCGGGCCCCCGCGTCGCCGCGCGATCCAAACCGCAACAGGGCTGAAGCACAGGATGGCTCACTCGTGGAGAACGATGCGGCCTTCAGGCAGGCGATACAAGATGCGGTGGAGCAGAACCGCGAGGACAAGATGCTGCACGATCTCGAAGACGAGGTTAGGAGGGCGAAGGCCGACCACGACCCCGAGGCGCAGGAGAGTGCGCAATCCAAGTTGGAGAAGGCACGACGGATCATCGCGGAGCCGCGAGGCAAGGGCGGGAAGTCACGGCCGTTTCGTTCCGAAGCGGTAAACCAATACGATCGCATGAACCGGGCCATCGCGCGTGCGCAGGAGATGCTTCGCAGCGATGACGGCGAGGCGTACCACCAGGAGCTTTGGGCGCACCTGAACTCGGCCTTGCGGAAGGGCTCGGACCTGTCGTACAAGCCGGAAACTGCAGTTCCCTGGGTCACTGAGTAAGCTGCGGCGACCATCGCAGGAGCTTTTTTTCTTCCGACACGGTTTTGTGGTGATTACGACATCTCTTTGTCGTGCCTATCTCGGTAGAGAACGCTGGGGACAGCGCGGCTCGCGGTTCTACCGAGAAAGGCGAACGACATGGACCATGCATCTGAAGGCTCGCCCGACCCCCACCCCACGCCCGCTGTCTCCGCCCTCGGTCAGGCCCTTGCCGAGGTGCTGGTTGGCGAGTCGCGAGACGAACTGCCCATCGGCGAGCTGCACCCCAAACGGTGTGGGATCGCGAACCAGGTGGTGGCCGGTCGGAGCAGACAGGCGGGGCGAGGGGGTGAGGGGCGATGATCTCCGTTGCCCCGTCTGCCGACTTGCAGGCTGCCGGCTGGGGTCTTCGACAGCTCTTCGCCGATGCGCCCCTCGGCGAGGTGCTTCGGGCGGCGCCCGGGCTGTCGGAGCGGTTCGTTGAGCTGCTTCAGACCGTTGGCGCGCCGACGAATGGGAACCGCCGGGAGGCGTTCCGGTTGGCGGTCAAGTCCCTGCCCACTGACGACCAGGAGGCGCTGCTTTTGGCGCTGGAGCGCACGTCCCCAGACGCCAAGGTGCCGGAGCTGGGGTCAAAGGTCTGGCGTCACGACGAGTTGCTTGACGCCGAGTTCCCACCGGTAACGTGGGTCGTCGACCGGCTGGTGCTGGGCGGGGGACTCACCATTTTGGGCGGGCGGAAGAAGCTGGGAAAGAGCTGGCTCTGCTTGCAGATGGCACAAGCGGTCGCGTCTGGTTGCACGGTGTTGGACCGGGACACGACACAGGGCGACGTCCTGTACCTGCCACTGGAGGACGGTGTCAAACGCATCCATGAGCGGCTCCAGAGCAAGTCGGCGCCGCGGGGTCTGCCCATCGCGTACGTCGAGCGCTTTCCGTCACTGGACAACTTGGCGGGCATGGCATCGCTACGCGCGCTGGTCGAACGGGAGCAACCGCTGCTCCTGATCGTTGATCCTCTGGCGTCGGCGAAGACTCGCGCCACGGACGAGAACGATGCCGGTGCCATGGGCGACCTGTTCAACGCGTTGCGCGCTCTGGCACAGGACACCAATTGCGGGGTTCTGGTCGTGCACCACCATGGCAAAGCGGAACACGGGGACCCCGGCTTCGATCTGCGGGGTTCGTCAGCCGTTGCGGGGGCGGTGGACTTGTCTCTGGGGCTCTACCGGACGGAGTGCGGCTACGAACTGCGGACCGAGGGTCGGGATATCGAGGAGGAATCGCTGGCGGTGGAACTCGATTCGGCCCAGACGTGGTGCTGGCACCTCAAGGGGGATGCCAACGAACTGCGCCGAGAGGATGCGGAGAACGAGGTCCTCGTGGCCCTGCGGGAACTCGGCGAGTGCTCGGTCGACGCCGTCGCCGTCGAGACCGGCAAGAGCCGGCCGCAGGTACAGAAGACCCTCGGCGGGCTGCTGCGGACGGGCAAGGTGACCAGGCGGAAGGACCCAGACGACAAGCGCGGGCAGCGGTTCCTCTACTCCCTTGCGGGCGTACTCGACGAAGCGGTCGAACAGCACGAACAGCAGGAACAGGTCAAACAGCAGGGGGCAGACCCTTCCTCTCTGTCCGGCGACCTGTTCGCGGAGGCGGCGAACAGGTGAAAACGGCTTCCAGACGGCTCTCCGTGCCATTCTGTGAGTTTTCCACAGACGTGTTCATGCTGTTCGCGCCTATAAGGGAAGGTGCTCTCGAACAGGTCTTGGCACCGGCTCCCGAGGAGGTGTTGGCGGATGGACGTTGACCGGCTCAAACGGGACCTCGACCTCGTGTCCGTCATCCGCGAATCCGTCGCTCTCACGGAGGCGAAGGGCGGGCTGGTGGGTCTATGCCCGTTCCACAAGGACGGGGCGCCCTCCTTCAGCGTGTCCTCAGAGAAGCAGGTCTTCCACTGCTTCGGGTGCGGTGCGAGCGGCGACGTGATCGAGTTTGTGAGGCGGCGCGACGGTGTGGACTTCGTGGAGGCTTGCCGGCGGTTGGGGGCGGAGGAGGGGTCAAGTGCCAGGTGTCAGGTGTCAGGTGTCAAGGCCGACGCACGGCGTCCGTGCGCGGCGCAACGAGAGGCGGTGCCCAAGGCGCCGGAGCCTTCGCGGGAATGGCGGTCGGCGGCGCTGGAGGTGATCGCGGCTTGTGAGTCGGCGCTGTGGAGGGATACGGCCGCGGCCCGGCAGGCGCGTGACTACTTGCGCAGGCGCGGGCTGAGTGAGGCCACGGTTAGCCGCTGGCGGTTGGGACTTAGTGTGCACACGCAGAAGGTTGCCGGGTTGAAGGTGCACCAAGGCATCGTGATCCCGTGGCTGCGGGGCGGCCAGGTGGACCACCTCAACCTCCGACGACCAGCAGAGGCGAACGGGCCCAAGTACCTCGCCGTCGCCGGTGGTCATCCGGTTCTCTTCGGCGCGGACTCGCTGGCGGACCATGCCGTCGCCGTTCTGTGTGAGGGCGAATTCGACGCCATGCTGCTTGAGCAGGAGGTAGGCAACCTCGTGGGCGTGTGCTCCCTGGGGAGCTGCACGAAGGGCGTGTCGGCCGCGGCGCTGTTGGACTTGGCGCTTCCGTCACAGGTACTGGTGGTGTTCGATGCTGACGAGGCGGGCGAGAAGGGCGCGCGCCGGATTCTGGAGCGGTCACCACGCTATGAGCGTGCGACTGTGGCCTTCGGGAAGGACCTGACCGAGTACCACCAAGGGGGCGGCGACCTGCGGGCGTGGGTCCGGTGCCATCTCCCGGCAGCCTTGAGTGAGGCGCAGGCTACCGCACTGCCGCCGGCAGCGGGGTTCACGCTACTCGACTCCGAAGTGCTGGGCGAGAGGGTGGCGCTGGTCACGGACGACTCCGCTGTAGTGCCGGAACCGTGGGCAGAGCTGATTCGGTACACCGGCGACGAGATCGGCTACCTGCAAGGGTTGGAAAGCGAGGGCCTGCGGTTCGTCCACGAGGTCAAGCGGTTCTTCCCCGGCGCGGCTGTCATTGGCGCGGAGGTGACGCCCTCATGACGACCGGGAGCACAGATTCCAGGATTGGGGGGCCGGCTCGATGGTAACCGACGACTCCCTGCCAATGGTCGCTTGCGTCCTGCTGGTTCTCTGGACGTTCGCGGCAACGCTCCCGCGGCGGTGGCTATCGTGGCTGAGGCGACAGCGACCGAAGCGCAACCGAACGGTACCACACGGGACTTGACGACGTGAGAAACGAGGACGTACAATCCAGCCGCGCCGAGGAAGTGCGAACTCCTCGAAGGACACCCTCGTCGAGCGGTGGCCTGCGCGTGCGTCGCGGCCTGTCGCCTGAGCCTTTGTCGGCGGAGGTCGTCGAGCGCACTGAGCGCGCCCTGGCGCGGTTGGTCGCGCTGGCCTACGCGAAGGACCATCCGCACCTCTTCGGCCCGAACCTGGCAGGGCGAGAACCCGCAGGGCTTCGTTCGACACGAATGCGCGCCGCCGCAGGCGTGGTCGGCGTCCGACACGACATATGCGCCGCCACGGGCGACGAGGAGATTCTGCCGCCATGAGCACCAGCGAGAACCCCGGGGGGTCCGGTTCAAGCTCTTCGAGTCTGCTCACGCACGGCGTCCGTGCGCGACTCCTTCAGGCACTGACGGGTGAGTCGTCCGAGAGCGCAAGAGCGCAAGGGGGGAGTGGGGACCCCGTGGGTTCCACGCGGAAGGCGTTCGCCTGGGCGCGGGTCTCGACGGACATGCAGGAAGAACGTGGGCTGTCTCTTCCGCAGCAATTGCGGGAGATCGGCACCTTCGCGGAGCGGAACGGTCTGGAGATCGTCGGCGAGTTCAGCGAAGCCGCCAGCGCGTTCCGGTTCGACGAGAAGCGCGTTGAGTTCCACCGGATGTTGGACGAAGCCCGGAACCGGCCCGAGGTGTCGGTCATCCTGGTGCACGACTTCTCGCGGTTCTCGCGCGATAGCGTCAACGGCAAGGCGTTGATGCGCGACCTGAAGGCAAGCGGCGTGGAGGTTCTGTCGGCGACGGAGCCGACCTGGGATGAAGAGACGGCGTCGGGGGTGTGGATGGAGGCGGTTACGTTCGCCAAGAACGAAGCGTACTCTCGGGAGATCGCCTTCCACACGCGCAAGGGGTGCCGGGCGAACATCCGCCAGCGAGATCCCGAGTCGGGCTGGTGCTACAAGAACGGCGGCCAGCCGCTGTGGGGCTACAAGTCGGAGCGGGTGTTCCTGGACCGGACCAAGAACGGCAGGCAAGCAGTGAAGTCGTACTGGGTGCTGGACGACACGGAGGTCACCGGCAGGCCGCTTCACGAATGGACCCGTCGCCTGCTGGTCGAGCTGGCAGCGAAGGGCGCGTCCCTGGACGACATGCGGGACTTCCTGAACGGGAACGGCGTTCCGGCGCGGCGGAGCCAGTCGGGCTACTGGTCGGCTTCGACGATCAACACGCTGCTGACGCCGTGGGCATTGCTGAAGTTCGCCGGTCACGAAGTCTGGAACGTCCACCGCAAGAGCCGGGAGAAGAAGAACGTCAGCCACCGGCCGCCCTCGGAGTGGGAGATCGTCGAGAAGGCGCACCCGCCAATCATCACCGAGGAAGAGGCGGAAGCCATCGCGCAGGCACGCAGAACAGAGCGCAGCCGGTCTGCCCGTTTCGGCATGGCGATGCGGCGGGCGAAGTCGTCGCCCTATCTGCTGAGCGGCGGGCTGTTCACGTGCGCGCGGTGCGGCAGCAACATGACGGGCTTCCGGATGAGCGACGGGCGCGAGTACTACGTCTGCGGGAGCGTCCGCTACCGCCGGGGCGCCGGCTGCGGCAAAGGCGTCTGGGTGCCGAAGGACTGGGTGGAGCAGCACGTGCTCGACGACATCCGGCAGTGCGTCGATTCGTGCTCGCCGAAGTTCCTGCGTCGCGTGAATGACGAACTCCACAAGCTGTGGAAGACGACCAACGGCGTGCAGACCGACGTAAGGCGCAAGCTCGCCGAGATCGAGAAGAAGAGCGAGAGCGTCTACCGCGCCGTTGAAGCCGGCCTGGATGACGTGCAATGGGCGAATGACCGGCTACGCGAACTGAAGGCCGAACGGGAAGCGCTGCTGGCGGAACGAGAGGCAGCCGGAACGCCGCCACAGGTGGACATCGGGACGGTGACGGCCTACTGCGAACGCGTGTCCCGAACCTGCACCCTTGCCGACCCAACGACCACAAAGACCCTGATCCACGATTGGGTGTCAGAAATGAACCTGGCTCCGGTACCGGAGGAAGTGCGGTTCAACCTCTCGGTACCGGAGCCAGCTTTCAACCAAGTGGTAGCGGGGGCAGGATTTGAACCTGCGACCTTCGGGTTATGAGCCCGACGAGCTACCGGACTGCTCCACCCCGCGATGACGAACTCTTAGTATACACCGGTGGCGCAGAGCTGTCAATAGGAGGGATGCACTCACTCGGCCGAAGCGGACAGGGCCCGGTCAGGTGGACCGCGTTCCTCGTTTCAGTTCGCGGACGAATGCGGCGAGGTCGGCGACGGACTGTCCGCTCGCGATTCGGTCGACGACGGCGCTGCCGACGACGGCGCCGTCGGCCTTCGCGCCTTGGATCACTGTGGAAACGTGGTCGCGACTGGAGACGCCGAAGCCGACGGCTACGGGCATGGTTGTCGCTGCCTTGATCCGGGTGACCAGTTGGGTCAGGTCTTCGGGGAGGGCGTCTCGCTGGCCGGTGACTCCGGTTCGGGAGACGCAGTAGACGAACCCGCTGCCGTTCTCCGCCACCAGGCGGATGCGCTCGTGGGGGCTGGTGGGGGCGAGGAGGAGGATGTTGTTGAGACTTGCGGGTCCCGGCGGGTTGGCGGCGGTCCAGTCACCGGCCTCTTCGGGCGGCAGGTCGGAGAGCAACATGCCGTCGACTCCGGCGGTCTTTGCTTCAACAACAAAGCGCTCGAGTCCATACTGCAGGATCGGGTTGTAGCAGGTCATCAGCAGGAGCGGGATTTGACTGGTCTGGCGGAGCTTCGCCACACCCTCCAGGATGCGGGCCACCGTGGTGCCGGACTCAAGTCCGCGCTGGGAGGCCGCTTGGATAACCGGGCCGTCAGCCAACGGGTCAGAGAAGGGAACACCCAACTCGATGACGTCGGCACCGGCTTCCTCGAACGCCAGCACAAGCTCGAGGGTCTTCTCCAGCGAGGGGTCGCCGGCCGTCAGGAAGATGATGAGGGCGGCTTCGTTCTGTGCTTTCAGGGACTGGAACTTGTCGGTGATTCTGCTCATGGTTGCTTTCTCCGCTTTCGCCGCGACTCAGACGCTCTGCAACTCCACGCCGAGGACCTGTGCCACTGTGTTCACGTCTTTGTCGCCGCGGCCGGAGAGGTTGACGATTATGGACTGCTCGGGCGGCATCTCGCCGGCAATCCGCATGGCGTGGGCAACGGCGTGGGAGGACTCCAGCGCGGGGATGATCCCCTCGAGCTTGCAGAGCTGCTGGAATGCCTCCAGAGCTTCGGCGTCGGTCACGCCGACGTACTCGGCCCGGCCCCGATCTCTCAGGGCGCTGTGCTCCGGGCCGACGCCCGGGTAGTCGAGCCCAGCGGAGATGGAGTGCGTCTCCTGCACCTGACCGTAGACGTCCTGCAGCATGTAGCTGTGCGCACCGTGAAGGACGCCTTTGGACCCTTTGACCAGAGTGGCCGCATGCCGGTGGCCGTCAAGCCCTTCGCCAGCGGCTTCGACGCCGGTGATGCGGACCGACTCGTCGCCGATGAAGGGGTGGAAGAGCCCGATGGCGTTGCTCCCGCCGCCAACGCAGGCGATCAGGGCGTCGGGCAGGCGGCCTTCGCGGTCGAGCATCTGCTGCCGGGCTTCCTTGCCGATGACGGACTGGAAGTCGCGAACGATGGTCGGGTAGGGGTGGGCGCCCGCAGCCGTTCCGAAAACGTAGTGGGTAGTCTCGACGGTTGCCATCCAGTCGCGGAACGCCTCGTTGATGGCGTCCTTGAGGGTCTTGCTGCCGCTGGCGACGGAGATCACGCGCGTTCCCAGCAGCTTCATCCGGAACACGTTGAGGGCCTGGCGGATGGTGTCGACCTCGCCCATGTACACGTCGCACTCAAACCCGAACAGCGCGGCGACCGTTGCAGTCGCCACGCCGTGCTGCCCGGCGCCCGTCTCGGCGATGAGACGCGGTTTGCCCATGCGCCGCGCCAGGAGCGCCTGCCCGAGGGTGTTGTTGAGCTTGTGGGCGCCGGTGTGGAGCAGGTCCTCCCGCTTCAGGAAGATCCTCGCGCCGCCGCATGCCTCGGTCAGCCGCCGCGCGAAGTAAAGCGGTGTGGGGCGGCCGCCGTACTCGCGCAGCAACTCGTCGAGTTCGTCCTGGAACGCCGGGTCCGCCTTCGCCTTCTCGTACTCCTCGGCAACCTGTGCCAGGGGATGCATGAGGGTCTCCGGCACAAAGCACCCGCCGAATACGCCGAAGTGTCCGGGTGGTTGTGTTTGCATGGGTGGGGTGCTCCTGTGGAAGGGGGTGTCAGGTGTCAGGTGTCGGGTCACGCGAGGGAGTTCGAGAGTTCTATCAGTTGGGTGAGCTTCTCCAGACCGCGGCCAGAGTTGAGGCTCTCGGCGGCGAGGGGAAGTCCGTCAGCCAGTGAGTCGGCGAGGCCGGCAGAGGCGATGGCGGCTGCGGCGTTGAGCTTGACGATGTCTGTGCGGGGACCAGCGGCGCCACCGAGGATCTCGCGCAGCAGTTGGGCGTTCTCGTCCGGCGTGCCGCCGGAGAGCTGACAGAGGGCCGCGCGCTTCAGCCCGAAGTCCTCCGGGGTGACGGTGGTGGTCGTGACTGCACCTGCTCTGACCTCGCTGACGACGGTCTCGCCGAGGGTAGAGAGCTCGTCAAGTCCATCCACTCCGCTGCAGACGAAGGCGCGCTCCGTTCCGAGTCGGGCCAGGACGTTGGCCAGCGGCTCCACCAAGTCGGTGCTGAAAACGCCCAGGGCTTGGCACCGCGCGCCGGCCGGGTTGGTCAGCGGCCCGAGGATATTGAACACCGTCCGCACGCCCATCTCTCTCCGGGGGCCGATGGCGTGTTTCATTGCCGGGTGCAGCAGCGGGGCGTACAGAAAGCCAATGCCGACTTCGTCGAGGCACTTACCAACCTGCTCCGGGGTCAGTTCCAGGTTGACGCCCAGTGCTCCCAGCACGTCGGCGCTGCCGCACTTGCTGGACACCGCCCGGTTGCCGTGTTTGGCGATGGCGGCCCCGGCGCCGCACGCGACGAACGCGGCGGCAGTGGAGATGTTGAACGTGTGCAGGGCGTCGCCGCCTGTGCCGCACGTGTCGACCAGCGGCTGTCGGGACGAGGCGACCCTCGTGGCCTTGTCCCGCATGGCGCGCGCGAAGCCGGTGATTTCCTCGACGGTCTCGCCCTTGAAGCGCAAGGCAACGAGCCAGCCGGCGATCTGGGCGTCCGTCGCCTCGCCCGACATGATGAAGTCCATCACGTCGTATGCGGCTTGTTCCGACAGAGGCTCGCCGTCCAGGGCGCGTTGCAGGGATTCCTTGATCATGGTGTTGTCCTTCACTGCCCCAGGAAGTTCCTGAGCAAGTCCATGCCGACCTCTGTCAAGATCGACTCCGGATGGAACTGGATTCCCTCGACGGGGTGCTCTCGATGCCGGACGCCCATGATCGTGCCGTCTTCTGTGTGAGCGGAGATCTCCAGGCAGGCGGGGATCGACTCCCGCTCGATGATGAGCGAGTGGTAGCGAGTTGCCTCGAACGGGTTGGGCAGGCCGGCGTAGACGGTCTTGCCGTCGTGATGAATCAGCGAGGTCTTGCCGTGCATCACCTTGGGCGCGCGGATGACGCTTCCACCGTAGGCTTGGCCGATGCTCTGATGCCCCAAGCACACCCCCAGGATCGGGATTTCGGCGCCGAGCTTCTCGACCAACTCGACAGAGATGCCGGCTTCGTTGGGCGTGCACGGGCCGGGTGAGATGACGATCCGCTCGGGCACCATGTCGCGGATCTCCTCGATGGTCAACTTGTCGTTTCGGTACACGTGGAGGTCGGCGCCCAACGAGCCCAGGTACTGCACCAAGTTGTAGGTGAACGAATCGTAGTTGTCGATCATCAGGACCATGTCAGCACACCTCCTATTGCAGCCCGGCTTCGGCGACGTCGATAGCTTTCATCAGCGCCTTGGCTTTGTTGACGGTCTCTTCGTACTCTGTCGCAGGCACGGAATCGGCGACGATCCCGGCGCCTGCCTGCACGTAGGCCTTGTCGCCCCTCGCAACGATGGTGCGGATGGTGATGGCGGTGTCCATGTTCCCCGAGTGGCTGAAGTAGCCGATGGCGCCCGCATACGGGCCTCGGCGCGTCGGCTCCAACTCGTCGAGGATCTCCATCGCGCGGATCTTCGGCGCGCCGCTCACCGTGCCCGCGGGGAAGCACGCCCGCAACACGTCGAACTGGTCGCGCCCCGGCGCCAGGTCGCCCACGACGTTGGAGACCACGTGCACCACGTGGGAGTACTTCTCCACCCCCATCAGCTCATCGACGCGGACCGAACCGTTCACGCAAACGCGACCGATGTCATTGCGGCCCAGGTCAACGAGCATCACGTGCTCGGCGCACTCTTTGGGGTCGGCCAAAAGCTCCTGCGCGAGGGCGTCGTCTTCGGCGGCGGTTGCGCCGCGCCGCCGAGTGCCCGCCAGCGGGCGGGTGGTCACCTTGCCGCCGTCTTCCGTCACCAGGATCTCCGGCGAAGAGCCGATGATGTGGACGTCGTCCAGGGTCAGGTAGTACATGTAGGGCGACGGGTTGATGGACCGCAGCGCCCGGTAGATCTGGAAGGTCGGCGTGGAGATGTCGCGCTCGAACCGCTGCGAGGGCACGATTTGGAAGGCATCCCCTGCCAGGATGTACTCCTTGCAGCGCTCCACCGTCGCCTCGAAGTCGGTTCGCTCGAAGTTTGAGCGGATGGTTCCCTCGGAGACCGCCGGCGGAGCCGTCGGGGGCGGCAGCGAAGTGGTGGCGAGTTTCAGGATGGTCTGCTCGATCCGTTGCGTCGCGGCACGGTACGCTTCGCGGGGATCGTCCTGCACCTCGGCGTTGGTGAGCACCTTGATCTTGTGTTGGACGTGGTCGAAGATCAGGACTACGTCGGTGAACAGGAAGACGCAATCAGGGATTTGCAGGTCGTCCTCCGTGGAGTCGGGCAGCTCCTCGAAGAACCGCACCAAGTCGTACGACATGAAGCCGACCGCCCCTCCGCAGAACCGCGGCAGGTCGGCTCGCGGCACGAAGGCGTGTCGCTCCAGCAGCTCTTTGAGCACGGTCAGCGGGTCCTCGCCAAGCTGCAGTTCCCGCGTCCGCGCCTGCTGTCGGCCGGTGACCTCCACCGTGCGCCCTTTGCTCTTCATCACGAGCCGCGGGTCCGCGCCGAGGAACGAATAGCGAGCCACCGATTCCCCGCCGACAACACTCTCCAGCAGGAACGAGTAGGGGCCTCCCCGGATCTTCAGGAACGCCGACACCGGCGTCTCCAGATCCGCCAGGATATCCCGCGACACGGGGATCAGGTTCCCCCGCTTGCTCATCTCGACAAACTGATCTTCAGTTGGTGTGTACATGGTTCCCTGTCTTCCCTCGCGGGGCCGCGGGCACATCCCAGAAAAGGAAACGGGCCGTGGAAGGTGCTCCACGGCCCGTGGTCTACAAAACACAAAAGCCGTGGGCTATGCGAGCACACCCACGGCTTCCTTCCATTCAGGCACAGTCTGGGGGCTCGCCGGTTAGCAGCGACGCCAGACCCAAACGGGTTGCACCTGCGTGTATGGTTTCATGGCAATGAGAACGAATTATAGCGGAGACGCCGGCGTTCGTCAACCACGTTCGTGCCGGGTCTCGTTCGCGCGGGCGCGGGCGGACCCACGCACGCCCTCCCGAATGTGCCGGCGGGGAAGTGACCTGCGCCTCGACGGCGAAACAACCAGTCAGCTTAATCACGCAGGGAGACCAGACAATGCCAATCAACGTTGGAGTACTCGGCTTTGCCCATGGACACGTAGGCGCCATTGCCGCTCAGTGGAGGCAGCGGCCCGAACTGGATGTCGCCGTTGCCGCCGGTTGGGACCACGACGCCGCGCGGCTGAAGACCTCGACGGAGGGGTTCGGCTGCCGTGCTTGCTCAGAGGTCGAGGAGATTCTGTCGGATTCCGGCATCCAGGCAGTCTTCATTTCCGCCGAGACCTCGCGCCACGCCGAACTGGCGGAACGAGCTGCGGCCGCCGGGAAGGCGATCATCTGCTACAAACCGATGGCGCTCACTCTCTCGGAAGCCGATCGCATCGTGGCCGCCGTCGAGAAGAACGGCGTCCCTTTCACCATGGGCTGGCAGATGCGCGTCGATCCCCAGAACGTGAAGATGAAGGAACTGGTCACCAGCGGCGAGTTGGGCCGGATCTTCATGGTCCGCCGCCGGCACGGGCTGTCGATGTGTCTCAATCCGGCCTTCGCCGACAGTTGGCACGTGGACCCGAAAGCCAACCGCGACATCTGGGCCGATGACGCGTCGCACGCCATCGACTTCATCCACTGGCTGCTCGGCGTCCCGGAGACGGTCACCGCGGAGATCGACTCCCTGTGCAACCCGCGGATGCCCAACGACAACGGCATCGCCCTCTTCCGCTACCCCGGCGGACCGGTTGCCGAGGTATGCAGCTCGTTCAGTTGCCCGGCCGGTGAAAACACCACCGAGATCGTCGGCGAGAAGGGGGTTGCCCTCCAGAACTATGGCGACGGGGTGAGCTGCAATGTGCCCCGTCCGGAAGGCGGTATCGCCCTCAAGTGGTTCCTCACGGAGAACAACGAGTGGACTGTCAGCGAGCTCGGCGCGCCTCCCAGCCACGGAGACCGCATCGCCAATCAGGCAGCGCCCATGTCCAAGTTCCTGCATGGCGACGGACCGCCAATCGCCACTGCCGAGGAAGGGCGCACCTCGCTCCGGATGATGCTGGCCTGCTACGTCTCCACCCGCGAAGGTCGCCGCGTCCGTCTGGACGACGAAGCCATCGCCGCGGTCGAGTAGCCCGGCCTCGATAGAACACTGACCGCGACGACCCCACACGTAGCCGCGTGTGGGGTCGTCAGCGGTTCGTCACTGGAGGTCTGCCTGTGGTACCCAATGAGCCAAATCGTCGTGAATTCCTCAGACGCTGTGGGGTTGCTGGGGGTGCGGCCGCGCTGTGCCAGCCGCCCGGTCGAGGCGCCGCTGCCGACGGGTCACGCCTTCCCAACATCGTGATGCTCATCTCGGACGACCAGGGCTGGGGCGACTATGGGTTCATGGGGCACCCAACCATCGAGACGCCGAACCTGGACCGCCTGGCTTCACAGAGCGTGACCTTCACCCGCGGGTATGTGGCGGCGCCGTTGTGTTGTCCCTCATTGGCGTCGATGATCACCGGGCTGCATCCGCATCAGCACAAGATCACCAGCAACGATCCGCCGTACACGGGCGACCCAAAGGAACGCTGGACCAAGCCATGGACGCCCGAACGCCGCAGGCTCCGCGACGAGATGATGGCGCACATGGACACGGCGCCAGCGCTGCCTCGACTGCTGGCTCAGCGGGGGTATGTGTCGCTGCAGACAGGCAAGTGGTGGTACGGCAACTTCCGCAGCGGCGGGTTCACGGAAGGGATGACGCACGGCGACATGGCCCGCGGTGGCCGACACGGAGACGAAGGGCTGAAGATCGGCCGCCAGACCATGCAGCCGATCTGGGACTTTCTCGACCGGACTGGCGACAAGCCGTTCTTCGTCTGGTACGCCCCCATGCTGCCCCATCAGCCGCACAATCCGCCCGAACGGCTGCTGAGCAAGTACAAGGACAAGACGGAGTCGGTTCACCTCGCCCGCTACTGGGCAATGTGCGAGTGGTGGGACGAAACGTGCGGGCAGCTACTCGACCGTCTCGACGAGAAGGTACTGTCGGACGACACGCTGGTCCTGTATGTTTGCGACAACGGCTGGATCCAACGGCCCAACGCTGACGGGTTCGCGCCCCGCTCGAAGCAGTCATGGTATGAAGGCGGCATCCGTACCCCGCTCATGGTCCGCTGGCCGGGGCATACTCACCCGCGACGCGACGCGACGACGCTGGCGAGCAGCGTAGACCTCGCGCCGACGATCCTCGCCGCCTGCGGACTGAAGGCGGCGCCTGAGATGCAGGGGATAGACCTGCTGGACGCGGCGGCGCTCGCCAGGCGAGAGGCGGTCTTCGGCGCCTCGTATTCGCACGACGCCGCTGACGTGAACGACCCGGCGAAGAACCTGTCGTCGCGTTGGGTGGTCAAGGGCTGGTGGAAGCTGATCCTGCCGGAGCCCAACCAACCAGGCGGCAAGGAGCCGGAGTTGTACGAGCTGAAAGCAGATCCTGACGAGAAGGACAACCTGGCTGCCGGGCAGCCAGACAAGGTGCAGGAGCTCCGGGCACTCCTCGATCAGTGGTACAAACCGGCATGAGGCCGGCAGAGGGGGAGTCGCAGATTAGGCTGATTGCGCAGAGAGGTTTCGACCCATCTGCGCAATCACGAGCTGCGCAATCAGCGTAATCTGCGGGAAAAGAGGTGTCAGCGTGACCTCAAAGCAACGTGTACTCACCAGCCTGAACTGGCAGGAGCCAGACCGCGTTCCCTGCCAGCTCTACCTGACGCCGGAGTTCCATATGGTTTCTCCTCGCGACTTCGAGGAGGTGTTCCGGCCGCAACTGCAGCGCTTCTACGACCTCGCCCACGACTTCGGCTGCAAGGCGATGATGCACTCGTGCGGAGACTCCCACGAGATCATGCCCACGTTCATCGAGAGGGGGCTCGAAGTGCTGGACGCCATGCAGCCCGAACCAGCCGGCATGGACCCGGAGACCATCCGTGCGCAGTGCAAAGGCAAGCTCGCCTTCTGCGGACTCATCAGCACGCAAGACACGCTGCCCTTCCGCACCGAGGAAGAGTGTCGCGCCGAAGCGCGCCACCGGCTGGACGTGATCGCCAAGGGCGGCGGCTACATCTTCGCCCCGGCGCACTGCATTCAGCCGGACACGCCTCTGAACAACGTGTTGGCGGTGTTTGAGGAGGCGTTGGGGAAGAGCCTGCAGTAGGGGGCAGCCCCTGTCGCCACCAGCCGTGCCTATTCGTCTCGCCACCACGTGCTCGGGCCGAGGCGTGGGCGTTCCGAGTCGCGGAGGCTCCGCGCCAAGCCGTTCGCGCGGGTCGTGGCCCGCATGGGGGAGAGGTTCGGAAAGCGCCGCGCGCAGGCCTCCATCGCGAGGTTTCCCGACACCCTCTCATTGTCGTCCCACGCGAGGCCAGTGAGAGCCAACAGGAACTCCTGCTGCTGGTCGACGGTGCGCCCCCAGTTGCGCAGGTACTCCACCGGGGACACTTGGTGCCGGATGAGCTGTTCGGCGTTGGCGTTACGGGTGTTGGCGTAGAGGCTGCGCGGGGCGGCGTACTCGATGAGGGCGTTGTCGTCGGTGTTGAGGGGGCCGGGGCCGGTGAACTGGGCGACTTCGTTGGTGCCGAACCGGAAGCGTGCCAGCAGGTCGTAGACGTTGGCCACGTCGACTCGGGACAGGTCATGGGCGAGTTGCGGGAGCTTCATGAGCTCGCGAAGGCGCGGCACCTTGAGGGTCAGCTCGCTGGCGCTGCCGAGGAGCATGAGGTCCGCGCGCTCCAGCGTCTGGAACACCACCATGTGGGGGAACACCGCGTGGAACGTGCGCATGAGCGTCTTGACGTGCCGCGGGTGCATGCCGTAGAGCTGCAGCCATTGGCAGAAGATCCCGCCCCCGCGCAGATGGGCACGACCCAGCTCGAATGATTGCTGCGTGAACAGGTTGGAGGTGCCGGTGATCCACGGGTTGGAGGGCTCGGAGATAATCACGTCGAACCGGTCCGGGGTCACCAACAGGTAGTTACGGGCGTCGTTGAGGACGGGCGTCACGCGCGGGTTGAGCCGGGGGCGGTTGTTGACGTGCTCGAAGTACCGCGAAGCCTGGATGATTGCCGGCTCGATCTCGACGGCCTTCACCGTCGTTCCCGGATAGAGTGAGGTGGAACCGACGGTCACGCCGCTGGCCCAGCCGATGACCAGCACGTCCTTGGCGTTACCGTGCAGGAGCATCGGCAGGTGCGCACTGAGCACTTGCGTGGGCATGTCACTCTCGGAGGATGCGTCGATCTTGCCGTTGGTGGCCAGCCAGATGTTGGTGGAGTCCTTCTCCCTGGCGACGGTGACCGTCGTCACCAGCCCCTCCTTGTAGTACAGCAGGTCGTAGTTGCCAACGGTGAACTCGCGGAAGCTCTCCCGGCTGAGCTTGTGCAAGTCTTCCGCATAGTGGTACATCCCGCTGGACATCAGCAGTCGGTTCCAGTGGGGCTGCCAGAGGTAGGCGTTGAGACCGGCCAAGGCGACCAGCCCAATGCAGCCGGCCGTGAGCGTGGGGGTAGGGGAGGGGCGCGCCACCAGCAGCACCGCCACCAGCAGGAGGTTCACCAGGATGCCGGCCATGAGCGTGCGCTGGATTCCCAGCGCGGGGATCAGCACGAACCCGGCAACGAAGGAGCCCACGATCGCGCCGGCCGTGTTGGCGGCATACACCTCACCGATGAAGCGACTGAGGCGGCCCATGTTCCCGGCGCAGACCCGGACGACGACGGGGAAGATGGCGCCCAGAAACAGCGTCGGCAACAGCATCACCGCCGCGCACATCAGCATCTGCACCGCGAAGATCATGCCTGAGGCGGGATCGATCTTCTTGAACAGCACGGTGAACCAGTACGGGAGTTGCCCAAACGCGCACAGTGTCGCGTAGCTCGAAGCGGCGACGCCAACCTGCAGAAGCAGGAAGAGCGTCGCACTGTGCGCTCGTAGTCGGTCGATCAGCAGCGACATTAGTGCGCTACCGGCGGTCAGACCGACGAGGAACGTGGCCAGCATGATCGAGAACGCGTAGACCGACGGCCCAATGATCATCGAGAGAACCCGGGACCAGGCGACCTCGTAGACCATCGCCACGGCGCCCGAAGCCGCGAAGCAGGCGAGCACTGCGATCACTGTGCGCCGCGGAGCGGTTTCGCCGGGAGCGGGTAGGGGAGAGGCCGCTGGCGCCGGGGCCGCGTCCCTCTCGGGGAGAGCTGTATCGCCGTCGTCGACTGCAAGCCGGCGGACCACCAGCACGATGGCTGCGAGGAGAAGGTTGACACCCGAAGCAACCCAGATCGTGCGGTGGACGCCGACGCCGGGAATCAGGACAAACCCAGCCCCCAGCGTCCCGACCACGGCGCCGAAGGTGTTCAACGTGTACAGCGTTCCAACGCTGAAGCCCAAGCGTCGCCAGTCCCGGGCGTAGAACTTTGCGAGCACGGGCAGGGTTGCGCCCATGCACGTGGTGGGTAGGACCAGAACCAGGAACGCCAGCGCGAAGCGAACCAGCGAGAACACGTAGAACGACGGCCCGAAGTGCGTTGCCACCAGTTTGTACAACGGCGTCAGACCGTGGAACACGGCCGGCACCAGGAGCGCGTAGACGCCCACCGCTGCCTCCAGAGCAGCGTAGAGAACCAGCGGCGCGCCGTGGCGGTCAACGATCCGTCCGAACACCAGGCTCCCCAGCGCCAGACCGGCCATGAACGCGGTCAGCACGGTGCTGATGGCGAAGGTGGTCGATCCGAAGATCAGCACCAGCATCCGGGTCCAAACAACTTCGTAGGTCAGGCTGCTCGCCCCGGAAAGCACGAAGCACGCGCAGACCACGACGGAGACGAGCGTCAGGCGGCGTTGCGCGGTCATGAGCGGCCCCCTTGGGCCACGGTGTTGCTACAGCAGGACCTACTTGAAGACGAGTGCACCAAATGCCTCCGGGTTCCGGCAGCCGCCCGGACTGGGGTTCCAGAGCGAGCGGACCGGCTCGGTCATGTCGCCCACCCGTCGGTTCCGCGCGACGTTGAGTAGCCACACCGTCCCCATGCGGGGCGGGTTGACACCCAGTTGCTTCAGTGGGAGCGCAACCTCCATGTAGTAGTGGGTCCTGCCTCGCTGCACCGCGACCTTCGCCAGGGATTCCCACTGTCGGTCCGTGACGGGGGGCGTTGTCGCCCCGCCTGCAGACAAGGTGCAGCGCTCGTCCAGGACCACGCCGTCCACGTTCACGCGGAGATGGAAGTAGTCGCGGCGTTTGCCGGCGCAGTCGAGGAAGAACTCCACCGACTCGTCGCGCGCCAACCGCGGGTCGTCGTGCTTTGTGCCGGTAGCCACGAGGGCGTGGATCCGTGGCTCTTCGCAGACCACGGCGAAGTACAGATGCGTGGCATCGTACGCCGCCATCCACTCTGGAGACGGGTCGCAGGGTCTCTCGCCGAACTCGCTCCCGAAGCGACCCAACCGGCGACCGAGAAGCCAGCACTCCTCACTCAAGATGCCGTTCACGGCCACACGCGCCCGGGCGGGCTGTGCCTCGCCCAGCTTCCGCACTAACAGTGGGGAAGCCGTCTCCACCGGCTGGTTGTCGCCAGCCCATGTCGTCCGGACCCGGGGCAGTGGATAGAGACTGCGGGTTAGCCGTCCTTGCCCCGGGAGCACCACCGTCTGTCGCGGTCGCAACGACTCCTCCCCGGTCGTGCGGCCCGCTGCTGTCCGCCACCCGGAGGCGCCGAAGTCGAAGGCGGCCTGCATGGTCTGCGTGGAGTGGTTGGTGAGTGTCAGCGTCGTTGCCACCGGCGAGTCAAGCGCTTGTTCATCGATATCAACAGGCCCAAACGCCGTCAGCAGCAGTGCGGCGAGTGCTGCGGCCGAGTTCAAGGAAAGTGCCTCCCGGACATCAGTGCGAGTCCAGGCTGACAGTGTGCCCGAGGTTCCCCGCTTGGGCAATGGCCCAGGCAAGGAAGAAGGAGACCCCAAAGGCACCGCGAAGACTAAGGGCCATCACACCGGGAGTTGACACGGAGGAGCAAGACCATGAGCGACAAGTACGGAGTAGGCATCGTTGGCATGGGATGGGTGTCAGGCGAGCACTTCAAGGCGTACTCGAACAACGAGCACGCACAGGTGCGAGGCGTCTGCAGCCTGACCGTGGACGAGTCAAAGGCCAAGCTGGCGGAGCTTTCCGCGACGCAGTGCACGGAAGGCGTCGAAGTCTTCGCCACCTACGAGGAGATGTTGGCTTGCCCGGAGATCCAGATCGTCTCCGTCTGCTCGCCCCCGTCCCTCCACCCCGCTCAGGCCATCGCCGCGGCGCGAGCCGGCAAGCATGTCTGCATCGAGAAGCCGTTGGCGCTCAATCTGGCCAACCTACGGCGCATCCAGCAGGCAGTGGATGAAGCCGGCGTGAAGACCATCGTCAGCCTCGAGTGCCACTACAACCCGGAGGTGCAGGTGATCAAGTCCCTACTGGATCAAGGGATGATCGGCGAGGTCTTCCAGTGCGAAGCAGACTACTACCACGGGATTGGGCCGTGGTACGCGCAATGGTCGTGGAACATCACGCCGCAGGAAGGCGGCAGCTCGTACCTGAGCGCCGGTTGCCATGCCCTGGACGCCGTGCGCTACTTTGCCGGCAGCCGCGTAACCGAGGTCTCCGCGTTTGCGAACACCAGCCGCAGCAACAACCTTAAGTACCAGTACCCCCCGAACACCGTCTGCATCCTGAAGTTCGAGAATGGCGTCATCGGGAAATGCGCCTCGTCCATCGAGTACATCGGCCCGTATTACTTCCCCATCACGATCAACGGCGACGCGGGCCACATCCGCAACAACCAGCTCTGGTCCAACAAGATCAAAGGACAGCAGGGGATGGCCACCATCCCGACGATCATGCTGGACAGCGGCGACGTGACGCACCATCCCTTCCAGGGAGAGATGGACGAGCTACTGGACTGCATCGTCAACGATAAGGAGTCCCATCTGTCCGTGAACAACGCCGCCAAGACGTTCGAGGTGGTCTACGCCGCCGACCAATCTGCCAAGGAAGGCCGGACGATCAGGATAGAAGAATTCCTGGCGAAGTAGGACGGTCTGACCGTGCGGTCGCGGCAAAGGGCGGGCCGGCTTCACAGCCGGGGCGCCGGCCCGCTGTGCGCGGACCCGGGCGTCGTCCGATCTGTGTCGGCGGAGGCCTTCGCCCCTCCGCGGCCGGCCTTTCTCCCACCGAACTCAGTGACCCGCCTCGAGTTCGTGGGAGATATGGAGTGAGACCGCGACGGGAATTGCGGAGCGGACCCTAACTGACCGGCGGGGCCGGCTTCTTGTTGGCACGGGCTTCGCGACGACGTTCCCGAAGTCTTTCTTCTCGACGCTTGCGGCGGCGGGCGATTTCTTTCTGGCGAGTGCGATTCCGCTTCATGGACGACCTCCCGAGGGGGCAGCTTGGCTCCGCCTGCACGCCGACGCTCGATAGGAGCGAGCGCCTGGCAGCCTGGCCTGCGCTGCCCATCGTTCGGCGCCCCGCGGTGGGGTGATTGCGGCGAACGAACTCCGGCCGGCGGTGAATCCCTTAGGATACCGCGATGCTGGCGCGAGGTCAATCCGTAGGCGGCGAACGCGGCAAACTCCCGAGGTGGCTGAAGATCGAGTCAGCGAACAAACGCCCTGCCGCGGTATCGCCGCTTCAGCTCCGCGTCGCGGGGCTGGCTGGGCTTGCTCTGGGGTTGTCGCTTGCCGGCGATGCAAGCCTGTACGCTGTGCTCCCGTCTCGGCCCGCGGCCGCCGGTGTGGACCTGGCTGCGGTTGGCCTGCTGCTGAGTCTGAACCGGCTGGTGCGCCTCGGTTTCAACCCGCTCTCGGGCCTGCTGTATGACCGGTTCGGCAGGCGGCGGCTGTACACGCTTGCGCTGGTGTTGGGCACAGCCTCTACGGCGATGTACGCGACAGCACCGGGGCTCGGTCCGTTCTTGGCGGCCCGGGCTGTGTGGGGGGCGTCGTGGGCGCTGATCCTGGTGGGCGCCTACAGCATGTTGATGGACGTCGCCTCGCCGGAGAACCGCGGCCTGCTGAGCGGCACGTTGCAGACAGCCTACTTCCTGGGTGCGGCCTTCGGCATGGTGGGGGCGTGGCTGGCTGACGCGTTCGACTTCAGGACGGCAATGTTCGTCTGCGCCGGAATCACAGCATTGGGCGTGGGGGCCACGCTGGGGTTGCCGGAGACGCACCCGCCCGCGAACCGAGGGGCGCCTCCCCCGCGACCCGCTGGCGCCACGCGTTCCTGGCGCGGCTTGCTGGTGATCAACGTGCTCTACGCCCTTGGGTTCTTCTGTGCGAACGGCGTGTTCTACTCGACCCTCGGCCGGTACCTGAACGAGGGATGGGGCACGGTTGTGACGCTGGGGAATTTGCGGGTAGGTGTGACCACCCTCACTGGGTCTCTGTTGCTGGTGCGGTCACTGATGGGGCTCCTCGCCGGCCCCGTGGCAGGCCGGCTGTCTGACCGGCTTGGGCGCTGGCAGGTCGCGGCCGCCTGCGCCCTCGTCTCGGGGATTGGTTTCCTCGGCCTGGCGTCGCAGCATGTGCTGCTGGCACTTGCCGGAGGCGCGGCGTTGCTGTTGGGGATTCCGGCGATGGTCGCCATCCTGGCGGCGCTGACGGGCGACCGCTCCGATTCGCGCGGCTACGGGGTCGCGTTCGGGGGGCTCGCCACCTTCGGCGACGCCGGCGCCGCAGCCGGCCCGCTGCTGGGGTACGCTCTGCTGGCGAGGAATGTGCCCCTCGGCTGCATCTACACCGGGTGCGGCTGCGCGCTTCTGCTGGGTGCGGTCGTCGCTTGGCGAACGGGCGCCCGCCGCACCCACAGCGGTCGTGGGCACGATTGCCGACGGGCGGACTGACGCTACAACCACCGTGGCGGCGCCGCAAGCAACGCAAAGGCGGCGCTGAAACCTGCCACAGGATCGGGTACCATTGGCTCCCAGTCGCCGGTCGCGACAGACCCGGCGATGACCGGTGTGGTGGCTGTCCCGGTGCCGTTCCTCGGGACTACCGGCTCGCCATGGTAGCGAACGCGGCGTCCGCCTGGAGCGGTGAGTGCCGCGCTCCGCGTTCCTTTCAAGGAGGTGGTTGTGTTGCATGGTGGCATTGCCGAAGCTGTGCTGTTCGTGGCGATTCTCCTGGCGGTCGCCTCGGTAGTCGGCATCGCGCTGCATCGAGTGAGCTTCCCGTTCACCGTGGCGCTGGTGCTGGTCGGCATCGTGGTCGGTCAGGTTTCTCACGCCCACGGGTTCGAGGTCATCTCCCATTTCGAGTTGTCGCCCGACTTGGTGTTCTTCGTGTTGCTGCCGGCGCTGCTCTTTGAGTCGGCGCTCAACCTGGAGGTCCGGCGGCTCCTGCGCGACGTGATTCCCATTGCCGTGCTCGCGATTGTGGGGCTGTTGGTGTGCGTGGCTGTGGTGGGGGCGGCAATGTGGCTGGGCGCCGGGGTGGCGGTGCCACTGGCACTCCTTTGCGGCGCGTTGGTGTCCGCCACCGACCCGGTGGCTGTGCTGGCCATGTTCAAGGAACTGGGCGCCCCCAAACGGCTCAATGTGCTCATCGAGGGCGAGAGCCTGTTCAATGACGGCACCGCCCTCGTGGTGTTCGCCATCATCTGGAAGGTCGTGGACGAGGGCGGCGCGTTCGGCTTTGCCGCAGCACTTGGCGGAGTCGGGCGGTTCCTCGTAGTCTGCGTCGGTGGAACGGCGTTTGGGCTGCTGATGGGGGCATTCTTCGCCAAGCTGGTGTCCTGGGTGGAGGACCAACCCGCCATCGAGGTGACGCTGACTGTTCTGACGGCGTACACCACGTTCCTGATCGCGGAGCACTTCCTCCACGTGTCCGGGGTGATCGCGACAGTGATCGCCGCCCTGGTGATGGGCAGTTACGGCCGCGCGAAGTTCTCGCCCGAAACTCGGGAGTTCCTACCGGAGTTCTGGGAGTACGTGGCGTTCGTCGCCAACGCGCTGATCTTCCTGTTGGTCGGGTTGTCGGTTCAGCCGGCGGGGCTGCTCCACAACCTGCCTGCCATCATCTGGGGCGTGCTGGGCGTGCTGGTCGCCCGGGCGGCGGCGGCCTACGGGCTGATCCCCGCGGTGAACCGCCGCGTCAAGAGCCCCGACATCGACCGACCCTACCAAACGGTGATCTTCTGGGGCGATCTGCGCGGCGCGCTGGCTCTGGCTATGGCCCTGACCTTGCCGGCCTCTTTCGAGTACCGCTCGTTCGTGCTGGACTTCGCCGTCGGCATCGTGCTCTTCACGCTCCTGGCCAAAGGGCTGACGCTGGGCATGATGAGCCGATGCCCCTGCCGGACCCGTTGACTCGCGGGGAGTTGTGGCTGCTGCAGCAGTCGGCCAAGTGGGAAGCGAGGTCGTTCGTTGCCGACCGGCTCACCTGGAAGCGGGCGGCACGGCTGCACGACGTTTGCCGCGCCGTGGTGTTCGCTTGTCGGGCTGTCGTGGAGGAGATCGGGGTTCTTGAGGAGAGCGGGGCGCTGACAACCGGAACCGCCGAACACGCGAAACAGCGCTACCACGAGGAGGAGCAGGAGGCGGTGCGCCAGCTCGAAGAGATCGGTCGGGAGCACCCGCGCTACGTGGCGCAGGCCGAGACTGCGCTGGCCGCCAACTTCGCGCTTCGAACAGAGAAGGCACTGTTGGAGGAGTTGTACGAGAAGGGAGTCGTGTCAGACAAGGTGTTGGCAGGTCTCGAACGAGAGATCGCCGGCAAGCTGCATCGCGTGCGACACCTGAAACCGGCCGAGTCTGCGAGCGAGACTCCCCCCGAGGCAGACGAAGGCAAGCGCTCCTCTGGCGCGGAAGGGGAGACGCTGTCGGACTTGGGGCGCCTCGGTGAGGAAGGCCCGGGGGTAGACGCGGCGCCGGAGGACCCGGACGAGGAGTGAAGGCGTTGCCGCTAACAGTTGAGCCGGCGGACCGTGACCGCAGGAGACCGCAGGAGACCGCAATGAACCTTGAGTTCCGACTGATGCGGCAGAGCGACCTCGACGTTGCGCGGCGGCTCGACCGCGACTCGTTTGGCGCGCTGTTTCACGAGTTGACCGGCCAGCCGGATACGCTTGCGCCCCGGGAGCCGGAGTTCTTCGCTCACTGGCTGCGCACGGATCCGGGCGGCGCCTGGGTGGCTGAGCTGAACGGCGAGGTGGTCGGCGTCAATTTCAACCACGCCCGCGGGTGCAACGCGTGGATCGGGCCGCTGGCGATGAAACCGGGTGTACAGCTCCGCGGCGGCGGGCGGAGGCTGTGCGAGAAGGGCATCGAGTACTTGGAGGCGCAAGGGTGCTCGGCCATCGGGCTTGACACGTATGCGAACAACCCCGTGTCGGTGAGCCTGTACTTGAAGCTCGGGTTCGAGGTCGCGGGAGGCACACTGGTGTTGCGGCGGGACTTGACCGAGACGTTCCCGGGGGGGGGTGTCGGACTGCAGGCCCTTCCCGCCACTGAAGCCGACATGCCGACGCTTGTGCGGCTGGACGAGAATGAGTCCGGGTTCCGGCGCGAGCCAGATTTCCGCTTTGCCCTTGATTGGGAGGCGGCGACCCTACTCAAGCTGTGTGGGGACGGCGACAGCACCCACGGCATGGCCGTGTGCTGCCAGAAGCGCGGCGCTGGTTTGCTTGGCTCTCTCTATGTGAGCGCAGAAGCCGCTGGGCGCGGCGGGCTCACGGCGCTGCTCGAAGGCGCGCGCGCCTTCTATCTTGCCCGGGGCCTCCACGAGCTGCAGGTCACGCTGACTGCGAGCGACTTGCGCCTGACGGAGGCGCTGTTCGACCTGGGGTTCAAGACGCGAACGGCGATGGTCCGGATGGTCCGCGAACGCAAGCTGCGAAGCGGACCGTTGCGTGGACCGCTATGCTCCGAGAAGGGGTAGGCTGCTTGCGGCGGGCCAGGCTACAGGCGGCGCCCGGGGTTCGGCTTGACAGCCCCGCGGAAGCCCCGTACCATGGTGGCTGGTTTCGTGCGCACGGGCACCGAAGCCCCCACAACACCGGGAAGGTGACGTAGAGGAAGTGAGAATTGAACACACTGTGTGAAGCAGCACGTCGAGCGCTGCAAGTTTCGCCTGACGACAATGTGGCCACCTTGTTGGCACGCGCGGAAGTCGGTGAGGAGGTCCGCGTCCAGGGGCCCGCGGCTGGCCCGCGGCTGGAAGCTTTGTCAGCGATCCCGTTTGGGCACAAAATCGCGCTGGTGGACATTGCCGCCGGCCAGCAGGTAGTGAAGTACGGCCAACGGATCGGCCGGGCGACCGCCGACATCCCTCGGGGGGATCATGCGCACGTCCACAACGTCGTTGGTGAGCGCGGGCGCAAAGACAAGCAGCGCCTGGAAGATGACCGAGACGGCGCTATCGTCGGGGGAGGCGATCACTGTTGAAACTGACCGGCTATCGGCGGACCGACGGACGAATCGGCTGCCGCAACCACATTCTCGTCATCCCTACGGTTCAGTGCGCAAACCGCGTTGTCGAGTTGATCGGCGAGCAGGTCCCGGAAGCTGTCGGCGTTCCCCACGTGTGGGGGTGCACCTTTGGCGTTGCCGATAATCACGTCATCGAGCGCACGCTGGTCGGCTTTGGCAGCCACCCAAACGTGTACGCAACGTTGCTGGTCAGCCTCGGGTGTGAGACCATCTCGGGCGAACAGGTGGCCGCGCGCATCGCTGCCACCGGCAAGCCCGTCGAGTTGCTGACGATCCAGGAGTGCGGCGGCACGGCGAAGACCACCGAGCGAGGCCTGGAGATCGCCCGCCGCTGGGCTGCTGAAGCAGCGGCTGTCGAGCGCGAGGCGTTCGGCGCCGAGGAACTGATCGTTGCGCTCGAATGCGGTGGGTCGGATGCGTTCTCCGGCCTGTCGGCGAATCCGGCGGTCGGGGCTGCCAGCGACCGTTTGGTGGAGACCGGTGGCACGGTGATCCTCTCGGAGACGACGGAGATCATCGGCGCGGAGCACCTGCTCGCAGAGCGCTGCGTCGACGCAGCCGTCCGCAAGGATCTGCTCGACGCCGTGGCGTCGGCCGAAATGCGGTTCGCCACTGCTTCCAGAGAGGCGAGCGGGATCTACATCACTCCCGGCAATATCGAGGGCGGCCTTACCACGATCGCCGAGAAATCGCTGGGATGCATCCACAAGGCCGGGAACTCGCCGGTGCAGGAAGTGCTCACCTACGGCCGCCGGCCGTCGAGGCGCGGTTTGGTGGTGATGGACACCCCCGGCTACGATGTCTCCTCCATCACGGGAATGGTTGCCGGAGGCGCGCAACTCACCTTCTTTACCACCGGTCGCGGAAGCCCCACCGGGTGTCCGATTGCCCCGGTCGTGAAGGTATGCAGCAACTCGGACACCTTCGGCCGTCTGGCCGACAACATGGACGTGAATGCTGGCGCCGTCATCGATGGCAACGCCACTCTCGAAGAGGTCGGCAAGGCAATCTTTGACGAAGCCTGCGCCGTGGTGAACGGGAAGCGGACCAAGTCCGAGGAATACGGCCACCGGGAGTTTGCCATCGCGGCGCCCAGCGTGTACTACTGCCGGCTCGAAGCCAACGAACTCGGCTGAACGCAGTGTTTGGCGGGATGCCTCCGACCTAACCGGTGCCAGCGGCCGCCGTTTGAATTCGAGCCTGCCTATAGTATAATACGGGGGTCCGGATCGCCGTCTGCGCAAAGGGGGCCGCAGCGGGCGTGGATTCGGCGCACCAGTTACGAGGTGAACGCCACTATGCTTCGATTCGCATCCAGAGCACTAGCTGCCGGTTTGGTGCTGCTTGGTGGAGCACTGCTTACGGGCTGTGGGGGCGGGGGGGGGCAGCTAACCGGCGCCGCCGTCCCGAGCGCCGCGGGTTCCGTGAGCGTGCAGATTGGCTCACCGGGGCGGTCTACGCAACCCGCCACGGCGACGGCGGTCCTATGGGGAGAGGGCATGGCGAACGCCGCCAGCAAGACGGTCACCATCGACCCGGACCCGACGAAGAACGTCGTGACGTTCGAGAGCGTGCCGGAAGGGAACAAGCTGGTGCGGGTAGACCTGTTGGACTCGGACGGCGGCATTGCGGCCATGGGCTTCGACAAAGTGGTGGTTTCGCCGGGCACGAGCGTTCCCTCGACGCCAAGCGTCTCCTCCGCGTGGGACTGGCAGACGACGGTCCTCGGAACCACTACCGTCCTGGGAAAGCCGGTCTCTATTCTGTCTGAAGGCTACCCGACCGCCCCGGGGAAGCAGTTCTTCTACAGCACTTCGAAGGGGGGCGTCTTCCTCAACGGCTGGACGGAGTACACCCCGCTCATGGCCAGTACCACCAGAGACCGGTCGCCCGTCTCCTTCGGCGTGCTCCTCCTCGAAGATCCACTTCCAATCATCGTGCCCGGAGCGGGCCCTGGCAGCCGCTGGCAGCACAATGCCCGGGTCTTTGCCGTGACCAACTCGACCCTCACCTCCCCGGCAGAGATCAAGCAGAGCGACCTCGTGGCGATCGGCAATCTGACCGTTTTGTCACAGTACGAGAGCGTGCACGGGGTCAGCGTCCCAGCCGGGAACTTCGCCAATGCTTCGCTGCTGACCATGCAGATGCAAGGAGAGGAACTTCTCAACTCGCCGATCCCGTTCTTCATGGGGTTGGACGTGACCACGTATGTTGTCAAGGGCGTCGGCGAGGTGATGAGCCGGACCCGAGACTACTCGTCGCAGTACGTCAGTGAGACGGTGCGCCTGTTGGTTCCCGCTCCAAGCGCGGCGCTCACTTCGACCACCCGCGGAGCGACCCCCTACGCACTCAGCGATGCGCTGTTCCCGCTGGACGTGGGCCGCACTTGGACGTGGAAGGAAGTGGCGCCAGTCTCCTACTCTCTGACCGACAATACCAGCACGCTTCAGTGACGGCCCCGGGTGCCCGAATCTCCGAACGTACACGTCCGACACCGAAGGAGGACATTCCGACGATGAAAAAGATACTGATGATTCGTGCGGCGACGATTCCGGTGGTCGCAGGGCTCACCATGCTGCCCTGGCTGGTCGGCTGTGGCGGCGGCGGGGGCTCGTCGCTGAGCCAGACCGCGGCTGGCACCGGCAGGGGGGCACTGACGGTTTCCGTAGATTTCCCGGCAAGCCGAGCGGCCAACCTCCCCCCTGAGGTGCAGACGGTCCGCATAGCGGTATCGGGTATTGGGTTGGCCACGCCGCTGACGGCGGTGTTGACACCTGACAAGGAGACGACTACGTTCAGCGCTGTGCCGGTGGGTCTGAAGCAGGTACTTGCCACCGGCCACACGACTGCGTCCGACGACACGATTCTCGCTGGCGCGTTCAACGAGGTAGAGATCGTGGAGGATGCGGATGCTGCCACTGCGGGCATCCAATCGGCGTCGGTCGAACTTGTGATGGGGCCGCCGGCGCACGTCAGCAAACTCACGGTTGGCGGAACCAAGGACATTGGTGGCGTTTCCGCCACCGTGATGCTGGGGGATACGCTGCAGGACGAGATGTACTTCTTGCGGGACGACACCGGCCTGCGCCAAGTCGGCGAATCGGAAGCCCATTACGCCGGTGGCGCTGCGCTTCTCACGCAGCAGAGGCTCTACAGCCCCCCGCTTCTGAGGGTGCCCTTTGGCGTGGCCCCCGGGCACATTTCGCAACAGACGAGCAACGTCTTGGTGGACGGACTGCTCAAGGAGCAGGTCGCCTCCACTGTCAAGTTCGTGGGCTTTGAGACCCTCGCCCTTCCGCTGGGCACCTTCCACACGGCCAGGGTCGAGATCGCTCGGGAGGTCACGCCGATCGCCAGGTCGCGACAGACCCCGGGGACAGACACGACGGTCTTCTGGCTGGCGGCCGGAGTGGGGCCGGTGGCAGTGTATGAGGACGATCAGGTTTCTACCCTGCAGGATGGCGGCCTGCCCCGACTGAGTCTACTCACGAGCACCACGTTCCCGCCGCCGACGGCTGGCTCCTCGACCTCGGGCCTGTTGACGCCGGAGTACTTCCCCCTGAACGCCGGCGCCGGCCTGACGTTTGTCGATCTCGTCAAGCGCGAGCTTGGAGGCGTGGTGGTCTCGGGGGGATCTGACCCCGCGATCTGAGTGACCAGACCCCTTACAACAGAAGCGCTCGCAGCCGGGTTTGCCGACTCGCCGTTTGAGGTCCGCCCTTGGGTCAGTTGGCGTTGGCGGACGCTCGAAGTGTCCCTCCTTTCGGCCCAACTTGAGCGATTGAGGCGCGCGAGGGGCGGGCCGGTCGTGGTTGCGGGCTCGGCCGGGAAGGCCGGCCGGTTCGGTAGTCCGGAGTGGCTTGCGGCTTTCCGTGAGGTTGTCCGAGTTGCGGCGGAGATCGAACAGCCGCTGTGGGTCGAAGTGCCGGACTTCCACACGGAAGCACTTCGGCTGGCCTTGATTGGCGATCGGGGGCAGTTCCGCGCACGCGTGCTCCGCTTCGACGACTGGGAGACACGTGCGGGGAAGTGGCGCAAGCGACGAATCAACGATCCGCTCCTGCTCGGACTTGCCTCGCCGCTGAACGAACGGGGGCACTTGAATCTGTCTCACTCCCTGGACGTGACCCAAGCGCTGCAGCGCTTCGAGGTGCCCAGCGGGCTCACTTCGTCGCTGGCGTATCGAGTGCTGACGTTCACGGTTCAGACCTGCGAGTGGGCTGACTGCCTGGTGCGCGAAGCCACCGAGGCGTACGTGAGCGAGGTGTTGGCGCCGCTCCTTCAGGCGGCAGGGGACTGGTTCGGCGAGAGCCTCAAGGGCGTCTTCGTGCCTGCCCCCGCGATCCTGCCACCGGGCGCCGCTGCAGACGCCATTCCGTGGTCTTTCGGCCTCACGGAAGCATTTGGCGAGCAGCGCGACTACGCCCTGATTCCGCAGCTTCCGGCGCTGTCGGTGGATACCGGTGTTGCCCACACGCGCGTGCGCCGCGACTACTGGGAGACTGTCAGTCGCCTGTACGCTGAGAGCTTCCTGCGTCCCGTCCGCGATTGGTGCCATGCGAACAACGCCCAAGTCGGGTTTGTGCCTCCCCGAGCGGTCGACCCGCGCGAGTTGATCCGCGCGTGTGCCGACCCGGCGATCCTGCACCGGCTGTCGGACGTGCGTTGCATTGACGACGGAGAGCCTCTGCACCTGCGGGCACGGACTGCTCTGGCGCTCGAACGGGAGCCCCGAGCGACGCGCTGCTTGCTGCGCCAAACGGACGGCGCGTTCGCCTCCCGTAGAGACGTTGCGTGCAACGTCTCTACAGACGACGCCGTCCGCGCGCGCCGCGCTGTTCTTGCTCGCTGCGCCAGCTTTGGGCTCAACGGCGCGATCGTCGAGTGCCCTCCGAGGGAGGAGGCGCCTGGCGACGACCAGCTTGCCCGGTCGTTGCACGAGTGGCAGGGAGCGGGGCACTGGCTGAGCAACGCGGGCACCCGCCGCTGTCAGGTTGCTGTGCTGTGGCCTGTGCGCTCCCAGTGGGCACACTATGACCCGCGTCGTCAGGACCCGCTGCTTGGCGTTGTGGCTCGCGACCTCCAATATGTGGCTGCGCTGCTGGCCACGCTTGGGCACGAGTTCGACTTGGTGGACGAAGAGGGGCTCGCCTCAGCGACGCTCAGCGACGAGCGACTCCACGTTGGTGGCTCGGCATACGAGATGGTAGTGCTCCCCTCGCTGACCTACCTGCCTGCAGCAACGTGGGATCTCCTGGTGGAGTTCACGCATCTGGGTGGCAAGGTGGCTGCATTCGGTCTTTTGCCGCGGGAATCGGAGTCGGGTCTCGATGCCGACTTTGCGGCAAAGGTGCAGGCGGACACGCTGGTTGATCTGGACTATGTGTACCGCACGTATGAGGCCGAGGCCGTCGATGGCGAGGGCCGAATCGACTCCTTTCCCATCTTCCGCGAGGATTTGTCGGAAGGGCGGTTCTGCTCCTATCAGCCGCGGCTGGTGGAGGACCAAGAGGACGCGCGACTGCGGGTCATGCAGATTATGGTGGAGTCCCTCGATGCGGAGGTGGAGGGGCTCGGCGACGCCGTTCGGTGCGAGCACCGCGGGCTCGACGACGCCAACCTGTATGTGGTGACGAACGCCTCGACTGAGGCGCAGCGGACGAACGTCCGGATTCGGCGGACGGGCGTTCCGGTCAATTGGCGGGTCGACGAACGGGTCTCGGAGGAGTGCCACGCCTACGCCGTCATCGACGCGGCGACGACGTCGCTGATGCTGACGTTGTCGCCCCATGAAGTCGTGGGGATCACGGTGCGACCCGGGACGCACAACCATGTGGACGGCGCGAACTTCGCCGTGACCGACCTGACGGAAGGCACTCGCGGGCTGCTGACGGCCTCCGGCTACTCGCTCAAGGCGGGCAAGGCGGCGGCGCTGTTCGAGCCGCGGTCAGGGAGAACGGACTGGGCGGAGGACTTCGTCTCGGGGCGGCCGGTTGAGCTGCCGCTGTCCGGGCCGTGGCAGGTTCGGTTTTCGGAGCCCAACCGCTACCGGCTCGCCGCGTGGCAGTGCAAGGCGGGCGTGCAATTGCCGACGCTCTCCTCACGGCTACTGAGGCGCTGGGAGCGAGATTGGCAACCCCTCCCGTCGGCTGCCAGTCCTCCGCCCGCTGGGAGCACTCTGCGGACGAGCTTCCTTGCGACCAGCCCTGTGCCTCAGACGGTGCTGTGCTTTGCCGAGGAGGCGCGACTGCTCCGTGTCTTTCTCAACGGGGACGAGTTGCTGCTCGGCGGAACCACGGGGGGCGTCGAGGTATCCAGCATGCTGCGCGCGGGCGAGAACCAGCTTGTGGTGCTCCCCCCGGCGGACGGCGATGGAGAGCCGCTGCCTGCGGTCGCCCGGTGCCTGTGGTTGGAGGGGCGGTTCGAGGTGGGCGCCACCCCGACGCTGGACACGCTCAGCCTCGCTGCTGACGAGTACGCACTCGACCTGGCCGACCTCCTGCTGAAGCACTCGTACTACCGCGGGCCCCTGGTCGCAGCAACGACGCTCGAAGTGCCGCGGGAGCTCGAGCACGCATACCTCTTCCTTGCACTGGAGGAGTGCGCCTACCCGGTCGAGGCTGAAGTCAACGGCGCGCCCGCCGGTCTCTGCTGGCGGCCGCCCCACCGCTTCCACGTCACGGACAGACTCCGCCCGGGCACCAACGCCGTGAGCCTCCAGCTTCACGTCACCAGCCAGTGCACCGGCCCGCCCTTGGCGGGAGTGAGCTTGTTGGCCTTCCCGGCTGTCCACCTAACCTTCGACCCGGCCGGCATCCGCACAGCAGAGACCTCTCCCAGAACGGCCGGCGTCCGCCTCGCGCCCCCTGCCACCGTCATCGAGCTGAACTGACCAAGCACGTGACACGTGACACCTGACACTTGACACTGCGGAGCAACGTATGAACCACACCGTCGGAGTAGGCATTGTCGGTTACGGCTACGCAGGCAGGAAGTTCCACGCCTACCTCCTCGGGCTGGCCGACGGCCTGGAGTTGCGCGCCGTATCCAGTCGCGCGCCAGAGCGGCGCGCGCAGGCGGAAGCCGACTACGGCGTGAAGACATATGCGACCGTCGATGAACTCGTGGCGGACGACTCGGTCGACTTGGTCGTTGTCGCCACGCCCCATGACAGCCACGCCGCACTGGTGTGCAAGTCGCTGGAGGCAGGCAAACACACGGTGTGTGACAAGGTGATGGCGCTCACCGTTGAACAAGCCGATGCGATGGTCAGGGCCCGCGACCGCAGCGGGAAGGTGTTGAGCGTCTTCCACAACCGCCGCTGGGACGGCGACTACCTGACCGTCAAGAGGCTCCTGGCAGACGGGCAGATCGGGCCAGCCTACGCCATCGAGTCGACCGTGATGAGCTACGGCGAGCCCCGGTCGTCGTGGCGCACCAAACTCGATGTTTGTGGCGGGCAGCTCTACGACTGGGGCGCGCATCTGGTTGACCATGCGCTGCTGATTGGCGGCGGGCTGCCGGAGGGGGTGTGCTGCAGCGCGCAGTACCGGAAGTGGGACGTGGAGGTCGACTCCCACCTGAAGCTCATGCTGACGTTCGAGAGCGAGCTGGTCTACCTCATCGAACTCAGCCGCCTCTGCGCCGCCCCCAAGCCGCGTTGGTACGTCCTAGGCGAGTCCGGCGCCTTCACAAAGCATGGGCTTGACCCACAGGAGGGGGCGATGAACGCCGGTCACATCGAGACGGCCGAAGACCCGGAGGCCAACTGGGGGCGGCTGGTCGTGGTGGGCGGCGACGGCGAGAAGACCGAGACGCTGCTGCCCACCGAACGCGGCTGCTGGACGGCGTACTACGACAACATTGCGGCGCACCTGCTGCGCGGGGAGCCCCTTGCCGTCCCCGCAGAGCAAGCGCGGGACGTGGTGCGCGTGATCAACGCCGCCATGGAGTCGGTCCGCACCGGCGCCTCCGTCACGGTGACTTCCTGATGGTGCGGAAGAAGCCGCCGCCGCCTCCGCCTGTCCAGCCGCTTCGACTCGTCGGGGCTGCCAGAGTGATCTTCCTTGCGGGACCGTTCGTGCTGGTCACGCTGATGCCGTTCCACGAGTTGTTGGGTGCGGCGTGCAAGTACCTCGGCGCCTGGGACGAAGCGGTGCTGCTGCTAATGGCGCTATCGTGGGCAGTACTGTGGCGCAACGGGGCGGCGGGGCCGACTCGGTGGCGGTGGTTGAGCGCCACCCTCCTCCTCTTTGCGTTCGCCTGCCTCGCCTCGGCGGCGGCCAACGGGCTGCCGGGCGATTGGTTCACCCAGGCGCGGAAGCTGCTTCCGTACCCAGTGCTCTGCCTGCTGATCGTCAACTCCCGCGAACTGATGGACGAGACGTGGCGGCGTCGGGTGCTCGTCTCGGTGGTCGTGGCCGGGGCCGTCGCAGCACTCTGGGCAATCGCGTCGTACGCGTTGTTCTACCACGGCCACCTCGACGATGGCGGGCGGCTCTCCAAGTCATCGGCGGTGGGGCGCGTGTTGCTCTATCCGTACACCCGCCGCGTGGAGTTGGGCCGGATTGACCGCGCCGTCGGGTCGTTCCTCAACCCCAATGTCCTCGGCAGCTACCTCGTCGTTGTCGCCACGCTCTGTGTCGGCTTGCTGCTGAGCCAGACCCGAAAGCTGCCGCAGGTACTCCTCGGCTCGACGGCGTTCGTCGCAGTCACGGCGCTGGCCCTGACGAACTCCCGAGGCGCCATGGTCGGTTTGCTGGCTGCCTCAGTCGTCGTGGCCCTGCTCCGCGACCGGCGCGTCCTCGCCGTGCCGGTGGTGCTGCTGGTGCTGGTGGCAGGGCTGACCCCCATGGGCCGGACGGCGGAGCGCGTCAGCCACGTCTCGCAAGGAGACAGGACGCGCCTGACAAAGCCGGTGCAAGCGTTCCAGGCAATCCGCGACTGCCGCTGGCTGGGGAAGGGGCTGGGGACCACTGGCTACGGCGACATGCAGTACGCCACGCTGCTCTTTGAGACAGGTCTCGTCGGTCTGGGGTGCTTTCTCGCCCTGCTAATCGCCGCGTTCGCAAGCTGCGTGCAAGCGGCGCGCCGCCCCGGGCAGCCGCTTGTGCAGAACGTCAACGCCTCCATTGCCGGCGTCTGCCTCGCTGGCGGCGTCCAAGGGCTGGCGGCCGACTACTTCGCCACCCCGCAGCGCGCCTGTCTGTTCTGGCTCCTGATCGCCCTGGCCGCCCGCAGCGCCCAGGAGCCGCTGAAGCAGTTGCCGCCGTTAGCGGGGGAGGACGAGGGGTAGTCGCGCGGGCGTCGCCGTCTCAGGCATCCCGTGAGGCGGGGAGCCCGATGCCTGCCCGGTAGCTGCCGAGGACGGCGCCAGTTGAGGGGGTGTTGTGCCGTGGGCCTACGCCTCGCCGACCCGGTGCAACTTCATCAGGTTGGTTGAGCCGCGGGCAGCGATAGGGGAGCCGGTTACAACCACGATTGTGTCGCCTGGATCCACGAGACTCTCGGCAAGCAGGGCGCGGGTGGTGGGTCATCGACTCCAGCATCTGCGTCGCGGTGATAACCGGAACCTTGGCGCGGTTTGCGGCGCGGATGAGTTCCTTCTGGACGACCGGTACTCGCTCGGGCGACAGCTCGACGCCCAAGTCTCCGCGCGCTACCATCAGCCCGTCGGCCACAGTCAGGATCTCGTCCAGGTGATCCAGGGCTTCCGGCTTCTCCAACTTGGCGATGACCGGGATTGTGGCACCCAACGCCCGCACCCTCTGCTGCGCGAGCCGGACATCGTCGGCGCGGCGCACGAAGGAGAGGGCGATCCAGTCGACGCCCAGTTCGACGCCAAACACCAAGTCGGCCATGTCCTTCTCGGTTAGCGCGGGAGCCGACACGGCCACGCCGGGGAGGTTCAGCCCTTTGTGCGCACTGAGTGTCCCGCCGTCGACGACCTCGCACACAACGTCGGTCGCGGTAACCTCCAGCGCGCGCAGCCGAATCGCCCCATCATCCAGCAGCAGCGTGTCGCCGGGCCGGACGTCCTTGGCGAGGTCGGCATACGTCGTCGACACGCAGGCAGCGTCGCCAGGTACGGCGCGAGCAGTCAAGGTGAACCGCTGCCCGCAGTCGAGGTGAACGGGGCCGGCGGCGATCGAGCCGAGGCGGATCTTGGGTCCCTGGAGGTCCAGCAGCACGGCGACGTTGGCACCCAGCTTCTCCGCCGCCTGACGCACCGTCTGGCAAACGACTCGGTGGTCGTCGTGGGTGCCATGGGAGAAGTTCAGTCGAGCGACATTCATACCGGCCTCGATCAGTCGCTCGATTGTCGTCTGGTCGGACGAAGCAGGACCGAGGGTGCAGACGATCTTGACTCTATGCACGGATGGGGGCTCCGGGTGGTGGAGTAGGGGAGTGATGGAGTGATGCCGGGAGGCCCCAGCACTCGACAAAAGGGGGGCGTCACGGGAAGCGTCCATGCAGGTCTGCCCCCCGTCAGGGCGGGCACGCGGGCACCGCTCTGACGGTCCGCATTCCCGCAGGAATCACTCGTGTTCGCGCTTCTGCTGAACGCCCTGGCAGGTGAAGACGTACGCCCATCCGATCAAACCCCTGGGGTTTGATCGCGACGATGACGGAGCGCGTGAGCCGTCGGCGTCGCCGGAGCAGCCAGTGTGGCACACGCTCCGTCACCGTCGCGGCTCGGATTGACGGTGCATTTCCGTAGGAGTGCAACGATGCTGAGGGTTGGTGGTCAGGGCGCGCTTTCGGCGGAGCCGCCGGTGGGCTGTGCTGCCAGCTTGCCCGCTCGAACCTCCTGCAGAATGGCGTCGAACCTCGCGAGTACGTCTTCGTCTACCGGCTTGGCCGGCGCGCCAGGTCCGGTGTCGGCGATTGAGGCGAGGGCGTGGCCGATCCTGCCCTTGGTCTGGTCATAGAGCAGGTTGCCAACGAGCATGAACACGCTGTCGATAAGCCGACCGGCGGGCGGGACAGGAGAGCAGCCGCTCTCGCCTACCGCACAGACCGTGGACCACGCGTTCCAGAGCGCATCGCCGAAGCTGCGGAGGGCACCGCCCTTGTCCTTCTCCGCAACGTACAGCCCTGTGGCGGAAGCCAACACCGTGGCAGCCAGCAACTGGAGTTGCCGGTCGTCTCTGGCAGCTCTGAGAGCGGTCTCAACTACCCCCAGGATGGCGGCGGCGGCGGACTCGGCGAGGGGGTGTGCCAGGGGAAGGCTCCTGGGAACGCGAATGCCACGTGTCGTGTGTCAGGTGTCAGGTCAGTCGTGCTGTCTCCATGTGGCGGTGCTGGGCCAACGGGCGGGGAGGGGCTGCTGCCTGGCTGGGGTCAGGCGTTCTCCAAGCGCAGCTCAGACGTACTCGATTCGGGGCTTCACGCTGAGAATCCACTCGGCGTAGGCGCGGTCCAGCAGCTCGGCGACGGCGCGGCGGCCATCGTCGCCCAAGTCCCGTGTGTAGTCGTTGACGTACATGCCGACGAATTGGTCGGCGCGGCCTTCGTCCATCCCACGTCCATACTGCATCGCCCACTCAAGGGCTTCCTGCCGGTGGGTCAGCCCGTACTCGATGCTCTGGCGGACGAGTTCTCCGGCCTCGCGGATGGCAGTCATGCCCAGGTCTCGCCGGACGGCGTTGATCCCCAAGGGGAGCGGCAGACCCGTCTCCTCCTTCCACCAAGCGCCCAAGTCGGCCACTTTGTGGAGTCCTTCATCGACGTAGGTGAGCTGACCTTCGTGGATGATGACGCCGGCGTCCACCTCGCCCGAAGCAACGGCGGAGAGGATTCTGTCAAAGGGAACCACGACCTCCTCGAACTTCGAGAGGAAGAGCTTCAGCGTCAGCGTCGCGGTTGTGAGCACGCCGGGGATGGCGATCTTGGCGCCCTCCAAGTCGGCGCGACTGAGCGGCCGTCGGGACACGATGATCGGCCCGTACCCGTCACCAACGCTGGCGCCGGTGCTTAGGAGTTGGTAGCTGCCGGCGACGTAGCAGTACGCGTGGAGGGAGAGCGCGGTGATCTCGAATTCGCTCGCGAATGCCCGTTGGTTGAGGCGGTCGATATCTTCGATGTGATGCCGGAACTCGTAGTCGCCGGTGTCGATTCGGTTGTGCGCCAAGGCGTAGAACATGAACGCATCATCCGGGTCCGGGCTGTGCCCGACAGTAAGAATCTTCTTGGACATGACTTCCTCGCTTAGGGAGCTGCTCGGAGCTGCAGCGGCGCCTTTCGGGGTCTCTCGAAGTCTACCACGCTTCTGCCTTCCGGGTCTATTTCGCCTCTGACCGCCCCTGTTGCCAGGAGGTCGGCGTCGGCGTTCTGTTCTCGGGGAATCTGCCGGACTCGGACGCGCTCGAAGCGGTTGAAGAGGCGCTTGACTTCGGCGTGCAGCCCGCGGAGGTGGGGCTGCTTCACCTGGTAGTCGCCTTTGAGTTGCCTAATGATCAGCTCGCTATCGCTGTGGATGGTTACCTGCCGGGCGCCAAAATCGGCGGCCAGGGAGAGCCCTCGAATCCAGGCGGTGTACTCAGCGACATTGTTCGTTGTGCGGCCGATGTTCTCCGCGACCTCGTGTAGTACGGCGCCCTCGGGGTCCGCCAGCACAACGCCCACACCCGCGGGACCGGGGTTGCCACGAGAGGCCCCATCAACGTGTAGAACCGCATGGTCCAACGGCATCAGCGCGAGACCTCTTCGCCGGTGTCGCCGAGGTCAGCCTCATCCGCGCCTGAGTCGTCAACCGGCGCGGGCGGTCGGTAGAGAATGCGGCTGCAGCTATCGCACAGGAGAACGACGTCCGGGGACTGGAGCTTCTTGAGCGAAGCAGGGGTGATCTGCGTGCGACAACCGTCACACACGTCGCTCTGTACAAGGACGATGCCCACGTTCTGGTGCTTCTTGCGGATCTTCTCGTACTTGGTCAACAGCGCGGCGTCGACGGGCTGAGCGGCGGGTCTGCGTTGCGCCGTGAGCCCGGCGATGAGATCGGTGAACCGAGTCGTCGCCTCCTGGAAGCGCTTCTCGACGGCCTCGAGTCGCGTTCGTACCTCGTCGGCAGCTTTGGTTCGCTTCTTGACCTCGGCAGCTTGCGTGGCCACCTCGTCCATCAGAATCAGCCCCCGCTCCTCCAAGTCGCCCTTGTGGCGGGTCAGGGACTTGATCTTGTCCTGGACGTCCTGAAGCTCCTTCGGCATGATGATCGAGCCGCTGTAGAGCTTGGTGTGGAACTTCTTGCGCTCGTCCTCGGTGGACTTCAGCTTCAGCTCCGCGTCGCGAAGATCGGTTTCGAGCGCGTGGAGCTTCTCCTGTTCCGCGGCGAGTTCCGCTTCGAGACCGGCGAGTTGGGCGCGAAGCGTGGTCCCGTCATCGAGCGCAGCCTGCTGAGTCGTGTAGTCTCCAATCAGTGTGTCGAGTTTCTGGACCTCGTATAGTTGGCGTAACTGGTCAATCAATGCTCGGCCCTCCTTGAGGAGTGTGACGGGTGCTGCAAGGTGAGGCACGGACAGCACCCGGTGCGTGCTCAGCGTCGATTAGGTCGGTGCATAGGGTGAACGGTCTCGCTCGGCAACGGTCACTGTAAGTTGGGCGCCGAAGTTCGCCCGCAGGTGGGCGGCAAGGGTGCGCGGCGCCGACTGTTCTGTCTCGTGGTGGCCGGCGTCTACGAGGCACAGCTCGAGGGCGGCGGCCAAGGCTGCCTGGTGGTGCTTCGTGTCGCCGGTTACCAAGACGTCCGCACCGGCCTCGGCAGCTTGCGTGACCGTGTCTCCGCCGCTGCCAGCCATCACCGCGACACGTCGGACCAGTCGGGCGCGCGCGCCAACGACGCGGAGGGGGTGCGGACGGAGCAGGACCGCGACTCGGTCGGCGAACGCGCTTAGCGGCTCCGGATCGGCCAGGGTGCCCACCCGGCCGGGACCGCGGGCGGGTCCCGCGTTGTCCAACCCGTAGAGATCGTAGGCGATCTCCTCGTACGGGTGGTTCGCTCGCAGGGCTTCGACGATAGCAGCGGAGGCAGATTCCGGCAGCACCATCTCCAAGCGGAACTCAGCAGTCTCCTGGATCTCGCCCACTCTGCCGACGGAAGGTGAGGCGCCCGTGAGGGGAAGGAATGTGCCGGTGCCCGCGGAGCGGAAGCTGCAGTGGGAGTAGTTGCCGATCACCCCGGCGCCGGCTTGGGCGAGGACGTCGCGAACCGGGAGCAGCGCCTCTTGCGGCACGAACACCACGAGCTTGAGCAGACGTTCGCGGCTGGTAACCGGGAAGGGGACGGCGTTCGTCAGCCCCAGTTGTTCGGCGAGCTTGGCGCTGGGCCCGTGGGCTGAGTTGTCCAGATTCGTGTGGACCACAATCAGGCCGATCCTGTGGTCATGCAGGGCAAGCGCCAGCCGGACGATGGGTGACTCGGTGGAGAGACTGGACAGCGGCTCGAAGAGGAGTGGGTGATGGCAGACGAGGCCGTCAACTCGGCGGGCAACCGCCTCCTCCAGGACCGCCGGTGTCACCTCGACAGCGGTGAGGACGCTGCGGACGGGAGCCGCCGGGTCGCCCACCTGCAGGCCCACGTTGTCCCACGGTTCCGCCAACCGCGAAGGTGCCAGCTCCTGAACGGCGGCTGCGAGGTCGCCAAGGGTGACCACGCTCACGGCGCTATCTCCTTGCTTGCGGGCGCTTCGGCCTGCTCCGCCAGCGTCTCGAGCACCCGGTCGGCACGGTCGGCGGCGGAGGTCTTCCCTTCCGCCTTGTAGAGGTCGCGGAGCCGAGTCCACAGTGAGACAGACGCCGGAGCGGCGGCCACCAGTCGCTGCGTCAGGCGTTCCGCCTCCGGTAGTGCGCCGCTCTTCTGCTCGGCGGAGCTGAGCGCGTCCAGGATGGCCAACGACTTCTTGCCGGAGTCATAGAGCTGCGTGAGCCCCTCGACGGCCCGCGTTAGTAGTCCGCGCCGCTCGTACAGATCAACGAGCTTCGTCGCCGCAAGTGCATCGGTGGGGTCGAGGCGCAGCCGTTCCCGGGCTGCCTCCGTTGCACCGAGGAGATCGCCGCGGCCCTCGTAGAGCTGCACCAGCCCGTGCTGTGCGGGGGCGCAGTTGGGGTCGCGCTTCAGGGCGTTCTGGTACGCGGCGAGGGCCTTGTCGAGCAGCCCGTTGGCTTCGTAGAGCTGACCAAGCTCGACGTAGGGTCCTGGCCTTTCCAGCAGCTTGTTTGCGAGGGATTCCCAGGCGTCGACAGTGCTGAAGAGAGCGCCCTTCTTGGCGATAGCTCGGGCGCGGTACACCAGGAACAGACGCTTGTCGGGGTTCTCCTGGGCAAGCGCGTCAAACAGTTCCACCACCAAGTCAAGCTTCTTCTCCGCCGCCCCAACCTCCACCGCGGCGTTGCACAGGGCCTCGCTATCAGTCTTGCGGATCCGCCGCTTCAGCTCACTCAGCCCGCTCTCGAACCCGCCTTGCTGGACCAGCGTCTTGACGGCGAGCCCGGCCGCGGGTGCGTAGTTCGGCGCAAGTTGCACGAGCTGAGCGAGCTGCTCCAGTGCGTCCTGCGGCTTGCCGACGGATAGAAGCGATTGGCTCAGCCGCTCGCGGGCGGCGAGGTTGCGCCCTTCGGCCTCAACTGCCTGTCGGTAGGCGGTGAGCGCCTCGGCGCTCTTGCCTTGCCTCTCCAGCAGTTCGCCCCGCTTGAGCTGCGCCAGCGAGAGCATGCCAGGGAGTTTGCCGAGGTCCGCGAGAACCGACAGTGCGTCGTCGGTCCGGCCACGCTTTGCCAGGAAGTCGGCGAGGGCGACGCGCGGCTGCGGGCTTGTCGGCGAGAGGGCGACCGCCTGGCGGAGTTGCTTTGCCGCAGCGTCGACGTCCTCATCCGCGAGGATCTCCGCGAAGGCCAGCCGAAGGCCGGAATTCTTCGGCGCGGAATCCACAGCCCGTTGTGCGTACGCCCTCGCTGCCATGCCGTCGCCTTCACGGCGGCTGAGCCCGGCGAGGGCTAGGAGTGCTTCCGCGTTGCCCTTGTCCAGCGCAAGCACCTGCTTGTGCTCAGCCTCCGCCAAGTCAACGCGGTCCAGGCGCCCATAGACGAGACCGAGGTCCTGATGCAGGTCGGCGCGCTTGGGCTGCTTCTCGATCTTCGCCTGAAGGAGCGCGACGGCTTCCTCGCCGCGACCCACGTGGGTGTACAGAGCGGCCAGACGGCGAGTGGTCTCAACGCTGTCCGGGGTGAGCGCTGACAGGTGTTCGTAGGCCTGAATGGCTGCGTCGGCGTCCCCGAGTCCTTCCAAAACCGAGGCCAGGCGCGCCAACAGCAGCGGGTGGTCGGGGATTGCCTTGAGACCCGCCCGGTATTGGGCAAGGGCGAATGCGGGCTTCCCCACGCGCTCGAAAAGCTCCCCGCGCGCCAGCCTGTGCTGTGGGTTGTTCGGCGCCAGCTCGACGGCACGGGCAAGGTGCTTGTCGGCTTGGGAAGCGTCGCCCAGTTGCAGGTAGGCTTGAGCCGCCATCCCGTGGACGTCCGCATCTCCCGGTTTGAGGTGGAGGTAGGCTTCGAGCTGGTTGGTGGCTTGCCGCCACTCGCGCCGCTCCACATGGTATTGGGCGAGCTGCCTCCGGATCGGCGCCAGGTCGGGCTTCTGCTGGAGCGCCCGGCGCTGATACGCCGCCGCGCGCGCCGGTTGCTTGCAGCGGGCCGCCAGGTCAGCGCAACGGAGCAGCAGTTCCACTTGCTTCGGCTCAGCCCGGCTGGCGGCCTCCAGTTGAGTCAGTGCTCCCGGCAGGTCGCCGCGGTCGCGGAGCATCTCGGCCCAGGCCAATCGCGGGGGGAGGTACTTCGGGTCCAGCCGGCACGCTTGCGCGAAGTGGTAGCGCGCATTGGAGTAGCGGCCGGCCTTCGCGTAGATCAGGCCGAGGTTGAAGTGGACGGGCGGGTTGTTCGGATCGCGGTGGCAGGAGTCGCGGAGAAGCTCGATGCCTTTGTTGGTGTCGCCGGCCATGGCGTAGGCATTGCCCAACTGGAAGAGCACGGCGGGGCTCTCCGGCTTGAGCTGGTGAAGTTGCTCGAAGAGGGCCACTGCCTGCTGGGCGGCGCCGCAGCGCAGCAGGAGTTCGGCCATCTGGTAGAGGGTGTCCGGGTCCTTGGGCAGCAGGCGCGCTGCCTTCTCGAGTTGCCCCAGCGCTTCCTCCCGCTTCCCCTGCTGCGTGAGGACGATCCCCAGTCGGAGGCAAGCCTGGGCGTAGTTCGGGTGCAAGAGCAGGACCGACTGGTACGCCGAGGCAGCCTCGGCTGGAACGCCCGCTTTCTCCGCCGCCATCCCGACTTTGAAGTACGCCTCGCCCAGTTTGCTGAGGGCGACCTCTTCCTTCGCCTTCGCGTCGGTGCCGAGCGTGCGCTGCGCCGCGTGTGCGCCTATGCACCACCAGAGCAGTGCGGCAGCAGCCCAGCGTCTCAAGCGCCTGACCCCCCAGCGACCGTCGCGTGTTGCAGGACTCCTCCGGCGCGGTTGCCGCGCCGACCAGAAACACCAGTTGGAGTTCCGTCTGCAGTGATCATCTCAGCTAGTCGCCGTCGGGCCGACGAGCCACCGGCGACCTTCAGGGTTCGTCTTCCACGCGGCAATTCCTCTTGTGCTTGCGGAGGACTCGCCCTCAGTCGGCGTGCTCCGCGGCCTCCCGAATCACCACTCCCTGGCGCGCCAGTTCGGCTTTGATCTCGCCGAGGGTGTGAATCCCGTAGTGCACGAGGGAGGCGATCAGCGCGGCTTCGGCCTTCCCCTCCACCAGGGCAGCGCGCATGTGCTCGATGGAGCCGGCGCCGCCGGAGGCGATGACCGGGATGCCGACCGAATCGGCCACGCGGCGGGTCAACGGAAGGTCGTAGCCGTCTTTGGTGCCATCGGCGTCCATGCTGGTCAACAGGAGCTCTCCTGCCCCGAGCTGTTCGCAACGCACGGCCCACTCGAGCGCGTCGATGCCGGTGGGGGTGCGTCCGCCGTGTGTGTAGACCTCAAAGGCGTCGGTGTCGTCGTGGATGGAGGTGTACGGCTCGCGTCGGCGGGCGTCGATTGCCACGACGATGCACTGGCTGCCGAAACGCTCCGCGCCCTCGCTGATCAGCTCGGGCCGCTGCACCGCAGCGGTGTTGACCGACACCTTATCCGCGCCGGCGAGGAGGATCTTGCGCATGTCCTCCACGGTGCGCAGGCCGCCGCCGACGGTGTAGGGGATGAACACCTGCTCAGCCACGCGCCGAGCGACGTCGACAATGACCTCGCGCTTGTCGGAAGAAGCCGTGATGTCGAGGAACACGATCTCGTCGGCGCCCTCGCGGTCGTACAGTGCCGCCAACTCAACCGGGTCGCCGGCGTCGCGCAGGTTGACGAACTTCGTCCCCTTGACGACCCGGCCTTCCCTAACGTCAAAACACGGGATGATGCGCTTCGCCAGCATCAGCCGCCACCTCGCCCCAAATCCAAAATCCGAACTCCGAACTCCAAAATCAATGAATCGTCTCCTCGTCCTTCCCCTGGGCACGCTTTCGGACGACGATCCTGATGGGCGTGCCCTCCAACTCGAACGCCTTGCGGAGCTGGTTCTCCAGGTAGCGACGGTAGGAGAAGTGGAGCAGCTCGGGATCGTTCACGAAGAGGATGAACACCGGCGGGCGGGCGGAGGGCTGGGTGCCGTAAAGCACCTTGAGGTTGCGCCCCTTCCTGCTTGAGGGCGGGTTGGCGACCAGGGCCTCGCTCAGGACCCGGTTGACCTGTCCCGTTGTGCACCGGCGGGCGTTGTGCTCGTCGGCCTTCGCGGCCGCTCTCAGCAGCAACTGCACCGCTCGACTGGTGAGCGCGCAGGTGTAGACGATCTCGACATACGCGAGAAAGGGGAGCGTACCGCGCACTTCTCGCTCGAAGTCGGCGTGGAGCGAACTCTCGCCCTTGGCCACGGTGCGCATAGTCTTGATCTCGGGGTTGAGCGAATCGGTGATCACATCCCACTTGTTGACGACCAGCACGAGACCCTTCCCGGCGTCGGCGGCGAGTCCGGCGATGCGTGCATCTTGGGCCGTTACGCCCTCTTTGGCGTCGATGACGATGGCAACGACGCTGGCCCGGTCCAGGGCCCGCATGGCCCGCAGCACGCAGTAGTACTCCAGCGACTCGGTCACCTTTGTCTTGCGGCGGATGCCGGCTGTGTCGATGAGTCGGAACTGGTGTCCCTCCCACTCCAGGTCGGTATCGATGGTATCGCGTGTCGTGCCCGGGAGCTCGCTGACAATCGCCCGCTCCTCACCCAAGAGCGCGTTCAATAGCGACGACTTCCCGACGTTGGGGCGGCCGACGATGGCGATGGTGGTGCGGTCCTCGGCGTCGGGCTCTTCGTCCCAAGGGGGGAGCAGCTTGTCGATGGCATCAACGATGTCGCCGCTTCCATGCCCGTGCATCGCGGAAACGTAGAGCGGCTCGCCGAGGCGCAACGCGAAGAAGTCATCATTGCGCATGTGGGGTTCGTCGCACTTGTTCGCGACGAAGAGCAGCGGCTTGTCGGTTCGCCGGACCATGTCGGCGACCCGGTAGTCCAGGTCGACCGGTCCCGACTGCGCGTCCACCAGGAAGAGCAGGACGTCGGCCTCGTCCATCGCCACCTGCACCTGCCGCGCAACAGACTGCATCAAGTCGGCTTTGTCTTCGGGGTCCAGCCCGCCGGTATCCACCAGCGCGCAGGTGCGGCCGTAGAGCGGCATGGGCGCGTAAAGCCGGTCCCGCGTCACCCCGGGAGTCTCCTCGACGACGCTCATGCGTCGCTCGATGAGCCGGTTGAACAAGGCCGACTTACCGACGTTGGGCCGACCGACAATCGCTACAATTGGTCTGGGCATAGTGTCACAACTTGGGCCTGGCACGGATAAGACGAACAGGCTGGGGGGGACCGACTGAGCCCCCGCAACAGACCGACCCTATTGTACCGGCATTCAGCGCGAGCCGTCCCACTGGACGAGCCATCAGGCTACCAGCCGCAGCCGCCCAAGCGTTGGACTCGGACTCCGGAAGCAGGTAGACTTACAGCCGACACGCGACACCTGCCCCACCAGGAGAGAGACCCTTGAGCAACGCTGAGTCCGCCGATGCCAGACCTGCGCGGCAATTCCTCATCGACGAGATGGACGCCCAGAACTCGTGGCGCATGTTCCGCATCCTCGCCGAGTTCGTTGAGGGCTTCGAGGAGCTGACCGTTCACTCGCCGGCAGTGTCGATCTTCGGCTCGGCCCGGACGCAGCCGGCCGAGCCCGGATACGGGTTGGCGGAGGAGCTGGGTCGCCGGTTCGCTCAGAGCGGGTACGCCGTGCTCACCGGCGGCGGGCCAGGGATCATGGAAGCTGCCAACAAGGGTGCCTACGAGGCGGGCGGCACGTCCATTGGGCTCAATATTGAGCTCCCTTTTGAGCAGAGACCCAATCCCTACGCCAACGTTCAGGTCACCTTCCGCTACTTCTTTGTCCGCAAGTTCATGCTCGTCAGGTACGCCCAGGCGTTCGTGATCCTGCCCGGCGGGTTCGGCACCCTCGACGAGTTCTTCGAAGCCCTCATGCTGATCCAGACGCACAAGATCAAGCCGTTCCCCGTAGTGCTCGTGGGCAAGGACTACTGGACGGGGCTCTTGGACTGGATCCGCGCGCGCCCGCTGGAGCACGGGAACATCGCCCCCACCGATCCCGATCTGTTCGTCGTGCTCGACGAGGCGGAGGCGGTTGTCCGCTACGTCATCGACTGGGATCCGGCGAAGTCGCCCAAGTGCGCGGCGGACAAGGGGTGACGCACGGGAGTTGACGATGAGCGCGAGCCAGTCCGTGCAGGCTGAGCCTGTCTGTGAGGAACCGTTTCCAGGCGGCGAACTGACGGTTGCCCGCGCGGCCAAGCTGCTAAGAGGCACGGAGGCCGAGGTGGAGGCGCTGGTGGCGGCGGGCGCCGTCGAGGCACGGCGGACGCCGCGACCGGGAGGCGGCGAGCAACTCCTGGTATCTCTGGCGTCAATCCAGGCCGTCCGGACCGCGGAGCCATCGTCGCCCCTTGCCCCGGAACCGTCGACTCAGGCTGGCCCTCCCGATCCCGCGATGGTCCTGGCGCGGCGACCGGGGGCTCCAGTTGCGCCGGCGGAAGTAGTCCTGAGACCGGGCGCCTCCCCGTCGGCTCCGTCGCCGGCAAGTCCCACGAAGACAGAGTTGCTGCAGTTGACGCAGGCGGTGGATCGACTGACCGCAAAGCAGGGGGAGCTGCTGTCGAAGCTCGAAGAACTGATCGAGGTCTTGCGGCCGCCTGGATGAGCGCTCGCCCCGGCACCCTCAGCGGTCAAGGCCCGCTCGAACTGCTGCGTGTACAGCCGGGCGTACAGGCCCCCCTCAGCCAGGAGTTCCGCATGGCGGCCCGACTCGACGAGGCAGCCTTTGTCCAGGACGAGAATTCTGTCGGCGGACAGGACCGTGGATAGGCGGTGGGCGATCACGAGCGACGTGCGGCCGCGCCTCAGCGGCTCCAGGGCTGCCTGAATGGCGGCTTCGGAGTCGGAGTCCAGGGAGCTTGTGGCTTCGTCGAGGATGAGCACTCGCGGGTCTTTCAGGATCGCTCGGGCGATGGAGATGCGTTGCTTCTCGCCGCCCGAGAGACGGAAGCCTCGTTCGCCAACGAGGGTGTCGTACCGGTCGGGCAGCGACTCGATGAACTCGTGGATGTGGGCAGCGACCGTTGCGGCAATCAGTTCGTCTTCCCCGGCGTCAGGGGCGGCGTAGAGCAGGTTCTCCCGGATGGTGGCATGGAACAGGAAGGTCTCCTGGGTGACGATGCCGACCTGGCGTTGGAGCGAGTCGAGCGTGACCGTTCGCAGGTCACGGCCATCCAGCAGGACGGCACCTTCCAGAGGGTCGTAGAACCGTAGCGAGAGGGTCTGCAGATGGCGGTAGAGCGCGTTCCGCAGGTCGTACATGAGGCCCTGCCCCACGCGGATGGTCAGGTAGTTCTGGAGCACGCCGATCAGCCCGGCGACAACCGGGACCCCCACCATGCCGCCGACGAGCAGGCTCAGGAGCTTGAGGTCCTTCCCGGGGATCGCCCGGTCGATGATGAAGCGGACGATCTGCGGCGGGGCCAACCCCAGGAGGCTGCCGAGGACGACGCAGACCACGATGCCGATGCCCCACGTCCAGTACGGCTTGAGGTAGCCCACAACGCGGCGGTAGTCGTCCCGGGTGAACCGCAGGTCGCGGTCGCGGGCATCGGCCTCATCGCGCATCCTCCCCAGCCCGAAGCTGCGTCCAATGCCGCCCACGAGGCGCTCGGAGCCGCCGATGCCGCCGATGCGCGGACCACGGTTTGCCATGCAATCTCCTTTCGGCTCTCACTCGGGCTTGCGCCAGTCAGGCACGTCAACGGGCTTGGTGGTCACGGGCCAGGTGGCACGGCTGGGAGCGCTATAGGGGCCGATCTCCTCGAAGGGAATCGGCTTGAAGCCAACCGTCTCGAACAAGGGGGCGCCCTGGCGTAGGCGGAAGTCGTTGTCCGTGGCGTCCGCGAAGCCGGGGTCTGTGTCCGCGAACACGCCGTTCTCGAACAGGTCCAGATTGCTGGTTCGCGTTGCGGTGGCACCGCAGCGGTAGAACACGTTGCGCCAAACGTGGTTGACGCCGGGGTCTTCCAGCATTGTCCCGATCTGCGGGTAACGGGCGAGGTAGAGGTCATTCTGGTAGAAGTCGTCCGGCTTCTGGCCGTCTTGGAGCATCCGCCACACGCTGTTGCCCGGATTCCAGCCGCCGCTGATCCCCTGCTTGCAGTCGATGAAGAGGTTGTTGTCCATCACGTTGTCGCGGCCGCTGTTCATCTGGATCGCGCCGAAGTTGCCGTTGGCGCTGCGGCAGAAGACGTTCCCATAGACCAGCATCCCGCTGATGGCATCATCGAACCGGATGGCGGCTTGCCCATGCACAGCCGCACCCGTGCCTGTCTTGCCGGTGTTGTGGAAGTAGTTGTAGCGGAAGACGACGCCCCGGTAGGTTGGGTTGCGGAACAGCTCCATGGCGCCCTGATCGTCAGACTCTTGCACCATGCTGTGGACTTCGTTGTACTCGATCAGGTGGTCGTTGCCCTCGATGCGCATGGCGCTGCTGGGCCCGTTGTACATCAGGTTGTGGGCGACGCGGTTGCCGACGCCTTCGAGCTGGATGGCTGGCGTATAGGTCCGGTCGATCCGCCCGAAGTCGTGGATCTGGCAGTTCTCCACGAGGTGTCCCCCCGGGGTGAGCGTCTCGCGGTCGCCGCCGAGGACTTCCGTGGCGCGCCGGCCGATGAAGCCAATGTCGCACCCGATCAGGCTGTCCTGCTCGCCGCCGTGGATCAGGATGCCGTTGCCGGCGAACCGATTGACAGTGCAGCCGGCGACGAGGCAGTTGCTGCTGTCCGTGGCGACGATACAGTCGTACCGTGCCAGGTCGAACGCCAGCCCTTCCAGTCGCACGTAGGACACCCCGTCCATAGTGACCATCGGCGTCGAGAGCATCCCGATCTCGAGGGTCGCCTTAGCCGGGTCCGAGGGGTCCGAGGGCGGATACAGGTAGAGCATGCCGGTGGTGCGCTCCAGGCACCACTCGCCCGGCATGTCGATCTCTTCGAGCAGGTTGAAGGCGTAGTACTGAATGCCCTGGCCGGTGTCCATGCCTCCGCCGTACTGGTAGGGTTCGGCGGTGGTGAGGGTTCTGGTGGCCGGATCGATCTTCCCGATCTTCGCCGTGGCGTCTGCCCAGAGGTAGCGGAAGTACCCGAATAGCCACGCGTCGGTAGCCTCCAACCACCGTTCGTGGCGGTCGGAGTCGTACTCGATCACGGAGGGCTCTCCGCTGTCCTTCGAGCCCGGGGCAACCAGCTTCCTGATGCCGACGAACCCGCTATTCGGCCAACGAGCCAGCGTCATGGGGACCCGATCGACGTACAGCTCCAGCGTGGGCGGCGAGGGCGGCTGTAAGAACCCGCGCACTTTCAGCTCGCCGTAGTCGGTGAGTCCAAGCGCTTTGAGGTCGCACTGCCAGACCTTGCCGGCAGCTTCCGCGGGCAGGCGCTTCAGCACGGCTGGGTCGGTCACCGGGACGAAGCCAGTGAGGCGCTTGCCGCCGTAGAACACGGCCGTTCCCTTCTCTTTGGCGCGGTACACGACGGGCGCGGCCTCCGTTCCCGAGTCTTCGGCGGACAGCGCAAGGGGCCCGGTAACACTGTACTCGCCAGGCAGCGCAGTCACGGCGAGAGGCCCAGCGACACCTCGAGCCCTCAGGGCGCGAGTCTCGTCGCGTGCTCGGGTCAAGGTGGCAAAGGGCCATTGCTCCGAGCCATCGTTTGCATCGTCGCCGTTCGGTGCCACAAACACTTCCGCGGCGAACTTGTCGATTACCGGCGCGTCCGTCCGCGAGGCAGCCGGGTCGCGCGCCGGCTGCCCCTGCGCCACGCGGTCGGTCTCTTCGATCGATTCCTGGGCTTCGTAGCGGTGGACAGCGGGGTAGGACGCCTCGGCAGCAATCGCTTCGTACGCCGACTTCGCCGCCGGCCGGTTGCCTTCCGCCAGGTAGCTCTGCGCAAGCCGCAGGTGCGCATAGCTGCGGAAGTTGGCAGGGGAGTCCTGCGAGGCGACCAATTCCTGGCACAAGCTGCGCACCTCGCCGAATTGCCCTTTCGCCCAGGCGGCATTTACGTCCACGAACGTCCGCGCCAGGCGCTCGCGCTCTCTCGCCGCGATCGCTTCCGCGGACTCCACCACTTTGAACGTGTCCTTCAGTCGTCCGAACTCCATCTCCACCGCCTCCCTGGAAAGCGCGCTCCGGTAGACCAGCACTTCATCCATCAGCCCCCAGTAGTTGTGCCAACCGTTGCCAACGGTCAACTCCCCGCCCAGCGCAAAGTCCCCGTCGAAGTCCTTCGGCATCGCGCCGGGACCGGACGAATAGCCGTTGACGTACATCTCGATCTGGTGCTTTTCACGGTCGCACACCAGCGCAACGTGGGCCCACAGGTCCACCGCCAACGGCACCCCCGACGACCCACCGACCGAGACCGTCTTTCCGGCGGCGTCCTGGTAGCAGAAGTAGCACATCAGCACACCTTTGCCGCCGATGTCGATGACCAGATAGGCGGCGGGGTACGTGCCGAAGGCGAAGATCCGGCGTTGGTTCTGCCGATCGTCGATCTCGAGCTGGGTCGGCTTGAGCATCGCCATGAACGTCCACGAGCCCTTGCCAAAGCGCGAGTCTTCGGGGACCTGCACCGACACGAGACCCGTTGCCGTACCGTCCAGCATGACGGCCTTGCCCGACGGAGACTCCGCCCACGCGGCCGTGACCTTCCCGTCGAGCCGGTTACCCGAGAGATCCTTGGCTATCGCTCCGTCGCCTTCGTCGAAGGTCCAGTGGAGGAGCAGCTTGTCTGCGCCGGCCGCAGCATTCGGCGCTTCGGCGTGCGCGCGCACCGAAGCGAAGAGGACTATGGCAGTCGTCAAGTAGCGGGAAAAGCAGGACATGAAAGCACCTCTCTGCGACGTGGCGGCATCAGGGACCAAGAAAGCTCAGCAGGATCTTCGACAGGATCTGTTCGCCGTACTCGTTGGCATGCACGCGGTCGCGGTAGAACCGAGGCGGGTGCATGCCGCTTGAGCGGAGGTACTCCGCCCACGGGGTCGTCATGTCGAGGTAGGCACAGTGCTCCTGGGCGGCCAGTTCCCTGAGTCTGGCGCCGTAGTCGCTTGTGCCGGAGTAGGGCGCCTTGGCGAGCTCTCGCGGCGCCCGCGGATCGGCCAGCGAGCCGAAGGTGCCGGTGGCCAGTAGAACCTCCACCTCGGGCAGACCGGCGCGGAGTTGCCGGATGACTTCCCGGATATCCTCAATCCCGCCTCCCTGGCTGATGCCACCGATGAAGACCAGCGTCGGCTTCCGCGGCAGGACGTACCTGGCAATGCGGTTCTCTTCCCTGTAGTGCTGGCAGCCACCGCCTCCGCGCACATACACCCACGCCTCAAGAGTTGCCTTCGGGTATGCCTCGCCGAGTTTGGCCACCCATGCCGACCGCATCGTGTCATTGACCATGCTGTCGCCGAGGGCCAACAAGCGCAGCTCGCCACCTTCAGTGAGAATGCGTCGCGTGCGCGACAGGACCGACCAGTCCGCCTTCGGAAGGGCGAAGCTGCCCTGGGGCATCTCGGCCTGGATCTTGGCGATCTGTTCGAGCGAGCGTTCGGGCGTGGTGAACAGGTAGTAGCCTTCTTCCGGCGTCTCGCTGGCGGTTGACGGCCGGTCCGGCGGGAACCTGGCAGGCAGCGCGCCCTCCTCGGGAAACGTGACCGGTGAATCCGCCTGCATGTCGGCCCCAACGACCCGGGTGCAGACGCCTGCGGCGACGACTGTCACCAGCACGCTCGTCACGGTTGTCAGATATACCCGCGAAGGTTGGGAACACACCGAAGTGGAAGTTCGCGGAACTTCCCCGGCAGGCGTGCAGCAGACGTAGGACAGAGGGTATTCTCCCAGACGGAGCCGAAGTCGCACCGGGACTTCGGTGTGTTCCCAACCTTCGCGGGTATACGTGAACGGCAAAGTGTTGCTCTCCTCTCTCGGCGGCCGCTCAAGCCACTTGTTCGGCGCGCTACACCTGGCCCGGCTGCGAGGTGATCTGGTGCTTCTTCATCTTGCCGATGAGAGTGGTCCTGTTGATCTGGAGCGTCTCTGCGGCGCGGCTCTGGTTCCAGTCCTCCTCTACCAGGGCGCGCAGTAGCAGTTCGCGCTCATAGCGGTCCACCGAGTCTGTGAGCCCCTGCCCGGCGGCGCCCGAAGGCATGGTCAGAGACGAGATGCCGCGCACCTCCGCTGGGAGTTCGTCGGGCATCAGCCGTCTGGATTCGCCGAGGACCAGGGCCCGCTCGATGGCGTTCTCCAACTCGCGCACATTGCCGGGCCACTGGTACTGCTGCAGCAGCGCGACTGCCGCGGCGTCGATGCCCTCGACGGGTCGCCCGCACTTGCGGACGTACTTCCCGAGGAAGTGCATCGCCAGCGCCGGCACGTCGCTGAGCCGGTGGCGAAGCGGCGGCGCGTCGATCCGCACCACGTTGAGGCGGTAGTACAGGTCATCGCGGAACTGCCGGAGCTTGACCAGTTCCTCCATGTCGGCGTTGGTGGCGGCGACGACGCGCACGTCCACCTCTACGGTCATAGTGCCGCCGACGCGCTCGAAGCTCTTCTCCTGGAGTACCCGCAGCAGACTCTGCTGCAGCCCCGTGCTCATGGCGCCGATCTCGTCGAGGAAGATGGTGCCGCGGTGCGCCACCTCGAACTTGCCCAGCCGGCGCTCGCGGGCATCGGTGTAGGCGCCGCGCTCGTGGCCGAACAGCTCGTTCTCCAGCAGCTCGGACGACATTGCGGCGCAGTTCACCACAATGAAGGGGAAGCGCGCGCGGGGGCTGTGCAGGTGAATCGAGCGCGCCACGAGCTCCTTACCGGTGCCGCTCTCGCCGCGGATAAGGACGGTGCTGTCCGCCCGGGCAACCCGCTCAATGAGCTTGTTCAGCTCCTGCATGGTGGGGTGCTCGCCAACGATGCCGTCGTCATCAACGCTGCCGGTCAGCTCTCGGGCGAGCGCCTCGTTGACGTCCATGAGGCGCTGCGCTTCCCTGAGCTTTTCCAGCATCAGCAGGATCTCGTCGGGGTTGGGCGGCTTGGTGATGTAGTCGTAGGCGCCCTTCTTCATTGCGTTCACGGCAGTCTCGATGGTGCCGTACCCGGTCAGCAGGACGACTGCTGTGCGCGGGGTGCGCTCCTTGACCTTCTCCAGTAGCGCGACTCCGTCCATCTTCGGCATCCGCACATCCGAGATGACTACCTCGAAGCTGGACTTCTTCAGCTTCGCCAGGGCGGTTGTGGCGCTGCTGGCGGTCTCGACGGCATAACCTCTGCGCGAAAGCAGCTTGCTGAGCATCGACAGCATGTCGGCGTCGTCGTCTACCAACAGGACATTGAGCTTCGGGGCTTCGGTTTTTGGCATGCGCTGGATCTCCTCCAGCGACAGACCGGTTCCGGGAACTTGGTCTATCGCGCCACGTAGGATGATAGAGTACGCTTGGCGCCCTGTCAAGAATGTGACACTGTTTGGGTCCCGTTGTGCTCACTCCCCAAGCGCGAGCCGCCGCGTCAAGGATGAGAACGGGGCACGCGTGGCGAATGAGTCTCTTTCGCGCGGACCGATGCGCTCGCCGCTCGACAGAGACACCAGATGCAACCAGCAACCATCCTTGCCACCGACTGTGGCAGCACCACCACCAAAGCAATCCTGATCCAGCGGCAGGGCGACGAGTACCGACTCGCAGCGCGAGGGGAGGCGCCGACCACGGTTGAGACCCCCTTCGACGACGTGACCCTCGGCGTGCTCAACGCTGTCCGCGAGGTCGAGGACCTCACCGGACTCCGCCTCGCGACGGAGGACGGTCTCGTGCTTCGGGAGGACTCCGGCGACGGAGCCGACCTCTACGTCTCCACCAGCAGCGCCGGCGGCGGGTTGCAGATGACGGTGGCCGGCGTCGTGAGCGCCATGACGGCCGAGAGCGCCAGTCGCGCGGCGTTGGGGGCGGGGGCCATCGTCATGGACGTGATTGCCGTCGACGACGGCCGGCGCGAGCACGAGCGCATCGAGCGCATCCGGCACATGCGGCCGGACATGATCCTGCTTTCGGGCGGGACCGACGGGGGGACGATCACCCACGTGGTGGAGACTGCTGAGCTGCTGCTGGCGGCCGACCCCAAACCCAGGCTGGGGAGCGGGTACCGGTTGCCGGTGGTCTACGCGGGGAACCGGGATGCGCGCGCGGAGGTGGAGAAGATCCTCTCCCAGTCCATGGACCTGCGGGTGGTAGACAACATCCGCCCGACGCTGGAACTGGAGAACCTCGGCCCCGCCCGCGAAGCCATCCACGAGCTATTCCTCGAACACGTCATGCAGCAGGCGCCGGGCTACTCGAAGCTGACCGGGTGGACGTCCGCCGACATCATGCCGACGCCGCAAGCCGTCGGCATGATGGTGCAGACAGTGGCGCAGCAACGTGGCATCGACGTGCTCGCGGTGGACATTGGCGGAGCGACGACCGATGTGTTCACCATGTTCGGCGGCCAGTTCCATCGGACCGTCAGCGCCAACCTGGGGATGAGCTACAGCATCTGCAACGTCCTCGCGGAGGCCGGCACCGACAACGTGCTCCGTTGGCTGCCCTTCCCGCTGGACCGGGACGAGTTGCGCAACCGCCTGCGCAACAAGATGATCCGGCCCACCACGATTCCGCAGACCATTCAGGACCTGCTGGTCGAGCAGGCGCTGGCACGGGAGGCGCTTCGGCTCGCGCTGGAACACCACCGCTCGCTGGCCGTTGGGCTGAAGGGCATCCAGCAGGAGCGAACCATCGGCGACGCTCTGTCGCAGGCAGGCACGGGGCAGACCGTCGTCAGCATGAGGAACCTCGGTCTCCTCATTGGCAGCGGCGGCGTGCTTTCCCATGCGCCGCAGCGCGCGCAGTCGGCGCTGATGTTGCTCGACGCCTTCCAACCGGAAGGCGTGACCGAACTTGCCGTCGACAGCATCTTCATGATGCCGCAGCTCGGCGTGTTGGCGCAGGTCGTCCCGGAGGCGTCGGTGCAGGTGTTCGAGCGCGACTGCTTGATTCCCCTGGGCACGTGTCTGGCTCCCGTCGGACAGGGGAAGCCCGGTGACACCGTGGCCGAGGTACGCGTCGCGCGTTCGGGAGCGCCGGAGCAGACCGTCACACTGCAGTTCGGTGAGCTGGTGCGGCGCGACCTGCCGCAGGGGGCAACGGCGCGACTGACGGTGACGCCGGAACGTCGGTTCGATTGCGGCGCCGGCTTCGGAAAGGAACTGGACACGGAGGTCGTCGGCGGGGTGGTGGGGCTGCTCCTTGATGCCCGCGGGCGGCCCCTGGTCCGCGCGACTGACCCAAGCGAGCGGCAGCGTCAAGCGGCGAAGTGGCTGGGCGCGCTGGGACTGCCCACGGGAGAGGGGGACTGACCGACATGGCGACCGCGTACACTCCCGGACTGGTTGTGACTGAGCGCACCGTCGTCCGTAAGACGCGGCGGCTGCCGCTAAAGGGCGACGTGTTGGTTGCCGTGGGCGACTGCGTCGAGCCGGACACCGTCGTGGCGCGCACGGAGCTGCCGGGGCCGTTGACCACCGTGCGGGTGGCGGAGAAGCTCGGGCTGGAGCCGCAGGAACTCCGGCCGGCGATGCTCAAGCGCGAGGGGGAGCAGGTCGCATCCGGGGGGCTGCTCGCGCGCACCAAGTCGTTCTTCGGGCTCTTCACGTCTGCCTGTGAGTCACCGGTGTCCGGCGTCCTCGAGTACGTTTCGGAGGTGACAGGCAACGTGGGCGTGCGTCACCCGGCGCGCCCCGTGGAAGTGCTGGCATACCTGCACGGCGAGATCGAGGAGGTCTTGGAAGGAGACGGCGCTGTCGTGCGCGCGGACGCGGCCTACGTGCAGGGCATCTTCGGGGTCGGTGGCGAGCGGCAGGGAGCATTGGCGTGCGTGGCAGCTTCGGCGGACGCGACCGTGAGCGGTGACGCCCTGTCGGCAGTGCACGCCGGGAAGATTGTCGTCTGCGGCGGGCTGGTCACGGCCGACGTGTTGGCGGCAGCCGCGCGCGTCGGCGTCGCCGGCGTAGTCGGCGGCGGCATCCTGGATGCCGACCTGACCCAGCTTCTCGGTTACGAGATCGGCCTCGCCATCACCGGTAACGAGAACCTGCCGTTCACGCTGATTGTCACTGAGGGCTTCGGCGAGATCCCCATGGCTACGCGCACCTTCGACCTGCTTCGGTCGCTGGAGGGGCAGCGCGCGTCGATCAGCGGCGCCACCCAGATCCGCGCCGGCGTGCTGCGCCCCGAGGTCATCGTCCCGCGGGCCGCTGCGCCGGCTGACGACGACGCGGCGGCCCGCGGGCAAACCACCCAGTTGGTGGAGGGCGCGCTGCTGCGGCTGATCCGCGAGCCGTACTTCGGCCGCCTGGCAACCGTCACCGCCTTGCCGCCCGAACTGCAGGAGGTCGAGTCCGGCGCCCGGGTCCGCGTGCTGCAGGCGCGGCTGACCTCGGGCGAAGAAGTAACGGTGCCGCGGGCGAATGTGGAGTTGATTGAGGGGTGAGTGCGTGCCACGGCGAGGCAGGCGTGAGCCGGTCGTCCTCGTGAGCACAATGCAGTAGAATGGCAAACCACACTACGTAGGTCCCAAGGAGGTCTTGCATGTCAGCGCCAACGACAGCGGACACGTATGTGGATATGGAGCGCGCCCAGCAGTTCTGGGAGGTGTACCAGCGGCAGCATGACGTGTCGGCCCGGAAGGGGCAGGCGGCGGGGATTGACCCCGTGACAGGCCGCGTGTGGTTCGGCGAGTCTCTGATCGACATCGCCAACCAGATAAACGCGGCGGGCCAGTTCAGACCGTTCTACGGTGTCCGCGTTGGGTACGACTACTACTTGCGCAAGGGAAGCCTCCGGGTGCCCGTAGCGTGAAGCGGAACGGGAGCTCGCGCCCTATGGACACGCCCGTAATGCTCCGCTCAAAGACACACCTGCACGAAGCCTTGAAACGGCACTTCGCGCAGGCCGGTGGCGAGGTCGAAGCCAAGGTCGGGAGCTACTGGGTGGACGTGCTGTGCGCCGACCGGATCGTTGAGGTGCAGACGACCAACCTGCACGGGCTGCGCAAGAAGCTGCAAGCGTTGTCGCAGCACGGCGAGGTGCAGGTTGTGTACCCGATCCCCGCTGCCAAATTCGTCGTGCGGCGGGCGAAGCGTGGCGGGGAGGTGCTCAGCCGGCGCCGGTCGCCCAAGCGCGGGCGCCCGCTGGACGTGTTCCAGGAACTGGTCAACGTCGCCGGGGTGCTGCCGGGGCCGAACCTGACGCTGTCCCTGCTCATGACGGAGGAAGAGGACCACCGGGTCGACGACGGGAAAGGGAGCTGGCGCCGCAGAGGCGTCAGCCTGGTCGACCGCGTGCTGGTCAACATCGTCGAGCAGCTCGACTTGCGAACGGGCGCCGACTACCTCAACCTCCTGCCCGCCCTGCCGCCGTCGCCGTTCACCAACAAGCAGCTCGCCCGCGCCAGCAAGATGCCCGAGTGGCTGGCGCGACGGGCGACCTACTTCCTTAGCCGGGGCGGTGCGCTGGAGCAGGTCAACCGCACCCAAGAGGGCATTTGGTACAGCGTCGTCACGAAGGAGCGATCACCCATGGCCAAAGCCTCCGGCAAGCAGCGCTGTCCGCACTGCGGCGAGGAACTCGACACCTACCGCAACCCGGTCCCCACCGTCGACCTCGTCATCGAGGTCAAGGACGGCATCGTGTTGGTCGAGCGGAAGAACGACCCCAAAGGCTGGGCGCTCCCCGGCGGCTTCGTGGACTACGGCGAGTCCCTGGAAGCCGCCGCCATCCGCGAAGCAAAGGAAGAGACCGGGCTGAAGGTAGAACTCATCCGGCAGTTCCACACCTACAGCGACCCCCACCGCGACCCGCGCCAGCACAACCTCAGCACCGTCTTCATCGCCCGCGCCCGCGGCAAACCCAAAGGCGGCGACGACGCCAAGCGCGCCGAAGTCTTCACCGAAGGCGACCTGCCTACACTCGTGTTCGACCACCGGTGGATATTGGAGGACTACTTTGCGTACATGCGGCGGATGCGGCCCTTAGTGGAGCGGCGGGCGAAGTGACCGGCGTGTCTTCTCGGGCCCAGGAATGCACTGCCCCCACGGAACGGCGGTCGGGGCAGTGCATCACCCGCGAGTCGGTCCATGTCAGCTTGTGAACGGACCGTCGCCTTGGGAGCTACGAGACCGGGGAACGAAGGGTCACTTAACCCCATTGAACTACCGCATACTGGCACTTGGCGACCCTGTCTGTCAACCACGAACCGGCGTCGGTCACTACCGGCTTCTGGGCGTCGGGCCACTGAGCGGGAATGTGACGATGTTCCCTCACGACGCGTGCTGGTGGTCAGGGCACGCGTAAGGACGCGGGGACCTCCCGGGGGTCTGGAGTACCGAGCCTCCTCTGGGCTTCCCGAAGCTGTTCGCATACGGCACCCGGGGCGCCCTCTTCGCTCGCGTCTGGCGGCCGTCGCAGCAGGCTCTCCGACATGCCCTCTGGCATTGGTCCAGTCCACGCTGGCTTCTCGGAGGTCTTCGTCGGCGCCGGCTGAGTGTTGCTCTGCCCCAGAATGTCAGCAGTCGCTTGGGCAACGGACGCTGCAAACGCCTCCTCCCGATCTGCTCCTGAGAGTGGCTCATCTGACTGGAACACGTTCTCCACCGTGTATCCGACCTCGCCGCCCCTCATGGCTTCTCCCCACGAGAGGTGGGCTTTGGCGCGGTACCGACCCGCGACGCCACTCAGTCCCGTCTGGCGCAACACGTTGAGCCGACTGCGAACGTCGTCCATCTCCCTGAGAAAGCGTGCGGGGAGGACGTCCATAGCCCTCTGCACAGCCATGGGAGTCCTCCCGCTACTCCGTGCTCCCTCAGGCAGTAGCCAAAGTCTGTCTCGTCTCCATGGGTATGGGCGACCATTATGCAATACTGTGGAGAACCTGTCTGTCCGTAAAACTACGGTATTTCTGGCCGCGGGGTCTTTTTCTTGCGTCCCGCCCGCCCTACAACGTCAACTGCCTGTCCGCCTTCGCTTTCGGCGCCGCCTTCAGCCCGACGGTGGCGCCGCGCGGGTGCTCGAAGCCCTGACCGGAGCAGAGGGGGCGAAAAACCATAAGAAAACGCCGCGTGCCAGAGACTGGCAACGCGGCGGAGGACCCTCAAGACGCACGGGGGATCACGTGGTCGAGAGGATATTCGAGTTGACGGTCACGAACAGGTTGCGGACCTTCTGACCGAGGACGGTCAGGATCGCGATGACGACGAGGGCGATCAGGGACACCAGCAGCCCGTACTCCACGAGGGTCTGTCCCTCCTCCTCAACGAACAGACGACGGATCATACAGCAGCACCTCCCTTCGACCGGGGGGCGGGCTCGGTACGTTGGACCGGCCACTTGCCGGACGGCGCCACTGTAACGTAGTTGGCGCCGGCAGCCAACGTTCCCGCCTGAACTTGGTGAGGCATCGGTGCCATGGAACCGCCCCGTTAGATCTCAAGGCGAGCAGCGCGGACGTTCGGCGAGAGCGCCAGGGAAGGGACGGCCGCGCAGACGGCGAATCGGTGAGAACCCCGGAACTGCGCGGGCTGGCGTGTTCGCACGGGAACAGGATCCTGACGGTTAGCAGCACTGAACGCATGCCAAACAGCACCGCCCCCAACTCAGGAAGGCTCCGCGGGCTGCTGCGGCTATCGGGTGAACACCGGTGGCTGCACTTCCTGCTGCTGTCCCTTGTCATTGCCTACAACGCCATCGCGCTGTAGGAGTACAGCCGGACGCGGTTCACTCTCGGCCGGTTCATCGGGCACGAGATGGTCCCCGGCATCATGCACCTGTTCTCCCGGCTGCGGGTGGGCGGGCACGAGGCAGTCGGGACGGCGTTCTTCTGCGACTTGCGCGGGTACACCACCTTGTCCGAGCAACTGCCACCGGAGGAGCTGTCGCGGGTGCTGAACCGCTACACCACCACAGTGGCCGACGTGGTCGCCAAGCACGGGGGGCGCCCGATTGACTACCTGGGCGACGGTGTGTTCGCGCTGTTTGAGGAATCGCGGGCAGTCGCCGCCCATCCTGTGCGAGCGGTGCGGGCAGCGTTGGAGGCGTGGCAGGCGGTGGCGGGACCCTCCCGGCTTGACGCCGACGACACGCCGCTCGACCTGGGGATCGGCCTCCATACCGGGCGGATGGTCATCGGCGTCGTCGGGGCGGAGCGCCTCATGAGGCTCGGCGCGGGGGGGATGTCGTCAACGTTGCTTCGCGCGTTTAGGGATTGTCCGGGCAGTGCGGCTACTCGGTGTTGGTCACCCGCGGAGGCGCATACCGGGCTGGGGTTGGCGCTGCAACTGCAAGGGCGCGAAACGGACGCTCTGGCAGAACACCAAGCGGCGCTGACGGCTGCCCCGAGGCTTGCCGTCGCCCAGGCGAACCTGGCTGCGCTCTACCTCCAGCAGGGCAAGCTGGCCGAGGCGCAGCGCACGTTGGCGGAGGGGCTTAGGGACGACCCCGACCTCGGCTACTACTACATTCTGTTCTCGGAAGCGCTGCTGTACAGGCAGCAGTTGATGCCGGCTCAGGAGTGTGCGCCCAACACGGAGGGGCTGCTGTGACGGGTCGTTGCCGCACGGTCTCTGATCGCGAACTGGCGCCAGCACCGCAATCGCAGTAGAATGGCGCCGCGTTCTTGCCCTCAAACAACGACGAGCTTGCAGACCCCTGCGGAGGTGCTCCATGTCGGACCCGTGCTTTGGTGAAGTGGAACTGGCGTTTCTCGGTGAGGTGATCGACAGGCAAGAGCTCTGGCGCGGAACGAGGGGGAACTTCGTGGCGCGTCTTGAGGAGGCATTCGGGCAGCGCCTTGGGCGGGACTACGTGCTGGGCGTGACGTCGGGCACGTGCGCCAACGAGACAGCGCTGGCGGGCCTCGGCCTCGAACCGGGCGACGAGGTGATCTGTCCGGCGACGGCGCCGCTGTTTGTGTCGATGCCGGTGGTGTCGTTGGGGTGCATTCCCGTGTTCGCGGAGACAGACCCGCGGACACTCATCCTCTCCCCGGAAGGGATCGAGGCGCGAGTGACGCCGAAGACCCGCGCGATTGTCGTGGTGCATCTCTTTGGGCAGCCGGCGCCGATGGACGAGATATTGGCTGTGGCGCGGCGACACAACCTGAAGGTCGTCGAGGACTGCGCGCAGGCGTACGACTGCTACTACAAAGCCCGCAAGGCCGGGACGCTGGGCGACGTAGTCTGCTTCAGCATGCAGCAGTCCAAGCACCTCACCAGCGGCGAAGGCGGTCTCGTCGCCACAGACGACCCGGAGGTCTACAAACGGGCGGCGATGTACGCCAACTGCGGCATGCCCTGGTTCCAGTACGGGCTTGAGGCGCCCCGGGCGGAGCCGCTGGCTGGGCTGCGCACGCGCGGGCATTACACCTTTGGGCACAACTACCGCATGAGCGAGCTGCAGGGCGCGGTCGCCCTGGCGCAGTTGGGCAAGCTCGACGCGTTCAACGCTCGGCGGCGGGAACATGCGGCGATCATCGAGTCGGAGTTGCGTGGGGCGGCGGCTATCGAGCTTCCGTACGTCTACCCGGATACGACGCCCAACTACTGGTTCTATCCGGTGCGCGTGCCGGTGGCGCTGGGGACGTACTCGGAGATCAACTACTTGGAGGTCGTCTACCAGCGGATGCAGCAGGAGCGGCGCACCTCTGTGGGGTACCCGCTGCCGGACTACGTGCAGTACGTTCCGGGAAGCTGCCCGCAGGCCGAAGCCGCCGCCCCGCGGTTTCGCAATCTTAGCGTGCACCCCAGCCTCCCGTCGGAGGCCGTGCGGGAGGGCGCGAGAAGCCTCCGCGAGGCGGTGCAGACGCACTGCGAAGCGAGGGGTGAATGAGCAAGGTGAGTGTCGATGTCAGGTCGTGTTGAGGGAAAGGTCGCCATCGTCACCGGGGCTGGCTCGGGAATCGGCCGTGGCATTGCGTGTCTGCTGGCACAGGAAGGCGCGTCAGTCGTCGTCGCCAACCGGAACGAAGAGAACGGCCACGAGACTGTCAGCCAGATCCGCGACGCAGGCGGCACCGCCGTGTTCAGCCGAACCGACGTCATCGAAGAGGCGAGCTGCGCCGCGACCGTCGCCCTTGCAGTCAGCGAGTTCGGCGGGCTCGACGCCCTGGTCAACTGCGCTGGCATCTTCCCCCGAGCCACGCTGGTCGACACCACGCGGGAGTTGTGGGACCGCGTCCTGGGCACCAACGTCCGCGGGCCGTTCTTCATGTGCAAACATGCGGCGCCCCACCTGTTGGCGCGGGGCGGTGGGAGCATCGTGAACATCGGCTCCGGGCACAGCTACCAGGGCTTCCCCAATCTGGTCGCCTACGCTGCCTCCAAAGGCGCGCTGCTCAACCTGACGAAGACCCTCGCCAATGCCTACACGCGCGACCACATCCGAGTCAACATGGTGCTGCCTGGTTGGGTGATGAGCGACAACGAGCTGAGCGTGCTTGCAGAAGAGGGACTGGTTGGGGAGGCGCTTCAGGAAGCCATCCAACGCACCCCCATGGCGCGCTGCCAGACGCCCAACGACGCTGGCTGGGCGGTGGTCTATCTTGCCTCAGACGAATCGATCAATGTGACCGGCACCGTGATCAACGCCAACGGCGGCTGGATGATCGTCGGCTGAACAACCCGCGGAGGACCGGCGTCAGTACCCACTATGGTGCCGGACAAGAACCGATCAAACGGAGGGAAAGCGGATGACCTATCGAGCAAGTAGTGAATCGTGGAGAGGGTTGGCAAGGCTGGGTGTGCTGGCGTTGCTGGGCGTAGCTGCCGCCGCCGGGAACCTGCTGGCGCAAGCGGCGACAGAGAAGCCGGACATGGTGGGCAACATCGCGCTGAACGAGCAGACCTACCAGAAGCTGCTCGAAACGGCCAAAGCGCAAGGCCGGAACGACCTGGCGGCTGACCTGCAAGACCCCGCCAAGCGCAAGGAAGCGGCGATCAAGATGATCGCCCAACTGAGAGAGCGCCGAGGCGCGCAAGGCGGCCCCGACGCGCAGCAGCCTGGCGGTCCGGGGGGCATGCCGGGCCAGCCTGCCGGTCCCGACGGCGGGCAACGCGACCCGCGGCAGTGGATGCAGCGCATGGGCGGCATGATGGCGACGCCGGCGGTCACCACGACGGAGAAGTACCTCTTCATCGTCCGCGGCGACACGGTGTACCAGTTGGATATCGACACCCTCGAGGTCATCAAGCAGGTGCGTTTGCCTCAGCCCGAGGGAATGCGCGGTCCGGGCGGTCCCGGTGGTCCTGGCGGATTCGGCCGGCCGCAGCAGCCGCAAGGTCAGCAGCAGCAGTAGAGTCGCACGGGGTGCAGCACATTCGCGCGGCGCGCTCTCAGGAGCGCGCGGCGTTTGTGCGTCTGAGACCTCCTCCTCACGCCAAAGCCGGAAGGCAGGCGTCAGCCGGTCCCGTTCGCACCTCGTCGGCGGAGACCGACCGGCTTACGCCTACCTTCCCGTCGGCAGGGGGTGTTCCCGTCCTGTGATAGGGCGAGCACGAGCGCCCTGTCACGGCACCAACTCCCGCTCCCACCGCTCCGCCCAGTCGCACTGCTCGCCCCGCAGGAGTGCCGCGAACGCCTCCACCGTGCGTCGCGCATCGCCCAGTAGGCACGGGAACGCCGCCCAGTTCTCGCTGTCCTCGCCGTCGTGATTGGGGAGCACTGCGTCGAACTTCCACGCCACGCGCAACTCGTCGTACGCGGTTGCCGCGCGGGTCTCGATGTCTTCCGCGTCGGTCGGCGACAGGGAGCCCTTCTGTCGCTTCTTCCGCCAAAACAGCTTGCGCCGCATGAGGTCGGTCACAAACGTCCGCACGTCCGCGCCGGACTCGGGCGACTTCAGGCTGAGGATTTCGTCCCGCGACAGCGGGCTGACGAACACCCGGAGCGTCTCGACGTGCGCCAACGCCCCCGCTTGCTCCAGGGCGTCGATGACTGTCGGGTTCCCTTCC
>Ga0210015_1000198_pt1 | contig 63400 bp, 53 predicted proteins | sample CryGeymeta201522_FD_185471 | JGI IMG/M metagenome (GOLD analysis project Ga0210015, IMG submission 185471) | Groundwater microbial communities from Crystal Geyser aquifers in Utah, USA - Crystal Geyser metaG 2015-22 (SPAdes) (version 2) | ecosystem: Environmental > Aquatic > Deep subsurface >...
CATCCTCTGTTCGATTAATTATAACAACTTCCGTGCCAAAAATTTCACACAAACTAAAAATTAATTCACTGCCAAATCTTAGTAATCTATCTTTATGAGTTAATACTAATCTTTCGACTTGATTATTAGTAATTAAACTGATTAATCTCTTGAGTCCTTTTTTGGAGTAATTTAATCCACTACCTAAGTCAGAAATAATTTCAATTTGCCAACCATTTTGAGCAGAAAATAACTCTAAAACTTGAACTTGTCTAGCTAAATCTTCTTTTTGGTCATGACTAGAAACACGAGCATAACCGATGGTAAAAGATAGCTCTTTTTTGATACCTAATAATTGATTTAAGTCATATCTACGATGACCATTAGCGGTACGTTCAGGAATTAAAATCCCTTCAGTTTCCCACCTTCTCAGTGTTGAGGGACTAACACCTTTTAGTTTTGCGGCTTCAGAAATAGATAATTTACTCATTACTAGAGTTTAGCTTAATAAATGAGTAAGTTTAAGAAGATTTAAGTAACTTTTTGTTAACTGTTAAAAGCCCTCTCTGGCAATGCGATCCATAGTCGGGGTTGGAATCACACCGCCGAAGGTACTCGGTACGCCGAACCCAGCGTCGTCGGTGATGATTAGCAGTACGTTGGGGGCATCCTGGTGCGGCATGATTCGGGGTGCCCACCAGGGTTTAGACTGTAGGGCATCGTCTTTGATCACCCCGCCAAATTGGGGAGCGGGAGCAGGCAGTTGCTCCCCACTGATGGACATGGTGGCACTGGGGGAACCGGGTACGCCGTTGATTTTTTGGGCGATCGCTGGGCCATACCAGATCCCTGGGGCGGCAACCATCACCGTAGCTAGGAAGCCAATTAGTATTGGCTTGAGACGATCAGGCAACAGTGGACGTAACTGTGCCAATAAGTTTTTAATCATTTCTTAGTCATCTCCTATTAAATCTCTTAATAAAAATTTCCTTTTATCTTGGTTTAGCCAAGATGAGGAGTATCGTCAGAACAGCGTGTACAAAAATTGCTGGCCACATTAGTATTCCGTTTAAATTGTCCACGAAGCCGACGTACGCAAAATACAGCGTAACAGCCGCACTGTAGGCCAAAATCCCGATCTGGGGTGTGCTTGACCAGCAAGCGACTCCTAAGGCGATCAGGGCAATGCCAGTCACGCGAGCAACAGTTAGGGCAATACCAGTCAGTTCTACACCAAACAATAATTGCCCGACTAACGAAGGCACAATCAGCAACGCCAACCCCGTCGCAGTTTCACTGATAGCAGCCATCACAAGTACTCTTTTCATCGGATATCTTTCCACTCCTTTCTCCGTTTATCTGGTTTCAAGCCGCTAGATCTTTGATGTTGCCTTAGGCTCTGGTTCGAGGTTGAACGTCAGACGGTTGATCGTGCCAGTGAACTTAAACGGAACATCGTAGCGATTCTCCACCAGTGCGACACCAGTGCGCGTATCCTCTCCGATGTCAAAGGTTTCGTCCTCTGGAAATGTAATTGGTGTGCTGTTTTCCATTGATTTTTTGGCCACTTCCTTGCCATCCACAGAGAGTACTCCCGTTCCTCCTTTACCCAAGCCTGGGCTATCGGACTTGAAGTCGAAGACGATAGTATGCTTGCCAACGCTCAACGTAGGTCCTTCCCAAGTCGTGCGTTTGAGATCGAGCAGGTTGTAGAGGAATACGGGCTTTGTTGCACCCAAATTCAGCAGCAATGTGGCAACCACCGCAATCACCCAAAGCGATCCAAGCAACAGCATTCCATAGCCAGTCCGCAGTTTTCTGCCTGACCAGGCTCGACTTTTGCCGAACCAGGTTAGAAGCAGTCCGCCGATCAGCAACCCTAAGCCTGCTATCTTGAACCAGTGATTTTCAAGCCAATAGTTGTAACTCCTGCTCAGGAACAGTCCATAGCCGCCGAAGCGCCCGCCCTCAGTGACGATCATGCCTTCCGCACCACCTTTGGGGATCTCTACCTCTGCGGTAATGGTGTAGGACTTGTTCAGAATATTCGGCGCAGTACTGCTCGGTACGCTGGCCAATGGACCAGAATAGGTGAACTCTGTCCGCCCTGCCGTCAGACTCGGTTTAGGTGAATTCCAGCGCGACAGCGATGTGTTATCAAGAGGTAGTACGTCATACTTTGCCGCTTCCAGGTAGAAGAGGTTTTGTAACTGCGTTAGCTTCTCTGGCATTTTGGCCGCCAGGTCGTTGTTCTCTGTGGGATCCTCCATCACGTTGTAAAGTTCCCACTTGTACCCAGTAATCACATCCGGTGGGTTCTTCGTACTAAGCTCCCACGGCAACGTGGCCGGGGTCGTCGCCGCGACCCACCCATCGTGATAGATGGCACGGTTGCCCAGCATCTCGAAGTATTGAGTCGTGTGCCGAGTCGGGGCATTGGCGTTCGCCTTGTCCCAAGTATATGCCATGCTCGTGCCTTCAATCGGCTTTTGCTCGATGCCGTCAATCATGTTAGGCGCCACAATATCTGTCGCCTCTAGAATGGTCGGCACGATGTCGATGACATGGTGGAATTGGCGACGGATACCGCCGGGATCGCTGATATGGCCGGGCCAGGACATGGCCACGCCTTGGGCCGTACCGCCGAAGTGCGATGCCACTTGCTTCATCCACTTGAACGGTGTATCCATTGCCCAGGCCCAAGGTGCGGCAAAGTGCGGGTAAGTTCGATCCGATCCCCAAAACGGGTACCAAAGGAACTGATCTTTGACTGGCACTTTGACACCATTGAAAGTAGTGAACTCGTTGGGCGTACCGTTGAGCATCCCTTCAGCGCTGCCACCATTGTCGCCACTGATGTAGATGATCAGGGTATTGTCTAGCTCACCGAGGTCTTCGACGGACTGAATAACTCGGCCGATCTCATGATCGACGTAAGCCTGATATGCCCCATAGACATCCGCTTGCTTGATGAAGAGTTTCTTTTGTTCTGGGCTAAGGGAGTCCCACCGAGGTAGCTTCGCACCACCGTAGATGTCCTGTCCGTCTGGCCAGGAAGTCAGTTGGGCATTTTCGGGCATGATGCCGAGCTTTTTCTGGTTGGCGAAAATGGTCTCTCGCAATTTTTCCCAGCCATCGTCAAAGAGGTGCATGGCGCTAATCTTATCGATCCATTCCGGGGTGGGATGATGGGGAGCGTGTACGCCGCCTGGGACGTAATACACAAAGAATGGCTTTTCGGGGGCAAGCTCCTTAAGCTGTTTCATGTGCTGGATCGCTTCGTCAGCCATAGCTGTAGTTAGATTCCAGTTAGGATTGTCCCGAAATGGATAAATGGGGGTCGTATTGCGGAACAGGTTTGGTTGCCACTGGCTAGCGTCGCCACCAACAAAGCCGTAGAAATATTCAAATCCCATGCCGTTAGGCCACTGGTCGAAGGGCCCAGCTTGGCTGTTCTCGAAGAATGGCGTGTTGTGGTCTTTGCCGAACCACGCAGTGGAGTAGCCGTTTTTCTTCAAGATTGTGCCAATGGTACCCTTCTCAATCGGGATGATCGAGTCGTAACCAGGAAACCCGGTTGCGATTTCGCCTACCACCCCAAAGCCGGCCGAGTGATGATTCCGTCCGGTGATGATCGCAGCCCGCGTCGGTGAGCAGAGGGAAGTTGAGTGAAAGTTTGTGTAACGTAGGCCACTGTTCGCGATACGATCTAGGGCTGGGGTCGGGATGACACCGCCGAAGGTACTCGGCGAACCGAATCCGTCGTCGTCGGACATAATTAGTAGCACATTGGGGGCTTTCTTAGGCGGAACGACGCGCGGTGGCCACCAAGCCTTTGACTCCGAAGCTCTTTGCTTAATTACCCCACCAAACTTCGGATCGGGCGGCGGAAGTTGTTGTCCGCTAATAGTGGTAGTGGCATTGGCTGAACCTAACTTGCCCGTAACCTGCGGCGTGAACTTGGCATCGGATGGCGGAAGCTGTTTTGCGCTGATGCTAACGGCAGGTGAGCCGGAAGTGTCCTCGAGGGTCTGGGCGATGGCCGAAGAAAAAAATGCTCCCGAACCTATTACCATGAAGAAAACCAGTATTCCTACCGATATGAGCTTAAAATTTTTCGGAAATAAGCTATTAAGAAAATATCTAAAACGTGTAAGCATTATTTTACTAGGTTGCTTAATTCCAAAATGGATTACTTAGGTCAATAGTACAAACCATACTTTGATTTTCAAAGGTGTTAATCCAATTTTTCATGGTTGATTTACCTTCATTGCCTTTTATCCAAGTAACGGTAATCAAGTTGATTTGATTTTCGTCCGATTCACAAGAAAATTGAGGGGCATTATCAGGAAGATTAACTAATTGTTCTTCACATTGCCATTGATTAGTTTTGATGGTGTCTTGCCAATTATTAACGAGTTTAACTTCTACCAAAATTCCTTGATTTTCTTGACTGCAATACCATGTTTTTAACTGATCGGGATCAGTTGGTAAATCATCTACATTTGCTGGAATCACGGTAGGAATCTTTGAGGGTGTTTGCGCTTTTAAGGGAATTAAGGTTACATTACTCCAAATTCCGCTTAATAAAGTTACGATGGTAAATAATTTTAAATTCATAAATTAATTTCTCACTTATTTTTTAACTAAAAGAATCTATAAAAGCTAAATCTTCCTACTCCCATCGGTAAACCAGTGGCATTGTTTCCTGCAGGAAAAGCGGTTACGCTATAGAGATAAGTGTCATCATCTGGAGGATTTCGGAAGGCTTCAAGACGAACGCTAAAAGTTGTTCCAGGGGGTATAGGAGGATTAAAAACCACCGTTACTGCCTGAGTTTGGGAGTCTTGAGTAGTTTGAATGGTAAGAGGTTTACCTATATTTCCTTGAGTACCGATAAAAGCATAAGTACTTGATATATCTATAGGAATTACATTAACGTTTTGTTGTTGTTGAATAGTTACTTTTCCCAAAGATTCGATCGAATTATTAGGTAGGTGAAAGGTGAAATAATAATGAGCATTGGGCCAGTTAATGGTAGAGTCAGGAGTTTGCGCACCAACAAAAACGGGAGGTTGCCCCGTGAAATAATTAGGATTATCAGTTTGTTGAGCATAAGTAGAGGGGTTAAAAAAAATACCACTGGTAGTTAATAAAAAAGGTGAAATCAGTTTAATTATTTTCATATATTTACTGTTTTTAATCCTCAATAACCTTATATTAGTTCAGAATTTTTTGAAACGAAAAATAATTTAGTTAAATTTCCTTTTCCTAAATAATTATCAATTTCTTGAAAAATATTATGAATTAAAAAAATCATTGAGACACATAAAGTTACTGCTAAAAAATGAGATAAATGACGGGTTTCTAAAAATAGTTTGATCGCCTCTCCAATGGCTTTAGTTTCCTTATAGGCATGGAAAAGATTTTCCATCAAAGAAATAACTAAAACGGCAAAATTATAAAGAAAAGTTTTATATAACACATTTATATAACGGGGGGAATGAGCATAACGATTTAATATCGGAGTCATGTCCATAATTGCCACTGCTTTAGCCGCCACTAATGAACTAATAATTACTTTAGAAAAAACATAAAGACTAATCTCATATTGCTCTAATAAAAGTTTCATCATGACCAAAATAAAGCCAAATCCTATCATAAAAAAAAGGGACAAAGAGCCAATTTTTTTGAGTTCTTCTTTAAGTTTTTCCATTATTAGCAATAGTTCTTTTTATTTGTAAATTTATCTATTCTTATCTTAAGGGGCCACCGTAACCACCATAAACACCAACCCCACGAGTACCAACTCCCACCCCATGAAAACCTGGCCCGACTCCTCCTCCTGCACCAATCCAGTCAATAAATAAGGCACTTTGCCCTCCAGATTTGGGCATTGCACCTTCGATTACTTTGTAGTTATAAACTATGTCTTTACCATCAATAACAGGGTTACTAATTTCGATCACCACAACACTATTTTGAGGTTGTCCTTTTTCATAAACCGAAAGAGTAGCGTTAGGAGGATCATTCTTGAAATTGTCTGAACCAGCACTAGCAGTCCATTCTTTCATATATTCAGGGGTAGTAATATGACCTGCTAAACGTACAGGGCGATCAGCAAAATAGACAGTCTGAGCATTGACGTTGACTAGGCGAATCGTTTGATTATCAGTTTTGATGTTATCGGCGGTTTGAACAAACATTAATTGTACTTTTTGTTCTTCCGTTTTTTGTTGTTGGGCTTTGAGGGGGGAAAAGTTCCCAGTGACGGAAATAACCGATACTGCTAAAGCTGAAATAGCGAAAAATTGGGGTATTTTGATCATGGAATTACTCTTAAATTTATTAATAATATTTTTAATTTATGGTGCAGATGTGACTAAACGAAATCCGATATGAGATGTACCCGTATCTGCTGATTCTGCTTCCCTTGCAGATGGACGAAAACGACTACAATAGTTTTTGGCACATAAATAAGAACCGCCTTTGATAACGTGTTTTATGACATTAGGATCACGAGGATCAAAACTTTCTTTTTCGTTACTAACCACAGGATTGACTTGATGAGATTTACTATCATGACCATAATGATAATAGTCTTGAGTCCATTCCCATACATTCCCCGTCATGTCATATAAGCCGTAACCATTGGGGGGAAAAGAGCCAACAGGTGCAGTAGTGACATAACCATCGACTTGGGTATTTTTTACGGGAAATTCTCCTTGCCATGTGTTGGCTTTTTTGGGATTATAGGTATTTCCCCACGCAAAAATTTTGTCTTTTAAGCCTCCCCTAGCGGCAAATTCCCATTGGGCTTCCGTTGGTAAAGATTTACCCGCCCATTGAGCATAGGCGATCGCATCATCATAGGCAACATGGACAACGGGATGATTTTCTTTTCCTTCAATGGTGCTATTTTTTCCTTGAGGATGTCGCCAATCTGCCCCTTGTACCCAATGCCACCAACTTAATTCACTGAATGATTGTCCTTCAGGTATCGGTTGAAATACCACAGAACCCGGTAATCGCTCCTCCTCTGTTAAGTCAGGAAATTGTGTTACAGATAAAGGACGTTCGGCAATGGTAATATAATCTGTGGCTTCTACAAACTTGGCAAATTGTTGATTAGTCAGTTCATAATTATCAATACAAAAATCTTTTACAGTAACCGATTGAGCGGATCTTTCTTCAGGAAATTCGTTATTTGCACCGATAGTGAAAGTACCTCCATGAATTTTTTTCATACCAGTTGAACAAGCTAAAACTGAGGGAATAAAGACGAAAAAAAGAATACAAACTATTGCGAATATAAAAAGAACATTTTTCATCTTCAGAACATAAACCCGATTACTGATTTTGCCTAAAAGGAATTAATATTTACTTAAGTACAAAAAAAAGTATAAATATTTGTGGAAAATCTTTTCTTGCCATTTCGTGCCAATCTATAATTAAAAGATCCGTAAATACCCTGAAATTGTTTTCTGCTTTAACCTGTCAATCATTGTTAATTTTTGTTAATTATTTATGACGAATTATGTACCTCTTTTACGAGTTTCTGCTTTAATTCCTTTTGTCGATTTTTTACACAAATTAGGCACTCCTACAGAAAAACTACTGAGACAATGCAAATTACCTATTTTTGCTCTGGATGAACCAAATTTATTAATCTCTCGCCATCAAGTTTTTGATTTTTTAAATAAAGCGGCATCTCAAGAAGGAATCGAAAATTTAGGACTTTTAGTTGGAGAAAAAACTCCCATAGAATCTTTGGGTATCTTAGGTAAATTAACTTGTCAATCTCTAACTTTATACGATGCAATTTTGAAAGCTATTTATTTGGGAAATTTGTTTAATTCTGGAGAACATTTCTGGTTATTAGAAGATAAAGAAACCGCTTATTTTTGTCAAGAACATAATTACTTAGAATCTTTGGAGTCACACCATCCTAGTCATTTCTCTTTAATGTTAATGATGGATTTAATTCGTAAAGTAGCAGGAAAAACATGGTATCCACAGCAAATTACTCTACAAACTCAATGCAGTAATTTTACAGATCATTATTTGCAAGAAGTTTTTATTGATAAAGATATTACTATCACTTCCATCGCATTTCCTCGATCATTTTTAGCTTTATCTTTTCCTAAAGAGTTTAATTTATGTGAAGATCAAAAATATCAAGAATATGAAAAACTATCTCAATCTGCACCTTCTTCTCAATTTACTGACTCTTTGACACAGGCGATTAAATCTCATTTAAAAGAAGGTTATCTGTCTATTAATTTAGCCTCAGAAATTGCTAAAATGCCCATTCGTAGTTTACAAAGAAAATTAGCAAAAGATGGTTTAACCTATTCTCAATTAGTAACTTGTATTCGTTATGAAAAAGCTGTTTATTTACTGCAAAATTCTTCTTTAAAAATGATTGAAATTGCCTATGAATTAGGTTATGAAGATCCTGCTCATTTTACCCGTGCTTTCAAACGTTGGACAGGAACAAATCCTCATCATTTTCGTTATCATCAATAAATTGAATAATTTAGTATTGATTTAGACTGGTCAAACAAACAAGAAGGGGCTAGGTTACTACTTCCTACCTCTTTTCTCCTTGATAAGTAAAAATCGAAAGTAAACAAGGTTTATGTATCGTTAAACAAAACAAAAACCATGAAGATTCAATCATATCATATTGCTCACATTTTAGAACTCCATAACAAGGAAGTACCAGACAAAAATATTTTATTTCCATTAGGGAGACATATAAAAAATAAATACATGACACACAAAGGTAAACTACCTGAAAAAGAAGAATTTGAATCTAACGAAGAAAAATTTATTGCTTTTGCTTACCCAGAGTCACAATTTGATTTCATTTTAACCCATGCAAATGATTTCTTAAATAAGATAAATATTAATTCCATCAATCTTGACTGGTAACTCCAGATAAAAATTAATCAGAGATAGGAGTATTTTAATTATTAATCGCACCTTCAATAGTTCTTAAAAAGAAATAAGTATTAATATCCTTTTTTAAGCGATATAATTTAGCAGGACGTTTTGCATCTTGACGCATTTCTGTGGTTTCTTCTAAAATATCAGCTTTAGCTATACGACGACGAAAAGATTTTGTTTCTAAAGGGCGATGAAGAATTATCTCATAAACTTTTTGTAAGTCTCCTAAAGTAAACTTTTCCGCCATCAAGTAAGCTGGTAAAGAAGTATAAAGAACTTTATTGCGTAAACGTTCGATAGCTTGACGCAAAATTTCGGTATGATCAAAGGCTAATAATTCTTGTACTTGATTATTCATAATCGGCGACCATTTGATCTCATTTGCACCTTTCATAAGTTGAATCTTATTATGGGGTAATAAAGCAAAATAAACCGTAGTTACTGACCATCCCCTTGGATCTCGTTGTTTATTGCCAATAGTGAAGCATTGCTCTAAATAGGGCGTTTTTACTCCTGTTTTCTCCTCTAATTTCCGTTTTGCTGTATCTTCTAAAGTTTCATCATTTTCTAAATCAATAAAACCACCTACTAACGCCCATTGATTTTTAAAAGGGTAGTTTGTACGTTTTACAATAAGAACTTGTAATTGTCCATCAAAAACCGTGAAAATTACTGTATCAACGGAAGTACTAGGGCGATCAAATATTGTAGGATCATAATGATCGAGAAAATCAGCTTCAGAATTATATGTTTCTGTTATTGGCGATTTGTCATTTATCATTGGTTAACTATTCATTATTAACTATTAACTATTAACTATTAACTATTAACTATTAACTAACTATTAACTAACTATTAACTATTCATTATTCACTATTAACTAACTATTAACTATTCATTATTCACTATTAACTAACTATTAACTATTAACTATTCATTATTCACTATTAACTATTAACTAACTATTAACTATTCATTATTCACTATTAACTAACTATTAACTATTCATTATTCACTATTAATTTTTCATTGATACGTTGACGAATATCTGCAAGGCGATAATCTTTAACTAGCTTACCATTGTCAAAAATAATTTCTAATGCACCTTGTTTTTCTTCTTCGGGAGTTTGTTGTTCATATAAGATATAAGTATTGTTTTCTTGTTCAACTCGGAGTAAACCTTTAGCTGATTTTTTTGTACCACTATCAGTTTTAGGATTTTTGAAAATATCTCGACGTTTACCATTTACCACACCGCTAGTTGCTTTCATGGCAAAACCAAAATTATCACGGGTAACGTATTGATAAGTGTATGAACCAATACCAAAAACGACATTACCTGAAGCAAAGCCTTTCATTTCTAACTGTTTCAAGATATTATAAGCTCGATCAAGAGTAATAGAATCACCATAAATTAAGCCCATGTGACTATCTAACATTTTATAGCCTTGATGGGTAATAGTACCGCCAAAAATCTCCCATAAACATTCAATCGCGCCTTTATATTCAGGAGTATTTTGAGGATAACTAGCATCTCCACAAATAATTTTAACAGGATCTCCGCTGTCTGGACGAATAACTAATTTACCATCTCGTGCTAAGATTTTGTCTTTGAGAGTAACAGTATATTCGGTGATAACTTTCCAAAAATCCCAAGTATCAGACACCACAGAAATAATGCCTCTAGGATATAAATCTTCAATGAGTCGGCGAAATGTCTCTAATTCTTCCTCTTGCATTCCCATTGCCATGACAGAATGTTCCGTAGCTGGTACTGAAGTACCTATTATTTCTTGCTCTGCATTAGCATTATAATAGTTTTCTAGCAAATCGATAGCTAATACCGTATCAGTACCACAAAATGAAGTTAAATGACCCGCACCACTAATAATGGCATCTTGAATCCCAGATAAACCTCGAAAAGAAAAATCATGACATTGAAAAGGGATAAAATCTAAAGATGTTCCTGTTTTTATAGCATAATGTCTCATTAACTTTTTATATTGAAAAGCAGTGGTTGCCGAAGTTATGGGTTTCCATAGATAACAAGACATCACCGATTCTATATAATTGGTTAACCAGAAAAAATCAGGATGAGTATTGACTACCGTTAAAACTGGTATGCCAATGGGGATTAAACTTCCTTCTGGTAAGGCTTTAATTCTAAGAGGTAAATAACCTAAATCGTGAAGCGCTTCGATATGTTGTACAGAAATTGCATCTAATCCCAAGGAAGTATCCATGCGTCTTTTATAGGCAGAAACAACTTTATTTTTATCTAGTTTGAAGAAATTTTCCTGCCAACAATCCATTAAATAATCTTTGATGAAATACTGTAAACCGAAAAACACGATTTGAATATCATCCGAATCTAAAACTTTTGCTAAACGACCACTGCGAGGAGTAAAATTAGCATAAACTTGAGTTGTACCTTCAGGATATTGACGACGATGATCAGTTTTATAAAAATCGATAGCATTAAGGGGATTTATTTTCATGGTTTTTCCTCTTGTAATAATTTTATAATTGTTGTATAAGGCTTACGCTTCTAAATCCTCAATTCTGGAGACTTTTTTTGATTTATTCCCCAAAGTTGAAGGCAAATTTTCCCTCAAAATTAAAGGTAATATCGTCAAAAAATTGGTATCTTGTTCTTCAAGGGATAACATAGTGTGATAACAATAAATTTGAGTAAAATAAGGGCGTAATGGTACTAATCCTTGAGAAAAAATACCGTGCGTAACATAAAGAGCAATTTCTTGAGCTTCTTTTTTTTGAAGTACTTTTGCTAACTCAATAAAAGTTCTACCACCGTCACAAATATCGTCCACTATCAACACTTTTCGCCCTCTAACGTCATCATGAAAAGTAGTCGTCAGAATTTTGCCTGTTTTGGTATTACGGATTTTACTGCCACAAAAAACATCCGATAAACCTAGACGTTTCGCTACTTCCATCGTCTTTTTTTGCTCACCTGCATCAGGCGCAATCAAAACCCAATTTTCTTCTTGAAGTGTTTTTGCTAATTCACTTTTAACTAAAATATCTGCTTGGGTGATAACTTGACAATTATTTAGTAACGCTGGAGTTACATCTGAATGAGGATCAATAATCACGATGCGATCGCATTTCAAACTATTAATCAAATCTGCCATGACTTTAACACTTAGAGCTTCTCCTTGATTACAAACTCGATCTTGTCTAGCGTAAGGAAAATAAGGAATAATTAACTCAATACTTACCGTCGGCAAAATACGAGCAATAGCATCCACAGTAAGCAATAAAGCCATAATATCGTTAGCATTATGAAGAATTGCTTTAATAACAGTTTTTGGCGTAACTATTTCAGGCAATAAATTAACATGACATTCTCCTGCAGGAAAATTAAAGGTTTTGACGGGAAAATCATTCACTGATATAGACATTTTTTACCCTCCTTTTTTCTACAAATGGCTTTGAGCCTATAAATATATAATGGCATAGAGACAGTAATAATGTCAAGGGGATAAAAACAACCGAACTTTAAAAGGTGGATCACCGTATTATATTGTTAATCATACTTTTAAAACATCCTTTACAATAGAGGTTATAACTTCACTCAAGTATCAATAAAGGGAGATGACTTTTTATGAATGGAAATATTAGAGTCGGCAGTTTATTTGGAATTCCTTTTTATGTCAATCCTTCATGGTTTTTAGTTTTAGGGTTGATGACTTTAACCTATGGTACAGATTTAGCTTATCAAACGCAATTACCCGGCATTTTACCTTGGATATTGGGTTTAATCACTTCTTTACTCTTATTTTCCTCTGTTTTAGCCCACGAATTAGGCCATAGTTTCGTCGCTATGGCACAAGGTATTGAAGTAAAATCCATCACTCTCTTTATTTTTGGTGGTTTAGCCGCCCTAGAAAAAGAGTCCAAAACCCCCGAACAAGCATTATTAGTGGCGATCGCCGGTCCTTTGGTCAGTGTGTTATTATTTGGGATATTTACGATCATCGGCTTAAATTTTACCTTACCCCTAGCTTTAAGTTTGATAATCTCATTACTAGCCATGATTAACTTAATTTTGGCAGTATTTAACATGATTCCGGGTTTACCTTTAGATGGTGGAAACGTCTTAAAAGCCATTGTCTGGAAAATCACGGGTAATCCTCAAAAAGGTGTTATTTTCGCAGGAATGGTAGGACAATTTTTCGGTTGGACTGCTATTATTATTGGTGCATTAGGTACACTAAATGTCATCGGTTTTGGTAACTTTTGGACAGTGTTTATTGGTTGGTTTTTATTGCAAAATGCAGGAAATGCAGCTCAATCAGCAAGAATGGAAGATAAACTGAATCACTACACCGCAGCCGACGCAATTTTGCCTGAAAGCCCTGTTATTCAGGATAATTTAACCTTAAGAGAATTTGCTAATAATTATGTTATCGGTAAACAACAATGGCGTAAATTTTTGGTTACGAATAATCTAGGTATTTTAATCGGTGTCTTAAATACAGATGACTTACGTTCAGTCTCAACTATGCTATGGAATGAAACCCTTGTCTCAGATTTAATGAAATCCAAAGCCGAAGTCAAAACTGTTATTGATAGCCTTTCTTTGTTAGAAGTTGCTAAAATATTAGAACAACAACAAGAACAAGAGTTAACCGTAGTCAAAGAAGATGGCGTCGTAGTAGGCTTAATTGAAAAACAAGGTATCATTAAATTCTTACAATCGAAAATAACTACCGCTATCAGTTAATAATAGGAATGAAGAATTGTAAACTATCAACTATCAATTATCAATGATCAATTATTATGAAGTTCTTGGAGTAAATAGTAATGCTACTCCAGAAGAAATCAAAAAAGAGTTTCGCCTTTTAGCTAGACGTTATCACCCCGACTTAAATCCAGGAAATAAGGACTCTGAAGAGCAATTTAAGCAGATTAACGAGGCTTATGATGTACTCTCCGATGACAAAAAACGTCAACAATATGACCTTCAAATTTTTGGTGTTGGTAAACGAAACTCCATTCGTCGAGATTATAAAAATAACTCTGGTTTTCCCTTTTCCCCCGATTTAGGAGGATTTTGGGAAAATCTTAACGGTAATAATACTACAACTAGAATTAAAGCAGGTTCTTCCCCTTCATCTATTAGAGATTTTAATCCCAGCAATATTAAAACAGTTGTACCCCCTAAATCTCAACCAAAAGACATCGAAGCCAAGTTAACTTTACCCCTCGAAAAGGCTTATCAAGGCGGTAGAGAAAGAATTAAACTCGAAGATGGGCGATCGCTTGAAGTAGATATGCCACCGAGTATGTATCATGGACAAAAAATCAGACTTAAAAGACAAGGAATTAGGGGAGGGGATTTATATTTAAAAATATTCATTGCACCTCATCACTTTTTTAGCTTACAAGGAAATGAGATTTCCTGCGAAATACCTTTAACCCCCTCCGAAGCCATTGTTGGTGGTGCGATTGAAGTTCCAACTATTGACGGATTAGTAAAAATGAATGTACCAGCAGGGGTAAAATCAGGACAAAGATTAAAATTAGCGAATAAAGGCTATCCTAATATTCGAGGGGAAAGAGGAGATCAATTAATAATAATACAAATAGTTATACCAACTCAAGTTAGTGATGAGGAAAAGAAACTATATGAAAAAATACGGGAAATTGAACAATTTAAACCTCGTCAAAATTTAATTAAGGGCTTTTAACAGTTAACAAAAAGTTACTTAAATCTTATTAAACTTCCTCATTTATTAAGCTATACTCTAGTAATGAGTAAACTATCTATTTCTGAAGCGGTTACTGAAAAAAATTTTTTGTGCGGGTAGGAGATAGAGTTAGGAGTAATACTTTAAATCAAGCTCTCAATCTTAGCATTAATAATAATTACAAAAATACTTTATTGACACAATAGTATCAAAAATGTTGAGTTTTTGAATAAAAATTCTCAAAACTGTGTGCTTTTTTATTTCGTAATATGTCTAAAATCTTGACTATTATAGATTTTTAACTCCCAACAGCAAACCCTAATTAATGACTATCAATCAAAAAATAATAGTTGAATTTGTCAATAAAAGTTTACAAATATTTATATTTTATTAAGATTTAATCTTATTACCAATTAAATTGCGAAATTATGATATTCTAGTGATTGTCAGTTAAGTTCTGAAAATCAATAAAAAAATGCAAGTTAACGATTTAGGCTTTGTTGCTACTCTTATGTTTGTACTTGTACCTACGGTTTTTCTCGTAATTTTGTATATTCAAACGGGAAAAAACGAGGCTTAATAAACATATTTAAGAAAAAATCAGATAATCAATTATTAATAATATTATCTAAAAATAAGGGTTTATTGCTAGGAATTAAATCAGTCAAGATTTTCTGTTTTGCTATGTGTAAAACTCCTAGTTTTAAATCCTTATTTACTTAAAAATTTCGCTTAATTGTTGGGGTTGATGAATTAAAAAATCAGGTTTATATTGATTTAAAACATGAGCAGAATTAAATCCCCAAGTAACGGCAATTACTTTTATTTTACTTTTTTTAGCTGCTTCAATATCACGGGTTTCATCTCCAACATAAACAATTTTATCAATTAATAATTTATGTTTTTTAATTAGTTTATTAATAGTTCTATTTTTACCAAATATAGTATTAGCTGAATAAACAAAATCAAAATAATGCTCTAATTTGTTATTTTTAAGAAATTCTAAGACATTATTCTCCATATTAGAAGTAACAATTCCCAAGTTAAAACCTTGATGTTTAAGATTACTTAAAGCCTCATTTATTCCCCCAAATGGCTTAAGATTTGCAACGTGTTGATTAAGTTCTTTTTTAACTCTTCTTAATAAAAATGGTATTTTATAAGGAGGAATGGGAGATTGTAAAAAAACATCCCTTGAACTTAAATTACTTAACCGAATTATCTCATCTTCTGTAACTGGATCATAACCAAATTCTTCCGCCAATTCATTGGCAATTTTAACCAAAGTCATACGACTATCAGCAAGAGTACCATCAAAATCAAATATAAACAATTTTTTCACCATGTAAAACCTTATTTTGTCAACAAACTTTAACCATAAAAAAAGAAACTAAAACCCGTATTTTAATACTTTTCAATTTGTAACTGAGCATTTCTTCGCCACATTTCAGGTTTAATCCGACGTAATGCAGAACCTTGAAAACGTTTATCCCATTCAGTTTCCGTCATTTGTGCTAATTCGGTTAATTTAGGGTTAACATTAGCCTCATAAGGAAAAAAATCTGGTATATCCGTTACTTTAGCAAATCGTTGATTCCAAGGGCAAACATCTTGACAAATATCACAACCAGCCACCCAACCATTTAACTTAGAAGCAATTTCTTCAGGTAAATTTGGTTCACGATTTTCGATAGTATGATAAGCTATACAAAGATTAGCATTAACCACAAAAGGTTCAGTAATAGCCTGAGTGGGACAAGCATCTAAACACCTTGTACAAGTACCACAATGATTAGTATGAGGTTTATCTGTGGTAAGTTCAAGATTAGTTAAAATTTCCCCTAAAAATACCCAACTACCATAATCTTTCGTAATTACATTACCATTTTTGGCAACCCAACCAATTCCTGCTTCTTCTGCCCAAAATTTATCTTGAATAGGTCCAGTATCTACATAATATCTTACCTTAATTTGGTCATTTTTTTTCGTTAACCAATTACTTAAAAGTTTAAGTTTTTTGGTGATAATTCGATGATAGTCTCTTCCCCAACCATAACGAGAAATTTTAGCGATATTTGTTTCATCAGAACGTTGAATCGGAGTATAGTAATTTAAAGCGACAGAAATAACTGACTTAAAATCTTCTCCACATTCTTGAATATTTTGACGTTTAGAATTACTCATCCATGTCATTTCTGCCTGATAACCTTTATTTAGCCATGTTTGAAGACGTTGTTTATTTTCTGCTTGTTTAGCTAAATTAGCGGTAATAGAGGCAATTCCTACTCGATGAAATCCAATTTTCAAGGCTTCTTGTTTTATTTCTTCACTTGAAAAGGATAATTTTTTTTCATTACTCATTACTCATTACTCATTACTCATTACTTATAGTGCTCCTGTTGCAGTTTGATCGAAAACACCACCACTTAAATGACTGGTTAAATTAATAGCTTGTAAAATAGGCATACCATCCAAACCATTATGATAATCGATAACCGTCACCGCACCATTACCCTGTTTAATATTCCAAAAATTAGCAGGTTTTAAACCTAGTAAATAACAAATAATTACCTTATTAATAGCATCATGAGCAGTTACTAAACCAGTTTTCATTTTGCCATCTTCTAAGTTTTCTTTGACGATTTCTTGCCAAGAATTGATTGCACGTTGCCAAACATCATCTAAATTTTCTCCTTCAGGCATTTGCACTGTTTCAGGTTTTTCTTTCCACTGATTTAATAAACCTGGATATTCTGCTTCAATTTCTTTTTCTAATTTACCTTCCCACAAACCATGAGAAATTTCTTCTAAATCTTTCTTGGTAGTTAAATTAATATTAGGATGATTTGTTAATATTATTTCTGCTGTTTCTTTTGGGCGCAATAATGGGCTAGTTACGGCAAAATCAAGAGGAATATCTTTAAGAAAATCGGCGGCTTTTTGTGCTTGTTGTCTGCCATTATCATTTAAAGGAATATCTTTTACGCCCTGAAATCTTGACATCCGATTCCATTCCGTTTCACCATGACGCACTAATAATAATCTTAACCCTTGTTGTTGCTCAGGGCGATAATCTGGTAAAGGCATCCCCAAATGAGAAGTTTGATTAAGAGATTCTAATTGTACAGGTTGTCCATAATTTCCGCTAAAATTAAGCACATTGATACAGCAGTTAGATTGTTGGATACTGTGATAGTGACTCGCTTCCATTCCTAACGCCGTCAGAAGTAAACAGCGATTAATACCATTATGAGCCGTAATGACGATAGTTTCGTTTTGATGTTGAGGGATAATTTCTTGCCAAAATTCTTGTGCTTGACGGTATAAGTCTAAAACAGGGTAAAATTCCTCACCATCAACCATCATTTTCAATTCATGAGGTTTTTCTTTCCATTGCTTATATTGTTGGGGATATTCTCTTTTTACATCTTCTTTCTTCCATTTTTCCCATAAAGATAAATTAATTTCTCGTAATTTTTCGGTAATGATCAGAGTAGGATTATGTTGATTTAATTCTTGAATAATTTGGGCTGTCTTATGTGCTCTTTGTAATGGGCTACAATAAAAACCATCAATTTTGAGATTACTTAAGGCTTTTCCTAACAAATTCGCTTGTTTTTCGCCTTTTTCGGTGATTATTGACTCATTACAACGCCCTTGTATCATTCTTTGTGCATTGTAACTACTTTGACCATGACGAACTATAATTACACGAGTAGTCATTATAATATTTATTTAATATAGTAGGTGTGCCTTAAGAATAGGTTAAAATATATTCTCAGTTTTATCAGTGGTTATTATAGCTGAATTGAGGATATTCTTACTCAATTTTTGATTAGATTACTACCATCAAAAACTCTAATAAGTGTACCTTGAGGCGGTAAATCTTGAGGTTTAACCGTAACACGATTACCTTGAATAATTTTAATATTCATGTCGTTTTCTTTCGCTAAATCTACGAATTTTTGTACTCCCTGCAACTCACAACTATTAGCTTCTGTGGCATTAGTTAAATATTGAGTCGGAATAACCATTTTCGGATTAAGTACTTTTATTGCCTCCATAGCTTCTTGTGCATCATAGACTTTGCTACCTCCGCCCACAGGGATAAAAACAATGTCAGGAGTACCCATCAAGATTTTTTGTTCTATATTGATAGGTGAGGCAATACCACCTAAATGTAATATTTTAAGTCCTCCTTGAGTCCACTTCCACACTATATTATCTCCAAATCTGCGCCCTTTTTCTCGATCATGAAGGGTTTTTATACCTTGAAATTCAATATTTTTGACATTATAGACTCCAGATTCTACCATTAATTGAGGGTTATTCGGTAAACCAGAAGCAGATCCTTCATCTAATAAACGACTACTGATCATAACTATATCAACTTGTGGCTTCGGCGGGGAATATTTTGCTGTACAACCTAAAGGAGTAAAAGGATTTACTAATATTCTTGCTTGACTATTCGCAAATACAAAAGCACTATGACCTAACCAATCAATGGTAACACCTTGAGAACTATTTTGAGCTATAGCTTTTTCAGGGTAATATTTAGCAGTTAAAACAGTTGTTAAAAATCCATAACCTGTTAAACGAATCCAGTTACGACGATTAAGCATAGAGATAATTAGTAATTGGTAATGAGTAATTAAACGAAAAAATCAAAATAAATAAATTCTTTATTCTTCATTCTTCATTTTTAAACTGACATTTTCGAGAAAATTCCGTAATAATTGTAAACCAGAATCCGTTAAAATACTCTCAGGATGAAATTGTACCCCTTCCACAAAAGGATATTCTTTATGTCTTACCCCCATAATAACTCCGTCATCAGTCCAAGCAGTAATTTCTAACATCAATGGTATCGTATTTTTATCGATGACTAGACTGTGATAACGAGTGGCTGCAAAAGGAGTTTTAATGTTGTGAAAAATCCCTGTGTTATTATGATTAATAAAAGATGTTTTACCGTGCATAAGGCTAGGTGCACAAACGATTTTACCACCATAGGCTTGTCCGATAGTTTGATGTCCTAAACACACTCCCAATATAGGATAATTTTGACCTAGTTTTTGCACTAATTCTAAGCAAATTCCCGCAGAATCAGGATTTCCAGGACCTGGAGAAATAACGATACCATCAGGATTAAGATTTATTATCTCTGTTACGGTGATTTGATCATTGCGATATACTTTGATTTCCTCAGCAACGGAATATTTACTACTTAATTCCCCTAAGTATTGAACGATATTATATGTAAAACTGTCGTAGTTGTCAATAACCAGAATCAATCTACTTTCTCCTCTGATCAATTTAGAATGAGATTATTAAGTCTATAGCATGAGGTAACAAAATAAAACCTGCTACTAATATCGCTGCTATTGCTGACACTAAAACTGCACCAGCAGCACAATCTTTGGCAATTTTCGCTAATTCATGATAAGTTTGTTTTACAGTAAGATCTACTACAGACTCAATAGCGGTATTTAGTAATTCTAGCACCATCACCGTAGCACAAGTTAAAGAAATAATCGCCATTTCCACCGTGGTAGCATGAAGATAAAAACCCAAAGTTATAGCCACTGAAGCCATCACCGTATGAATTCTAAAGTTACGCTGAGTAGCAAAAGCATAGACAATTCCTCCCCAAGCATATTTAAAACTAGCAAACAAATCAGGTGCTACTTTCCATGCTAAATTTCGTTTTTCTTTTTTATGGGAATGATTTTTCCCTAGAAAATTAAATCTCTCTCCTGATTTTAAGAATTTTTCTTCTACATCATCAGAAATAGTTGATTTTTGATTGCCGATTATCTCAAATTTATGCATTTTATTAAATAGTTATGATCGATTCCTAAGTATAAGGCTATCTTCAATTCTTTACCACTAATTAACAAATTTTTGGCATTTTTTTCAAAATTTAAACAAAAATCGAAAAAGCGTCGGTAAAAAATGTAAATAAGAACTTGTCAATAAGGTAAAGTAGAAATATAAAGCCGTACTTCTAGGATGGGGTTTCAAACCCAAAGATTTTGATGACTGAAATTCGTAGTACATTAATTAAATTAGTGATTATCTTTTTTCTAACGGTTACTTTTACCATTAGCATAAGTCAGTTTAGTAATAGTCAAAGTGTTGATAATCAAGAAATTCGGGGAGTTTGGCTAACGAATATTGATAGTGATGTTTTATTTACCGCCAACCAGACGAAAAAAGCCATTGCCACCTTAGATAAATTAAATTTTAATAGTCTTTATCCCACAGTGTGGAATTGGGGACACACATTATATCCCAGTCAAGTGGCAGAAAATGCGACAGGTATAAAAGTTGATCCTACAGAAGCCTTAAAAAATAGGGATGTTCTACAAGAAATTATAAGCGAAAGTCATAAAAAAAAGATAGCAGTGATACCTTGGTTTGAATTTGGCTTTATGGCGCCAGCAGATTCATCATTAGCGAAAAAACATCCCCAATGGTTAACCCAAAGAGAAGATGGTAGTAAAATTTGGTTAGAAGGAAATGTTCATGAAAGAGTGTGGTTAAATCCTTTAAATCCTCAAGTGCAATCTTTTATCACAGACTTAATTTTAGAAATTGTGACGAAATATGATATTGATGGCATTCAAGTTGATGATCATTTTGGCTATCCATCAGAATTAGGTTATGATCCTTATACTGTAGCTTTATATCGAAAAGAGCATGATGGCAAATTACCGCCTTTAGACTCAAAAAATCCTGAATGGATACAATGGCGTTCAGATAAAATTACAGCTTATATGGAGACATTATTTAGATTAATAAAAGATGTCAAAAAAAATGTGATAATTTCTGTTTCTCCTAACCCCCAAGAGTTTTCTAAAAATGAATTTTTAATGGATTGGGCAACATGGGAAAGAAAGGGTTTAATTGAAGAATTAATTGTCCAAATTTATCGTAATAATATGGAGTCTTTTAATGGGGAATTAGCTCAAAAAGATTTACAATTAGCTAAAAACCATATCCCTTCTGCTATCGGTATTTTATCAGGTTTAAAGGGTAAAAAAATAGATCTTAACTTAATTAATGATCAAGTAAGATCTACTAGAGATAAAGGTTTTTCTGGATTTAGCTTTTTCTTTTATGAAAGTTTATGGAATTTTGGTCCTGAAACTGTGGATAAAAGACAGAATTATTTTAGGGATATTTTTGCTCAAAAGGTAAATAGATCGACTATTAATAATTAGGGTTTATTAATTTAGCCATTTATTGAGGTTGAGCTTGATTTGTGGTAGGTAGAATACCTAAAGTTACGGGAATTTTTAAGGATTGTTTTTCTCGTTGTAAATTTAAAGTTAAATCTGAACCAACTTGACTAGATTCTACCTTTTTTTGTATCTGTGAAGGATCTGCCATTTTTTCTCCTTCAATACTTTGAATAATATCTCCAGATTTTAACCCAGCTTGAGCAGCAGGAGAATTAGGCACTACTTTAACAATTAAAACTCCTTCTTCATTGGTTAAATTAAAACCCTCATTTTGGTTAAGTTGTTGCTTGGTTTGCTCATTTAAAGTTACCATGGCAATTCCTAAGTAAGGATGATCTACTTTTCCTTGGGTAATGAGTTTTTCGGCAATTTCTGACGCACGATTTATGGGGATAGCAAAACCTAAACCTTGAGCATTTTTGATAATAGCTGTATTAATAGCGATTACTTCTCCATTGACGTTTAAAAGTGGCCCTCCAGAATTACCCGGATTAATAGCTGCATCGGTTTGAATAAAATCTAATCTTTTATCTCCGACTCCAATTTGAGAACTTGATCTTCCTGTAGCACTAATAATTCCAGTGGTTACAGTATTATCTAAACCTAAAGGATTTCCGATGGCGATCGCCCATTCACCGATGACAAGATTATCAGAATTGCCTAATTGAGCAACGGGTAAATTTTCACCGTTAACTTGAATAACGGCTAAATCCGTAAGAGAATCAACACCTAAAACTTTACCATCTAAAACTCTTCCATCTTTAAGGTTAACAGTTACTTGTGTAGCACCTTCAACAACGTGAGCATTGGTCAAAATTTTACCATCATCACTAATAATAAAACCAGAACCTGTACCTTGTTGAATTTCTTCTTGAGGAGTTTGGGGTATTTGATTACCAAAAAATTGACGGAAAAAAGGATCATTAAATGCTGGTGAATTTTGGTTCGTTACCGTACGTTGAGCATTAATTCTGACTACCGCAGGGCCCACTTCTCGAACTACTTTAGAAACAAAATTACTATTACCATCATCAGCTAATGTCGGTAACTTCCCACTAGCTAAACTTTCTCTTTCTTGAAGAGTGGTATTTTCAGTATTACGAGCAAATAATTGAGGAGTATTGACTAAATAATTAACACCGACACCGATACTCGCACCTAATAAAAGTAATGAAGTGCAAGTGGTGGCTTTTTTAAGATAATCACGGATAGATGAGTTATTTTTCATGATATAGACTCCATTTTTGAGTTTTTTTGAGAATGAAATTAAAATAAAAATATTGCTTTGAATAATTATAAATCTAAATAAAATATTGAGAAAAAGTCAGCTTAAAATGCGAAGGAGCAAAAGAGGAAAACCTTTCTTTAAGCTGACATCTAATAATATAAACTACTGATTTGACTTTTCTGTGACGTTAAGATGAAGACTTGATGAACAATTTATCGCCTTTGCCGCTTCAGATATGGCGATCGCCGTGTGAGTCCAATGAGTACCTCCTTGACAGAAAACAATATAAGGTTCTCGTAAAGGACCATCAGCAGAAAATTCAGAAGTACTACCATCAATAAAAGTACCTCCAGCCATAACTAAATCACTTTCATAACCCGGCATTGGTGCAGGAATAGGATCAAGATATGAACCTACGGGAGAATTACGTTGAATAGCACGGCAAAAAGCCACTAATTTATCAGGATTACCTAGTTTTATTCCTTGAATAATATCTCGACGAGGTATAAAAGGTAACGGATTTACTTCATAACCCAATTCAGAAAAAACATAAGCAATAAGATGACTTCCTTTTATGGCTTCTGCTACCATTTGCGGAGCTAAAAACAACCCTTGATATAAAAGACGATTTTGATCAAAAGTTGCCCCCCCACTACTACCAATACCCGGAGATGTCAGACGACAACAGGCTTTTTCGACTAAATCTTCTTTTCCCGCTACATAACCTCCTGCCGTAACAATTGTACCTCCCGGATTTTTGATTAATGATCCTGCCATTAAATCCACTCCTACCGCCGTTGGTTCAAGGTTTTCGATAAACTCACCATAACAATTATCCACAAAACAAATAGTATTAGGATTTTGTTGTTTAACTACCTTGACAATTTGCTTAATATCTGCTATGCTCAGACTTTCTCTCCAAGAATAACCACAGGAGCGCTGAATTAGTACTAATTTAGTTTCAGGTTTTATCGCTGTATTCAAAGCATTCCAATCGATACCACCATCAGCCGTTAATGATAATTCTCGATAACTGACACCAAATTCTTGTAGTGAACCTTGTCCCTCGCTGCGTACTCCAATTACTTCTTCTAAAGTGTCGTAGGGATGTCCTGCTACTGCTAACATTTCATCTCCTGGCCGTAATACTCCATATAAACAACAGGCGATCGCATGAGTTCCCGAAACAAATTGTACTCTAACTGCTGCACTTTCAGCTTGGAAAACTTGAGCAAAAATATTATCTAAAATGTCTCTTCCTAAGTCATCATGACCGTAACCTGTTACACTAGAAAAATGATGAACTCCCACTCGATGATCTCTAAAAGCTGTCAAAATTTTCTGTAAATGTTTTTTGACTTGTTGATCTATTTGTGCAAAAGTTGGTAATAATTTTTTCTCGGCTTCTTCTATTAATAAATCGATGTTCATTTCTTCTTTATATAATGCTTTTAATTAGGGGTTGCCTAATAAGTGGAATAGGGAGATAGGAGAAATACTTATAAATCAAGCTCTCAATCTTAAGTTATTAGATTAAATTTAGAGTTATGTTAAGATTAAATAGTGTAAAAATATTTCTTGATCTATTTGTTTTACTTCTAATAATTTTAAATTAATAGGTAAATTTATTTCTTGTAATAAGTCAAAATTTAAAAAATCAGGAGCAAATTTTCTGCCAATAATTAAAGGACAAATTGTTAACCATATTTCGTTAATTAAGTTTTCAGCGATAAGAGATGATATTAATTCTTTTCCTCCTAGAATACCAATTTTTTTGTAATTTAAGTTAGTTAGTTTGATAAAAAATTCTTGCCAGTTAATAGTATTTTCATTAATAAAAACTTGTTCAAAATAGTTGTTAGAATTTAGATTATTTTTAGTGTTAAAATCTCTAATCTTTTCTTCAAAATTAATTATACCTTGAGATGTCGTCAATAATCCACGAGGTAAAGGCTGGGAAAAAAACGGCAATTGTGGATTTATTTTACCCGAAGCCGAACAAACTATATTTAAAGGTTGGGAAGGTTGATGATTTTCCTTTCTTTGTTGTAATAATTCAGGATTTTTAATTACTAAACTTGTACCGTAAGCGCGTAAGGTATTTGCACCAAAAATAATAGCATCACATAAAGATATTTGTGTTTCTAAATGTTCTAAATCTGCTTTTGTACTAAATCTAGCTGGGTTATTAATGGCTGTACTAATTTTACCATCGACACTAATGGCGATAATAGCTGTGGTGTGTATCAATTAAGTTTCTAATGTTCTTCTATACTTAAAAGTCTGATTAAAGCATTATGAGCGGCATTATGATCATGATCAATACTAAGGCATTTTTGATAACTGGAGATCGCTTCTGAGAATAAATTTAATTTCTCTAAAGCTAGTCCTCGACTATACCATGCCATACTATAATCTGGTTGAATGCCTAAAACTCGATCCCAACTAATAATTGCTTCTTGCCAACGTTGTAAACTATATAAAGCGTTTCCTCGATCATTCCATGATTGATAATAATTTACATTCAATGCGATGGCATGATCAAAACTGGTAACGGCTTCTTCAAAACGGTTTAAGTAAGCTAAAGCACTACCTCGATTATGCCATGTTTGGGCTTGTTGTGGATCTACTTTCAATACTCGATCCCAAAAGGCGATCGCATCCTCTAAATTTCCTTCCTCGGCTTTTTTTAAACCTAAATTAAACCATTCCTTGACAGTTTCTGAGGAGATAACGGGAGAATTTAACTCACTTTCTTCCACTATCTTATTAATAATCATACCCGGATCTAATGTATCCATACCCCATTGACGAGCTGTATTTTCAGCAAATTCGGAATCTTCTTGTAATAATGACAGTACATCACCAAAAGAAACGGGGGGTTGAGAATTTTCATCATCATGGTTTATATTATTAACAGTAGAATCTTGATGAACATGAGACGGTAAAGAATCCGTAAAAGAGGAACGATTTAATAACTCTTTGCCGATTTCATAAGCTAAATCTCCCACGGCACGAAGAAAAGGTAAAGAAGCAGTTTTTTCCCCTAAAATAATCATTCTAGCCGCAAAGTTATAATGAGGAGCGGAAGAAGAAATTAATTGATTCCGATAACGTTGTAACCAATCTAGCCAAATTTCTACAGTTATTTTTGGTTGTAAATTTTCAAAAAACTGTTCAATATAACTCTCTTGCTTACCGTTAGCTACTCCTTTTAAAAGTTCTTGAAAAAGAAATTCTAAATCACTATCTTTCACTGATTGTTGGGAAGATAAACTAGAGTTTTCCTCCTTAAGGTTATAATCATCATCAAGAGGATCATGGGCTTGAATAGTAGCAGGAATAAACTTAAGCCACTGTCGTAGTTTTTTCATCTCTATTAAAAGCTATTTTCCTAGATTTTTTTTTCGTCATAATTGATAATAACAATAAGCTGAGAATAGTGAACCATTAATCGTTAAACTATATCTATGAATCCTTAATCCCTAATATTTTCATGAGTTACGAGCCTTTACACCATAAATATCGCCCTCAAACTTTTACTCAATTAGCTGGGCAAGAAGCTATCGCTCAAACCCTTATTAATGCTATTAAAACCGAGAAAATCGTCCCCGCTTACCTTTTTTGCGGTCCTCGTGGTACGGGTAAAACTTCTAGTGCTAGAATTTTAGCTAAATCTCTTAATTGTCTCCAAGGCGATCGCCCTACCGATGAACCTTGTGGAGTTTGCGAAGCCTGTCGTAGCATTACTAATGGTTCAGCTTTAGATGTAATTGAAATTGATGCAGCTAGTAACACTGGTGTTGATAATATTCGGGAAATCATCGAAAAAGCTCAATTTGCCCCTGTTCAGTTTCGTTATAAGGTGTATGTTATTGATGAGTGTCATATGCTCAGTACGGCGGCATTTAACGCTTTATTAAAGACTTTAGAAGAGCCTCCCTCTAGGGTTATTTTTGTTTTAGCCACCACAGATCCTCAAAGAGTATTACCAACTATTATTTCTCGGTGTCAAAGGTTTGATTATCGTCGTATTCCTTTAGAAGCTATGGTAACTCATTTAAAAGATATTACCATTAAGGAAAATATTGATATTACTGCTGAAGCCTTGTCTTTAATCGCTCAATTATCTAACGGCGGTATGAGAGATGCTCAAAGTTTGTTAGATCAACTCAGTCTATTATCTGATACCATTACCCCTATTAAAGTTTGGGATTTAGTCGGCGCTGTTTCTGAACAAGATTTATTGGAATTAATACTGGCGATCGCCACAGACTCCCCCGAAACCATCATTACTCAATGTCGAAAATTGTTAGATAGAGGTAGAGAACCGTTAATTGTATTACAAAATTTAGCGAATTTTTACCTTAGCCTATTAATAGCGAAAACAGCACCACAAAGAAACGATTTAGTGGCGGTTACGGCGGATACTTGGTCAAATTTAATCAAAGAGGCTCAAAATTGGCAATTAAGCAATATTTTACAAGGGCAAAAAAAACTTAAAGACAGTGAAGTACAAATTAGAAATACCACTCAACCGAGATTGTGGTTAGAAATAACTCTCCTTGGTTTACTTCCTTCGGCAAATATTACTACCGTTACCGTTGATTCAAGTGATAGTATATCCGTTATAAAAACTTTAAAGGAAAATACCTCCACATCTCCATCAGCTTCTATTCCTCAACAAAAAACTGCATCCGTAAAAGAAAATATTAATGAAAATAGCGAAAAAGTTGATTTTTCCTCCTTTACAGACGTTAAAGAAAAGGTTGCCAATGCTATTCAATTGATGACGATAAAATCTTTCTTTCGCCAAAATTGTCATATTCATAGTATTGAAGGTAATGCGGTTAAAATTGCAGTGGGAAGTAAATTTCTTTTAGAAGTAGGTAATAAGCAAAAAAAAGATATTGAAGCAGGTTTTCACAAAGTTTTTGGGCAACCGATGACAGTATTTTTATTTGAGAAAAAGGAATTAAAATCAGATTCCCAGAAAGAAGAATCTAAGGAAAATATTGAGCAATTCAAACAAAGAGAATCTCAAACACCTATAACTCCTAACACAAAAAAAGTTTCTCCATCAACACCGCCAAAAAATAATCTTCCAACACCTTTAACTCCAGAAATATTAACATCTAATCAAGATCATTCTAGTCGAGTTTTAAAAAATGCGGCAGAAAGTTTAGCAAAAAGTCTTAATGGAGAAATTATTATGACGGAATCAAAAACTATTGAGATAAACCCTCTAAAAATCGTTAATCGCCCTCAAGTTGACGATTTTGATGAAGATGATATTCCTTTTTAACTGTTATGTAAAACCTACCTATAGTTACTTACTATAGAGTTTACTTTCTGCTTCCACCAGCTCCGAAGGCGGATACACTGTCCACAGACGTTAATTCGGATGTAACCCATCCTATTTTTTCAACAATAACAGATTCAGGTGCTTGTTCTAAATTTATAGAAGCATTTAAGTCCCGATTAATTTCAAAACCACATTCACCACAAACATAAAGCCTGTCAGACAAGGATAACTTCTCTTTTTTATGCCCACAGTTACTACATTTTTTTGACGATGGATACCATTGATTAATTACATCAATGCGGTTAGCATACCATTCTGCTTTATAGGTTAATTGACGTTTAAACTCATACATTCCTAAATCAGCAATTGATGCGGCTAACTTATGATTTGCCATCATACCCTTAACGTTAAGACTCTCAATTTTGATATGAGCATAAGTCTTACATAACTTTGTAGTAGTTTGTTGTAAAAAATCTTTACGTTGACAAGCTATCTGATGATGTTGTTTCCTGATTTTATGGTAATATTTTTTAGCATTATTACTTGCTTTAATCCCTTGTTTGCCATTTCCTAATTGTTTATTCCGATTATGATATTGCGTCATCCCTAGCTTGGTTTTCGCTTTTTTATAGGGACGTGGACTTTCAATAACATTACCATCACTTAGAGTTGCAAATATCTTACAACCGAGATCTATTCCTATCGGTTCAATTATGGGATGAATTCTAGGAGGTAATCTTTGCGCATCAACACAAAAACTAATAAACCATCTATCCCCAGATTTACAGATCGTAAATGTTTGAGATATACAAGAAAAAGGAATTGCCTCTTTCAACCTGAAAGTGCCTAAAGTCGGTACTTTAATTGTTTTTCCAGTTTCTAATAACACTTTGCCATTAGAAGAATCTACTGTAAATGATAGTTTATCCTTTTTACTTTTAAAAACGGGTAATCCTCCTAGCCCTTGAAAATGCCTAGAATAAGCTGTTTTCAAGTCTCCAAAAGAATTCTGATATACCCTAGAAGATAATTTATTACACCAATTAAAATCAGGTTGTTTCTTTGTATAGTTAGTAAATACTTTTTTAATCGTGTCTATCTTTTTGCTAGAGCTACCTTTAATTTCCTGATGATCTATCATTCTCATTAAAGCTAAACCATAGTTATAAACAAAACGACTAAAACCTGCGTGTTGTGCCATTTTAGTTTTTTCTTTATTATTCAGTTTTAGCTCTAACTTAAGACTAAACATAATAATTATATTTTACTAACTTAGTTTTCTTTTCATCTAAATTAGTGCTACTTGCAAATCATGCTTTACCTATTAATCTTACAAATTCATGAGGTCTATAAACCATAAAACTTATTTATATAGTTAACTATAATTAAGTTTAGTGAGTTTTTAATCAACAGTCAACATCTCCTTAAAATTAGTCAAAGTCAATTCTTTTTATCTATTATTTTTTGATAAACTTTGATGAGTTTTTTTGCTATTTCATCCCATGTATAGTTTTCTAAAATAAATTTTTGTGCGCGATGGCCCATTTGTTTTGCTTCCGTAGGATTTTCTAAACACTTTAATAAGGCTTTTTCGATGCTTTCTGAATCAATATCTACCACATAAGCGGTATTGGTTTCTTGAGCTTCTGGAAAATTACAACCAGTAGTAAAAATACAAGGAAGTCCAGATGCCATACCTTCTAAAATCGACATACTAAAACCTTCAGAATAAGATGGCGCAACATAAATACTAGCGGCGGATAAAGCAGAATATTTCATTTCTCCTGTCAACATCCCCGTAAAAGTAACTCCATCTAAACACCCCAATTCCTCAAAATAATTTTTGACGGTGGGTAAATAACCAACATTATCAGGACCTGCTATAACTAAATGAGTATTAGGAAATTTTTGATAAACTTTAGCGAAGGCTGGGGCTAATAAATCTAATCCTTTTTTAGGATCAATTCTACCTAAAAATAAAATTAATTGACGGTTTTTAGTGTTAGGAAATCTATCTAAAAATATTGAAGAATCTACATCAAAATTGCAATCTTCTAAATTTATTCCGTTAGGAGCAATGAAAAGAGGAACTTTAAGATCAAGAGATTTAATTTTTTCCGATTCACTTCTTGATAACATTTGTAAAGCACAGGCTTTTGATATACTAGGCTTTTCCAATAATTGATAATAAATTTTTTTCTTTATCCCTTTATATTGTAAAGCCCAAGGTTCTAACATTCCCTGTGGATTAATAACATAAGGAACATTATATTTTTGACAAGCCCAATAAGCAGAAAGGTTAGGAATGGAAAAATTAGAAATTATATTCACCAGATCAAATTCTTTGACATTTTCAAATAACCATTGGTGTAAGGAAAAACTAAATTTATAATCACGAAAGGAAAAATAAGGAAAATATTGTATTTGATAACCATTTTGCTTAATCCATACATTCAATGTCACATCTAATTTATTTTGTCCATTAGCGTTAGTGGTAACTAGAAAAATTTCTATATTTTGTCTGGTAAAAGCATATGCTAAATCTAAGGCTATCCGAGAAGGACCTCCATAAACTTCGCCAATGGCCGGAATAACAATTAAAATTTTCATAATATATATAAGTTTTATTATTCTGTGAAGATTGGGTAAAAACTCAATTTTTGGGAAAAATATGGGTCAGTAAAACATTAATTGTTATTTCCATATAAGAATTATATACTCTGAGAAGTCTTGTAACTTTTGATAATTAATACTCCATCGTCTTTTACTTTCCTTGTGATGATTTTGGATATGTTTGCCCGTATAGTTAGTCATTATTTTGTTTGTCTTTTTTTGTGAACTAAGAACTTCTTCTTATTTAACGACCTTGTTTTATTTATTATAGGTGAGGTCTAAGTCACATGGATTTAACCCATTCATGATTAGATTCATAACCAAGAGTAATTAGTTCTTCACCAGCAAAGTGGTCAAAAATTTCACAAGATTCTTGATTAAAATGATTTTTCCAATCTCCTACTATTCCTTTTCTTAAAAAAGAACCTTTATTTTCTTTGCCTTCTTCTCGCTGAGATTGATGAGCAAAGGAAAATTCTTCTGCAATTTTTAATGCTTTATTATGATCTAATTCCTTTCCTGAAATTTGATAATAAAGGCGTTTTAATTCACCACAAGCATCTTGTTTAAAGTCTTCATAATGAACATTAGTAACTCCTTTTTTGTTATACCATTTAGTTACAAAAGCAGTCCAAGAAGATCTCATAGGTGGTTTAGATAATGCACAAAATTCAATGAACTTTGGTAAATTTTCTTTAATATTATCATAGTCTTTAAAGGGAAGTTGTGATTTCATCATATCCACTAAACTGCTATTAAATCTTTCATGCTTAAAATAACAGTGATAATACCAAGAAACTATTACGTCTCGTCCATCTCTCCAAACCATAACTACATTATTCATTCCCCATGGTCTAATGTAATGACCGTGCATAATACAGGGTTCAAACTTGGGTAATTGATTTCGGGGGAAAGGAACTTCCAGGGCTTTACTCAACATTTGTCCTACCCATGTAGCTCCTGATTTAGGATGCTCATTAACGATATACAATGGTATTCTTTTTGAACAAGTGTGTACCATTATATACCTAACTAGTCCTTCATATTTTGTTTTCGGATTAATTTTCGTGATCAACATAGATTTTTAAAATTTAATCATTAATTAAAAACTAATTTTATTTACCTGAACAGAATTAATAACATTTAGGTGTCGAAAAAATATTGATTACCTTATTCTTTCTGTTTATTAAATAAAAGCCAGACTAAGGAAATTAACCTATGCTATAACCTAATTTTTCAATAATTTCTCCTGCTTCTTGTTTGATAAAGAATATATCATCAGGGGAAAAGGCTGTCAAATAGTTCTGAGGTTCTTGTCCAAGGTATCTCCCTAAAAAAGAGGTGCTATAAGGACGAATACTGGTTAATCTCAACCATCTATGTTGCCAAATATTTTTACACTGTGCTGGGAGTAAAGGTTCTATATATAGAGGTTTAACAGATAATTCATGACCAATTTTATCTAAAATAGTTTTTGTTTCACTACACACATCTTCCGTTTTAAACAATACTACATTAGGATAATTAAGCCAACTTTCAACATGATTTGACCATTCTTTAACCCTACTAATTCCTTTGGTTTCTTGTCTGATAAAATCAGAAATGTCACATCTTGTTTCAGGATGTCTAATTTGCATAAAGATATGTAAAGAGCATAAAACTTTTAAAGGATTTCTGACAATATAAAAAATTTTAGTTTTTTGTGTTAAAAAAGATTCCCAATGAGGATACCTTTGCAACCATGTTTTAAATCCTGGTAAATCATGAGTTTTAATAATAGGTCTTTCAGCTCTTTGGAGAATTTTTAAGGCTTTTTCTTGGGATACAATTTCTGTGTGACTTTTGATTATTAATGGGTCAGATATTTCTAAATAGAGATTACTAAGAGGTTCAAAGAGGTATTTCCATGATTGATATTCTTTAAATTGTTTTCTAATTAAATCAATCATTAAGTGAGTTCCAGATCTTCTGTAAGTAGAAATGATAATGGGATATTTAATCTGGTCTAAAGTTGTAGTGACTTGGTAACTATAGGTGTTCATGTTGAATAATTATTTCTATTTTTATTTTTATCAGTAGAAATTTATACTAATTTAGATTTCTTTAATTTTATTTTAGTTAGGCATAAATAAATAAAAAGATATGAAAAAATTAAACTAGGGATCATATTAAGAACAGAATGAGTCACTGAAGGAATTATGTTCGTAAATAGATAAACATATATGGTTTGACTAATAATATTGTTTTCTACTACAGATTTATACCACAATATTTTGAATATATGAGCATATAAAGCAAAGAAAAGACAACCAAAATACCAAAATTCGGCATATGCAGTAGAAAAACCAGTTAAAACAACTCCTCTCACACAGTTATATTTAAAAACATCACGAAAAAGTGGAGAACTACATAGATCACGAAACTGTTCAAAACTTGACAAGCTTGTATCAGACAAAGAAATCCAATTTTTAAAATCATCTCCCAATAATTGAGCAGGAATAAAACGATTAATGATTGTTTGCCAAGCACCTAAACCAAGGGTATAAGACTCAGTAGTACTAACACTTTCCATATATAAAATGGCATTTTTTACTTCATTGACTTTGTTTTCTGATTCAAATGTTTTATTGACATTCTCATTTATATCTATATTAGATACTGCTTCCCATATTGCTGAATAATCCGCTTCATAAAACTTTGTCCAGTCTCCCCTAATATTATTTGCAACTCTTACTGTTCGAACAACAGGTCCACTAAACAGAAGAAAAGCAATTAAAACTGAAATAATCAAGATTTTTCTGGGAACAACATATCTCTTAACAAAAAATTTAGGAATAGAAATAGAAATAAATAGATTGATTAAATAACTTCTTTTAAATGTACTCAGAAAAACTATGGAATTTAAAGCAATAGGTAAAATAAATGCTAATTTTTCAATCAAAGAAAGTTTCCTTTTCTCTATATGTTCAACGGTTAAGAAAAGTAAAACTAATCCAATATATTGAAGTTGCCCAAAGAAAAATAGAATTGTCGTTATACCTGTTCGACCACCTCCACTTAATTCATTTGTGCCACTTAGAGGAATTGATAGCAAAAATGAAAATAGCCCTATATATGTGTAAATAATAGCTATTTTGAAAAATAAATTAGCATTTTCAGTGGTTAATTTCTCATTTTTTAATTTGTTTTGTGCTGAATTTTTGGTAATTTTTCTTGGTATTGTTCTAGTGTAAGCGATCCAAGCTGTTAATAAGCATAAACAAACCATCACCAAAAACCGATCAATCATTTCTGGTGTTAAATTTTGAATAGTCGTTGGGTTATAAACTATATCGTATGCTTGAGGGAGTAGATAAATGGCGAAAGTAAGTAGGTTAAAAAAAGGATATTCATAGAGTCTTTCTTTTTTCTTAAAAGACCAGAATAGGATTCCTGATGAAATAAAAATGATCATTAAAAATAGAATTTCAGTAAGAATCATTATGTTATACTCAAAAGGGATAATGTGTTATTGTTAATCATGAAGCAGTGACTATATTATATAAATTATCTTTTGCTGATTGAAAAATACTTTCACAATATTTCTGTCTATCCATTAAGGATGTATTGTTTAATTTTCCGTTATAAACGTCCATAAGTTTTTCTCCAATAGCTTGAGAATTTCTGATGGGGACAATAAAACCATCTATTCCATCTCTAATAATTGAACCTGAGTTATAAGTGGTGATGATAGGTAACCCAGAAATTAGTGCTTCATATGTAACCATTGCAGACCCTTCACAAATTGAAGGAAAAACAAAAACATCTGCCCATTGATATAAATTGGTCATTTCTGAACGTGGTATTCTACCTAAGAATTCACATACATCATTATATTGTTGAAGTTTCTCCGTTCGGAGATTAATTTGACCAGCAATTTTGCAGGTGAACGGAATTTGGTTTTTAATTAGTTTTAAAGATTCTAAAAGGTAAGGTATGCCTTTTCTCAATCCAACTTCTCCCGCAAAAAGTATTTTTAGTTCTTCGTTTTTTTTCTGATTATTACCGATATTATCAGCTTGTAGAGCTACATTATCATTTTTAATAGTCCCCAGAGAAATAACAGTAATTTTTTCAGCTTCGACTCCTGTTGACACTAAAGAACTTTTAACAAATTCCGAACCGCAAATGATATGATCGGCTAATTGATGTTCTTTACTTTCTCTTTTAATTCTTTGATCAATAGATTCAGTCATGATAAAAGGAGACTTAGACCAACCATCCCATATTTGTTCTTCTTCTAACATGATAGTATTACGATAACTACATTCTGCCACCACTTGATCTAAAACACACTTGATACCTTTACTTTTGGCATATTCAAAAACTTCTAAAGAGGTAGAATTAAATCCATATAAAACATTTGCCTTGCCTAAGCCTTTTTTTAAGATTAGATTACCAAACTTTTGAGCAACAATCATAAATTCATCAGCCCATTTCTGAGAAGAAATATTTTGTCTTCTAGTTAAAGCAAAATTTATTCCCAGTAACGGAAAGTCAACAATATTTGCCTGATTTAACTCTGCAACATATCTATCAAGCATTTTTTTTAAAGATTTTGGCAATCTCCTATATATTTGAGGATTTCTCAAAAGCTGATTGATAAGATTATTTCTAGCATAAAAATCAGTATAAAATGTATCTAATATTCCCCACTTATGAAGTAGTATCGGTTCTTGATAATGTTTTCTTGCACCTAAATGAGCAATGGCAACTTTCCTTTGTTTATACATATAAATTACCTAATATTTGAAGTAATAAAAATAATCAAAAATTTTCATTAAAAAAATTTAATTATGCTCAAATTTTGTCAAAAAATAAAATTCTAAAAAACGAAGAAGTTATAGCTAATAATTAAAATTTATAATTTAAAAGTTTAATTTCAGTTTTAAGAATATTGGCAATTTTATCAGCTTGTGGAATTGATAAAAAATCTCGATAATGACTTTTATCTTTTCTACTATCATTATTGGCAGTTTTTTCTGTGATTAGTGCTTCATTAAAAGGGATGCCAATTCTTTCACATATTTTTTGAAGTTCCTCGGATAAATTTTCATATTTAGCTATATAATCTACTAAAATTTCTTCTTCATTCCAAGGATTAGTATAAATAGGATAGTTCCAACAAAAAGAAGAATATCTTTTTAAAAAATCATCAAAATTTGAAAATGGCTGAGGAGTTTTTCTATTGAGATAAAAATAATAAGAAATAGCTTTATCCCAAGGATTTCTATCAAAACAAAACTTAAAATATTCATTCCAAATTTTATGGCCAATACGTTCTCTAATTTGGTATGCAGGTAAATGATTATGAAATATTATTTGACGATAAAAATCTTTTAAAGGGTTACGAGAAGACACTAAATAAGGTCTTTTTTCTTTTGTTAAAATAATGGGATATTTTAATATTTCAGGTAATGGATTAAAAAATCCTTTATCATTGCAAGATTTATCTGAAAACTCGTCTCCAATATTAGCAACTATGTCGGTATTTTTACAAAAAGATGATAAATATCTTGATATAGTTGTTCCAGCTGTTTTTCTTGTTTTAACAAAAATAAACTTATATTCGTGAGAAATAATCATTTGCGGTGCAAAAAATTTTGTTTTGTTTTAGAGATAATTTTTACTTTTAAATTATCATCTAATAGATTATGCCATAAAAACCATAAAAAGACCAATAAGCTAGTTAACATAGTAGAAAAAACAGAAAGATACTGATTATTTAATGGAATTAAAGAAAACTTTACTGCTAAATTCAGACTATAGTTAAGTAAAAAAACAATAAAAACAATAAGAATTACTTCTCGAAAATAATCTACCCATTTTAATTTTAATCGAGATAATGGCTGATATAAACAATACCAATTTTCTGTCAACATTAAGCTAATAAGAGTGGCAAGAGAAACACCTAATAAACCAAAAGGTTTTATTAAAATCATTGTTAAAATAATATTTAAAATTCCAGCTATTATGGATGGAATCGCATATTGTTCAATACCAGTCGCTCTAGCACAGTTAATTAAACAAGCATTTTGAGTTTCAAAGAAAAGCATCACACAAAATATAATTAAAATTGGATAACCTACAAACGCATCTTTACCAATCCATAATTGTAAAAAATCTTTACCAGAAACCAATAAAAAACTGTTACCAATGCTTAAAAGAAGTAATCCTGAAAAACAAACTTTTTTAACAATTTTATGTACTAAAGGTAAATTACCGTTTTGCCATAACTGTCCAATAAAAGGAATCGATGATAAAGCAAGAGATACCGCTAAAACTCTCAAATTAGAAACTAATTGATAAGTAGCTTGATAAGGTGCGATAGCCGATACACCAATTAATGTACCAATAAAATATTGATCAGATCTAAGAATTAAAAAAGTACCAATACCTTTGAACCAGAAATCAAAAGCAGGTTGAATTAAACTTTTGATAATATTAATATTCCATTTACCATTTAAGTCTAATAATTTTGGTTTATATTTACGAATTAAAGCCAGTAATAAAAATCTTTGTGCTAGATTAGTGAATACCAAAATTACGGCTAAATGAAATAATCCACCTCCATTTATTACTACAACAATACTAATAAGGGTTGTACCTACGGATAAAATAGCCAAAATTAATTGATTAAAACCGACATAACCCATTCCTGTTAACAAGCAGTTGAGATACTCAACCCAAACACCAACGGCATAACCTAGACAAATAATAATCCAAGACCACAAAATCGTTTGTGGTGATACGGTAGTTAATTCAAATTGATTGATTAAAAAATAACCCCCAATCGCCGCTATGAAAAAAATAAAAAAAGCAACACCCCTAAGAAGAATATTGCCTGTTGTTACTAAATCCCCAATTTCTTGTTTACTTTCATTATTTAATTCAACTTCTGCCGTTGCTCCGCTTTTACCTTTTGCTAAAGCAATTCGTTTAGTAATTACAGGTGCGATTCCCATGCCTAATAAGCCTAATAATGCTTGACTATTCGACATTAAAAACCATAAGCCTAGTTCTTCTTTTCCTAAATATCTGAACATGATAGGGATAAAGAACAGGTTAACAACAATACTAATTATTCTACTTAACCATGAAATCCCTACTCCGAAAGCGATTTTTTGAGTAAATGACATATATAAAATTTTTATTTTGCTTCTAGTTTCGCTAAACGGGTTTGTAAGTCTTGGTTTTCTTCTTTAAGTTTATCAATGGCTTGTTGTAAGTCTTTGACGGTTTTATCACTGCCAAGTTTACTTCTGACTTGATTAATCGCTTCTTCAGCTCTTCTTTTGACTCTTCCATCGGGGGTGGTATCTGCTAAATTTGTTAGCATAGAGATAGCTTGAGCGTCTTCTATTTGCCCTAAAGCACTTATTAATGACATTTGAGTCAAAAAGAAGGTATCAGACATAATAGCCTCAAAATTCCCCAAGATACTCTCTAGTTTATCCGATTTTTGCCCTTTAGCGATCGCACCCAAGCAACGGATAGCAGTAAGGCGGAGGGGTTGGGGGATACCTAAATCAGTGAATTTAGCAATAATATCCGCAGCTTTTTCAGAGGTTTTTAGTTGACTTAAAGCATTAATAGCGCTAGATCTGATAATTTCATTCCAACCGCTTTTTTCTGCTAAAATTTGCTCTAGGATAGGGATAATTTCCCCTTGTTTATTGTCTAAATTACCCGTGGCAAGTTTGCCTAAACCGTTAATGGCGGAAGATTCTACATAATAACTTTCATCACCATTGATGACAATATTTTTTAAAGCATTGTAACTAGCTTCATTTTTATGATGAGTTAAGGCTTCGATAATTGCTTTTCTAACTTTAGGATTTTTGTCTTGAATATTAATAATTAATGCTTCTGTAGCTTGATTTAGCTTTATTTTGCCTAACTGTTTAATGACTTCGACTTTTACTCCCCAAAATTCTTCTTTTTCCAGAGATTCCGTTAAAGTTTTTACCGCTTCTAAGTTACCTTTTTTACCGATAGCGATGGCAGCATAAATACGAGAAATGACATCAGGATCATGATTTAATTGATTTTTTAACTCAGTAAATCCATAGTCTAATTTAACAGTTTTAAGATGATAATTACCCACATCAAAAGAGATAAAATCTGGTTTTTGTGTAAGAGGAAAATAAAAGACTTGTTCAAGTTGATTAAGTTTAAGAGATAATAGTTTTAATTCTGGTTTTTCTCCTTCTTTAATGTAACCAAAAGCAAAAGGTATTTTTAAGTCAAATAAATCTTTAAATTTACCATTTTCTTCCTTCGCCTGAGTTTGTTTAATGTTTACAGAAGCTAGGTTTGATTCACTATCCCAACTATAATTGATTTTAAAATCTGGATGTCCTCCTTTAAAAACATATTGATCAAAAAGAGGACTTAAATTATAACCAGTTGCCTTCTCGATAGCCCTTAATAAATCAATAGTTTCTACGGTTTTATGAGCATTATCATTAACAAAAGTATGGATAAATTTATCAAATAATTCCTCTGTTAAAATACCACGAATCATGTGATAAACACAAGCGCCTTTTTCATATAAATGACGATCATACAATTCTATAGCTTCTCTGTAAACATTAGTAACAATAGGACGACGATAACGAGAAGAATCTTCCTGCAAATAATTTCTAGCTTCCCCTAAAAGATAATAAGCGCCCTCGTCTTGACCATATTCATGTTCTGTCCATAATACTTCTGCATAGGAAGCTGCACCCTCTTTAATCCATGCGTGACTCCAATGTTTGATTACAACTAAATCACCAAACCACTGATGGGCTAATTCATGGGCAACGAGACTTTCAGTGTTACGATTATCTAAAGAGGCTTTTTCGTCAAGAAGACAGCGATCCGTTAAGATAGTAGTAGAAGTATTTTCCATACCTCCGAAAATAAAGTCATCGACACAGACTTGAGCATATTTAGAATAAGGATAAGGATAACCATATTTTTGACTGAAAAATTCAATCATTTTAGGGGTTTTACCCATACTAATTTTAGCTTCGGTTTCTTTACCTTTTTCTACATAATAATTAACAGGCACATCATACCATTTATCCTCTATTTTTGTAAATTTGCCTACTGCTAATGTCATTAAATAAGTAGGATGAACTTGAGGCTGTAGCCAATGATAAATTTTATTGCCGTTTTTTTCTTCTGTTTTGATTAACTCACCATTAGAGATTGCAATATAATCTGAAGGTACTTCTATTTTAATCTCTGAAGTGGCTAATTGTCCGGGATAATCGAAGCAAGGAAACCAGTAACGGGAGTCTTCATCTTCTCCTTGAGTCCAAACTTGAGAAGGTTTGTTAGGATAATATTCATCAGGAGTAATAAAGTATAAGCCTCGTTGGGGTTTTTCTTTATTGTAGGCAATGGCAATTTTAAGGTCTTGATCTGTGGTAGGTTTTGATAGGTTAATGGTGATAACTTCGCCGTCATAGTCGAAAGGTTGGCTAATATTATCAATCAAAACAGATTCAATAGTTAAATCAACGGCATCAAGGGTTAGTTGAGTAATATTTTTTCTGACAGGTGTTAATGTAATAGTGCAAATTCCTTTAAAAATTTGGCGAGGAATATCTAAGACTAAATCAAGAAAAATATGTTGAACTTGTCCGAACCGATGGGGATTATAATGAGGTTTAGCACCGGGTAACTCAAAACTTTTTTTTTCTTCTACATCAAAAAAATACTGTAGATGACTCATATTTTTATTATATTGATAATGCCTGTTATATTTACGAGATTATAGAATAGATCTCAAAATTTTGTCAATTTATACACTTTTAAAATTATTATCATCTACTATGATTGTGAATTGACAACTCCCACCGTTAACCTTGTGGTGTAACGGGGGATTCTTCTTTCACAGAACGATGCCTTACAAAAGCAGTGCCTTTACTTGGTCTTACTCTTTCTCCAGAAGCTGTAGCGATATGCCCTACCGCCAAGATTCGTAAACCTTCATCTCTGATATTTTTCGCTGCGTTAACATCCCTGTCATGTATCGTTCCACATTTAGGACATTGCCAACTACGAATATCTAAACTTAACTTATCCACTTGATGTAAGCAGTGATTACAAGTTTTAGAACTAGGGAAGAATCTGTTCACTTCTATGTAATATTTTCCTTCCCATTCTGCTTTATATTTAAGCATTGTGCAGAATTGTCCCCAACCACAATCACTAATAGACTTAGCTAACTTATGGTTTTTTACCATGTTTTTTACTGCCAGATTTTCTACCACTATGACTTGGTTTTCGTCCACTAATTTACGACTTAGTTTGTGTAAAAAATCTTCCCTACATCTTGTTATCTTTTCATGAACCTTAGCAACGACTTTTCTCGCTTTATTACGATTATTAGAACCTTTTTGCTTCTTAGCTAATTGTTTTTGTTTTTTAGCTAACTTCTGCTCATATTTACGGTAATGATTAGGATTGCCATATTTGCTACCATCACTGGTAATCGCAAAATCTTTGATTCCTAAATCAATGCCTACTGCTTTACCATCGGAGTTTTGTTTAGGTAAATCAATACCATCATCATAGAGACAAGAAGCAAAATACTTGCCCGATGATGTCATGGATACTGTCACTGACTTTAATTTACCAAATGGTAAACGAGACACTTTACAGTAAACCTTTTTCAGCTTAGGTAAGGTTAAGTAATCATCGTCAAGTTGAATACCTTGAGGAAACCTAACAGATTGCTTATTTCCTTTTTTCTTAAATTTAGGGAATTTAGCCCTTTTTTCAAAGAAATTAAGAAAAGCACTACTCAAATCTAAAGCCACTTGTTGTAAAGCCTGAGATGGAACTTCCGTTAACCATTCAAGTTCTTTCTTTAATTCAGGTAGCTTATTGATTATTTCATTACGACTTAAACCCTTACCAGTTGCCTTGTAAGTTTCATTAGTTAAAGCTAAACTGTAGTTATAGAACCAACGACAGCAACCGAAAGTCTTAGCAAGTAAGACCTTTTGCTCATCAGTAGGATAGATTCTATAGCGATATGCTTTCAACATTTTAACTAACTTTTTAACCTTGCATTCTTATCTTAGCATATACTATTAGGAATGGTAAGGGCAATGTTTTTTTTGTCGCACTCGCTTACATCTCCCGTTTATTTCTATGGGTATTTTCGGGAGAAATTAAACGGGAGTCTTACGCTCACATTTTAAGATAAATTTACCTATTTTTAAAACTTGCAATTAAATTTATAAAGTAAATTATGAGCATCAATAGGATGAATATTTTTAGAAATTTTATGGTATTCGGAAGAAACAATTATATTGAATTAACATTTAGATATTAGCATTTACTAATTAATAGTATCTAAACTTTTCACCAATAATTTAAGAGTGCTATATCAAGATAAGGTTATAGTTAAAAGAGAATTTTTTACTATTGAATATCTATTAGTTATAAAAAAATTGGTACTTTTATCATAGAAAACTCCCCTATATTAAAAAATTAATTAAAATTATAGTTAAGTTTTTCATCAACCTAACCTACATTATGTTTATTAAATATTGATAAGAATAAAACAGAAACTATAACTACTGTTTTAGAAAATGATAACATTATAATCCGTAGCAAAAAGATGCTTTTCTTCACCAGAAATTATGATGTTATCGAATCTTCAATCCAAAAGTTTTATATCCATTCCAATTTTACTAATTTTTTCCACATTCAATATTTCCCTCCCCGTGTTGAGTCAAAACATATCTACTTTTTCTCAAAAACAGATAGACTTAAAAAATGATGTGGATTTTAGTCAACATTTTGACAAATTAGGAGTAGAAGGTTCAATTATAATCTATGACTCAAAACTCTATCGAACTTTTGAACATAATTCTCAACGTAATATTACCCCTTTTCCTGTTGCTTCTACCTTTAAAATACTTAATTCTCTTATTGCCTTAGAAACTGCTGTCATCAGAGATGAAATTGTTGTTTTAACATGGGATGGAATCGAAAGAAGCCTTGCTGTGTGGAATCGAGACTTAAATTTAAAAGAGGCGTTTCAAATATCGGCTGTTTGGTTTTATCAAGTGTTAGCGCGTCGCATCGGGTATAATCAAATGACATCATGGGTGAAAAAAGTTGACTATGGTAATAACAATACAGGCAATCCAGAAGACATTGATCAATTTTGGTTAAACGGAAAATTACAAATAACTCCTCAACAACAAATACAGTTTCTCAGCCGTCTTCATAATAACGATTTACCTTTTTCTGACAGGACAATTTCCATCGTCAAAGATATAATGATTAAGGAGAAAACCCCTAACTATACCATTAGAAGTAAAACGGGGTGGTTTGGTTATGGTAATCCAGAAATAAAAAATATTGGTTGGTATGTGGGTTATGTAGAAACAAAAGACAACGTTTATTTTTTCGCCACCAACATTGATATTAAACAAGAAAAAGATGGCATTGCCAGATTAGAGTTAACTCGTCTTTGTCTTGAAGATATGGGAGTTTTTGCATCTAAGTAGGGTAAACCACATCTTGATTTAGTTTGATCCAGTATGACATGATAACAGATAGGTTGAAGTGAGGTAAAGAAGCCATCAGCAGTCTCAAATCTCTGGTTAAAAGTAACAACTTCAGAAAAAAAGCTAAAGTCTTAACTATAAAATCTTTATTTTGTTGGATTTTATTCTCTGGAGAAAATAACTAGATTTAGATATTTTTCATCAACCCAACTTATATATATTAATTGATTATTCATTAAGCATAAATTATGACTACTATTTTAGAAAAGGGTAATATTTCCATTCATACCGAAAATATATTTCCCATTATCAAAAAATCCCTCTATACTGATCATGAAATCTTTTTAAGAGAGTTAATTTCCAACTCCGTTGACGCTATTTCTAAGGCAAAAATGGCATCCCTCGCAGGAGAAATTACTAACGATTTACCCGAAGCCGAAATTACTCTTACTATCGATAAAGAAAAAAATACCCTCTCTATCAGCGATAACGGTATCGGCATGACAGTAGATGAGATAAAAAAATATATCAATCAAGTTGCTTTTTCTAGCGCTGAGGATTTTATTACTAGATACGGTAAAAGCGCTAATGACTTAATCGGGCATTTTGGTTTAGGCTTCTATTCCGCCTTTATGGTGTCTAAGCAAGTAGAGATCGATACTTTATCATACCGTGAAGGAGCAACAGCAGTCCACTGGAGTTGTGATGGTTCACCCGAATTTCAGTTAACAGAATCGAATCGCACGATTCCTGGCACAACTATAACCCTTACCATTATGGATGAGGAGACGGAATATTTAGAAGAATCTCGCATTAAAAATCTTGTCAAAAAATATTCTGACTTTGTGCCTGTTGCCATTAAAATCGGTGGTGAAACTGTTAATCGTCAAAAAGCGTTATGGAAAGAATCTCCTCAAAATCTCACTGATGAAGATTACTTAGAGTTTTACCGTTATTTGTATCCTTTTCAAGAAGATCCTTTATTATGGGTACATTTGAACACTGATTATCCTTTTTTACTCAATGGTATTTTATATTTTCCTAAATTACGTCCCGATGTTGATGTTTCTAAAGGACAAATTAAGTTATTCTGTAACCAAGTCTTTGTAAGTGATCATTGTGAAGAAATTATCCCAGAATTTTTAACTCCTTTAAGAGGTGTTATTGATAGCCCTGATATTCCTTTGAACGTTTCTCGTAGTGCTTTAACTAATCATCGCACAGTCAGACGCATTGCCGACTTTATTAGTAAAAAAATTGGCGATCGCCTCAAGTCGTTATACAATGAGGATAAGGCAAAATATATCAGCAGTTGGGAAGATGTCGGCACATTTGTCAAATATGGTGCATTGAGAGACGAGAAATTTAAGAAACAAGTCGAAGATTTGATTATTTATCGCACAACTTATCAAGCCGATAAAGTGGAAGAAAAACCCAAAGTTGAAGTTGATTCTGGTGATGATGCTTGGCAAGATGTAACTGCTAATGATAATCAACCTTATACGACTTTAAACGAATATTTAGAGCGTAACAAGGAAAAACACGAAAAACGAGTATTTTATTGCAATAATGCTCAAACTCAAAGCACTTACGTTGACTTATACAAAAATCAAGGCATCGAAGTGTTATTCATGGATTCCTTTATCGATACTAACTATTTTATCCCCTTTTTAGAGCGTGAATACACCGATGTAAAATTCTCAAGGGTTGACTCGGAGTTAGATTCTAGCTTAGTGGAAGAAGATAAAGCATCGGAAATAGTAGATCCTAATAGTAACAAAACTCGCGCGGAAGAAATTAAGGAAATTTTTGAGAAAGCCATTAATAAGCCTAAAATCAATATCAAAACTCAATCCTTAAAAAGTGAAACTCAGGAAGAAACTCCTCCAGCGATGGTATTGTTACCCGAAGCTATGCGCCGTTTCCAAGAGATGACTGCCATGATGCAACAACGGGAGATGAAGTTTCCTGAAGAGCATATGTTAGTAATTAATATAGCACATCCTTTGATTGAAAATATCTATCAACTTAACAAGGGTGCGATTATTCAAGGTAGCGGTGAATCCCCTACTCAGGAAATGGTTAACCTCATGTGTCAATATGTCTATGATTTAGCGTTAATGGCACAACGGGCTTTTGATGCGGAAGGAATGACGGCATTTGTGGAGCGATCAAACAAAGTTTTAACCAAGCTAACTAAGCGTTAAAATAACTATAGGGTGGGCAATGCCCACCTTTTTTGATTCAATTAAAAATATCTTCAATTTAGCTACAATTTCGACAATAATAACTTAAGTTTTTATCATAAAATTATGACTACTTATTTTGAAATTTTAAAAGAAGTTCAAAAAATGCCTATTACCGAGCAGTTTCAACTATTAAATAGTTTAAAAAAATCTCTTGAAAAATACAAAGAATTAGAAGAAACAAAAGATATAATATCGGAGTTAGAAATTGCTGAAAGTGAACAAGCATGGCAAGATTATTTGACAGGCAAAGATAAGGGTATTAGTTCGAGTGACTTAAAGAAAAAGTTATTATTAAACTAAGATGATTTCTGATTATATTCTGTTAAAAAAGCAGAAAAATTTGTATTAAAATTACCAAAAGATGAACAAATAAGAATTATTCAAGCCTTAGATAATTTAATTAATAATCCCATAAATCTTGATATTAAGAAATTGAAAGGGCGTTTAGAATTTCCTTTGAGAGTCGGAAAATATCGTATTTTATTTTTAGAGGATACTAATAATTATTTATATGTAATTACCGCAATTAGGTCGAGAGGAGATATTTATAAATAAAGTCTTTTAAATTGGAGGAGTTTTCCAAAGTTTAATTGTGTTGTCAGCACTACTAGCAATATGTTTTTGATTTGGACTGATAGCGATCGCATTAATGGGAGTGGAATCGTTTTTTAAGGTTTGCAATAATTGACGATTCTGCCAATCCCAAAAATTGATATTACATTGTTTTCCTTACTTGTCAAGTTATTTATGGTTAAATTACCCCATCTTGAGACACAAAAGAGCGATCGCAAGGTAAAGGTGCTACAGCTTCAGAGAGAGTGAAATTACCTTCTAAAATCCACTTTTTAAGAGTTTCTGCTACTTCTCTACCTAAATATATACTAGCGACAGAAGCCACTCTGACAGTTTGTCCTTCAATTTTAATTTTACCGTGCTTTAACTGAGCATAATTGACTAAGCCAAAACTAGGGCGTACTCGACGGGGGATAGAAAAATCCATGACTGGTGCTACAATGTCTTTATCTTCCACAGCACAATTTTCGATAATTTTCTCATTTAAAACAGGAAAAGGTATGCCTACCCCCAACATCAAAGAAGGACCATAATTTTTAAAATAACAACCTCTCACCCACTGACGACTCATTTTTTTGGCATCCCCAATTAACGCCAAAGTTGAAGCTGGCCCGATAGGTGTATTATTATCTAATCTTTTTTGTAAAGGAAAATGTTGTGTGCCTTCCCATACAATCATCCCTTGCGCACCTCCTAAAAATATTTTACTGCCAATACCTACGGCTTCCAAATTCGGATCATTTAGTAACGGTGATAAAGCCCCCGTACTGCTATATACTGCATTGCCCAAACGAGGTAATAATGGTCCTAAATAAGTTGATAACTGGCGATCGCCTCCATTAACTCCCACAATGAAATTTTGATACAAATTGCGAGGATTATATAAGTAAAACTGATTAATAGTTTCTGCGGTAATAGTAGATTCAAAAGAAGCACGGGGATAACAGTCAGTAACTTGTCCAATGGCTTTAACCGTAACGGATTGTCCTGCAATTAAACTTTCAATTACATGAGCGCCACCTTTTTCGGGAATAGAGGAATTATCTTGTTCATTTGTACCATTTTCCGTTAAAGCCGTAGCCCCTAAGTAGAGATCCACCGCCCCAAAACCAGCATAGGCTGGAACACCGTCTAGCCAACATTTACGGATTTTCATGGGAGGATCTGTATGCCCTAAATTCAAAATTGCCCCAGAAGATTCCATTGGCTCAAATGTACCTGTACAAATTACATCGACTTTTTCATAAGTTTTTTTTATACCTAGTTTCTTTACTTTAGCTTTTAATTCCTCGATTGTCCAAACCGTTGCTTTACCACTGAGGATTTTTTCGTTAATTTCGGCGATTGTGCGCATAATGATAATTCATTGATAATTATTGCTCTGACAATAAATAATAAGATTCTTTTATCTTTTTAAAAATTCTTTCAACAATGTTGTTTCTAAGAAAATAGTCTTAATCTAAAGGAATTATCCCTGTTTAGGGTTTATTTGTCAAAGGTTCAAGTTTTTTTTCTCAGGTGTTTAAATTCTGCATTACTTAGTTATTCTTTCTTCTAAAACAATGTCTTTAAAACAAAAATTAACATTATAAATTGTTAGATCTCTTAAAAATCTTGGTAGATTGTTGATATAGATTCATTATCTATTAAATCACATCTATAATTTTTATAGACCTTAAGCTGATAACTGATCAACATTTATTTACAAATGGATTTAACAAATTTTCCTTGGCTAACAACTATTATTCTGTTTCCCATCATCGCCTCTTTATTCGTTTTCGTCATTCCCGATAAAGATGGTAAAACCGTTAGATGGTATGCTTTAACCGTTGGTTTAATCGATTTTGTCTTGATTGTCTATGCTTTTTATCAAGGCTATGACTTTAACAACCCTAACTTACAATTAGTTGAAAGTTATACTTGGGTGTCCGATATTGACTTAAAATGGTCAGTAGGGGTGGATGGTTTATCTATGCCTCTAGTTTTATTAACAGGCTTCATCACTACTTTAGCCATTATGGCAGCATGGCCTGTCACTTTAAAGCCTAAATTTTTCTATTTCCTCATGTTAGCAATGTATGGCGGACAAATTGCGGTATTTGCTGTACAGGATATGTTACTTTTCTTCCTTGTGTGGGAATTAGAGTTAGTGCCAGTGTATCTCATCCTCTCTATTTGGGGCGGTAAACGGCGATTATATGCGGCTACCAAATTTATCCTTTATACCGCTGGAGGCTCATTATTCATCCTTGTAGCTGCTTTAACTATGGCTTTTTATGGTGATACCGTTACCTTTGATATGGTGGCGATCGCCCATAAAGATTTTGGTTTTAACCTGCAATTATTATTATACGCAGGGTTACTAATTGCCTACGGTGTCAAACTCCCGATTTTTCCTCTCCATACATGGCTACCTGATGCCCACGGAGAAGCTACAGCCCCAGCCCATATGTTACTAGCGGGAATTTTGTTAAAAATGGGAGGTTATGCTTTAATTCGCATGAATGCAGGAATGTTACCCGATGCCCATGGCACTTTTGCCCCAATTTTAATTATTTTGGGAGTAGTTAATATTATTTATGCCGCCTTTACCTCCTTTGCACAAAGGAATTTAAAGAGAAAAATTGCCTATTCTTCTATTTCTCACATGGGATTTGTGTTGATTGGTATTGCTTCTTTTACTGATATTGGTATGAGTGGAGCAATGTTACAGATGATTTCCCACGGCTTAATCGGTGCAAGTTTATTCTTTATGGTTGGTGCTACTTATGATCGCACTCATACTCTCATGTTAGACGAAATGGGAGGAATCGGGCAAAGAATGAAAAAAGTATTTGCCATGTGGACAACTTGCTCTATGGCTTCCCTTGCCTTACCCGGGATGAGTGGATTTGTGGCGGAATTGATGATATTTATTGGTTTTGCCACCAGTGACGCTTACAATTTAACCTTCAAAATTATTATGGTATCCCTTGCCGCCGTTGGGGTGATTCTAACACCAATTTATCTGTTATCCATGTTACGAGAAATGTTATATGGTGCAGAAAATAAAGAGTTAGTCTCTCATACTAATTTAGTCGATGCTGAACCTAGGGAAGTATTTATTATTGCTTGTCTTTTAATTCCTATTATTGGTATTGGTTTATATCCGAAAATTGTTACTCAAATTTATGATTCTACCACTCACCAATTAACCGCATTATTGCGTAATTCTGTACCCAGTTTACAAGTAAAAACAGCCACGGAAAATAATTCTCAATTTGTGGCTTTAAATGCACCAAAAATTAATTAATAATTAACAATTAACAATTAACAATTATTGCTGATTTGTAAAGGAATCAATTACTTTTAAGAAAACTTTGCTTGATTTTATGATATTATTAATTACACATTTTTTATTATATATTTATAGTTAATTTTATTATAAAAATCATGAAAGTATTAATCGCCGATTTTGACTTATTCCTAAAAATAGGAGGAGGGCAAACTTTTTATCGTCAAATTATCGAAAAAAATCCAGACATCAACTTTTATTATCTCTTAGAAAAAGAAAATACTAATAATCTTCGCCCTAATAACGCTCATGGTATTGCTTATAAACCCATTTATCAAATCCATGATCTTAATAATTATATTAATATAAATCCCCCTCGTTGGGCTTATCGTTCTTTTACCCTTGCTAGTAATATCGCTAATTCCGTTACTGGATATAGCTTTGACATTGTTGATGCCCCAGATTATGAACAATATACTCTCTTTCTGCGCCCAGCTTTAGAATATCATGGAGTAAAATGTGATAAAATTGCCTTATCAATGCACGGTAAAATTTCGACAACTTTACAACTAGATTGGTTTGGTTCAACAGAAGTTAATATTCCTTTAGATTTAGAGGAAAAAATGCAGTTTAAAACGGCTGATATTCGCTACGGAATTAGTAAAAGTTATCTTAAAGAATGGCAAGATTTAGTAAATTTAGAAACTCAATATTTTAACCCTTTACATTTTATTGATTTACCACAATGTAAAAGTTTAGATATTAATAATAATAAACCTAATTTATATTTTATTGGAAGAACTGAAAAAAGAAAAGGAGCAGATATTTTTATTGATTTAGTTTGGTGGTTATCTCCTAATAATTATCATCAAGCTAGTATAATTGGCCCTCATAGTTATAGTGAATTTGGCGATTCTTCTCAAGTTTTACTGCAATCTATGATAGATAAACGATTAATTAATATTGATATTAAACCTCCAAAATCTCGTCAAGAATTAGACAAAATATTTTCTCAACCAGCCATTATATTTTTACCCTCTCGTTATGATACCCTTAATTTATTAGCCCTAGAATCTTTATTTTCAGGTTGCCCTACGGCTATCGGTAATGGTGCAGGAGTTTGTCAATTTTTAGAGGAGAATTTTCCCCAATTACCTTGGATTAAAATTGATGTAAATAATACCTATGATTGTATTCCTAAATTAATCGATATTTTAGAAAACTATAACGATTATCGACAACAATTAAAGGATGCTTTATTAATAATTAATACTAACACTAAAGATCCTAATTTAAGCAGTATTTACCATACAGAAAATAATCATAATTTAGAAGTTTCAGAAGAATTAAAAGAATGGTATTCACAGTTAATTAATTATTGGAATTCCAGAACTAAAAATCAAAACTATCTCAAAATTATTCCTAGTAAAATTATCAATAAAGGGATAAAACCATCTATAAAAAAAGTAAAAAGTAAGTTGGTTAGATATGCTGAAGATACACGCTCATCTCAACTAATAAAATCCCCTTTTATTGCCTCACAATATCATAAAGTATTTACTCTCAGTGAACAAACATCCTTAGAAATAGAAAAAAAACTGCAACAAGTTTGGAATTTAGCAGAAACTTTTGAACCAGAAGCAAAAGGTATTAAAGGTAAAATACAAAGTGCTTTTCGTGTTGATAGAGTAAGAGTTTGGCGAGAAATTGCCCGTTTAGAAAGGATGAGAAATAACGATTTAGTCGCTACAACCTATTATTTAAGAAGCATAAAAACTTTAGGTTATGATAAATTTAATGAGTTGCCTTATGTTATTAAAACTTTAGAAGAAAAAGGCTTTAAACCTGAAGCAAAAGTTGCTGAAGCGATGTTTAAAAATGTTAATCAACAAACAGAAAAAACCTTCAATATTCTCACTGAAACTTATCAAAATAACCTAGAATATCAACCTCAAGAATATGAATTTATCGACGAAAGACGAGACAAAGAAAATTATCAAGTATCGGTGATAGTTTCCTTATATAATGCCGCCGCAAAATTACCCTTATTTTTAAGAGTTTTAGCACAACAAACTTTAGTCAAAAAAGGATTAGTTGAAATAATTTTAGTGGATAGTGGTTCACCTGATGAAGAATATTCAGTATTTAAACAGTTACAATCAGAATTAAATTTACCAATAGTCTATTTACGCTCTAAAAATCGAGAAACCATCCAAAATGCGTGGAATAGAGCTATTTTACTATGTAGATCGCCTTATATCACCTTTTTAGGGGTAGATGAGACGATTTTACCCCAATGTTTAGAAGTTTTAGCCCATGAATTAGAGAAAAATTCTGACATTGATTGGGTGATAAGTCATAGTTTAGTGACCGATGTAGATTTACAAGGCAATCATGTTAATGATATTATGCTTTATGATCGCAGTAATTATGATCAAAATTTCGTTTATCTTGATACTTGTTACCTTTCCTTAGTTGGTGGTTTATATCGTAAAAATATTCATGACAGATTTGGTTATTATGACTCAAGTTATCGTGGTGCAGGAGATACAGAGTTTAAAAACCGAGTTTTACCTCATATAAAAACCAAAATGATTAACCGAGTTTTAGGGTTATTTTGGAATTATCCTGATGCGCGTACCACTCAAAGTCCTATGGCTGAAATAGAAGATATTAGAGCATGGTATTTACATCGAACTTTAGGAGGAATTAAGTATGCTTTTAGTGAGAAAAATCCTGAAGAAATTGAACAATTTTTGATTAAAACTTTAGCTTATCGTAAGTCTTATTGTCAGCATATTAGCAGTGATTTAGAATATGCTTATAACTTAAGTCAATTGTTAGCAGAAATGAAACCTTCTTCCTCATTTTTACAACTAAAACCAACTATTGATAAATTATTTATCGCTTATCGTCAACTAGATTGGGTGGAAGATTTAACGACTTTTTCCCCTAGTAAAACTTTATGGAATACTCGTAAATTAGGAGAAAAAATAGAAAGTTTACATCGTCAAATTGTTTCAAAATTAGGCTATAATAATTTTAATCCTAACTATGATATTTTCCATGATAATCGTCATGAACAACACGCTAATTTATGGAAAACTGAGCTAACAAAAATATAGTAAGTTAAGGCGGGTTAAAAAAATCATTTGTTAAGGTAAAATATTTCTATATATTAGTCTTTTAAACTAGCTTGAGATGGACCTAATAATTCTAAGAAATTTATGTCTAAATTATAGGCAATTAAAGCAAAACTACCAGTAAAAATGGCAACAGTACAAATTAAACTACCTGTTAAAATTTTTACTTTATTTTGCAAAGATTTAATCTCTAATTTACTTTGTTTAAGAGTAGGTAATAATTGATTATTAATCACTTCTATATCTAAAGTTAGTACTTTTTTCTCTGGAAATTCTACTAAAGTATAAAGCCAATCAGTAATTAATTTAGGACATTTTGGCTGTAAATATAATTTTACCCCTAAAGATTGAGCTATGGGACGAGGAAAACGGACTAAATATTTTAAAGTAGAATTGATACCCCATAAAGGGCAATATTTATTGATTAAATTAATCATGGCAATATCGTATAAACAACCAATAATTGCTTTTCCTGTTACTTCTTCTCGTTGTAATAATTGCTCTAATAAAATTAAAATTTCATGGATTTTTTGTTTTTCAATGGCTATTTCTTCTTGACTTTTTTGGTTACTCATAATCTAATTTATGGTTAAATAATAATAGGAAAAATTACATTTAAAAAAATATATTCCCCTTTAATGCTATAATATAAATCTTGAAAAATAACAGTTAAAACAAATTATATACTCAAGATGATATGAAAAATAATATCTATAAATCATCCTCCCCACCTTAACTATCGAAAACATCTAAATTATTGTTAAGCAAATTAAATCTTTTCGTTAATAAATTTGCATTTTAAAAATATTTATTCTCATTATTAAAGTAATATATTTAATATCAATTATTCATTACCAATTATTAAAAATGTCCTTAACTATCGAAGAAGAATTATTAGAAGCTGTTAGTAAACGTCGCAATTTTGCCATTATTTCCCATCCTGACGCAGGAAAAACAACCCTTACGGAAAAATTATTATTATACGGAGGTGCAATACATCAAGCAGGGGCGGTAAAAGCTAGAGGTGAACAACGACGAGTTACATCAGACTGGATGGAATTAGAAAAACAACGGGGTATCTCCATCACTTCCACGGTTTTGCAGTTTGAATATAACGGTTATCATATCAATCTTTTGGATACTCCCGGACACCAAGACTTTAGTGAAGACACCTATCGCACATTAGCGGCGGCGGATAATGCCGTGATGTTGATTGATGCGGCAAAGGGTTTAGAACCACAAACTCGTAAACTTTTTGAAGTATGTAAATTGCGAGGGCTTCCCATCTTTACTTTTATCAATAAAATGGATCGTCCGGGGAGAGATGCCTTTGATTTATTAGATGAAATTGAAAAAGAATTGGGTTTAAAAACTTATCCTGTTAACTATCCTGTAGGTATTGGTGATTACTTTAAAGGAGTTTTTGATCGCCGTCAACAAGATTATCATTTATTTGAAAAAATTGCTCATGGTAGTAAAGAAGTACCAGAAATTATCATCCCTAGTGGTGATGAAAGTCTTAAAAAGTATTTAGACGCACAACTATATGAGGAAACCTTAGAAGAATTAGAAATGGTGAAGGAAGTCGGCTCAGAATTTGACTTACAAGCTATTCATGAAGGAAGAATGACTCCTGTGTTTTTTGGTAGTGCTATGACTAACTTCGGGGTAAATTTATTTTTACAATCCTTTCTTGATTTTGCTTTACCGCCAATACCGAGAAAGTCAACTTTAGGCACATTAGATCCAACCTACCCTGACTTTACAGGATTTGTGTTCAAATTACAAGCAAATATGGACCCTAAACATCGAGATAGAGTAGCCTTTGTAAGGGTTTGTACTGGTAAATTTGAGAAAGACATGGCAGTAAATCATGCTCGTACAGGAAAAGTAGTAAGATTGTCTCACCCTCAAAAATTGTTCGCTCAAGGTAGAGAATCTATTGAGGAAGCCTATCCGGGGGATGTTATCGGCTTAAATAATCCGGGGGTGTTTGCCATTGGGGATACTATTTATTTGGGCAAAAAACTTCAATATGAAGGCATCCCTAGCTTTTCTCCTGAGTTATTTTCTTATCTCAAAAATCCTAACCCTTCCCAATTTAAGCAGTTTCAAAAAGGTATTCAACAACTGCAAGAAGAAGGCGCAGTACAAATAATGTATTCTACTGATGAGTTTATCCGAGATCCCATTTTAGCCGCAGTGGGGCAATTACAATTTGAAGTGGTACAATTTCGGATGTTAAGTGAATATAACGTAGAAACAAGATTAGAGCCTATTCCTTTTAGTGTAGCCCGTTGGGTTGTGGATGGTTGGGAAGCCTTAGAAAAAGTTGGACGTATATTTAATACTATGATCGTAAAAGATGCTCTTGATCGCCCAGTGTTATTATTTCGTAATGATTGGAATGTTAATCAGTTACAAGGTGATCATCCTGATTTAAAATTAAGTGCTATTAGCAATGGTGTTATTACATAATGTTAAACAAATCTCACTTTACCATTTTCAGCATGAAGAATGGAGATACATAAAACAGGCACAATTATTAAAAATAATAAACAAATGATTAACCATAACAGCAACGGTAAAAAAGATACTTTATTACAGATAAACGCCGCAGAAACTAACGGCAAAAAACCACCTGAAGAATCTACTATTAACCTAGATACTTCTGATTTTGAAAAAGATGTCATTCTTAAACCCTCTCCTGTATGGTCAAGAACTATGGCATGGACTATTATGGGGGTAACAGTGTTTGCTATTGGTTGGGCAGCCACAGCAAAAATAGAGCAAGTTATCACCGCTAAAGGGCAATTAAAGCCTAAAACCACCGTAAAAGAGATTCAAGCACCTTTAAATGGTGTTGTTAAAGAGGTAAAAGTAGAAGATGGGCAACACGTCAACAAGGGTGATTCTATGGTGGTTTTTGACTCGGAAGCTACTCAAGGAGAATTACAGTCTTATGAAAAAATTAGAGCATCTTTAGTCCAAGAAAATAAATTTTATCGTGCTTTAATTAATTCTTTATTAACTCCTAGGGAAGTGCAAAATGTCATTTTAGGCTTAAAACTACCCCCTGAAATACAAGCCTTAGCCTTAAATCGAGCGGAATTGGTGGCAGAAAATAGACTTTATGAAATACAATTATCTCAAGGTACTGGTAATATTGCTAGTTTGAAACCTGATCAAATTGCTCGATTACAAGCGGCTTTTGCGGAGTTAAATTCTCGCTCAGGTGCGGCAAAATTTGAGACTCAGCAATTAGAAAAACAACTTACTCAAAATCAGGTTAAGTTAGAAGATAGTCAAAAGCAATTACTCAATCATCGTCAAGTATTGCAAGAAATTACTCAGCGTAATGAACAATCCATTGCCCAAGCGCAACAAAGTTTACAAATTGATCAAGATATTCTTGATAGTATTACACCATTATCGGAAGAAGGTGCTTTAGCTAAAATTCAAATTGAGCGACAAAAACAACAAGTAAGAGACAAACAACGAGATTTAATTGATCGTACTGCTAATGGTAAAATTGAGTTAGAAAATCAAAAGCAAAAAATTGATACTACTTTAGCTGATATTCAACAGTTTCAACAAGAAGAAGTTCGCCTCCGTCTTAATATTAGCAAAGCACAAGAGCAATTTAAAAATACCCTCGCTATTACTGAAAAAGATGTGCGCGATCGCATGGCTATTAATAGTCAAAAAATTGCGGAGTTAGACAGTCAAATTAATAAAATTATTGTGGATAATGAAAAGCGCATTGCGGAGGTAAATAGTCAAATTGGCACAGCAAAACAAACTATTAAATATCAAGAATTAAAAGCTCCTGTATCTGGTACTGTATTTGACTTACAAGCTGGAGTAGGTTTTGTGCCAAAATCAGGACAATCCGAAGCATTATTAAAAATTGTACCCGATGCTGGGACAGAGAATCCTTTAATTGCAGAAGTATATGTTACTAACCAAGATATAGGTTTTGTGCAAGTCGGTCAAGATAGTGACATCAGAATTGACTCTTTTCCCTATAGCGAATTTGGGGATATTAAAGGTAAAGTTTATTTTGTGGGATCAGATGCACTACCACCAGATCAAATTTATAATTTCTATCGTTTTCCCGTAAAAGTGGAATTAGATGATCAAAATATAGTAATCAGAGGAAAACCTGTTGAATTACAATCGGGGATGTCTGTAAGTGTCAATATCAAAGTCAAAGAAAATCGCACGGTTTTGAGTATCTTTACGGAGTTATTCACCAAAAAAGTTGATACTCTTCAACAAGTACGTTAGTTCGTAGCCAAAATCAAGCTCATGATAATTAATTGACAATTGACAATTGATAACTGTGATTAAATTTTTTGTATTGATGTAAGGTTTCACTTAAAAAGAATTACAATAATTAAAATATTGTTTTTTGTAATAACACAATGGTTTATAATCTCAGAATTGCTGACTTACCATTAAGCGAACGCCCTAGAGAGAGATTATTAGAGCTAGGAGCTAAAAATCTAAGCTCTGCGGAGCTAATTGCCATATTATTAGGTACAGGGCAAGGAAAAGGCAAATTATCCGCCGTAGGTTTAGCTCAATATATTCTTAATCAACTTAGTCAGAATAAACGAGATCCTCTTGATGTATTGCGTGAAATTTCACCCTTAGAATTGATGGCCATGGATGGTATTGGCCCTGCTAAAGCGACAAGTATCCTTGCTGGGGTAGAATTAGGTAAACGTACTTTTCAATTTCGCCCATCGGTTAAAGCCATAATAGATAGCCCCAACGCTGCTGCTTCGGCTTTTAGTCATGAATTAATGTGGCAATGTCAAGAGCGTTTTGCTGTGTTATTATTAGACACTAAAAATAGTTTAATTAGTACTCAAGTTATCACCATCGGCATCGCTACAGAAACCCTTATTCATCCTCGTGAATTATTCCGAGAAGCTATACGTCACTCTGCCACAAATATTATTATCGCCCATAACCACCCTTCAGGAAATCTTGAGCCTTCTGTAGAGGATTTGACATTAACAGAACAATTATTACAATGTGCCAAACTAATTGGCATTCCCATTTTAGATCATTTAATCATCGGTAATGGTAATTTTCGCAGTATTCGTCAAAATTGCACTTTATGGGATGAATATTCGCCATAATATTTGACAATTAACAGTGAACAATTGACAATTAACTTATCTTTATTTCCTCATTTTTTTTTACATGATTGAAAAACTTAGACATTTATTTACCGAAACTTTAACTCAACTATTCGGAGAGAATTTTAGTCATATTGATTCTTTAGTTGTACCTGCTAGTAATCCTAAATTTGGTGATTATCAATGCAATATTGCTTTATCTTTAGCTAAAACTTTACAACAATCTCCTAGAGTAATTGCACAAACAATTATAGACAATCTAAAAATAGATGATTTTTGTGAAACTTTAGAAATTGCAGGACCTGGATTTATTAATATTAAAATAAAATCAGATTATATTGCACAACAAATAAAATTAGCTTATAAAAGTGATAATTTAGGAGTAACAAAAATAGAAGAATCTTCTAAAGTGATAGTTGATTTTTCCAGTCCAAATATTGCTAAAGAAATGCACGTTGGTCATTTAAGATCTACTATTATTGGGGATAGTATTGCTCGAATTTTAGAGTTTAGAGGTTATGATGTTTTAAGATTAAATCATGTCGGGGATTGGGGTACTCAATTCGGAATGTTAATCAGTTATTTACGCCTAGAAAAACCTGAAGTTTTAACCACTGCTAATGCTGTAGAAATTGGCGATTTAGTTACTCTTTATAAACAAGCAAAAATTAAGTTTGATCAAGATTTAGAATTTCAAGAAAAAGCTCGTCAGGAAGTAGTAAAATTACAAAGTAAAGATCCTGAAAGTATCAAAGCATGGCAGTTATTATGTGAACAATCTCGCCGAGAATTTGAGGTTATTTATCAATTATTAGATATAACATTAACCGAAAGAGGAGAATCTTTTTATAATCCATTTTTATCTGATGTAATTATAGACTTAAAAAAAGCTAATATTTTGACAGAAGATCAAGGAGCAAAATGTGTCTTTTTAGAAGGTTTTATTAATAAAGAAAATAAGCCTTTACCCTTAATTGTTCAAAAAACTGATGGCGGTTATAACTACGCTACCACTGACTTAGCGGCTTTAAAATATCGCATTAATGAAGATAAAGCGAGTAGAATAATTTATGTCACAGATGCAGGACAAGCTAACCATTTTACCCAAGTTTTTCAAGTAGCAAAAAAAGCGAATTATATCCCTGATAATGTAGAATTAGTTCATGTACCTTTTGGTTTAGTTTTAGCAGAAGATGGTAAAAAAATCAAGACAAGATCTGGTGAAACTATCAGATTAAAAGACTTGTTAGATGAAGCCATAAATAGAGCGAAAAAAGACTTAGAAAATCGCCTAGAAACTGAGACAAGAAATGAAACAGAAGAATTTATTAATCAAGTAAGTAAAATTGTCGGTTTAAGTGCCGTAAAATACGCAGATTTAAGCCAAAATCGAACCACTGATTATAAATTTAGTTACGAAAAAATGTTGGCTTTACAAGGAAATACTGCACCTTATCTTTTATATGCTTATGTGCGAGTACAAGGTATTAGTCGTAAAGGTAATATCGACTTAAATCAACTCAATTCTGATACTCAAATTATTCTAACTCAAGACAGTGAATTAGTATTAGCAAAACATCTTTTACAATTAGATTTTATTATTAAAGAAGTGGAAAAAGATTTATTACCAAATCGCCTTTGTTTATATTTATTTGAACTTAGTCAAAAATTTAATCAATTTTATGATCAATGTCCTATTTTATCAGCAGAAGAAAAGGTTAAATTATCTCGTTTAATATTAGCAGATTTAACGGCAAAAGTTATCAAACAAGGATTATCTTTATTAGGTATTTCTGTGTTAGAAAGAATGTAATAATAAATCTTAAAACTAAACAAAATATATATAAAATATGCGCATTTTTATTACTGGTGGAAGTGGTTGTATCGGCCATTATATTGCTGATTCTTTAATTAAAAATACTAATCATGAATTGTTTTTTTTAGTACGAAATCCTAGTAAATTAAAATTTGATTATAATTATCGTGAAGGTGTTAATATTATTCAAGGTGATTTAGCTCAAATTCTCGATTATACTGATTTATTAAAAACCATAAATATAGCGATTTTAGCGGCTACTTGTTGGGGGGGTGAAACAGAATCTTATCAAATAAATGTAGAAAGTAATCTTAATTTAATTAAGACTTTAAATCCAGCTATTTGTGAACAAATTATTTATTTTTCTACTGCTAGTATCTTAGATCAAAAAAACCAACTTTTACCCCAAGCAGGAGAAATTGGCACAGATTATATTCGCACAAAATATCAATGTTTTACCCAATTATCAACCTTAGAATTATATGATAAAATCATCACAGTTTATCCAACTTTAGTATTTGGAGGAAATGACAATAATCCTTATTCTCACCTGTCTTCTGGCTTAAAAGATTTACCAAAATTGATGAATTTAATTCGTTGGTTTCAAGCCGATGGTAGTTTTCATTTTATTCACGGTTATGATATTGCAACAGTAATAACTTATTTAGTGGAAAATGGTAATAATTTAGACAAAAAGTTTGAGCAAAAATTAGTCTTAGCTAATCAACCTTTAACGGTAAATGAAGCTATTAAACAAATTTGTAATTATCTTCATAAAAAGATTTATTTTCAAATTCCTTTAGCAATTTGGTTAGCAAATATTTTCATCAAACTATTTAATATACAGATGGCAGAATGGGATTATTTTTGTTTTAATTATCGTCATTTTACCTATGGTAAATTTGTTAATCCTAACACTTTTAATTTAGAATCCTATGCACCTAATTTAAGCAAACTTCTCGAAGTTTCAAAAGTTGATAACAATTAATTTAAAATAAAATACAATATACAAAAACTCTTAGTTTTATGAAAGATACAGAAACCAGATTAACAGAATTAGAAACTACCGTAATAGAATTAAAAAATCAAGAAATTAAAATAGCACAATTAGAAGCAAAAATATCGGAATTAACTACATTTATTTCTGACATTCAAGAGCAATTTATTCTCTTACCTGATGTCACTAGATATGGTAAATTAAAACAACTTTTACAACAAGGTGATTTTCGTAAAGCTGATGAAGAAACCACCAGAATTATGTTAGAAGTATCTGGAGAAGAAAGAGACACTTTAACTCCTGATGATGTTAGTAAATATCCTTGTAATTCTTTACAAGTAATTGACGAAATTTGGCGAAAATATAGTAACCAAAAATTCGGTTTTAGTATTCAATTAAAAACTTATTATCAAGGTGGAGGTAATCTTGATACCATTAGAGCTCAAGATATTACAATTTTAAGAAAATTCGCCGATGAAGTGGGATGGCTTGATGAAAACAAAGTCGCTAAATTTGAAGATTACGATAATTGGGATTTTACTTTATCTGCACCTGACGGTTGTTTTCCCGCTCATTGGTGGAAGTCTCCTTATGGTTTAAAAATGGTTACATTCTTCTTTTCTCGCTTAATTTCTTGTAATATTGCCTAATTAAATAGGGAATAATTGAAATTCCCTGATTCTTTTATTTCCAACCTGCACGATCCATCATTTTAAGGGCATTTGCTAAATTTGGGCCAAAATTTGCCACATTTGTTACATCGGATTTAAAACTACCAAAACCTTTTAAAATCGGATCTAATTCTACACCAGATACTACAGGATATTCATTGTTTCCTTGAGCAAAAAATCTCTGCGCACCAGGGCTTACTAAATACTCTAAAAATTTTATTGCCCCATCTTTATTCGGTGCTGTTTTAATCACTCCACCGCCACTAATATTGACATGAGAGCCTTTACCTTTTTGATTAGGAAAAAATACCCCTATTTTGTCAAAAATCGCTTTTTTCGCTGGATCTTTTGAACTACCATAACCTGCCAAATAATAAGTATTTGCTAGGGCTAAATCTGCTATTCCCGCCGCTACTGCCTCGATTTGATCACGATCGCCACCTTGAGGAGGACGAGCCATATTTGCGACAATACCTCGACACCATTGTTCAGTTTTTTGTTGACCATTTATGGCAATTAACCAAGCCACCATTGATTGATTATAAATATTACCAGAAGAACGAATGACAATTTTACCTTTCCATTTTGGATTTGCTAAATCTTCATAGGTTGATAATTGACTAGGATTGACTTTACTTTTGTTATACATAATCACTCGGACTCTTTTACTAAATCCAAACCAATTATTTTGGGGATCTCGAAAATAAGCAGGTATTTTTTGTTTTAAAATTGAGGAATTTACTGGGGTAAAAATACCCGTTTGTTGCGCTTGCCATAAATTCCCAGCATCGGCAGTTAAAAACACATCCGCTTTAGAATTTCGTCCTTCATTTTTAAGTCTTTCTAATAATTGTTTACCGTCACCTTCTACTAAATTAACCTTAATTCCCGTTTGTTTCTCAAAGTCAGTATAAAGTTTTTTATCAGTATTATAATGACGACCTGAGTATAAATTAATCTGTTTACTTTGAGCAGAAGTATCTTTTACCCCCGTTAATTCCGCTAACGTTATCGCCGCTATGGTTGCACTTGTGCCTAAAAAGACTCTTCTAGTAACTTTATTCATTTTTCTTGTTAACTATAATTATTTTTCTATAACTGAGAATTTATTTTATCACTATTGAGAATAAATTGCACTAATTTTCGATAATTAATTTGTTATTTGTGAGAATTTTCGCTCTTCAATGCCTCAATTTTGGGGGAAATTAACTTATTATTTGTGAGAATTTTCGCTCTTCAATGCCTCATTTTAGTGGAAATTTTCGCCCCCTAACCCCCAATTTTGGGGGAAATTAACTGATTATTTTATTTCAATAATGGTGATTTCTTCTTCCGTTAAATCATATAATTGATAAACAATTTTGTCTATTAATTTATCAGTATATATTAGTTGTTTTTTAATCCGTAATAAAGTCTTTAAACTTTGCTCATATTCTTTTGCTAATAGATTTTGAAATTTTCTTTCAGAAGGATCAATTTTTAACTTTTTATATTTTTTTTTCAAGATATTTAATAATTCTTCAAAGGTTAAATTATCCTGTTGTTTTTGATAATCTCCTAGATAATTTTTTATAAGACTTCTGTTTGTGATTCGTTTAAATTCGGTAAAATATCTCGTTTTTGTTGATATAATTCTTGTAAATATTTTAGGTGATTATTAATATCTTCTTGCCCATCAGAAGTTGACTGAGTATGATGGGTTAAATAATGATCAGAAAAAAGAGGTTTAGTTATATTATTCATGGTAATATTCTATCTGATCGAAATCTTAAATCAGTTGTCAAATTAGATTTCCGCTCTATGAAACTTACTCAAACTTGATCAATGAGTCAAGTTCCCACTCTTCATGGGATGGACGTTCACTTCCTGCTTCACCGAATCCTTAATAGACTTGCCACTAAGTTGGTTTGACTCTCCACA
>Ga0210015_1000216_pt1 | contig 61109 bp, 64 predicted proteins | sample CryGeymeta201522_FD_185471 | JGI IMG/M metagenome (GOLD analysis project Ga0210015, IMG submission 185471) | Groundwater microbial communities from Crystal Geyser aquifers in Utah, USA - Crystal Geyser metaG 2015-22 (SPAdes) (version 2) | ecosystem: Environmental > Aquatic > Deep subsurface >...
TGTCGCGGCGGGGCCAGGGGGTGCTCGATGGCCAGTTCGTTGCAGAGTTGATCGAACTCGTGGTTGCCGGTGACGGCGCGTTTGCGCAGACCGAAGAGACAGCCGGTGATCTCTTTGCCATTGTCGGCACGTATGGTTCGGATGCGCAGCGGGCGGCGCGTTTCAGGTTGCGCAGGAAGCGCCGGGCATTTGCGGCGGTCTTTGATTTGTAGACGCAAATGAACACCCGGCGGCGCGGGGTTTTGTCAACCAGTCACTTCCCGGCAGGGCAGTTCCAACGGAAATGTCCCGAAAGGGTGAGGCAGATACTTGACATCGACTTGCAGAAAGCCGGGTCTCGCAGCCCTTCAACGCCTTGTGTTCAGGTCGGGGCAATTGCGTCTGCAGGTTCCGCAGATTGCCCATCCCATGCCGACGCAAACACCGATCCAGCCCCGTGAGCGACACCTCCGGGTTCAAGAACTCCCGCATCTCCGCCAGCAGGTCGTCAATAGACACCAGCAGCCCTCAGGACAACCGCTGCCGCCTCCTGCGTCGGGGTCAGCGTGGTTTGCAACCGGTGCGGTGTGTGGCTGCGATCAAGCACGCTGTCGCGGTGCTTCCACTTGTGGACCGTCTGCCCGGTCGTGCCAAAGCGTTCTGCAAGGGCCGACGCAGGCTCATCGCTGCCCTGGATCGCCGCCCGCAATTAGGGCGTCGTCGTGGCCTGGCTGTGAAGATGGATCAGCATCTGGCACCACGTTCCGAATGTTCCCCAGACCCGAATTTGCCATAAAAATGCAGAGCGACGAGGGCCCATGTGATCCTCCGCAATGGAACAGCTATGTCTACTGCGTGATTGCACGTCTGATCACCATGCTTGCCATGCTCGCGATCACCCTGGTGACGACGGTGGCCTCCACGCATGCCGCGTGCATGGGCATGGGTCCGGGTCCGGAACACATGCCCATGCCGTTGAAATGATGCACTCTTCGGACGTTGCAAGCCTCGCCTGTGACGCTGGGAAGAGCTGTGGATCGGCGGATGCCGAGAAGTGTAAATTCGTGTGTACGGTTTTTTCGGCGTTCCTCACGTCGACCGGCGGGCGCGCCTACGGGCCCGTCAGCCATGACTTACCTTCCGATGCAATCCACGTCAGCCGCGCGCCGGGACTGAACAAACGCCCTCCCAAGCTCCATCTTCTCTGATCACGCCCGGGCTATGGTCCGCAGCGTAGGTGACCTGGTCGTCGTAGACCGCGTGGAAGTCTGATCAACCGCTGTCTTCACACCGCGGGCCTGAATAAACATGCGTGTGATAAAAGCACACATGCCTACACCATCCATTTCTTCTTTGTTCAAATACTCAAAATTCCAACCTTTGATCCGGGTCAGACCGTTTCTGGGACGCGCCACGCCGGGGGGGTGTTGCGCGACCGGGCAGAGGTGATGCGCCCGTCGATCACCGTCATTCCCACACCGGGCAAGTTGCCCAGCTGAACGGATTCAAGCAGCGTCTTGCCGCCGGAATGTTGTGCCTGGTCCATCAGAACGAAATCGGCGCAGAATCCGGTTTCGATCAGGCCGGTGTCCAGCTTGCGCTGGCGTGCTGTGTTGCCGTTGCCAAAGCAAAAGGCGACTTCCGCCGGGACATTGCCAAGTGATGACAGCATGGCGATCATCCGCAGGATGCCCAGAGGTTGCACCCCTGATCCGGCGGGGCCATCGGTGCCCAGGATCAGTTGATCCAGCTTGTCCAGTTCGCGCGCCGTGTTCAGCGTCAGCAGGGCGGCGCGTTCATTGCCGTTGTGCACGATTTCCAGCGCTGCCTTGCAGGATTCACACAGGCACACGATCTGATCGTCGGGCAGGGCGGAATGGCCGCCGTTGATGTGGCCCACCACATCGGTTCCGGTTTCCAACACCATGTCGGCGTCGATCAGCCCCGATCCGGGGATGGATGGCCCGCCGGTGTGGATCGTGCTCTGGATGCCGTATTTCCGGGCCCAATCCACCATTTGCCGCGCCGTCCTGCCATCCTTGACCGAGCCGAGCCCGACCTCGCCCAGCAGTTTAACACCGGCCTTGGCCAGATCGGCAAAGTCTTCCTCGACCATGCCATGTTCGATCACCGGTGCCCCTGCGTGCACCTTGACGCCCGAGGGGCGGAAATTCTCGTACCAGCGCTGTGATGCGATCGCCATGGCCTTCAGCCCCACGATGTCCTTGGGGCGGCCCGGCATGTGCACCTCGCCCGCCGAAATCAGGGTGGTGACACCGCCGTGCAGGGTGCTGTCGATCCAGTGCAACTGTTGCTGACGCGGTGTGTAATCGCCCACCACGGGGTGCACATGGCTGTCGATCAGGCCCGGCGCCAGGGTGGTTTCGTTGGCATTTACGGTGGTGGTCGCGCCTTCCACGTCCATGTCTTTTTCAGCGCCCCATCCGGTGATCTTGCCATTCACGGCAATGATCGTGTCGGCCTCATAGATCGGCTGTTCGATCTTGCCCGACAACATCAGGCCGATGTTCCTGATGACGAGCTTTTCGATGATTTCGTCGGGCATGTTACACTCCCAGATGTTTCGTGAGGGTTTCGGGGTTGGCGCGCAGCGCATCGCCGCGCAGCGTGTCGATGGTGCGGCCGTTTTCGATGAACACGGCGTGGTCGGCCATCGACAGGATCGCCTGCATCCGCTGTTCGACCAGCAGCACGGCCAGCCCCTCGGCCCGCATCCGCAGCACGACATCGCGAATTTGCGCGATCATGCTGGGTTGCAGCCCTTCGGTGGGTTCGTCGAGCAACAGCAGTTTCGGCCGCAGGCACAGGGCGCGGGCCGTGGCCAGCATCTGTTGTTCGCCGCCCGACAGGGTTTCGGCGCGCTGCTTCAGGCGTTCGCGCAGGCGCGGGAACAGCGACAGCACCCAATCGCGGGTGTCGTGCCCTTCGCCACAGGCCATCAGCCCCACCTCGATATTCTCGGCCACACTCAGCTCGGCAAACAGGCGGCGCCCCTGGGGCACATATCCGATACGCTGTTTCGGGATGCAGTCGGCGCGCAGATTGTGCAACGGCGTGCCGTCCAGCGTGATCGTGCCCCCGGTGATCGGCAACAGGCCCATGATGGCGCGCATGACGGTGGTCTTGCCCGCGCCGTTGCGGCCCAGCAGACAGGTGATTTCGCCGGCACGGGCGCTCAGCGACACGCCATACAGGGCGTTCACCCGGCCATAGGCGGCGTGGATGTCGGTGATTTCAAGCATCCTCTGTTCCCAGATAGGCGGCCTGCACATGGGGGTTGGCGCGGATCTGTTCGGGTGTGCCCTCGGCCAGAATTGCGCCATGGTTCAAAACGGTGATGAACTGCGCGGTTTCCATCACAACCGACATATTGTGTTCGATCAGCAGGATCGTGGTGCCGCTCAGCCCCCGGATCAGCGCCTTGAACTCGGCCACTTCGGATTCGGCCAGGCCCTGTGTGGGTTCGTCAAGAATGAACAGGCGCGGTTTCTGGGCCAGACCCATGGCGATTTCCAGGATACGCTGATGGCCATAGGACAGATCGCCGGCCGGTTGATCGGCGCGGTCGGACAGGCCGACGCGGGCCAGTACCTCGGTCACGGTGGCCTCCGTGCCCCCGGCGCGGTGGGCCGCCAGCGCGACGTTTTCACGAACGCTCAGCCCGGTGAACACCGAGGTGATCTGGAAGGTATAGGCGATGCCCAGGCGGATCCGCCGGTGTGCGGGCAGGCGCGATATGTCCTTGTTGTCGAACATGACCGTGCCGCGGGTTGCGGGAATGCGGCCGCACAACATGCCCACGAACGTCGATTTGCCCGCACCGTTCGGCCCGATCAGCGCGCGAATCTGTCCTGTAGGCAGGTCGAAATCCACATCGACATTGGCCTGCACACCGGCATAGGTTTTCGTCAGGCCACGGGTTTGCAGGATCGCGGGCGCACCCGCCGCACCTAGGGCAGCCATGGAAGGGCCCGTTTGCGCAGAGTGCCCAGCATGCCCTGTGGCAGGAACATCGTCAGCAACACCAGAACCACGCCGGCGATCAGCATATAGGCATCGGTGAGGCTGGAACTCAGATCGAACAGATAGATCATGAACGCCGTCCCGACCAGCGGGCCCAGAGTGGTGCCGGCCCCGCCAAGCAGGACATAAAGCAGCGGCAGGATCGAATAGGGGACAGCGGCAAAACTGGCCCCGGCATACCCGAACAGCAGGGCATAGGTGGCCCCGGCCAGCCCTGAAATCGTGCCCGAGACGATGATCGCGAACCATTTCAGCCGCTGCACGTCATAGCCCAGCATCGTCGCCCGTGGTTCATTCTCGCGGATCGCGATCAGGGCGCGGCCAAAGGGGGCGCGCACGATTGCCCCGATCAACAGCAAGGTCAGTGCGAACAGCAACAGCGCGGCAAAATAGCGGCCCGCAGCACTGCTCAGATCGAACCCGGCAAAGCGGCGCAGTGCCTGGGGCAGGACGAACCCCTCTTCGCCCCTCGTCCAGGCGCTGAAATACAACGCGGTCAGATAGCCGGCCTGGGCAAACATCAGCGTCACGATCATGAAGGCCACGCCCTTTGTGCGCAGGGCCAGCGCCCCCACCACCGCGGCCACCAAGGCCGATGCGACAAGCGCAATCAGCAGCGCCGGCAGGGTGGGCGCGCCGAAATGCTGCATCGACAGCGCCAAGCCATACATGCCCGCCCCGAAAAACAGCGCATGGCCCAGCGACAGCAACCCGGTGTAACCGAACGCCAGGTTGAACCCCATGGCATAGATCGCCAATACCATGATGCGCGCCAGATTGCCCGCATGATAGGCGGGCAGGACGAAATAGGCCAACCCGAGGGCGGCGATCACACCAAGGTGCAGGGCAAGGGCACGGTCCATGCTCAATGCGCCTTCTTGCCCAACAGACCCTGTGGCCGGAACACCAGAACCATGGCCACCGCCAGCGTTGCGGTTATTTTCGCCAATGTGGGCGAAAAGAACACAGAGATCACGCCATCGGAAACCCCGATCAGCACCGCCGCGATCACCGTGCCGGGCAGCGACCCCAAGCCGCCGATGATCACCACGATGAAAGATAGCAACAGCGGATCGTGACCCATCAGGTAATGCGCCTGCTGGATCGGCACGACCAGCACTGCCCCCATGGCGGCCAAGGCCGCGCCCAGCCCGAAGACCAAGGCATAAACCCGGCCCACCGGAATGCCAAAAGCCTGTGCCATCGCGCTGTCCTGCTGGGTCGCGCGCATGACAAGGCCCGCCCGGGTGCGCGTCATGAACAGCCACAGCGCAATCAGGATCAGCGCCGCTGCGGCAATGACAAACAATTTGTACGAGGTGATCGACAGCCCCCAGGGATAATAGAACGACAGCTTGCCCTCGGCCCATTCCAGCCAGGGCAGGGGAATGCGGCTGTTGAACGGCGGCGCAACGGGCCGCGCATCGGGGCCGAAGGTCATCAGCGTTCCCTGCTGGATGATGTAGAGCATCCCGATGGTGGCGACGATCGTCCGCTCGGGGTCATAGCCGATGCGTTGCAGGATCAGCATGTCCGCCACCGCAGCAAGGCCCCCGACAAGCAATGGCGCGAGGATCAGCGCAGCAACAAAGCCCAGCGCCGGATGCGCCCCAAGGGTGGTTGCAACGAACCAAGCGATGACCGCGCCCAACATGTAGAACTCGCCATGCGCCACGTTGACCACCCGCATGACGCCAAACACGACCGACAGCCCCATGGCCGTCAGTGCCAGGATCGCAGCGGTCACCGCGCCTTCGAGAATGGCAAGCATCAGGTGGGGGCCGAAGTCCATGAACCGGGAGCGCCTTTTGTTGTATTGGGTTGGAGGTACGCCATTGCGACCACATTGTGGACGGCATCTGTCGGATTCAGGTATTTTCAGCAAGAAAGAGCATCACCCGCTCTTTCTTGCCTTAAATACCTGAAACCGTCGTCCGGGCCGGGCGCGGCGGTGGAGGATCAGAACGATCGTGTCGTGTAATCCACCTCGTCCTCATACAGGGTGTCTTCGATGCTGGTCGTGTGCGCCAGCAGCAACTTGCCGCTCTCGACCCGGGTGATGTATTGGTGCCCGAATGTCTGGTGCGTCTTGCCGTTGAATATCTTCGCGCCCTGCGGGTGATCCATGCCGAGGGGCATGGCGCTCATCGCTTCGACCGCCTCGATCAGCGCGGCGCGGTCACCTTGTCCCTGATACCCTGACGCTTCCATCCCGGCCTTGATGATGTTCAGCGTTTCCCAGCAGCCGAACATATGGGCATAGGTGCTGATGTCGCGGCTGTCCGAGACCGAGGCGCCGTTGTCATCGACACCCACGGCGGCGCGGAACGCCTTGTCGTATTCCGTCTGGTCGGCTTGGGCATAGCGCGGATTGCCCTCCCACATATACGACCCTTCGAGAAATTCGAGGCCAGGTGACGCAATGTCGACCGCTTCGAGGCTGTCAATGAAGCCGAACAGTTCGGGGCGCGACGGGCCGAAGAATTCGCCCAGTTCCTTGACGAAGGTCAGGACGGCGGGGCCGACCATGACATGATAGATCACCTCGGTGTCGCGGGGAATCTGCGGAAAATACTTGGTAAAGGCGGTTTCGGTGGGCGGGATGGCGATCATTGCGTTGATCGTGCCGCCCTGGGCCTCGAACGCGGCCGAGAAATAATCGCGGTGATCGTGGCCAAAGGCGAAATCGGGGAAAATCATGCACACCTTCTTGCCCAGATTTGCGGCGACGAAGGGTGCCATTGCCTGAACCTGGCTTTTCACATCGGTGATGCCGGGTTGCAGGGTATAGCGGTTCAACATTCCCGAGGCGACATGGTGGCCTTCCGAAACCACGAAATAGGGCAGCTTCAACTCGCCCGCGCGCGGGGCCGAGCCGATCACGACATGGGAAAACAGCGTGCCGAAGGCGACATCACAGTTGGACTGGGTGGCGAATTTCTCGATCACCTCGGCGCCGCGTTTTGCATCGGTGCCGTCGTCCTCGGGCACCAGTTCGACCATGCGGCCGTTGATCCCGCCGGCGTCGTTGATCCGCTTGACGGCGGCCTGCGAGGTGCGGTCATACCAGCGGCCATACGAGGCGCCGATGCCGGTGCGGTGCACCTGGAACCCGATGCGGATCGGCGCACTGCTTTGCGCCTGGATGAAACCCGGCATTGCCGTGGTCGCGGCCAAGGCACCGGCCCCAAGGCCGAGGGTTTTCAAAGCGCCGCGACGGGTGAAACCGGAGGGCGGGATGAGCTTTTGCGTCATGTCAAACTCCTTGTCGGACAGGCGGGGGATTCGCCGGGGAACGGGCGCTTTGCGGCCCTTGTATTTCCGTCAGGTTGTATGTGTGCGAACGATCTGTCCACATTTTTCTTTACCTCACGCCCCTCTTGGTGCGGCCAGCAGCCAAAGGCCCAGCAGAGTGTACAGCACCATGAACACCGCCAGGGGGCTCTGGGCGATTGCGGCACGCCGGTGGCCGCCGTAGATCTGCGTGGCCATGCGATGGGCCATCAGAACCCCCAGAATATGCCCGGCGACGATGAGTCCGGCCTGCGTCAGCCAGATCGCGCGCACGCTGCCTTGGGTATTGAAGAACCCGGTGGTGACATAGAACTGACCCAGGTTCAGAAGGTCTGCGCCGCTGGCCAGCGGATCAGTGATTGCGGCGACACTGTATTGAACGCCGACCAAGAAAGCGGTCAGAAAATGGGCAACATGATAGGCAAAGGCGATGGGCAACAGCGACAGGGCCAGCTGCGCGATGGCGTCGCGCAAGCGGGGCGCGGGGCCGCGCAGCGCCAGATGGCCCAAAGCGATGCAGCCGGCAAAGGCCAGCGCCAGCGCAACGTTGGCCCCCAGCAGGCCCAGTGTCGTTGACCAAACGACCGCGCTGCGGCCCGGAAATTCCAGCGGATTGACACCGATCTGTGCCAGCCAGAAGAATGTCTTGTGCAGCCCGTCAAAGCTGCCCGAGGCCAGCAGCACAATGACGAACACGCCCAGCGACAGCGGCACCTTTTCGGCTGTCCGGTCCGGTATCGCCGCCCAGCCGGGCAGGCCGATGGCCAGATTCGGGCGGGTCTGGAGCGGCGCAAGACTGGCGAACAGGCGCAGCAGCAGGGTGAAACACTCGGCCCGCCCAAGCCAGGCATGGGCGCCGAACAGCGCCATTCCGGCAAAGGTGAACATCGCATATCCCATGACGAAGGCGGCCAGCCGCGCCGGATCGTCAGGCGCCGGATCGGCCAGCGCAAAGCCGGTGATGGCGACAAAGCCGATGATCGCCGGGGCACAGCCCAGCGCTTTGGGCAGGCGCAGCGGCGGCGGTGCGTCGCCCCACACCAGGCCATGCAGCCCGCGCCACGGATTGATCCAGGCCCAGAGATCGCCCAGCACCCCTTGCAGGGTGAACAGGGCGATCCACCACAGCGTCCATATCGTCAAAGGCAGAAGGTTGGACAGCGGATCGCGCGGGCCAATGAACCCGACCCACAGCAGCGCGGCCAGCAGGGCCAGCGACAGCAGGCTGGTCAGTGCGCGGGCGGTGGCCAGATCGGGCGCGTGGCCCAGCGCGCGCGGGGCGAACAGCCGGGCCAGCGCCCCGGCGGGCATCAGGGCGACGATCAGCACGCTCAGCCCGACGGCGGCGCAGCCTGCCGCGATATAGATGTCGGTGGGCAGCAGCAACACGAACCCGCCCTGCGCGGGATGGGCCAGTGCCGCCCCGGGGGCGGTGATGCCGGCCAGGGTGACGACGGAACGGTTGACGAAGGAGCGCAGCATCCACATGCTGGACAGCAAGCCACAGCCGGGGGGCTTTGCCAATGAATCTGCGCCGCGCCGTTGCACTTTTCCTGACGCTCGGGGTGCTGGGCGGCGGCGCGGCCTTTCTTGCCCTGCGCGAAGCCGCCGTGCCGATTCGCGTCGAAAACGCCACAGCAGTGCCGCTGACGGGCGATCCGGGTGCACTGCGCCTGTTCTTGACGCTGGTGAATGATGGCGGGCCCGACAGGCTGATCTCGGCCAGTTCACCGGTGGCCACGTCGATCGAGATCGTCGCGCCCGGGCCCGACATCACCGTTCCTGCGCACAGTGCGCCGATCCTGGCCGTGGATGGGGCGCATTTGCGCATGGTGGGCGTCGGGGCGCTGGGCAATGGTGCAGTTTTGCCGTTGACGCTGCGATTTGCCAGCGGGGCGCAGGTGGCGACGCGCGCAGTGCTGAACGACCCGATGGCGCAGGGCGCGGCAGCGGCGGTGGGGCTGTTGTCCCTCGGCGAGATCTGCCGGGTGGGCGAGGGCGAACCGGCGCCGCAGCTTGCCGTGCGCGTGGCGGCCGACGGCGCAGGGTGGCGCGTGACGGTGCAGGCAGAACAGTTCATCTTTACCGAGATCGTCGATGGGCTGGGCCATATGCCGGGCTATGGCCATGGGCATCTCTATCTGAACGGCGTGAAGTTGCAGCGCATCTATGCGCCCGAGGCCACCATCGGCGCCTTGCCGCCGGGCGACCATCTGATCGAGGTGACGCTGAACACCAACGACCACCGCGCCTATGTGGTGGACGATCTGCCGGTGACTGCCTCGGTACGCCTGCGGGTGCCGTGAAACCTGTTGACAGGGGGCGCGCGGTTTTTGATGGTGTACTAACGAAACATCGCTTTCACGGAGTGTTCCATGGGTCATTTCGCGCCGCACAATCTTGGCGATGCCCTGTCGGCCCTGGCCAGCCAGGACGGGGCGCGGATTTTGGCCGGGGGCACAGATTTCTTTCCGTCGCTGGGCGAGGCGGTGCCGCCCGGCACGATCATCGACATCAGCCGCGTTGCCGAATTGTGTGGCATCACGGCCACCGCCGCAGGCTGGCGCATCGGGGCGGCTGTCCGCTGGTCTGACATTGCCAAGGCCCCGCTGCCGCCATGCTTTGACGCGCTGAAGGCGGCGGCGGGTGCTGTGGGTTCGGTCCAGATCCAGAACGCGGGCACCCTGGCGGGCAACCTGTGCAATGCCTCGCCTGCCGCCGATGGGGTGCCGCCGTTGTTGGCGCTGGGCGCCGAGGTTGAACTGGCGGGGCCGCTGGGCCTGCGACGGCTGGCGCTGGGCGACTTTCTGCTCGGGGTGCGCAAGACGGCGCTGGGCGCGGGCGAACTGGTGACGGCGGTCCATGTTCCGGCTCAGCCCGACGGCAGCGGTTCGGCGTTTTGCAAGCTGGGCAGCCGGCGGTTCATGGTGATTTCCATCGTCATGGTGGCGGCGAATGTCTGGGTTCTTGACGGGCGGATCGCCGGGGCGCGTGTGGCGGTGGGGGCGGCGTCACCGGTGGCGCGGCGGCTGCCGGGGCTTGAGGCGGCGCTGATCGGTCGCCCGGTGGACGATATGGGCGGTTTCACGCAGCCGGGGCATCTGTCCGGCCTTGCCCCGATCGATGATGTGCGCGGCACCGCCGGGTATCGGCTCGAGGCGGTGGCCGAGCTTTGTGATCGCGCCATCGCGGGGGCGCTGATCCATGGATAAGCGCAGCGATACGGCACACACGGCGCTGACCCTGAATGGCCGCATTGTCGAGGTCGCGGCGCGGGTGGGCGAGCGGTTGTCGCACAGCCTGCGCGAACGGTTGGGCGCGCGGGATGTGAAGGTGGGCTGCAACGCGGGCGATTGCGGGGCCTGCACTGTTCTGGTCGATGGGGCACCGGTTTGTGCCTGTCTGATGGCGACGCAACAGGCGGCGGGGCGGTGCGTCGAAACCCTGGCCGGGCTGCGCGACAGCGCCGAGGGGCGCGCCCTGCACCAGCGGTTTCAGGGCCATCAGGCGGCACAATGCGGCATTTGCACCCCCGGCATGGTGGTGTCGGCGGTGGCGCTGTTGCGCGTGGTGCCCGACCCCGATGAAGATCAGGTGATGCAGGCGTTGGGCGGGGTGCTGTGCCGGTGTACCGGCTATCGCAAGATCATCGACGCGGTGATGGGCAAGCCTGCGCCGCTGCACGGCACGGGCGCCGTGGGCGATGCCATACCGCGTGTCGATGGCGCGGCCAAGGTCGCGGGCACCGAGGCGTTTGGCGATGACGTGGCACCGGCCGATGCGCTGGTGATCCGGGTGATCCGCTGTCCGCATCCCCGGGCGGCGTTTGCCTTGGGCGATCTTGACGCCTGGCGCGCCGCCACCCCCGGCGTTGTCGCCACCCTGAGTGCCGCCGATGTGCCGGGCCTGAACGCATTCGGCGTGATCCCGGCCTTTGTCGATCAGCCGGTCTTTGCCGAGCATGAGGCGCGGTTCCGCGGCGAAGCAGTGGCGGCGGTGGTCTGCACCGCCGATACGCCGCTTGATCTGTCCGGCTTTCCGGTGACGTTCACCCCATTGCCCGCCGTGGAAACCGTGGAACAGGCCATGGCCCCCGGTGCGCCGCTGCTGCACGACACCCGCGCGGGCAATGTGATGACCGGCGGCTTTGTGCAGTGCGGTGATGCTGCGGCGGCGCTGGCGCGGGCCGATGTGGTGGTCGAGGGGCGGTTCACCAGCGGTTTTGTCGAACACGCCTATATCGAGCCCGAGGCCGGGTTCGCCCGGATGGTGGGCGACCGGGTGGAAATCCACGCCTGCACACAGGCGCCGGTGATGGACCTGGAAAGCATGGCCCTGATCCTTGGCTGGCCAAAGGAACGTGTGCGCATCGTGCCGACGGCGGTGGGCGGCGGCTTCGGGTCCAAGCTGGATCTATCGGTGCAGCCCTATCTGGCGCTGGCGGCGATCAAGACGGGCCGGGCGGTGCGGATTGCCTATTCGCGCGGCGAATCGATGCAATCGACAACCAAACGGCACCCGTCCGACCTGAGCGTGCGAATCGGTGCAACCCGCGATGGCCGGTTGTGCGGGATGCAGTTTGACGGGCTGTTCAACACCGGCGCCTATGCGTCCTGGGGGCCGACCGTGGCAAACCGCGTGCCGGTACACGCCAGCGGCCCCTATCGCATCGCCGATTACCGGGCCTCGGCCAAGGGCATCCACACGCACTGCCCGCCCTCGGGGGCGTTTCGCGGTTTTGGCGTGCCGCAATCGGCGATTGCGCAGGAATCGCTGTTCGATGAGCTGGCCGAAAGGCTGGGCCTTGATCCGCTGGAATTCCGGGCAATCAACGCCCTGCGCAACGGCACCCCCACGGTCTGTGGCCAGGTCTTTGACCAGGGTGTGGGCATCGGCGCCTGTTTCGAGGCGCTGCGCCCGGCCTGGGCGCAGGCGCGGGCGGAATGCACAGCGTTCAACGCGAAACATGAGCATGTGAAACGCGGCGTGGGTATCGCCGGGGGGTGGTATGGCTGTGGCAACACGTCCCTGCCCAACCCGTCGACGATCAAGGCGGGGCTGCGCGCCGATGGCACGCTTGTGCTGCATCAGGGGGCGATGGACATCGGCCAGGGGGCCAACACGGTGATCGCCCAGATCTTTGCCCAGGCGCTGGGCGTGCCGGTGGCGCAGGTTACGCTGATCGGTCCCGACACCGACCTGACCCCTGACGCGGGCAAGACCAGTGCCAGCCGCCAGACCTTTGTCACCGGTGCCGCCGCGAAACTGTCGGGCGAGGCGATGCGCGCCAGCATCCTGAAGCTGTGCAACGCGCCCGAGGATGCGGTGATTGCGCTTGGCGATGGCGGGCTGAGCGTGACAGGTGCCGAACGCCACCACATCCCGCTGGACCGGATGCCGCGCGATGCCGAAGGCTATGTGATCCGGTCCTGCGAAACCTATGATCCGCCCACCAAACCGCTGGATGCCAACGGTCAGGGGCATCCCTATGCCCAGTTCGGCTATGCCGCCCACATGGCGCTGGTCGAGGTGGATCTGGCGCTGGGCACCGTCAAACCCATCCGCTTTGTCGCCGCCCATGATGTGGGGCAGGCGATCAACCCGTTGTTGGTCGAGGGTCAGGTGCAGGGTGGCATCGCCCAGGGGCTGGGCATGGCCCTGATGGAAGAATACCTGCCGGGGCGCACCGAGAACCTGCACGATTACCTGATCCCCACCATTGGCGACATGCCCCCGGTGGACACCCTGATCGTGCAAGAGCCTGACGCCCACGGCCCATACGGCGCCAAGGGGCTGGGCGAACATGTGCTGATCCCCACGGCACCCGCGCTGCTGAACGCGATCTGCAACGCCACCGGGGTGCGGCTGCACGCTGTGCCCGCCACCCCGTCGCGGCTGCGCGATGCGATAAGGGATGCGCGATGAGCGAGGACAAGATCCGCTGCGATGCCTGCCCGGTGATGTGCTATATCGCGCCGGGCCGGGCGGGGGCGTGCGACCGCTATGCCAATCACGCGGGCGCGCTGGTGCGGCTGGATCCGCTGACGGTGATCGACGGGGGCGCGCCTTTGGTGCCGTTTCTGGGCCGCGACTGGGATGGTGACATCGTGCAGGGCGCCAGGCCGATCGTTGAGCGGCCCTTTGTCACCGCGATCGGCGCCGGCACGACCTATCCCGATTACAAACCGGCGCCCTTCATCGTCAGTCAGATGGTGGGCGATGCCGACATGATCACGGTCGTCACCGAAGGCATCTTTTCCTATTGCGGGGTGAAGGTGAAAATCGACACCGACCGCCACATCGGCGCGGAACGCGCCATCGTCCGGGTGCAGGGTGAACCGATCGGTCATGTGATGACCGGCGAATACGGCTCGAAAATGCTGTCGCTGGGCGGGGTCGATCACCTGACCGGGGGCAGCAAGGCCGAAGGGCGCGTCACCTGTGATGCGCTGCTGCGGCTGTGCAACCGCGAACCGGTCGAGATGACCATCGACGCGGGCGTCACGATCATCGTGCAGGCGGGGCAGGCGCCGATCATCGGCGGCGTGACGGAAAAGCTGATGCGCGTCGGCTGTGGGTCGGCCACCATCGGCATGTTCGCCCTGCAATGGGCGCCGCATGTGGACGAGGTGATCGTCGTCGATGACCACATCACCGGCGTGCTGACCGAGCATGAGGCAGGCAAGCAGCTGAACATGAAACCGGCGGGCCTGCGCGTGACCGGGCGGCGCAGCACACCGGGGCGGTATTTTCAGGTGGCGGGTCATGGCACAGGCTGGGGCGGCACCGATGTGACCGATCCGCTGTCGGTGATAAAGCGGATCGACCCCAAGGTGGCCTGGCCCGGTCTGCGCCTGCTGATGATTTCCACCACGGGCGAACAGTGGGCCTATTTCGAACTGGATGCCGATCTGGTGCCGCAGGTTGCGCCGATCCCCGACGCCCTGCGCGCCATTGCCGAGCGGATCGCCGACACCTGCGAACCCTCGCTGTGTTCGGTGCTGTTCATGGGCGGCGCGGGTGGCAGCTTGCGCGCCGGCGTCACCGCCAACCCCGTTGGCCTGACGCGCAGCGTGAAACAGGCGCTGACCCGGGTGACGGTGGGCGGGGCGCAGAGCTATGTCTGGCCCGGCGGCGGAATCACCGTGATGGCCGATGTAATGGACATGCCCGGCAATGCGTTCGGTTATGTGCCCACGCCTGCCCTTGTGGCGCCCATCGAATTCACCATGCGACGCGAAGACTATGCCGCATTGGGCGGGCATACCGACCGTATCGTTCCGGTCTCGGAGGTGTTGAGCGATGGCATCCGTCGGGTGCGGCGCCCATGATCGCGGCGCGCCTGCCTGGCGACCGGCTGCATTTGCGGCATGGCCCGATCGACCTGATCCTCGGGGCAGACGGGGCAGACGGGGCGCGCGAGGCGGCGTTTGTGCTGGCCATGACCCGGTTCGAAACCCTGCTGTCCGAGCTGGTGGCCGAGCTGCCGCTGCTGCGTCAGCCCGTCGGCACGGTGCCAAAGAGGGCAACCGCGCGCCTGATGCACGCCGCCTGCTGGCCGCATCGCGCGGTCTTTGTCACCCCCATGGCGGCGGTGGCGGGGGCGGTGGCCGAAACCGTGCTGGCCGCAATGGTTCAGGCCGCGCCGCTGCGCCGCGCTTATGTGAACAACGGCGGTGACATTGCCATACACCTCGCTCAGGGCGAGACCTTCCGCATCGCCATGGCGGGGCTGGAGCGCACCGACAGAGGCCGCATCACACTATGCGCCGACGACGCGGTGCGTGGCATCGCCACCAGCGGGCAGGGCGGGCGCAGCCACAGCATGGGAATCGCCGATCAGGTGACGGTGCTGGCCACCAGCGCCGCCATGGCCGATGTGGCCGCCACGCTTATTGCCAATGCCGTCGATCTGCCCGGCCACCCCGGCATCACCCGCAGCCCCGCCAACGCCTTGTCGCCCGACAGTGATCTGGGCGCGCGGCCGGTGGTCCGCCATGTCGCCGCCCTGTCGCCCGGTGAACAGGATCGTGCCCTGGCACGCGGTGCGCGCACCGCGCAGTCCATGGCAGACCGGGGTTTGATCCGCGCCGCCGCGCTGTTTCTGGGGGACCGGTCCCGCCTGATCGGCGCCCCCCATCTGATCGCACAAAAGGAACCCGCACATGCCTGAGGTCAAGATCCGCAAGATCGCCACGCAGATCGAGGAAATCTTTCACGAATTCGGCCCGGCCCCGGCCCGGTCGGTGAAACGGGGCGCGATCATCGCGGTGATCGCCAACCCCTTTGCCGGGCGCTATGAACCCGACATCCAACCCTTCATGAAGGATCTGGAACCGCTCGGTCTGGCCATGGCGCGCCGCCTGGTGGCCGAACTGGGCGTCACGCCGGATCAGATCGAAGGCTATGGCAAGGGCGCCATCGTCGGCACCAACGGCGAGGTTGAGCATGGCGCCCTTTGGCACGCCCCCGGTGGCTATTCCATGCGCGAGGTTCTGGGCGCCGCCAAGGCCATCGTGCCCAGCTCGAAAAAGGTCGGTGCGGCGGGCACCCGGCTGGACGTGCCGGTGACCCATGTCAACGCCAGCTATGTGCGCAGCCATTTCGACAGCATCGAAGTGGGTCTCAATGATGCGCCGCGGGCCGATGAACTGGTCTTTGTTCTGGTGATGACGACAGGGCCGCGCATCCACGCCCGCTCGGGCGGTCTGGCGGTGGATGACATAAAGGGTGAGGATGGTTTGAGATGAACGCTGTAATCCGCAAGATTGCCGTCTGGGTTGAGGAAACCCACAGCGAAATGGGCCGCGCCATCACGCCCCCAACCCGCAAGGCGGTGGCGGTGGCGGTGATCGCCAACCCCTTCGCCGGCCGCTATGTCGAGGATCTGACGCCGCTGATGGACATCGGCGCCGAGCTGGGTGCGCTGTTGGGACACCGCTGTGTCGCCGCCCTGGGCATCGCGCCGGGCGATGCGCAAAGCTATGGCAAGGCGGCCATGGTGGGCGAGAACGGCGAGTTGGAACATGCGGCGGCGATCCTGCACCCGAAACTGGGTGCCCCCCTGCGCGCGGCGGTGGAAAAGGGTGCCGCCCTGGTGCCCTCGTCCAAGAAGATGGGTGGCCCGGGTCAGGACCTGGACGTGCCCCTTGGCCACAAGGATGCCGCCTATGTGCGCAGCCACTTCGACGGGATCGAGGTGCGCCTGAACGATGCCCCCCGCGCGAACGAGATCATGGTCGCCGTCGCCGTCACCGACAGTGGCCGCCCCTTGCCCCGCGTCGGCGGCCTGACCCATGGCGCGGCCGAGGGCAAGGACGGATTGCGGTGACCGACGACCCACCCTATCGTCTTGACGATCAGGTGGGGTTCCTGCTGCGTCAGGTCAGCCAGCGCCACGCCCTGATCTTTCAGGCCGAGGCACCCGAAGGGCTGACCCCGACGCAGTTCTCGACGCTGATCCGCCTGTACGAAAATGGCCCCAGCTCGCAGAACGAACTGGGACGTGCCGCCGCAATGGACGTTGCGACGATCAAGGGGGTGGTCGAACGGTTGCGCGGCAAGGGTATGGTGGTGCTCACCCCCTATCCGGGCGACCGTCGGCGCACATTGATTACCCTGACCGCACGGGCGCGGGGGTTGATCACAGCCTTGCACGCGGCGGGCGAGCGGATCACCGAGGCGACGCTGGCCCCCCTGACCGCGGACGAGCGCTCGGTGTTGCTCAACCTGCTGCGTCGTCTGGTGTGACAGCGGGCGGTTGATGAGTATTTTTACAAAGAAGAAACTTGGGCGCGGTCTGCATTTTTCGGCTGACGCCACGGGCCGGCCGCAGTAACGAAAACTGCGGCCAAGATGGGTGGGGTCATGGACATCAAGGCAATCGTCATGGGCCTCGCCTTTGCGCTGATGTGGTCATCGGCATTCAGCAGCGCGCGGATGATCGTGGCGGACGCGCCGCCCCTGATGGCGCTGTCGCTGCGGTTTCTTGTCTCGGGGGTGATCGGCATCGCCATCGCGACGGCCCTTGGTCAGTCATGGCGGCTGAGCCGGGGCCAGTGGCGCGCCACGGTGCTGTTCGGGATCTGTCAGAACGCGCTGTACCTCGGGTTGAATTTTGTGGCGATGCAGAAGATCGAAGCGGGGCTGGCCTCGATCATCGCATCTTCGCTGCCGCTGATGGTGGCCTTCGCCGGTTGGCTGTTTCTGGGTGAACGGACGCGCCCCCTGGGGCTGGCCGGGTTGGCGGCGGGGATGGTCGGTGTGCTGCTGATCATGGGTGCCCGGCTGAGCGGTGGGGTGGATCCGGGCGGGCTGTTGCTGTGCCTGCTGGGCGCGGCGGCGCTGACCGTGGCGACGCTGACGGTGCGCGGGGCGTCGTCCGGGGGCAATCTGTTGATGGTGGTGGGGTTGCAGATGCTGGTCGGGGCGCTGTGCCTGGGGGTGGTGTCAGCGTTGATCGAAACGCCGGACATCACCTGGTCGCGGCGTTTGGTGCTGGCCTTTGCCTATACCACATTGGTGCCCGGCCTGATCGCCACTTTGGTTTGGTTCATGCTGGTGGATCGGATCGGCAGTCTGCGCGCCTCGACCTTCCACTTTCTCAACCCGTTTCTGGGTGTGGCCATTGCAGCGCTGCTGCTGGGTGAATCGCTGGGCTGGGTCGATGTGATCGGCGTTGTGATCATCACGGCGGGGATTCTGGCGGTGCAACTGTCCAAGGCGCAGCGCGTGGAGGCGCGGCCGCGCGCCTGAGCCTCAAAGGCCCAGCTTCTTCTTGCCCGAAATACTCCGGGGTCCGGGGCAGCGCCCCGGTCAGGCCACGCCGATTTTTCCCCGCACCCCGCCGGTTTGCCCCCGGTCCAGCAGCAGGTGATCCAATAGCACACAGGCCATCATCGCCTCACCCACCGGCACGGCGCGGATGCCGACGCAGGGGTCGTGACGGCCCTTGGTGACGATTTCAGCCGCTGCGCCGGTCTTGGTGATTGTCTGGCGCGGTTTCAGGATGCTGGAGGTGGGTTTGACGGCAAAGCGCACCACCACGTCCTGTCCTGTTGAAATGCCGCCCAGAATGCCCCCGGCGTGGTTTGACGAAAACACCGGCGCGCCGTCATTACCAAGAAAAATCTCGTCGGCGTTTTCTTCGCCGGTCAAGCTGGCGGCGGCCATGCCTGCTCCGATTTCAACAGCTTTCACGGCATTGATGCTCATCATTGCGGCGGCCAGGTCGGTGTCGAGCTTGCCATAGATTGGCGCGCCGAGGCCGGCGGGCAGGCCGCGCGCCACCACCTCGATCACCGCGCCGCAGGAATTGCCGGATTTGCGCAGATCGTCGAGGTATCCGGCCCAGCGGGCGGCGGCATCGGCGTCTGGGGTCCAGAACGGGTTCTGCTCGATCTGGCCCCAGTCGCATTGGGCGCGGTCGATGGTGTGGGGGCCCATTTGCACCATGAACCCGGTGATCGTCAGGTCGGGCAGCAGATGCGCCAGCGCGGCGCGCGCCACGCCGCCTGCCGCCACCCGTGCTGCGGTTTCCCGCGCCGACGACCGCCCGCCGCCGCGCGGATCGCGGATGCCGTATTTCTGCCAATAGGTGATGTCGGCGTGACCGGGGCGGAATTTCTCGGCGATGGCGCCGTAATCCTTGCTGCGTTGATCTGTGTTGCGGATCATCAGTTGGATCGGTGTGCCGGTGCTGTGCCCCTCGTAAACGCCCGACAGGATTTCCACCTCGTCCGCTTCGCGCCGCTGGGTGGTGTATTTGTTCTGCCCCGGTTTGCGCCGGTCCAGCCAGTGTTGCAGCGCCTCGGCCGTAATTGCGATGCCCGGGGGGCATCCGTCGATGGTGCAGCCCAGAGCCGGGCCGTGGCTTTCGCCCCAGGTGGTGACGCGGAACAGGTGACCGAAGGTGTTCAGGCTCATGGGTAAGGCTCCGTTGGGTGGGCTTTTCCTAGTCGGATCGCGCGGCCAAGGGAAGGCTCAGGATTGCGACGTTGAAGATCGCCAGCCAGCCGTTAACGCCAAAGCCGGTCCCCGCCAGGGGCAGGGCGATACGGCCGGGCCTTGCCCCGTCGACGGGGCTGGCCTAGTGTACTGTTACCTCGGGGTGCCCGTCTGGGCTGAGAAGACACCCGCAGAACCTGATCCGGTTGACCCCGGCGGAGGGAAGGTGAGACCGTATTCTCCCCCACTTCCGATTACGCCTGCCCTTCGGGGCCAAAGAAGGATCGTATTCGATGAAATATACGCTGCCCCTCGCCGTGCTGCTGGCCGGCCCTGCCCTGGCCCAGGACAAACCGGTACTGACGGTATACACCTATGACAGTTTCGTCACCGAATGGGGGCCGGGCCCGGCGGTGGAAACCGCGTTCGAGGCGATTTGTGGTTGCGATCTGCAATTCGTCGGCGCGGGCGACGGGGCCGCCTTGCTGGCGCGGCTGCGGCTGGAAGGGGCGCGGACCAATGCCGATGTGGTGCTGGGGCTGGACACCAACCTGACCGCCGCCGCCGCCGCGACCGGGCTGTTCGCGCGGCACGATCTGGGCGATGTCGCCTTCGATCTGCCGGTGGCGTGGCAGGATGACATGTTCGTTCCCTATGACTGGGGCTATTTCGCCTTTGTGCACAATGTCGGCGGGGATGCGCCGGCCAATTTCCGTGCCCTGGGCGACAGTGACCTGACGATCGTGATCCAGGACCCGCGCAGTTCGACCCCCGGTCTGGGCCTGTTGCTGTGGGTCAAGGCGGCCCATGGCGACGCGGCGCCCGAGATATGGCAGGGACTGGCCGACAACATCGTGACGGTGACCAAGGGCTGGTCTGAATCCTATGGCATGTTCCTTGAGGGCGAGGCCGACATGGTGCTGTCCTATACCACCTCGCCCGCCTATCACCTGATCGCCGAGGAGGACGCGACCAAGGCCGCCGTGCCGTTCGACGAAGGGCATTACCTGCAAATCGAGGTGGCGGCGGTGGTGGCTTCTTCCGATCAAGGCGAACTGGCCAATGATTTCCTGCGTTTCATGGTGTCTGATGCGTTCCAGTCGGTTATCCCAACGACCAACTGGATGTATCCCGCCGTCACGCCCGAGGGCGGACTGCCCGCCGGGTTCGACAGCCTTGTCACCCCCGAAACCGCGCTGATCTTTCCGGCCGGCGAGGCGGGTGCGGCGCGGGACGTGGCGCTGGGCGAATGGCTGACCGCGCTCAGCCGCTGAACCTTGCGGTGTGGGCCGGGGGGCTGGCGGCGGGGGTGATCCTGGCGCTGACGCTGGGCACCATCACTGCCGTGCTGACCCGGGCCGAGGGCGCGTTTGCCCTGGCCGCGGGCGATCTGGCGGCGATCCGGTTTACAGTGACGCAGGCGGTGCTGTCGGCGGTGCTGTCCTGTGCCCTGGCGGTGCCGGTGGCCCGCGCCCTTGCGCGGCGACGGTTTGTCGGGCGTGCGGTTCTGGTCACGCTGATGGGGGCGCCGTTCATCCTGCCGGTGATCGTGGCGGTTCTCGGGCTGGTCATGGTGTTTGGCCGGGCGGGGTGGGTTTCGACGGCGCTGGGCACGCTGGGGTTGCCGCCGATGAATATCTATGGGCTGCACGGGGTGGTTCTGGCCCATGTGTTTTTCAACCTGCCGCTGGCCACCCGGCTGATCCTGCAAGGCTGGCTGGCCATCCCGGCCGAGCGGTTTCGCCTGGCCGCGACCCTTGACATGGCGCCGCGCGACATCGCCCGACAGCTTGAATGGCCGATGCTGCGGGCCACCCTGCCGGGGGCGTTCATGGTGATTTTCCTGATCTGCACCACGTCCTTTGCTGTGGCTTTGGCGTTGGGTGGGGGGCCGCGTGCCACCACCGTGGAACTGGCGATTTATCAGGCGTTCCGGTTCGATTTCGACCTGTCGCGCGCGGCATTCCTCGCCCTGATCCAGCTGGCGATTTCTGCGGTGGCGGCGCTGTTGGCGCTGTGGGTTGCGGTGCCACAGGCCACGGGTGGCGGTCTGGACCGTACGGTCGAACGCTGGGACGCCGCGCGCCTCGGTCTGCGGGTGCTGGACGGGGCGTCGATCATGCTGGCGGGGCTGTTCCTTTTGTTGCCGCTGTTGGCGATTGCCCTGCGCGGGTTGCCCGAGATTGCGACGCTGCCCGCCGGGGTCTGGGCGGCGGCGTGGCGGTCTGTGTGGGTGGCCGGGCTGTCGGTGCTGGTGACGCTGGCCCTTGCACTTTCGATGACATTGGCCATCACCCGGCTGGGGGCGGCGCAGTGGGGGTTTGCCACCCCCACACCCCCGGCGAGTATTTGCCCAAAGAAGAAGCCTGAAAGGGAAGGATTTCCGACTTGGCCGGTGGCGATTCGGCGCCGCTGCGCCGTGGCGCGCGGGATCGAGGCGGTCGGCTATCTGGCCATGGCCGCTTCGCCTTTGGTGATCGGTACGGGGCTGTTCCTGATCGTGTTTCCCTTTGCCGACCCCGTGACGTTGGCCCTGCCCGTCACGGCGCTGGTCAACGGGGTGATGGCGCTGCCGTTTGCGCTGCGCGCGCTTGTTCCGGCGGCGCAGGAGGTCGAGGCGCGGTTCGGCCCTCTTGCCGACAGCCTGGGATTGACTGGGTGGCACCGTTTGCGGCGGCTGACCCTGCCGCGCCTGCGCCGGCCCTTGGGCTTTGCCGCAGCCCTGGCGGGGGCGCTGTCGATGGGTGATCTGGGGGTGATTGCCTTGTTTGCCGATCCCGAGGCGGGCACCCTGCCGCTGTTGCTGTACCGCTTGATGGGCAGTTACCGGATGGATCAGGCGGCGGGGGTGGCTTTGGTGTTGCTGGCGCTGAGCCTTGCGGTGTTCTGGGTGCTGGATCGCGGGGGGCGTGTCGATGCTGACCATTGAGGGCGTGGTGATCGAACAGGGCGATTTCCGGCTGACCGCTGACCTGTCGGTGCCGTCGGGCGGGCAGGTGGCGGTGATGGGGCCGTCGGGCGCGGGAAAATCCACGCTGTTGGCGGTATTGGCCGGGTTTGTCGCGCCGCAGGCCGGGCGCATTTTGTGGAACGGCACCGACATGGCACCCCTGCGCCCCGGGCAGCGGCCGATCACCATGATCTTTCAGGACAACAACCTGTTTCCGCATCTGTCGGTGTTCGACAACGTGGCACTGGGCCTGCGCCCGTCGGGGCGATTGGGTGGGGCCGAGGCGGCGCAGGTGCGCAGCGCCCTGGCGCGGGTCGGGCTGGCTGGGTTCGAGGCGCGCAAGCCCGCAACCCTGTCGGGCGGTCAGCAAAGCCGCGCCGCGCTGGCGCGGATGCTGGTGCAGGACCGGCCGCTGGTGGTGCTGGACGAGCCGTTTGCCGCGCTTGGCCCGGCGCTGCGGGGCGAAATGGTGGATCTGGTGGCGGGGCTGTGCCGCGACCGGGGCGCGACCTTGCTGATGGTGACCCACGATCCGGGCGATGCCCTGCGCCTCGGCGGTGATCTGTGCGTTGTGGCCGAGGGGCAGGTCAGCCCGCCGATGCCGGCGCGGGCGCTGTTGGCCGATCCGCCCGAAACCCTGAAATCCTATCTGGGCTGAGAGGCCGGCAAGGATGTGCCGCGACAGTGGCCCGGCATGTGGAAACGCCATATGGCTGCCCGTTTTGCCACATCGCGGGATTTGCGCAGGCGCTGGAATGCGGCGCCGCAAGGGTATACACCGGGCGGTGAGTGACCGGCCGACCTGTGTTTTCCATTGCCCCGACAAGGACTGTTTCATGAAGTTCCGCTTTCCCATCTTCATCATTGATGAAGACTTCCGCTCGGACAACAATTCGGGGCTGGGCATCCGCGCCATGGCCCAGGCAATCGAGAACGAAGGGTTCGACGTGGTGGGCGTGACCAGCTATGGCGATCTGTCGCAGTTCGCCCAGCAGCAATCGCGCGCCAGTGCGTTCCTGTTGTCGATCGACGATGAGGAATTCAGCGCCGGCCCCGACATCGACCCGGTGATCGTGAACCTGCGCGCCTTTATCGAAGAGGTCCGCTGGAAGAACGAGGATGTGCCGATCTATATCTACGGCGAAACGAAAACGGCGCGCCATCTGCCCAATGACATCCTGCGCGAATTGCACGGCTTCATCCACATGTTCGAGGATACGCCTGAATTCGTGGCAAGGCACATCGTGCGCGAGGCGAAGAATTATCTCGAATCGATCCAGCCACCGTTCTTCAAGGCGCTGTTGGACTACGCCGAGGACGGGTCGTATTCGTGGCACTGTCCGGGCCATTCCGGCGGTGTGGCGTTTCTGAAATCGCCCATCGGCCAGATGTATCATCAGTTCTATGGTGAAAACATGCTGCGCGCCGATGTCTGCAACTCGGTCGAAGAGCTGGGCCAGTTGCTGGAACACAACGGCGCCATTGGCGCATCCGAACGCAACGCCGCGCGCATCTTCAACGCCGATCACTGTTTCTTTGTCACCAATGGCACCTCAACCAGCAACAAGATGGTTTGGCACCACACCGTTGCCCCCGGCGATGTCGTGGTGGTGGATCGCAATTGTCACAAGTCGATCCTGCACAGCATCATCATGACCGGCGCAATCCCGGTGTTTCTGAAACCGACGCGCAACCATTACGGCATCATCGGCCCGATCCAGCGGTCGGAATTCGAGATCGACGCGATCAAGGACAAGATCCGCGCCAACCCGCTGTTGGCCCATGTCGATGCCGATACGGTGAAGCCGCGCATCATGTCGCTGACCCAGTCCACCTATGACGGCGTTCTCTACAACACCGAGACGATCAAGACGGCGCTGGATGGCTATATCGAGAACCTGCACTTTGACGAGGCATGGTTGCCCCATGCCGGGTTCCACCCGTTCTATGGCAATTACCATTCCATGGGGCGCAAGCGCGAACGCCCGATGCATTCGGTCACCTATGCCACCCAGTCGATCCACAAACTGTTGGCGGGGATCAGCCAGGCCAGCCATGTGTTGGTGCAGGACGCCCAGAACACCAAGCTGGACCGTCACCTGTTCAACGAAGCCTATCTGATGCACACCTCGACCAGCCCGCAATACAGCATCATCGCCAGTTGCGATGTGGCGGCCGCGATGATGGAACCGCCCGCAGGCACCGCCCTGGTCGAGGAAAGCATCAACGAGGCGCTGGATTTCCGCCGCGCCATGCGCAAGGTCGATGCCGAATTCGGCGATGGTGACTGGTGGTTCCAGGTCTGGGGACCGGAAGAGCTTGAGGAGGAAGGCATCGGGCGGGCCAAGGACTGGGTGCTGAAACGCACCGATGCCGAAGGCGTGCAAAAGGCCGATGGCGAGGATTCGTGGCACGGCTTCGGTGACATGGCCCCCGGTTTCAACATGCTTGACCCGATCAAGGCAACCATCGTCACCCCCGGCCTGAACCTGGATGGCCGTTTCGAGGACAGCGGTATTCCCGCCTCGATCGTCACCAAATATCTGGTGGAACACGGCGTCGTCGTCGAAAAGACCGGGCTTTACAGTTTCTTCATCATGTTCACCATCGGCATCACCAAGGGCCGCTGGAACACCCTGTTGACCGGGCTGCAACAGTTCAAGGACGATCACGCCAAGAACCAGCCGATGTGGCGCACCATGCCGAAATTCTGCGCCAAACATCCGCGCTATGAACAGATGGGCCTGCGGGATTTGTGCGACCATGTCCATGCGATGTACGCGAAATATGATATCGCCCGGCTGTCCACCGAAATGTATCTGAGCGATCACACCCCCGCGATGACCCCGACGGAAGCGTTTTCCCACATTGCGCGGCGCACCACCCAACGGGTACCCATCGACGATCTGGAAGGGCGGATCACCACGGGGCTTGTCACGCCCTATCCGCCGGGGATTCCGCTGTTGATTCCGGGCGAGGTGTTCAATCGCAACATCGTGGAATATCTGAAGTTCAACCGTGCCTTTTCAAAGGAATGTCCGGGGTTTGAAACCGACATTCACGGGCTGGTACACGAAAAGGGCGAAGACGGGCAGATGCATTATTTCGCGGATTGCGTCGCGGAATAGGTTGCGCGCGCGCTGTTGGCCCAATGCTGTTGGTCGCGTCAGGTGGCCAACAGTGCAATGAACCGGTCAATCTGCGCCTCGTCCAGCGACCAGTCGCAAACCAGCCGCGCGGCATGGCTGCCATCGGCATTGGCGCTGGCATAGTATTGCGCATCCGCAGCGCGCAGCCGGTCATGAATGGGCCCCGGCAGATCGACGAACATCATGTTGCCTTGCACGGGATGCTTTGGTGTGATCCCGGCGGCGTTCAACCCGGCGGCCAGACGCGCCGCGCGGCTGTTGGCGGCGCGCGCCATGTTCAGCCACAGCCCGTCTTTCAGATAGGCGTGCATCTGCGCCGACAGATAGCGGTGTTTTGACGCAAGATGACCGGCCCGTTTGCGGCGCAGTTCAAATTCCCACGCCAGGGCGGGATCAAAGATCACCGCCGCTTCAACCCCCAAAAGCCCGTTCTTGGTGCCGCCGAACGAAAGGGTGTCAACCCCTGCCCGCCAGGTCACGTCGGCGGGGGCACAGCCCAGCGCGGCGATGGCATTGGCAAAACGCGCGCCATCCATATGCACGCCCAGCCCGTGGTCATGGGCCAGCCCGGCCAGCGCGGCAACCTCTGGCGCTGTGTAAAGCGTGCCGCTTTCGGTGATCTGGGTGATCGTCAGCGGGCCGGGTTGCACCCCGTGCACGACGCCGGCAGGGTGCCGCGCGATCGCCCCGGCCAGGGATTGCATCGTCATCTTGCCATGCGGCGCGGCGACCTTGGACAGTTTCGCGCCATCGGTGAAGAATTCGGGCGCGCCGCATTCGTCCACGTCCACATGGGCGGCCTCGGCGCAGAAAACCGCCTGCCAGGGCTGGGCCATGGTGGCCAGCAACAGGGAATTGGCGGCGGTGCCGGTGGCCACCAGATAAACCGCCGCCTCGGGTGCCTCGAACAAATCGCGCAGCTGCGCGCGCACCGTATCCATGATCGCGTCATTGCCATAGCCCATGGCAAAGCCTGAATTGGCCTCGGCCAGCGCCGCCATGACCGCAGGGTGGGCGGGGCCGGTGTTGTCAGAGGCAAAGTGCATCAGATCGGTTCCTCGATGATGTGGTTTTCCCATTCTTCCTCGGGCACTTCGAACTCCGGCACGCTCCACCCCTGAACCGACACGCCCGCGTCATGCACCGATTGCGCGGTGCCCGAAATCAGCGGGTGCCAGTCGAACAGCGGCTTGCCTTCGTGCAACAGACGATAGGCACAGGTGGTGGGCATCCAATAGGCATTCTTGGCGATATTGCCGGGGGTCAGCGTGATGCATTCCGGCACGAACTGGTGGCGGATCGGATATTGCGCGCAGCGGCAGGTTTCGCCGTCCAGCAGCCGACAGGCGACGCGGGTCAGCGCCACCTCGCCGGTGTCCTCATCCTCAAGCTTGTTCAGACAGCATTTGCCGCAACCATCACACAGCGCCTCCCATTCGCGCTTGGCCATGTTCTTCAGCGGCACCCTTTCCCAGTACCGCTCACGCAGCCCGTCGCGGTTGATCGGATCGTCCGTCATGGTGTGGCCTCCGGGGCGCGCAGAAGGGTTCGGGCGCGGGCGCTGTCGGCATCCATCTGGGCGATCAGCGCGTCAAGGCTGTTGAACTTTTCCTCGCCGCGCAGGTATTCAACCAGCGCGACCGACAGATGGGTGCCGTACAGATCGCCCTTGAAATCGAACAGAAATGTTTCGATGTTCGGTTTGTTCAGCCCGAACATCGGCCGCACACCAATCGAACTGACCGCTGGATAGGTGCCCTTGAACGGGCCTGACAGAACATCGACCTTCACCGCATAAACCCCGAATTTGGGTGGGTGCAGCCCCTCGATGCTCATGTTGGCGGTGGGATAGCCCAGATCGCGGCCACGCTGGTCACCGCGGATCACCGCGCCCTCGATCCTGTGCAGATGGCCCAGCATGGCGGCGGCATCGCGCGGGCGTCCTTGCGACAGGGCCTCGCGGATCCGGGTGGATGAGACCGTGCCGGTTTCGGACTGAACCAGTGGCACGACGGTCACGCCAAACCCCATGGCGGCGCCAAACCGCTGTAAATCTCCGGCCATGCCGGAGCGCCCTTTGCCAAAGCAGAAATCGGCCCCCACCACGACATGCGACAGGCCCAGCCCATCGGCAATCACAGTGCGGGCAAACTGTTCAGGCGTCAGCGCGGCAAGTGCGCGGTTGAAGGCGATTTCATACAGCACCTCGATGCCCAGCTTGGCCAGACGGTTCGCCTTGGCCTCGGCATTCATCAGACGGAAGGGCGGTGTGTCTGGCGCGAAGAACTGTCGCGGATGCGGTTCGAATGTCAGGATGCCCAGGGGCCGGTCCAGCCGCGCGGCATTGCCACGGGCGATGTCGATCACGGCACGATGGCCGGTGTGGACGCCGTCAAAATTTCCGATCGCAACGCTGGCGCCGCGATCCTGATCTGACACGAACTGATGGTCCCGAATGATCCGCATGGTTCCGAAGTAGCGGCGGCGCCGGGGCGGTGCAAGCGGTCAGTCGAACTTGCGCGACGGCGCAAGCACGGTCGCCTCGCCCTTCAGCACCGGTTTGCCGTTGATGGTGCAGCGGGTGTCCAGTTGCACGCGGCGTTTGGAATGGTCGATCGACAGAACCGTAACCTCGGCGCGCACCGTGTCGCCGGGGCGGACGGGGGCAAGAAATTTCAGGCTCTGCCCCAGATAGACGGTGCCATGGCCGGGCAGTTGTTCACCGATCACCGCTGAAATCAGCCCGGCGGTCAGCATCCCGTGGGCGATGCGACCTTCAAAGATGGTGTCGCGGGCATAGGCATCGTCCAGATGCACCGGGTTGCGGTCGGTACTGACCTCGGCAAACAGTTCAATGTCGCGGTCGGTGATTTCCTTGGTCAGATGGCGCATCATTCCGATTTCAAGGTCTTCGATGCAGATCGTACCACGGGGCATGTTGTCGAGCATCTGTGAGGCCTTTGCGCAATAAAAAAATTCCGTGAATGGCGTATGCGTAACAATATTACTTTGCAGGTGCAGAAATCAAGGGAAAACTTGCGACCACTGGGGTTGGGAACAAACTGGGTTGCGCCGCCTGTCGGCGTCGCCTTGTGGCGCGCTCGAAACCTGCGGTTTCTCGCGCGCCATGAGTATTTCAGGCAAGAAGAAGCAGGTTCAGCGCAATTGGCCCATGGCGAAGGTGGGGGTGGCCGGGGCGGTGGCAAGGAAGGTTTCCAACGCCTTTGCGTCAGGCTGGTCCGTGGTACGGGTCTGCGCGGCCGCCAGCCCGCCGGTGATGAACAGCGAGTCGAATTGTTCGCCCTGGGCGCCGAGAATATCGGTGTGGATGCCGTCACCGATGCACAGGATACGGGAATCGGAGATGTCGCGCCCCAGTTCCAGGATGCGGCGGCGGGCCAGGTCATAGACCGACGGATGTGGCTTGCCGAACATGTAGGTTTCGCCGCCCATCTCGCGGTACAGCTGCGCCAGCGCCCCGGCGCACCATTCGCGTTTGTCGCCCCGGTCAACGATGATGTCGGGGTTGGCGCACAGCATTTTGAGCCCGCGCGCGATGGCCGACAGGAAGGTGGGGCGCATGACCGACGGATCTGCGTAGGGGTCGAACGGGCCGCAGCACAGGATGCCGGTGGCATGGTCGAGGTCGGTGCGGTGGATCGGCACCGGGTCACTCACGATGCGGATCGGGTCGAAGAACACCTCGTCATGGGGTTGGCCGATGAAATATACGTTTTCGCCGATGGCGCCCTGAAACATCGCCACGCGCGCCGAGTCGCCCGAGGTGGCGATGCTGTCCCAGCAATCGCGCGGGGTCTGGAAGCGTTCGAGCTGTTTTTCGACGCTGGAGCGTTGGCGTGGCGCATTGGTCAGCAGAATCACCGTGCCGCCGTTTTCGCGGAAGGCGCGCAAGGCCGCGACGGCTGCGTCATGGGCGCGGATGCCATTGTGCAGGCATCCCCAGAGGTCACAGAATACGGCATCGTAGGAATCTGAGATCTCGGCGAGGGATTGGATGATCGGGGTCATGGTGGCCTTTGCTGTGCGGGCGAACCGGGGCGCTGCCCCGGACCCCGAGGTATTTTCGGCAAGAAAGAGAGGTCAGGCGTGTCTAGCGGTTTGGCAGCCAGGTGGCCAGAGGCGGGAAGGCCACGAGCAGGATTACGAGCAAGAGCGAACAGGCGATATAGGGCATGGCAGACATATATATGTCGCGCATTGTGGTGTCTTTCGGCGCGACGCCCTTCATCACGAAAAGCAGCAGGCCGAATGGCGGGGTGGTGAAGCTGATTTCGAGTGCGAGCAGCATGATCAGGGCGAACCAGATCAGATCGAACCCGAGGGTCTGGGCGAGGGGGAAGAAAACCGGAACGGTGAGCAGCATCATCGAGATCTGTTCCATGAAGCAGCCGAGAATCAGCAGGACGCCGAACATGATCAGCAGCATGGTGGTGGGCGCGACATCAAAGCCGGTGGCCCAGGTGATGAGGCCCGAGGATGCACCTGAGAAAGCGAGGAGTTGGCTGAAGGTGGCCGAGCCGAACACGATGAGATAGGCCATGAGCGTGACCCTGAGCGCGCCGATGACGGATTTCTTCATCGCTTGCCATGTCAGCACCCGGAAAGCGGCGGCGAGGATCAGCACGCCGAGGGCGCCGAAGGCAGCCGCCTCGGACGGGGTGACGATGCCGCCGACCATCATGGCAACGATCACCACCATGACACCGATCATCGGCACCACGTCGCGGATCAGAAGGATGAGTTTCTGGCCCAAGGTAATCGGCGTGACCTCATAGGCGGGGGCGGCGGAGGGATCTATCCGGGTTTGCAGCCAGATCATTGCAATGTAGAGCCCCGCCAGAATCAGCCCCGGCACGATTCCGGCGATCAGCAGTTTGCCCACGTCGATCTGCGCGAGGGTGGCCAGCAGCACCGCCAGGGCAGACGGCGGGATGATGATGGCCAGCCCGCCGGTGCCCAGGATCGGACCGATGGACATGTGTTTCTTGTAACCCCGCTGGGTCATCTCGGGCACCATCAGGCTGCCCAAGAGGGCGGTTGACCCCATGGATGAGCCCGACAGCGTGGAAAACCCGGTGCCGCCCAGCACGGTGACATAGGACAGCCGACCGGGCAGTTTGCCCAGCAGTCGGTCGATGGCGTTGAACATCCGCCCGCCCAGCCCGGTGTGAAAGAAGATTTCGCCCATCAGCAGGAACAGCGGAATCGGCACCAGCGCATAGGAGGTGAGCGAGCCGAAGCCGTTGGACAGCAGTTGGCCGATGCCGCGTTCACCGCCCATGAACACCCAGGCGCCGATGATGTTGGCGGCCAGGAAGGCCAGCGCCACGGGCATTCCGATGGCCATGAGAAAAACGATGCTGCCCAGCAGCAGGGCCAGCGCCTCGAACCAGTCCATCAGTCGTGAATCCCCGCTTCGCCCGAGTGCATCAGATCGCGCCCGAACACGAAGCGCGAGAATTCGATGGCCATCAGGGTGAAGGCGATCGGGAAGGTCACGGTCAGATACCAACGGGGAAAGTAATAGGCGCGCACATCGAAATCGTTGCGCGCGATGTTGCGCAGCACCAGTTCCAGCCCCTTCCATGCGAGGATCAGCGATACCGCCACGCAGAGCGCCGCCACGAGGCGGCTGAGCAGGGCGCCCAGCGGCTTGGGCAAGGCGGCGGTCACCAGTTCGATATGCACATGGCCCTTTTCGCGCACCAGCCAGGGCGCGCCCAGCATCGTCATGTACAACAGCCCGTATTCGGCCGAGGTGAACAGCCAGGCAAAGGGCTGCATCCCCAGATTGCGCATCGCGACCGAGGCGATGACCGACACCATCAGCCACACCAGAGTGGCCCCGGCAACGGTCGCCATGGCATAGAGCAGCAGTGTATAGGCGCGGATCATCAGGTGCATCTGGGGCCTTTGGCATGGGGGCGGCGCAGCGGGGCGCGCCGCCCCGTTGGCATCATTCGGGGGTGTAGAACAGATCGACAAGGGTGTCGTAATTGCCGTCGCCCTGGGGGCTGGCCGCCATCAGGTCTTTCATCCGGGTCAGGGTGGTGGCGCGGGCGGCGTCGATATAGCGGGTGCGCGCCTCGCCTTCGAGGGTGACAACCTGCATCCCGGCCGCCTCAAGCGCGGCAAAATCCTCGTCCCGCTTGGCCCGCAGGGCGTTGACGCTGTCGATTTCGTGCTGGATCGCAACATCGGTCAGGATCTGACGCGATTCGTCGCTGAGGCTGTTCCACTTGTCGAGGTTCACGATCACGCCAAGGTCGGTGGAAAAGAAGCTGGGCTCGATCCGGTAATTCAGGAATTCGTTCCACTTCAGGTCGATCAGACCGATCTGGGTCCAGCCGGTGGCATCGACGACGCCGGTTTCGAGGGCGGAATAGACATCGGTCGTGGGCAGGTCGATCACCTGTGCACCCAGATAGTTCGAGAAGAACGCGTTGTACACGGCATTGCCGCGCAGCTTCAGGCCCGCAACATCCAAATTGCCGTCGGCGTCGAATTCCGGCGCTTCGCGGGTCCACAGGTTGTAGGTGACGCCGGAATCGAACCAGCCCAGATATTTGACCCCCATCTTTTCCTGGTGGATCCGATCGATCAGGTCGATCCCGCCGTTCTGGCGCGTCTCAACGGCGGTCAGATTGCTGGTGACCAGGGCATCTTTTTCGGGCAGCGCACCGCCATAGAATGACCCGGGGGTGTACACCATATCGACGATGCCGTCGCGCACGGCATCGGCCTGTTGGAACATGCCGATCGCCTCGGGGCCACCGCGCACCTCGATTTCAACGATGCCCTCACCGGCGGCGTTCACCTTGTCGACGAATTGCAGAAAGCTCTGCGAATAGATCAGCGTGGCCGGAAAGGCATGTACGGCAGTCAGCGTGTCCTTTGCCATTGCGGTGCTGGCCAGCAGCATCGCGGCGGTGGTTGTCAGGATTGTCATTCGCATGGGTTGTCTCCCTTTGGGTTTGGCAGGCTCCACGGGTTTTTCCCGTGATAGGTGGTTGAAAAAGCTTTGATTTCGGCGGTGTGGCTGGCGGTCAGATCAATATCGTCCCAACCGTTCAACAGCTTCTGGCGCCAGGTTTCGGGAAGAGTGAAGGGCGTGCCGTTCACGGTTTGCGCCACCAGATCGACGGTCAGCGGGCCAGAGTGGCGCATCAGCGCCGCTGCATCCTCGGGCGTGACGGTGGCGGGCAACAGGCCATTGTTCACCGCATTGGCGGCGAAAATGTCGCCAAAGCCGGGGGCGATCACGGCACGGATGCCCGCATCGACCAAGGCATATACCGCCGCCTCGCGCGACGACCCGCTGCCGAAATTGCGCCCGGCGATCAGGATCTCGGCGCCTGCGATGCGGGCGCGGTCGGGGTGGTCGTGCAACAGGAACTGGCCATAGCCGGCGCTGCGTGGGGCCGACATGAACCGCGCCGGGATCAGTTGATCGGTGTCCACATTTTCGTGGGGCAGGACGGCGACAGGGCCGGTGTGGATGTGCCAGCCGGTCATGCCACGCGGCCCCGCAATAGGGTGCGCACGTCTGTCAGCCGCCCGGTGCGGGCAGCGGCGGCCACCATGGCCGGGCTCATCAGGTGGGTGCGCGCGCCGGGGCCTTGCCGCCCCTTGAAGTTGCGGTTGGTGGTGCTGGCACACCGCTGGCCTGGTGCCACCGTGTCACCATTCATGCCGACGCACATGGAACAGCCGGCATTCACCCACGCCAGCCCCGCATCGCTGAAAACCCGGTCCAGCCCTTCTGCCTCGGCCATCCGTTTCACGGCTGTCGAACCGGGCGAAACGGTGCCCGGCACCCGCGTCTCATGGCCGCGCAGAACGTCGGCGGCGGCGCGCAGATCCTCGATCCGGCCATTGGTGCACGATCCGATGAACACCCGGTCCACCGCGATGTCGGTCAAGGGTGTGCCGGGCGTCAGGCCCATATAGGCCAAGGCGTCGCGGGCCTGTTCCGTGTCGGGCGCGGGCACCTGCGCGGTGATCGGCAGGGCGTCTTGGGGCGAGGTGCCCCAGGTGACAAGGGGCGCGATATTGGCGGCGTCGATGGCAATGTCGCGATCGAACATCGCCCCCGGATCGCTGGGCAGGGTGCGCCAGTGGGCGACGGCGCCATCCCAACCGGCGGCGGCATAGGGGCGGCCCCTGAGCCAGGCAAAGGTGGTGTCGTCGGGGGCCACCATGCCACAGCGTGCGCCGCCTTCGATGGACAGGTTGCACAGGGTCATCCGTGCTTCCATGCTCATGTTGCGCACGGTTTGCCCTGCATATTCAATGGCATGGCCCCGCGCACCATCAACGCCCAGCGCGGCGATCCAGGCCAGCGCCACGTCCTTGGCCGAAACCCCCGGCGACAGCGTGCCGTCGATCGTCAGGCGCATCACCGGCGGGCGCGTTTGCCAGATCGTCTGGGTCGCCAGCACATGCGCCACCTCGGTCGCCCCGATCCCGAAGGCCAGCGCACCAAAGGCGCCATGGGTGCTGGTGTGGCTGTCGCCGCAATTCACTATCAGACCGGGCAGCGTCAGGCCCAGCTCGGGCCCGATCACATGCACGATGCCTTGCCGGGGATGCCCAAGGCCAAAGTGGCGGATGCCGTGGCGGGCGGTGTTGTCGGCCAGGGTCTGCATCATGCCCGCGATGGCCGGAGTGGCGGGTGCCCCGCGCGTTGGGGCGTAGTGATCGGCGACACCGAAGGTCAGGTCAGGCCGCGCCACCGGCAGGCCCCGCGCGGCCAGTTTGCGAAACGCGTGGTGCGATCCTTCGTGCACCAGATGCCGATCGACCCACAGCAGAGATGTGCCATCGTTGCGGCGCAGCACCTCATGCGCGTCCCACACCTTGTCAAACAGGGTTTTCATTCTGCCACCGCACGCAGGGGGGCAGCGATCACAGGTTGCCAATGGCGGTTGCCGCCATCGCCCACCCGCGCCAGCGACATTTCAAGGCGAAACATGTCAGGCCGGTACAGCGCCGAGAGATATTCAACCCCATGCCCCGCGGCATCCCGCACCACCCGCGTCAGGGACAGCAGGGCGGTGCCTGTGGCGATGTCCAGCGCGTCGGCCACATCGGGGGCGGCCAGGGCAGCGGTCACAGATTGCCGCGCGCCGTCGATCCGCACGCCGCCCCGTTCCAGCAGGCGGAACAGCGGCGTTGTGGCCAGGTCGGCCTCGGAATAGTTGCGCGCGATAGGCTCGGGCACATGGGTGGTCAGGTGCGAGAACGGCACGCCGTCCATCGCCCGCACCCGCACTGCCGTTTGGACCCGCGCGTCGGGGGCAAGGTTCAGCGCGGCGGCAACGGGTGCCGGTGCAACCCCATAGGCAAAGGACAACAGCCGCGCTGTGGTGGCGTGCCCCATTTCCACAATCTGGGGAATCAGCGTCGCCATGTCGGCGGCGATCGTGCCCTCGCCCTTGGGTGCACAAACGACCGACCCTGCACCGATCCGCTTTTCGATCAGCCCGTCGTTTGCCAACGCCTCAAGCGCCCGGCGCACCGTGACGCGCGACACACCGTGCCGTTCGGCCAGCCGCTGTTCGCCGGGCAGCAAGGCGCCGGGGGCGAGCGTGCCACCCGAGATCTCGCCCCGCAGCAACAGATAGACGCGGCGGGATTTACCGCCTTCGGGCATCTGTGGGCTGGTCTGGTCGCGCATGGGGCAGGCTCCGCCGGATGTGGGCAGAATATCGGCCCGTTTCACGAAATCAACAAATTTATCCCCTCAATGGCATCAGTTCTTGATTTTTTATCAGACAGCAGTTGTATTGCATATCAGACAGGTCTTTCTGCAGGAGTGATCCATGCCCGACGTCCATCCGCCCACCGGCGCCGACACCGTGCGCGCCTTTCTTGCGGCGATGGAGACGCGGGATCTGGCCGCGGCGCAAGGCTTCCTTGCTCCCGGCTTTGTCATGACCTTTCCGGGCGGTATACGGATGACCACATTGGACGCGCTGGTCGAATGGGCGCGCCCGCGATACCGCTTCGTGCGCAAGACCTATGGCGCGTTCGACGCGGCGGTGGGGGTTGTGCATTGCCACGGCACGTTGTCGGGCGAATGGCCCGATGGCACCCCGTTCAGCGGCATCCGTTTCATCGACCGGTTCGAAATCGCCGACGGCCTGCTGACCCGGCAGGATGTGTGGAACGACATTGCCGAGGTTCGGGCTGAGATCGGCCCGAGGAGCGCCCATGACCATTGACCCGATTACCCTGGCGGTTCTGGCCGGGCGGATGGAGCAGATCGCAGATGAGATGGACGCGACCCTGTTTCGTGCCGCGTTCAACCCGATCATCGCCGAGGCGCATGATGCGTCTCACGGGTTGTACCATGCCGATACCGGCGACACGCTGGTGCAGGGCAAATCGGGCCTGCCGATCTTTGTTGGGGTCATGGCCTTTGCGGTGAAGGCGGTGATCGACAAGGCCGCCGCGCAGGGCGGGCCACAGGACGGCGACATCTGGATATTCAACGACGCGCATATCGGTGGCACCCATCTGAACGACATGCGCCTCGTGCGGCCTTATTTCCGCGATGGTGCGCTGTTCTGCTGGCTGGCGTCGGTGGGGCACTGGCACGATCTGGGCGGCGCGGTGCCCGGCAACTATAACCCCGGCGCAACCGATGCCTTTGCCGAGGCGTTCATCCTGCCCCCGGTTCGGGTCGTGAAGGGTGGCGCGGTGCAGCAGGACATCATCGACATCCTGATGCGCAACACCCGCCTGCCATTGTCGGCGCAGGGCGATCTGAACGGTCAGTTGGGCGCACTGGATCTGGGCGTGCGGCGGATGGACGAATTGCTGGACGAATACGGCGGCGACACTGTGCAGGGCGCGCTGGCGGCATTGGGCGACCGGGCCGAAACGCTGATGCGGGCCGAACTGGCCGCCCTTCCCGATGGCCGCTGGACGGCGAGCGATTGGCTGGACAATGACGGCATCACCGATGTGGCGCTGAAGATCACCGTCGCGCTGACCATTGCGGGCGACCGCCTGACGCTGGATTTCACCGGCACCGCGCCGCGCACGGCGGGGCCGGTGAACATTGCCCTGCCCACCGCCGTTGCCACCGCCTATGTCGCGCTGAAACACATCTTTCCGGCGCTGCCCGCCAATGCCGGGGTGATGCGCCCGGTCGATGTGGTGGTGCCCGAAGGGTCGCTGTTGGCGGCCGAGTTTCCGGCACCCGTGGGGGGTTATACTGAAACCATCCTGCGGATGATCGACGTGATCTTTGCCGCCGCGTCGCAGGCGGCACCGGGGCGGGTGGTGGCAAACGCCTATGGTACAATCAACGCGCTGTCGATTGCCGGGCGGCGGGCCAACGGTGCGCCCTGGGTGATGTTTTCCTTTTATGGCGGCGGGCATGGTGGAACGTCCGATGGTGACGGGCTGAACCATGGCAATGCGCCGATTTCCACCGCAACCATCCCGCCGATGGAGATACTCGAGGCGGCCTATCCGGTGATGTTCCGGCAATGGGCGCTGCGCCCGGATTCGGCGGGGGTGGGTCAGTATCGCGGCGGCATGGGGGCGGTGTATGAAATCGAACTGCTTGAGGAAAGCGCCGAGGCGTTCCTGTTCGGCGAACGCGGCCGCTACGCGCCAATGGGTGTCGCCGGGGGTGGGGATGCGGCGTTGAACGTGTTTTCCTACGAGACGGATCAGGGCTGGGCGCAGCCCCCGTTGGCCTCGAAGATGCGCGGCATTGCGTTGAAAAGGGGTCAGCGCGTGCGCCTGGAAACGCCGGGCGGCGGCGGATACGGCCCTGCTGCGGCGCGTGATCCGGCAGCGGTGGCGCGGGATGTGGCGCAAGGGTTGCTCAGCCCCGAAGCGGCGCGCGACAGTTACGGCACCGCATGGGAGGCTTTTGCATGAACGCCCTGATGATCGGTGTCGATGTCGGCGGCACGTTTACCGACATTTTCGTGCTGGACGAAACGGCGGGCAACGCGCGCATCGCCAAGGTGCCCACATCGCGCCCGGATCAGGCGGCGGGATTTCTGGCCGGAATCGGTGTGCATGTGGATGATCTGTCGCGCATCGCCGTGGTGGTGCACGGCACCACCGCCGGCACCAATGCCCTGTTGGAGCGTAAGGGCGCGCGGATCGGCGTGATCACCACCGAAGGGCTGCGTGATGTGCTCGAGATGCGCCGCCGTGACCGGCCCCGCACCTGGGGTCTGCGCGGTAACTTCATACCGGTCGTGCCGCGGGATCTGCGGCTTGAGGTGCCCGAGCGGACGCTGGCCGACGGCACCATCCGTACGCCGGTGGATCTGGACGCCGTGCGTGCGGCGACCCGCACCCTGATCGACGAGGGGTGCCTTGCGGTGGCGGTGCTGTTCGCCCATGCCTATGCCAACTCGCAAAACGAAGTGCAGGCGGTGCAGGCGGTGCGGGCGATGTGGCCCAACGCCCATGTCGCAGCGTCGCACGAGATTCTGCCCGAAATCCGCGAGTTTGAACGGTTTTCGACCACCGCGTTGAACGCCTATCTGCAACCCGAGGTGTCAGGATACCTCAGCCGCCTGGAAACCGCCCTGCGCACCGGCGGGTTCACGGGTGAATTCATGATCGTGCAGTCCAATGGTGGGGTCATGGGCGCTGACACTGCCGCCCGCCTGCCGGTGCGCACGGCACTCTCGGGGCCGGCGGCGGGGGTGATCGCGGCGGGTTACATCGCGCAGACGGCGGGCTTTGCCGATGTCATCACCGGCGACGTGGGCGGCACCAGTTTTGATGTGTCGCTGATTGCCAAGGGCAAATCCATGGCAACGGCGCAGACCAGCATCGACTTCGGCATGGTGATCCGCACCCCGATGATCGAGATTGCCACCATCGGCGCCGGGGGCGGCAGCATCGCTTGGGTCGACAAGGGCGGCTTGCTGAACATCGGCCCGGAAAGCGCCGGCAGCAACCCCGGCCCCGTCGCCTATGGCCGGGGCAACGACCGCCCCACCGTGACCGACGCCAACATCGTGCTGGGCCGGATCGACCCCGCCGCACCGATCGGTGACATGGCCGCGCTGGACGTGGCGGCGGCGCGTGCGGCGATTGCGGCGCATGTGGGGCAGCCCCTTGGCCTGACAACGGAAATGGCCGCCGAGGCGATTTTGCGGGTGGCCAATTCGCGGATGGCGGGGGCGATCCGGCTTGTCTCGGTCGAGCGGGGGTTTGACCCGAAACGCTTTGCCTTCATGCCGTTTGGCGGGGGCGGCGCGTTGCACGCCTGTGCCATGTTGGCCGAGGTCGGGATCGGCCGTGCCATCGTGCCGCGCTATCCCGGCGTGACCAGCGCCATGGGATGCGTCATTGCCGATATGCGCCAGGATTTCGTGCAGACGGTGAACGTGCTGGCCGATGCGGTGGACCCTGCGGCGTTGGCCGCCGTCATCCAGCGCCACCATGACGACGGCATGGCGATGCTGGACGCGGCGCGCACACCCTTTGCCGCGCGCGATGTGGTGGTGGAACTGGACATGGCCTATCAGGGGCAGACCCACACCGTTGCTGTGCCGCTGCCTGTTACCCTGACGGTAGAAACCGTGATACCGCCCACGACGGCGCAGATCGCCGCCGCCTTCGATGCCGCGTATCTCGCCACCTATGGGCGTCTGCTGAACAACGGGGTGCGCCGCGTGATCAACCTGCGCACGGCGGTGATCGGACGACGGCCGCGGTTCGATCTGGCGACACTGGCCCCGGATGGCACCGGCAGCACGGCGCCCAAGGCCCACCGCCCGGTGCATTTTGCCGACCGCTGGCACGACACGGCGATTTACGACCGCCTGCCGCTGCCCATCGGCACGGTGATCAGCGGCCCCGCCATTCTGGAGCAACCCGACACCACCATCCTGATCGAACCGGGCCTGATGGGCACGGTCGATTCCTTTGGCAATGTCCTTATCACGGAGCAGCCATGACCAATCCGCCCCTGATCCCGGCGAAAACTGCTGTCCTGACCATCGACCTGCAAAATGATTTCCTGCATCCCGAGGGGGCCTATGGCCGGGCCGGACAAACGGCGGCATCCATTGTCGCACTGCCCGCGCGCATAAAGCCGGTGATCGACGCGCTGCGCGGGGCGGGTGGCACCTATGTTTCGGCGCAATTCACTCTGGTGCCGGGGCCGGGAGGGGCACCGCTGATATCGCCGCACCTCAAGGCGTTGCGCCCGTTTCTGAGCACGGGCGATTTCGCGCCCGGCGCCTTCGGGCACCAATTGGTCGAGGTGCTGAGCCCGGCGGATTATATCGTGGAAAAGGTGGCCTATTCGGCATTCTATCAGACGCGGCTGGAATATATCCTGCGGGCGCTGGGCATCGACACGCTGATCGTCGGGGGCATCGTGACGAATGGTGGCGTGGCCAGCACGCTGCGCGACGCCCATCTGCGCGACATCCGCACGATCGCGTTGTCCGACGGCTGTGCCGCGTTCAAGGACGAGGTGCACGCGGCAACGCTGATCTCGCTCGGCTCGGTGACGCAGATCGCCACATGCGCCGAGGCGGTGACGATGATCGGGGCCGCACCATGAGCCTGCGCGCCCGGTTGAATGCCGCCGAAATTCTCGTCGCTCCCGGTGTCTATGACGGGCTGACCGCCGCCCTGGCCGAGGCGGCGGGGTTCGAGGCGCTGTATCTGTCCGGTGCCGCCGTCGCCTATACCCGCCTTGGCCGCCCCGACATCGGACTCAGCACGATGAGCGAGATGGCCGAGACGATGGCCCTGATCCGTGACCGCACCGCCCTGCCGGTGATCATCGACGCCGACACCGGGTTCGGCAATGCGCTGAACGCCCAACGCACCATGCGGGTTTATGAACGCGCCGGGGCAAATGCCTTGCAGATCGAGGATCAGACCTATCCCAAACGCTGCGGTCATCTGGCCGACAAGACGCTGATTTCACAGGCCGAGATGGTGGCAAAGATCGCCGCCATGGCCGAGGCGCGGGCAAGCGCCGACACCTTGATCGTTGCCCGCACCGATGCGATTGCGGTGGAAGGCTTTGCCGCAGCGATGGACCGCGCCGGCGCCTATGTCGAGGCGGGGGCGGATGTGCTGTTCATCGAAGCGCCGCGCACGGGGGCAGAGCTGGCGCGCATAGCGGCGGAATTTTCCGGGCGCATTCCGCTGCTGGCCAATATGGTGGAAGGTGGCGAAACCCCGATCAACGGCGCGCAGGATCTGCAGGATCTGGGGTTTTCCATCGTCATCTTTCCGGGCGGCATCGTGCGGGCCGTGGCGCGTACTGCGCAGGATTATTACGCCAGCTTGCGGCAGGCCGGGTCGAACACCCCGTTTGCCAATCGGATGTTCGATTTTCAGGGCCTGAACCGGGTGATCGGCACCGACGCCATGCTGGCGCAGGGCAAGCGGTTCGAGGATGACCATGGCTGACATCGCGCCAGTGCCCGACGGCGGTTTCGCCGCCCATGTGCAAACGCTGATCGTCGGGGCCGGGGCCTGTGGCATGGTGGCCGCCCTGGCCGCACAGGAGGCGGGACAAGAGGTTTTGGTGGTCGAGCGGGACGCGGTGCCGTCCGGGTCGACAGCGCTGTCGGCGGGGCTGATTCCGGCGGCGGGCACGGCGTTGCAACGGGCGGCGGGGATTGACGACGATGCCGGGTTGTTCGCCGCAGACATCCAGGCAAAGGCCAAGGGCCAGAATGACCCCGCGCTGGTCGATCTGCTGGCCAAGGGTTCGGCGCCGGTCATCGACTGGCTGTGTGACACACACGGCTTGCCGTTCTCGGTGATCACCGATTTCGACTATCCCGGCCATTCACGCCGCCGAATGCATGGTTTGCCCAGCCGCGCGGGGCGCGAACTGATTGATGCGCTGCGCAGCCGGGCCGAGGCGCGTGGCATCGACATTCTATGCGAAGCACGGGTTGAAACGCTGCACATGGAGGGGCGGCGGGTGGCTGGTGTCACCCTGTTCCGCCCCGATGGCAGCACCGAGACGATCGGCTGTGAGCGCCTTGTCCTCGCCTGCAACGGCTTTGGCGGCAACCGGGCCCGCGTGGCGCGGCACATGCCCGAGATCGAGGGCGCGCTGTGGTTCGGCCACGATGGCAATCGGGGCGAAGCGTTGGACTGGGCCGACGCGATTGGTGCCCAAACCCGGCATCTGGGCGCCTATCAGGGGCACGGCAACGTGGCCCACCCGCACGGCATTCTCATCACCTGGGCGGTGATCACTGCGGGCGGGATTCAGGTGAACCGCACCGGGTATCGGTTCTGGGATGAATCGCAAGGCTATTCCGAGGCGGCGCGCGCGGTTCTGGCGCAGCCGGGCGGCGTGGCCTTTGCCATTTTCGACGACCGCATCGCCGCCATTGCCCGACAGTTCCAGGATTTTCGCGATGCCGAGGCGCAGGGCGCGATCAAGCGGGCCGATACGCTGGCCGGGCTGGCCGGGGCGTTGGGCATCGACGGCGCAGCATTGGCCGAAGCGGTGCAGGGCGCGCGCCGCGCATCCGATCCGTTCGGGCGGCGGTTCGATACGCCGCCGCTGGCCCCGTCATTCTGTGGTGTACAGGTGACGGGGGCGCTGTTCCACACCCAGGGCGGGGTGGTTGTGGATGGCGCGGCGCGGGTGCTGCACCGCGACGGCACGGCCTTTGCCAATCTGTTTGCCGCAGGCGGGGCGGCCTGCGGCGTGTCCGGCTCGGGCGATGCCGGGTATCTGTCGGGCAACGGCTTGTTGGCGGCGGTTGTTCTGGGCCATGTCGCCGGGCGGGGGACGTAGGCGTCAGATCGTCACCGTCTCCATCACTTCGGGGGCCAGCACCCGAACGCCGGGCAGCGCGGCAACCAGCGCATCGGCGGATTGCTCCAGCGCCGGGAAGGTGCGGTAGTGGCCGGGGATCACCGTCTTGAAGTTGAAGAACCGTTTCGCCGCCCAGGCCGCGCGGGCCATGTCCATCGTGTAACGGCCCCCGGCGGACAGGATGCCGATGTCGGGGGCGTGCAGTTCACCCATCCAGCCCATGTCGGCCATGATGTCGGTGTCGCCCGAGAAATACAGCCTGTGCCCTTCGCCCGCGATCATGAACCCCGCCTCGCTGCCGGCTGGGCTGCCATCGGGCGCGGTCGAGGAATGTTGCGCGTTCACCATGGTTACCGCAACATCGCCCAGCCGGATCGTGCCGCCCTTGTTGAACCCGGTGGTTTTGCAGCCCTTCGCCTCGCACCAGTTCATCAATTCGAACATGCCCGCCACCGGCAGGCCCAGACTGACAGCCTCGCTTGCATGGTCGCCATGACCGTGGGTCAGAAGGATATGGGTGGCACCTGCCACCGCCTCGTCCCGGCGGTTTTCTGGAAACACCGGGTTGCCGGTGAACCACGGATCTATCAGCAAAACCTGATCTGCGATTGCGATTCGGAAACTGCCGTGTCCCAGCCATGTGATTTTCATGCGCGTTCTCCTATGTTGCCAAACAGCTTATCACGACAGGTGCACAATGGAATGGACCCGGCAGATCAACGCCTATTGCGAACGGCTGGATCCTTCGTTCTGGGCGGAACCGGTGAACGCCGTCACCAATGCGGCGTTTCTGGTTGCGGCCCTGTGGATGTGGCGGCGCAGTGCGGGGCTGCCTTTGGCGCGTGTGCTGTGCGGTGTGCTGGCGGTGATCGGCATCGGATCGGGGCTGTTCCACACCTATGCCACAGCATGGGCGGCCACGTTGGACGTGGTGCCGATCCTGATGTTTGTGCTGCTTTACACCTACGCGGCGAACCGGCACTATTGGGAATTGTCGGGGGGGGTGTCGGTGATCGGCGCGGCTTTGGTCATTGCGTGGCTGGCATTGTTGACGCCGCTTTTCGCGCAGGTGCCGGGGCTGTCGGTGTCGGCGATGTACTGGCCGATACCGCTGTTGATCGGGCTGTACGCCTTTGCGCTGCGCAACCGCCTGCCACGGGTGGCGCGTGGGTTGGCGGTGGGCGTGGCGATTTTGTGCGTGTCGCTGACCGCGCGCAGCCTGGATGAACCGTTGTGCGATGTCCTGCCATTGGGCACGCATTGGCTGTGGCATGTGCTGAACGCCGCCATGCTGGGCTGGATGATCGAGGTTCTGCGCCGTCACCGCCTTGAAGCGTCTGCCCGGCTTCGCTAAACGCAATCGGTAACCACTTCGGAGCCGCCCATGTCCATCGACACCGCAACCGCCGCCAAGGTGGCAAAACTGGCCCGGATCAAGGTTGATCCTGACGATCTGCCGGCCCTCGCGCAGGAATTCAACACGATCCTCGGCTTTATCGAGCAGTTGAACGCGGTGGACGTGACCGGCGTCGAACCGATGACCAGCGTCACCCCGCAGCGCCTGAAGCGGCGCGATGACGTGGTGACAGATGGCAACCAGCAAAAGGCGATCCTGGCCAATGCGCCCGATGCGCGCGAAGGGTTTTTTGCCGTGCCGAAGGTGATGGAATGATGTCTGATCTGAACAAACTGACGATTGCCGCCGCCCGTGATGGCCTGCGCGCCGGGGATTTCACCGCGACCGAACTGACCGAGGCATGCCTGACCGCCGTTGAAGGCGCCGGGGCGCTGAATGCCTTTGTGCACCATACGCCCGACATCGCGCGCCAACAGGCCGCGGCGGCCGATGCCCGAATCGGGGCAGGTGATGCGCCTGCGATGTGTGGTATTCCGCTGGGCATCAAGGATCTGTTCTGCACCAAGGGCGTGCCGTCGCAGGCCGCCAGCGCGATTTTGAAGGGGTTTCGCCCGGAATACGAATCCACCGTCACCCAGAATCTGTTCGATGCGGGCGCGGTGATGCTGGGCAAGCTGAACATGGATGAATTCGCCATGGGCTCGTCGAACGAAACCTCGACCTATGGTAATGTCGTCAACCCGTGGCGGCGCGGCACCGACACCGCCGATCTGACACCCGGGGGCAGTTCGGGGGGGTCTGCCGCCGCCGTGGCCGCCGATCTGTGTCTGGCGGCCACCGGCACCGACACGGGCGGGTCGATCCGCCAGCCGGCGGCCTTTGTTGGCATCACCGGCCTGAAACCCACCTACGGGCGCTGTTCGCGCTGGGGCATCGTGGCGTTTGCCAGTTCGCTGGATCAGGCCGGGCCGATGACCCGCGATGTGCGCGACAGTGCCATCATGCTGGGCGCAATGTGCGGCCACGACCCCAAGGATTCGACCAGCGCCGATCTGCCGGTGCCCGATTTCGAGGCAGCGTTGTCCGGTGACATCCGGGGCAAGACCATCGGCATTCCCAGGGAATACCGCATGGACGGTATGCCTGCCGCAATCGAAAAGCTGTGGGCTGACGGCGCCGATATGCTGCGCGATGCCGGGGCAAAGATCGTCGATATTTCGCTGCCACACACCAAATACGCGCTGCCTGCCTACTATGTCATCGCCCCCGCCGAGGCATCGTCGAATCTGGCGCGCTATGACGGTGTGCGGTTCGGTCACCGGGCGAAATTGGCCCAGGGCGACGGTATCACCGAGATGTACGAGAAAACCCGCGCCGAAGGGTTTGGCAAAGAGGTGCAACGCCGGGTGATGATTGGCACCTATGTTCTGTCCGCCGGGTTTTATGACGCCTATTACAACCGTGCCCGCAAGGTGCGCACCCTGATCAAACAGGATTTCGACAGTGTCTTTGCTGAGGGCGTCGATGCCATCCTGACGCCCGCCACCCCGTCGGCGGCGTTTGAATTGGGCTCCATGGCCGATGCCGACCCGGTGCAGATGTACCTGAATGACGTGTTCACCGTGACCGTCAATCTGGCCGGTCTGCCGGGCATTGCGGTGCCTGCGGGGCTGGACAAGGATGGTCTGCCGCTGGGTCTGCAACTGATCGGGCGGCCCTGGGGCGAGGCGGATCTGTTGAACACCGCCTTTTCACTGGAACGTGCGGCCGGTTTCATGGCCAAACCCGCCAAATGGTGGTAGCCTGGTGTGTCATGCGGGCAAGGAAAGTGTGGGCAAGCGAGTGATACGTTTTTTTGATTGGCGCGGTGTGGTCGGTCTTGCCTTGGTTGGTCTGGCCTTGGTCGGTCTGGCCGCTTGCCAGCCCGTGATCCCGGACAGCGGCGCGGGTGTGGGGTTTTCCGATTACGAAGCTTATGAGCAGTCGCGCTTCAGCCGCGATGCGGCGCTGCGCCGCGGTGATTCGGTGTTTCCTGCGGCCACTGTCACGGCCGGACCGCCCGCCATTACGCCGAACCGCCCGGTGATTTCGGGAGATGAGCTGCGCGCTGCGGGCCTGCCCGGTGCATCGGCCAGCCCACCTGTGACCACATCCCCCATAGGCGCACCGATTTCGGCGATTGCCCCGACCGTCACCCCCGCCGCACCGCCCGCGACCGGCAGCAACACCGCCATTTCCGATGAACAGGATTTTGCCGCCGTTTCTGGCCGCCAGAGCATCGAATCCGACGCCGAGCGTTTGGCCCGCCAGCGCGCCGCCTATGAGGTTGTTGCGCCCACCGCCGTGCCGACCCGCCCCGCCGGCAGCACCGGCCCCAACATCGTGGCCTATGCCCTGAGCACAACCAACGCCGTCGGCCAGAAGATTTACAGCCGCTCTGGGTTCAACGCCGATTCGAAATTCCTGCGCGCCTGCGCCGGTTACAGTTCATCGGACCTTGCGCAAGAAGACTTCCTGGCGAATGGCGGTCCGCAACGTGACAAGTTGGGGGTTGATCCCGATGGCGATGGCTTTGCCTGTTACTGGGATCCGACACCTTTCCGCCGGGCTGCCCGCAACTGAGCGGTGCGCCGGTGCAGTGGCACGCCTCACCCAACCACGGCCCGCGCCGGGGCGGGGCTTTGCCGGATATGGTCGTGCTGCATTACACCGCGATGAACAGTGCACGGCACGCCTGCGCGCGGCTGTGCGCCCCTGAGGCGGAAGTTTCGGCGCATTACCTGATCGGGCGCAATGGCCGGGTGACCCAGATGGTGCAAGAGGATCAGCGCGCCTGGCACGCCGGGGCAGGGCGCTGGGGCGCGGTCGAGGATGTGAATTCCCGCTCCATCGGAATCGAGTTGTCGAACACCGGTCACGAGCCTTTTGCCGCGGCACAGATGAACGCGCTTGAATATCTTGTGGCAGGTATTGTCGAACGCTGGAACATCCCGGCAGCGCGGGTGATTGGCCATTCCTGCATGGCCCCCGGGCGCAAGATTGATCCGGGCCCGCGATTCGACTGGCAGCGTCTGGCGCGCCGGGGGCTGGCCGTGTGGCCGTGCCCTGCCGATCCGGCGCCGCGTGGCGTTTTTCGTCGCCTCGCCAACCGCGCCGGTTTTAGCGCACCAGTCGATGATGCCACGCTGCTGTCGGCCGTGCGGCTGCGCTTTGCGCCGTGGCGCACCGGACCGCTGGGTCAGCCCGACATGGCGATCCTGACCGACATCGCGCACCGCTTTCCCGTTGACGGGGCCGACGACCAGCCCTAAGGCGCAAGTGCGTGGATGGCTGGATGGCCGCGTGCCCTGGCAACAGGGTGCGAGGAAAGTCCGGACTCCTTGAAGCAGCGGTGCCGGGTAACGCCCGGGCGGGGTAACCCGACGGAAAGCGCCACAGAAAACAGACCGCCCCTGCGTGCAGGGGTAAGGGTGAAACGGTGCGGTAAGAGCGCACCGCGCCCCTGGCAACAGGGGTGGCACGGCAAGCCCCACCGGGAGCAATGCCGAATAGGGATCTCACGGGGGCAACCCCAGGGCCGCTTCAGCCCCGAGATTCGGGTTGGCAGCTTGACCTCACGGGCAATCGTGGGGCCAGAGGAATGGTCATCCAACCAGGTTCGGTCATCTGGCTGGACCCGGGGGACAAAATCCGGCTTACAGGCCATCCGCGCATCAGTTTCGGCCAGGGTACCCCTGGCCGACCTTCTGGGGGGCCAGCCCCCCAGACCCCCCGAGGTATTTCAGGCAAGAAAGAGGGTGGGCGATGTTTGCCGCGTCAGTGCAGCCTTGCGCGGACTTCGAAGCCGATTACCGTTTTTTCACCCAAGGCGCGCAGAGCCTCAAGGCGGTGGTATCCTTCGATCAGTATGTATTTGTCCCCTGCCGCCCGGACCGAAATCGGGGTGGTCTGACCGTTCAGCAGGATATCCTCGGCCAGCCGGGTTACCTTTGCCGGATCCAGCGTTTTCTTGCGCTTACCGGGAACGTGAATATCGTTGATGGGCAGGGTGTGTTTCACTGGCATGAGATCAGTGTGCTCCGCTTTTTCTATTTTGACCAGAGCGGATAACCCGTGTCAGGGCGAATCGCGGTTGACAGCGGTCGGCGGCCGAGTACAAGCGAAGGCTCTGGAATTTTATGGGCGTGCCTTCGGTTTGCCCGTGTTGAGGAGAGGCCCAATGGCTAAGCCGACCACCATCAAGATCCGTCTCAACTCGACGGCGGATACAGGCCACTTTTATGTGACCAAGAAGAATGCGCGTACCATGACCGAAAAGATGGTTGTCAAGAAATATGACCCGGTGGCGCGCAAGCACGTCGAGTACAAGGAAGGCAAGATCAAGTAAGACGTTACCGCGCCAGACTGCTGACGCGTCGTCACGTTTTTGATGACGCTGATTCTGAACGACAAAAAAACCTTTGGTTTTGGTTTTTTTGTCAGGCATCAGGTGCATCTCAAGGAAACGCGTTTGTTACCTTCAATGAGTTTCCGCGAGGCGTTCCCGGTCAAGAGCATTGTCAAGGTTTTGCGTGCGCGGATGCCAATCTGGTGTTCTGCTCGTAACAGAGACGCGCCGGGGGGTGTGTATTGCGCCTTCAATCTCGTTGTATGGGTTTATTTCGGCGTTTGCTTGTGAGGAAATCGTCTGGTGCGTTTCGGTTGTGATGGGTTGTTCGGCCCGGAGCGTGACCTGGAAGCCTAATGGGGATACCTTGCCTGTTCGTCACGAAGGGCATCTTGCGCCGCTGTGCGTCATTAGTAGTGCTTCGCGGTTGCCCCGTCGATAAGCCCTTCCATGTTCGCAGACGCGTCTTTTGGATCGTTGTGAGCCAGTTTGGAGTCGTGTGCGGCATTCAGTTGCCGCGTACCGTTCCAATTTGACAGCGGACGACGCAAGAGGCGCTGCTGTGCTGCGGCTCGGCTTGCATGTCAACTGCCGGTGATGAAATGATCGGTACGCGAAATGAAGTGTGACCGTGTCTGTGTTACTGTTGCTCGGCAATTCCAGCCGCACGTGGAATGGGTGGGTGGAAAGAGTACTGCGTTTCTGGTCCATGCAATGCGGCTTTCAAATTTTGAGGCCATCGACGTCTGCGATCAATAGCCCCTCAATGCGAGGCTTTCTCAGTTTGTCATCAAGGGATAGCCATAGCTGGCACTCTCAGTCCGGGTCAGCGAGAGTGCCCGCACGTCATGAAGATTGTCTGTGTTGACGCAAGGTGCCATACAGGCAGCGGCTGGGTTTCCGGCCTTCGTGTTGAAGCGTTGCCGGTCAGGCGGAATCCTACTCGGAGGAATGCGCAGTCTTGCGGTTGGTGCGCATTGAGAGGTTAACCGAACTTCGAGTACTGGTCGCGCCCTTCGAGCCAACTCGCGTGAGCCTTGCGACCGGCTGAGGTTGACACTTGGGGGTGCAGAAGAACAAATTCATGATCAATCCTTGCGACGCGATTTTCGCCGAATGCCGAAACAAGGGAGTTTTACCCATGACATCGCAGTCCTGCGTCATGGCCACGCCGATGGTGTCGGTGGCTGCGTAGACGGGCTTCGCTGTGTCAGACAAGCTGCGCGTTGCGAACAAGATGGACCACGCAGCAGACATTGTCGGGCAATGGATTCGCAACATCAATGGCCGGGAAACTTTGGCTCATCGGTTTGAATCCATGCCCCCTGCCTGATAAAGCTCTGGTCCGTACGGGCAGGGGTCGCGGCCCGAGAAATTCCGCCCCGGTTGCGACCTGCGCTGATGCACAGCAGTTGCAGCCCGCTCATCCGGCATTTGCGGCGGGGCTCAAACAATTGGCCAAGGCGGCAAAGCTGTGCACCGTGTTTTCTGTCTCGCGCAATGCAATAAACTGGTCCAGCTTTGGCCATGCCACGATGGCGGCATCGATTGCCGGATCAGACCCTGCCGCATACAGACCTGACTGGATCATGAGTTCAGCGCGCTCGTAGGCGCCCAACAGGCGACGCGCCTCGGCAATCAACGCATTCTCGGCCTCGCTGGCCGCCAGCGGCAAAGCGCGCGAGACCGAGCGCAAGACATCGATCGCCGGAAATCGACCCCGCTCGGCGATGCGCCGATCCAGCACGACATGGCCATCCAGCACACCACGCAGGATGTCGGCCACCGGTTCTTCCATGTCGGAACCGGCCACGAGGACTGTAAAGATCGCGGTGATGTCGCCCATGCCTGCCTCGCCTGGACCGGCGCGTTCACACAATGTGGTGATCATCGAGGCGGTGCTGGGCGGGTATCCCCGCAGATTGGCAGCTTCGCCTCCTGAAACGGCGATTTCGCGGTGTGCATCGGCCAGTCGCGTGATGGAATCGGCAAGCAACAGCACATTCTTGCCCTGATCGCGAAAATGCTCTGCCACGGTCATCGCCGCCTGGGCGCAGCGCCGGCGCAGGGCGGCCGAGCGATCGGACGTGGCCGCGACAATCACCGTGCGGGCCATGCCTTGGGGGCCCAGAACGCGTTCGACGAATTCACGCACTTCGCGCCCTCTTTCGCCGATCATCGCAATCACCACCACATCGGCGGTGATACGCTGGGCCAGCATCGCCATGATGGTGGATTTGCCCACCCCCGAACCGGCGAACAGCCCGATACGCTGGCCCCGCACCAGGGGTAACAACGTATTGAAAACACACAATCCGGTTTCCAGTCGGGCACCCAACGGTCGGCGCTGCGTCGGGTTCAACGGGCGTCCGGTGAGGCGGCGCGGCGCAACGCCCGGCAGAATCGCCTTGCCATCCAGAGGGTCGCCGTATGGGTCGATCACCCGGCCGATCCACGAGTCATCCGGCGCCAGCAGGGCGGCGCCAAGCAGACCGACGCGCAAACCGATGCTCAGCCCTTCCAGCGGCACATCCGGCAAGACCGTCATCCGTTCGCCATCGAGGCGCACGACTTCGCCGCGCGCCCTGCCTGTGGGCGTCTGGATGCGCACCAGATCGCCCATGGCCGCGTGGAGCGACAAACCCGCCACCAACAGGCGGCCATCCTCCAGCGCGACAATGCGCCCGATCGGGCGCGACACCTCAGTGGTTTCAACCACACTCAGCAGATTTTCAAAACCGACCTGGGCCATTCTGGCAACTCCCTTACCTGTACAAACGGTTTGTAAAGGAATCAGGGTTAAGCCTTTGTGTAGTTTGATCGAGGGAGAAGCCCCGATGTTCAATAACATCGAAATAATGCAAACGGCGCAGGCCATGGCCCGTCATGCGGTCGCGCGTCAAACGCTTGTGGCGCGCAATGTGGCCAATGCAGACACACCGGGTTACCGCGCCCGCGACATGCCCGACTTTGCCGAAACCTATCGGGCGTCCCAAGGGGGCACCGCGCTGCGCGCCACCCGCCCGGGCCATTTGGAGTACGGGGCCGACAGCGCGGCTGCGGCGCGGGCCATTGATACGCGCACCGAGGCAGCACCGAACGGCAACACGGTTTCGATAGAGGATGAAATGGTCAAGGCGGCCGAGCTGCGGCAACAGCATGACATGGCCATGGCGATCTACGGCAAGGCGCGCGACATCCTGCGTGCCAGCCTTGGGCGCGGACAATAGGATTACCCCAAATGAACAATATTTTTCAGACTCTTGGCCTGTCGGCCAGTGGGATGACCGCACAGGCCAGCCGACTGCGCCACGTTTCCGAAAATCTCGCCAATGTCGACACACCCGGCTATCGCCGCAAGACGATCAGTTTTGACACCAACATGCGGGCCGAGGTTCCGGGCATGGTTGAGGTGGGCAAGATACAACTGGACAAGGCTGATCTGGCAGAAATTTTCGACCCATCCCATCCCCTGGCCCGCCCGGACGGCACCTATGAAGGGTCGAATGTCGATTTGCTGATCGAACTGGCCGACGCGCGCGAAGCGCAGCGCAGTTATGAGGCCAATCTCAAGATATTCGATCAGGCGCGGCAAATGTCGCAAGGCCTGATCGAGCTTTTGCGACGCTGATTTCCCAGCCCTTACAGACCCCAGAAAGGATTTCCAGAATGGATATCACATCCGTGACCGCCGCCCAAAGCTATGCCGCGGCGCGCCCCCTCACCGCCCCCGAGCCGGGGGCCGAAGGCGACAATGCCTTTGCCCGTCTGGCGCAGGATTTTTTGAGCACGATGCAACGCGGCGAAGCCACCGCCAACGCCGCCATGACCGGCGCCGCCGATCCGCATTCGCTGGTCGAGGCGCTTGCCCAAACGGAACTGGCCGTCGAAACAGCAGTGACCGTGCGCAACAAGGTCGTCGAAGCCTATCAGGAAATCCTGCGAATGCCGGTGTAACGTCATGGATGAGGGCCTGTTCTACGATACCTTGCGCGAAGGGCTTTGGATTGCGGTTTTGATCTCGACGCCAATTCTCGCGGTTGCGCTGGTTGCAGGTCTGACCGTGGGCCTGTTTCAGGCGCTGACCTCGATCCAGGAAATGACACTGACCTTCGTGCCGAAACTGGTGGCGATCATTGTCGTGTTCTGGGCGAGCATGGGTTTCATGACCGATACGCTGGTCGATTATTTCGATACCACGATCATCCCGATCATTGCCGGAGGCTGAGATGGATAACTCTGTATACGCAACCCTCACCCGCCAGTCTGGCCTGATGCGCGAGATGCAGCTTGTGGCCAACAACATCGCCAACATGTCGACGACGGGATTTCGCAAAGAAGGCGTGGTCTTTTCCGAATTCATCGAAAAGCTCGGCGACGACGCACCCTCGCTTTCGATGGCGGCCGCACGCGGGCGGCTGACCGACCAGACACAGGGCGTCTTGACCCAGACGGGCGGCCTGTTTGATTTCGCAATTGAAGGCGAAGGATTTTTTCTCATCGAAACGCCCACGGGACAGGCGTTGACCCGTGCGGGCAGTTTCACCCCCTCCGATGTGGGTGAACTGGTGACGCCCGACGGTTATCGTCTGTTGGACGGTGGCGGGGCTCCGGTATTCGTGCCGCCTGATGCCCGGTCGATCACCCTGTCGGCTGATGGCACCCTGTCGGCCGACAGCCAACCTTTGACCCAGATCGGGCTGTGGCAACCCGGTGCGCCCGAAGATCTGAGTCGCCGGGACGGGGTGATGTTCACCCTGTCGGCGCCGCCTCAGCCAGTGCAGGAAACAACCATCCTGCAAGGGTTTCTGGAGGGGTCGAACGTCAACCCCGTGGGCGAGATTGCCCGCATGATACAGGTCCAGCGAGCCTATGAACTGGGCCAGGGGTTTCTGGACAAGGAAGACCAACGTATTCGCAATGTCCTGAGCACGCTCGGACGCTAACCAACGCAGGAGCAAGCTATGCGCGCCCTTCAAATCGCCGCTACGGGCATGAGTGCCCAACAGATGCGGGTCGAGGTGATTTCCAACAACCTCGCCAATATGTCGACGACCGGGTACAATGCCAGGCGGGCAGAATTTGCCGATCTGCATTACCAACAGGTGTCACGCGCCGGTACGATCAACGCCGCTGATGGAACGCAACTGCCCACCGGCGTACAGTTGGGCCTCGGCGTCAGGCCCGCCGCAATCAGCATGAATGTTGCCCAGGGATCACTGACCCAGACCGGCGGAGATCTGGATATCGCCATCGAGGGCGACGGGTTTCTAGAGGTTACCTTGCCTTCGGGTGTTTCGGCCTTTACGCGTGACGGGGCGCTGAAGCGTTCGGGCGACGGGCTGATCGTCACCTCGGATGGGCACGCTGTGGTGCCCGACATCACCATCCCCAACGATGCCCGTGCCGTGTCGGTCAACGGCTCTGGCGAGGTGTACGCCTATTTCAACGGTCAGGTTCAACCGCAGCTTCTGGGCCAATTTTCTCTTGCGGATTTCACCAACGTCAAGGGACTCGAGGCGATGGGATCGAACCTGTTTCTCGAAACGCCCGCCTCGGGGCCCGCACTGGCGGGGACACCGGGCACGGATGGGCTGGGCACACTGCGCCAGGGGTATCTTGAGGCCAGTTCGGTGGATGCTGTGCGCGAGGTGACACAGCTGATCGAGGCGCAGCGTGGGTATGAATTGAACGCGAAGGTAATCACCGCCGCCGACCAGATGCTGGGCGCAACGACGCAAATTCGATGATCCGCGCGCTGGTTCTCACCTTGGCTTTGTGTCCTGTACCCGTCTCGGCCGACAGCGTCGTGGCGGCCCGCACGATCCGATCCCAGGCTATCCTGACACCGGAAGACGTGGCGATGGTGCCCGCCGATCTTCCAGGCGCACTGGCCGACCCTGACAGCGTAATCGGCCAGGAATCCCGTGTCGTTCTTTATGCCGGGCGGCCAATTCGCGCGGCTGACATTGGTCCTGCTGCCTTGGTCGAGCGCAATCAGATTGTCACGGTTTATTACCGCCAAGGCCCACTGAACATAGCAATGGAGGGGCGCATCCTCGCCCGTGCGGCGGTGGGTGACCGAATTCGGGTGATGAATCTCGAATCCCGCAACACCGTCACCGGAACGGTCACCGCCGATGGCTCGATCCTTGTTTTGAACGCCTTGCCTTGAGGACATCTTGATGCGCATATTTCTTGTCGCACTTTTATGGGCCGCCGCCTGCGGACGCATTGGCGATATCGGTCAAGTGCCGGAATTCACCTCGGCCGAAACCGGCAACGAGGTCAGCGCCATGGCAAATCCCGGATTGCCGGAAAGTGTCGAAATTCTGCGCGCCCATGATCGGTCGTCACTGTGGAGCGGCAGCCGCCAATCGCTGCTTGGCGACCGACGGGCCGATAAGAGGGGCGACATCCTGACCGTGGTGATCGAGATCGACGACAAGGCCGAGATCTCTAACACCTCTCAGCGATCGCGCAGTGGTTCGGAAAGCCTTGGCATTCCTTCATTTTTCGGGCTTCCCCAGCGTATTGACGAGCGCCTGCCAGAAGGTGCTGCGCTGGCTGGTGCGGTGTCCAGCGAATCGGCCAGTACCAGTTCCGGGAACGGGTCTGTTCGGCGCAATGAAAAACTCACGTTGCGCGTTGCTGCCACAGTGGTGGACGAGTTGTCCAATGGCGTACTGCATATCGAGGGTAGCCAGGAAGTGCGGGTGAATTATGAAATCCGCGAACTTATCGTGAGCGGCTATGTGCGGCCTCAGGACATTTCGCGCCAGAACGAGATAACGTATGACAAGATCGCCTCGGCGCGGATTTCCTATGGGGGGCGCGGTCAAATTTCCGACGTGCAGCAGCCCCGTTGGGGCCAGCAGATCGCCGATATTGTCCTGCCGTTTTGAGGAACTGACATGTTAGGTAAAATCATTCCTATCTTGATCGCCGTCATCGGAGCAGCCGCAGGGCTGGGGGCTGGCATAGCTCTGCGCCCAGCCGCCGATCTTTCAGAAGGTGAAATTCCAAATCCGTGCGGTGAAATCACATCGGCCGCTACTTTCGCAAAACCCAAGCCGGAGGCAGCCAAGGGAATGTCCGAATTCGTGAGCCTCAACAACCAGTTTGTTTTCCCATTGGTGGAGGCCGGCAACGTCGCCGCACTTGTGGTGCTGTCACTCACACTCGAAGTTGCGGAGGGACAGGCTGATGCGGTTCACACGCGTGAACCCAAATTGCGCGACGGATTTCTGCGGGTGCTTTTGGATCATGCGAATGCCGGTGGTTTCCAAGGCGCGTTCACCTCAAATGAAACAATGGAGAAATTGCGCCGGGCATTATTGGAGAAGGGCCGTGAAGAATTGGGAGAGGCACTGTATGACATCCTTATCCTTGACATAAACCGCCAGGACAGTTGACCTCAAGTCAGTCGATTATGGCTGTTTGACCTCTTATGTTGCAGATGCCTGCCCAATGATTCCGGAAGGACGAACGGAGATATGCGTGAAAGTTGGTTGCGCCTGATCAGGAAGCACCTTGAAATTCGTGGAGTCCACCATCGCGGGAATCAACCCCTTGGTGTATTTCTGGCAGGCAGTTTTGACCGTCGAGTTGACTCCTATGCCGCGCGCCTGAAGGCCGAGCATGGCAAGAAGACTGGCTTCTGGTCGCGGGTCGAAGAATGATGAGGGCGCTAACGTAACATCAAAGCTGTCAGCTGCAAGAGTGTTGGAGAGAGGCACCGATGACGGTGTTTCACAACCAGTTATGGCTTGTTTGATCCTTCTCTTTCTAGACGTTTGCGCGGCTTTGGCGGCAGGGATAATTAAGGGCACCTCGACGACGGGCTTTTTTCGGATCGGTTCGGACATCTTGACAGCCGGTCGATATTGGCCAGTGCTTGTCGTAATCGCGGTCTTGATTTTTTCTGCTTTAGCCAATCGTAAACGGTGTCTGTGCCCGTTGCAAGCGCGCCGGTTCGCTGAAGCACATGGGACCAGGGCCAACACCGATGCGGTGGATGCCCGGGATTGGTGCAGTCACGGCCGCCGCAATGCTGACCCTGTTGCCCGAGATCGGTAAGTTGCAGCGCAAACAGGTGGCCAGCCTGGCCGATCTTGCACCCATAACCCGACAATCCGGTCAATAGCAGGGCAAGTCGCTCACAGGAGGCGGGCGAAAGCCACTGCGCGATGCCCTCTATATGCCAGCATTGGTCGCAATGAAGTATAATCTGGATCTCAAGGCCAAATATGAAGCCCTCCGCGCCGCGGGGAAGCCCGCAAAGATGCGCAAGCTCATCGAGATGGCAAACGCGCTCGTCAAAGCTGATCGCACCTGGACACCAAAAACCGCCTGATCAAGACGGATACTCACGCTCAATCTGCATCGCCAGCTCGAAGCCGCGGGCGAACACCCCGGCGAGATCACCAGGGCCGGTTTCGATCAGCTGTTCCAAGATTGCCTCAACCGCAGTATCCATTCGCTCTGCTCCATGGTTGGGTTGCAACTCCATGGAATACCGGAATGGGCTTATCGCACCCACCGCGAGCGAATTTCCAGACGTCAGGTTACAGTACCTGCTCGAGCTGATCGCCGAGGCCGCACAGGCAGAGGGCGCCGCCGCCTAATATGGCAGAGGCAGAATCTCCCATATCCTGATCCGAGAACACGTTTCGGATTAAGTTCAAGGACGCGGCCCTTAAAATGGTCATCCGCCGCATGTAGAGGTGGTTCGGTGCGGTCTTTACCGAAGGCGTGCTTGCAGCACGACGTCGAAGGCGTGCTTGCAGCACGACGTCGATCTTGTGCATCATCCTGCAGCCACAGGAGTATTCCAGGCTGTCGGGCTTGATGACCTGCTCGATGCGTGGCAAATTCTCTGGCCGGTCCGCGCGCCTTCGTCGGCAAACGCCTGCGCCGTAAACAGCCAGATAGCCCGGGACGCGCCGGTGACCGCCACGCTGAGCCCGAACCGTTTCAGGTTCACCCCCGACGCCTCAATATGTCGCGCGCCCGCCCGACAGATCGAAGGCGGCACCTGTGGTAAAGCTGTTCTCGGCGGAACAAAGCCAGACGATCATCGCCGCCGCCTCGTCAAGTTCCAAAAACCGGCCGCGCGGAATTTTCGACAGCATGAAATCGATATGCTCCTGCGACATCTGGTCGAAAATGCGGGTGCGCGCGGCGGCGGGGGTCACGCAATTCACCGCGATGTTCAGCCCGGCCAGTTCCTTGCCCAGCGATTTGGTAAACCCGATCACCCCCGCCTTGGACGCGGAATAGGCGCTGGCGTTGGGGTTGCCCTCTTTGCCGGCCACCGAGGCGATATTCACGATCCGGCCGTAATTCTGCGCCGTCATCTGCGGCACCACCACCTTGTTAACCAAAAAGGTGCCGTTCAGGTTGATATCGACGATGCGGGCGAATTCGGCCACGTCGTAATCGGCCACCGGCGCGTTTGACCCGGCGATCCCGGCCGAGTTCACGAGGATGTCGACGCGTCCAAACTCGGCCATGGTCGCCTCGAACGCCGCCTGCACGCCGCCCCAGTCCGACACGTCGCAGCGCGCGGCGATGGCGCCGTTGCCGATCCGGCTGGCGTGGTCCTGCGCCAACGCCTCGTCCATGTCCCAAAGGGACACCTTCACCCCCCGCGTCGCCAGCTGCGCGGCCACCGTGCCGCCAATCCCCTGCGCCCCGCCGGTCACAATGGCGGTGCAATTGTTGAAATCATTGGTCATGTTGGCTCTCCCGTCAAAAATCTGTCAGGATCAAGACGGGTTTGGTCATAAGTGTCCAGAGCCAAGCGCATACCGTTCGGTAAAAACCGACCCGGCGTCATGCGATCACCGCAAACGGCGCAGCAGGTCAAGCGAAGGTTCGCCGGTTACCAACAGCCCGTTGGCCGCCTGCCAAGCCGAAATCGCCGCCCGCGTATTGCCACCAAAGACGCCATCGACGCCTTGGGTATCGAACCCGGCAATGGTCAGCCGCTGTTGCAGTGCGATGCGGTCATTCTTGCGCATTCCGTATTGATCGGGGGGGAACGGCCCGGTGATCGGTGGACCACCCAGAATACGGTCGGACAGGTGACCAACGCCGATCGCATAGCTGTCGGAATTGTTATAGCGTTTGATCGCATCAAAATTGCGTCCGACAACAAACACCGGCCCGCCCGGTTCGGGCTGCAACTGGCGCCCCGGGATATTGGAACCGGGCGTGCCCACCTGGCCGCCCCAGGGCTGGCCCCGCTGCCAGCCGGATTTCGCCAGATAGGCGGCGGTGCTGGCCAGACTGTCGGTCGGATCGTCCGACCAGATATCGCGCCGCCCGTCGCCGGTGAAATCGACGGCAAACAGCTCGAACGATGTGGGTATGAACTGGGTGTGGCCCATGGCACCGGCCCAGCTGCCGGTCAGGTTGGCGGGGGTCGTGTCGCCGTTTTGCAAAATCTTCAGCGCTGCGATCAACTGTTTTTCAAAGAACGCACCGCGCCGGCCTTCATAGGCCAGGGTGGATACGGCCGAAATCACGGGGATGTTGCCGCGCCGTTCGCCAAAGAAACTCTCCAGTCCCCAGACGGCAGCCACGACATGCGCCTCGACGCCATAGCGGTCTTCGATACGGGCCAGGGTGGTGCGCTGGGCGGCGAAGTTGGCGCGCCCCTTTGCCACCCGTTCCTCGCTGGCGGCGATTGACAGGTATTCCTCAAGGCTGCGCTTGAACTCGGTCTGGTTGCGATCCCGCTCGATCACGCCGGGCAGGAAACCCGCGCCGCGAAAGGCGCTGTCGATCACGCCCGTGGAAATGCCCTGGGCCGCCGCGCGCCCCTTGAACGCGGCCACCCAGGCATCCCAACCGGGATTGGGCGCGCTGGGCAGCGTATCGTCGCGGCGTACGGTCGTCGGGGCGCGGAACCGTGCTGCGCCACCGCCACAGGCCGAAAGCAGGGCCAGAGTGGCGCCAAGGGTAAAGATACGTCGCGATGCCTGCATTCTGCCCACCTGCGTTAGTCGTTTGTCGCTGTTTTGAGAACAGTCTAGCCGAGATGCAGCGCGCGGCATAGGGGCGCCGGGTTCAGACGGCACAGCAATCGGATATGGCCCTCAGTGACAAGCCGCTGAAGTGATTTATCTGTCAAATGCCGGAGGACCGCCCTGCGAGGATCGGCGCTGGTGCAGCATGATGGTGTTTGGTCCGGCAGGCGGATATAATCGTTTTTCAATTTTATTTCAGATAGATACCGGTTCATTCGTCGCCGTGCAAGCCTCGGCGCCGGCAGGATCGTACGCCGGAATCGCAAGGTTCGGCGCTGACGCAGGATCGGCTGTGTCGTTTTTCGCCCGCTCCGAAGGCAGCGCTATCGCGTCACCATCTTCCGAATGTGGGGTACTCGCCACGGCGTCGGCGCAGGTCATTGCGAACAACGCCGACATGACCTGTCGCTCCGCATCACAGCAGCGGTGATTCATTCCATCCCATCCCGGCCCGCGCCGCCCAGGCCTGCCCACCGAAGGACAGGCTCGGGGTTAACCCGCCCGCTGCTTCTTCTTTGGTCAAATACTCCGGGGAGCGCGAGGGGCTGGCCCCTCGCTTGCAACGGCACAAAACGGTGCGCCGCCCGCTGCTTTCGCGCAGCCATTGGGCGCGGTTCGGGTCTTGTTGGGTTCATCATGGGATTGTTGCACCTTTCCCTGTCGCCTCCGGTTTTATCATCGGACAGCAGCTGCTGATGGACGGCGGGTCGTATCCGGGCAGTGTCTGAACCGGGGCCTGTCTGGCCGATGTCGGATTTTGGATATTCATAACAAAAATACGCAGCGACGTTGACCTTTGGTTTACCGATCCGTTCGTAGTCTGATTGCGAGTTGAATTGCGAAGGGCAGTGTAACCCATGGATCGAACAGCGCAGGAGTGGCAGGTGGGGTATTGCCCCCCGTTGCACGCCGAGGTCGGGCCGGTGCGGGCGGTCCCGCCGGGCTGGTCGCGTGTTCTTGAGGTGTCCGGGGCGGGCACCGCGCCCGGGCTGGCGCCAACTCTGGCCACGCGGGCCCGGGTTCTCGCCTTGTCCCAGTTGGCCGAGGACGCGGTACTGCGCCCGGCCGATCCGGGGGGGTGGTGTCACGAAACCCGCGCGGCCCTCGCCGCCCGTGTGGCCCGCCTGAACCACGAAGACGCATTGGCCAACCATCATCTGGCCAGGGCCGGGGCGTATTCCGCCCTCGGCAATCCGGCCCATGTCGGGCAGGGGGCCCGGATACGCGCCGCGCTGGCCTTTCTCGACGTGTTGAGCCAGGATCCTCGGGATATGGATGGCAATGACGTGTCCCGCCTGCATCACGTTGGCATCAGCGATGCGGACATCGTGCGCCTTGCCGATCTGGGGGCATTTCTGTCGTTTCAGGTGCGTCTTGTGGCCGGGCTGCGCCTGCTGGCCGAGGCGCAGCCATGAGTGATGTCATCCGCAAGTTTACAAAGGTGATTCCCGCATGGCGCGCACGGCTTGCGCCGGGCGATACTTCCGCGATGACCCCTGTCCAAGCCCGGGCTTTGAGCATCGCTGCGCCCTTGGGTCAGGCAGATGATCTGCTGCGCCTGCTTGCCCATGACCCTGAAACGCTGTCAGCGCATACGCCGCTGTTTCACGGCATCATGTACGGTGCCGCAGGGCTGGACCGCGCGGCGCGGGAACTGGCGGCGATCGGGGCATCTATGGAGAACGGCTGTGTGTTCTGTGCCGCCACCCATGCCGATCGTCATATCCGCCTCGTCAATGACACCCGAGTGGTGGATGAGGTGTTTCGTTTTGGCGCCGATGCAGACCTTGGGCCGCGTGATCGTGCGGTGTTCGACTTTGCCCGCCACCTGTCGGATGCGCCACCGCGTGCCGACCGCGAAGATGTCGAAAATCTGCGCGGTGTCGGTCTGAACGACACTGACATTCTGGATCTTGTCCTGTCCACGGCGCTGTTCGCCTGGACAAACCGGTTCACGCATATGCTGGGAGACCCGGTGCGCGCGCCCTAGGGACGGCCCCTTGTACGCGCGCATCGGCGAAAGCGTGAGGGGCCGACCGAATGGCAATCCTAAAAGAACGCTTGCAGCCCGGTCTGGGCACGTCCCATAATCAAGGCATGAACATCATGGGTGCCTTCATAGGTGTTCACCGTTTCCAGGTTCAG
>Ga0210015_1000218_pt1 | contig 61063 bp, 68 predicted proteins | sample CryGeymeta201522_FD_185471 | JGI IMG/M metagenome (GOLD analysis project Ga0210015, IMG submission 185471) | Groundwater microbial communities from Crystal Geyser aquifers in Utah, USA - Crystal Geyser metaG 2015-22 (SPAdes) (version 2) | ecosystem: Environmental > Aquatic > Deep subsurface >...
CAGCAGTCGCCGTTGCGCAAAGCAATCAGCAGGCGCGAGCCGCGCGTCACACTGACGCTGCCGTCGATGATGATGTAGATGGCATCGCTCAATTCGTTCTCGCGCATCAGCACGGTCTTGTCCGGCTGCTTCTGCCACTCGCCGATGCGCAGGATTTCCCACAACTCGATATCGCTGAAATCCTCGAAGAACACCATCTTGCGCAGGAGGTTGAATTTTTCGCTTTCATTCACTTCCAGATCGCTCTTCTCAAAATGTCCGAGCGCGGCCAGTTCGTTGCCGAAGTCGCGCCAGCTCTGGAAGCGGTCTGCCGGGTCTTTTTGCAGGGCGCGCAGCACGATGCGTTCCAGCTGGGGCGGCAGGTCTTTGCGCAGAGTGGTGGGCGGCGGCGGGACTTCATGCATGATCTGCTGGTACAGGTGCGCCAGGTTTTTCGGGCTGTAGGGCGAGTGTCCGGTGAGCAGGCGGTACATCACCACGCCCAGCGAATAGATGTCGGTCTGGTGGGTCAGCGATTCACCGCGCACCTGCTCCGGCGACATGTAGTTGGGCGAGCCGGCATTGCTCTGCGTCTGCTCGATATCCATACGCACCGCGGTGCCGAGATCGGAGATCTTGATGCCGTCCATTCCGGCCAGCAACAGATTGGCCGGTTTGATGTCGCGGTGGATGACGCCATGATACTGCGCGTAGTTGAGGGCGCGGCAACACTGGTAAAGATATTCCACCAGGCGGTCGAGCGGCAGCAGATTGTCCGAGTGGATGAACGGTTCCAAGGTGCCGCCGGGAACATATTCCATCACCACGTAACTGTTCTCGTCGTTTATCACCGCCTGGAAGGTGCGCACGATGTGCGGGTGGTTCAGCTTGCCCGCCAGCGCCGCCTCGTTGCGCAATTGCTTGCGGTTTTGGCGACCGTGGCGCGGGTCGTCGAGAAAAACCTGCTTGAACAGTTTGACCGCCACTTCGCGCTGCTCGAACGGGTCATAGCCGAGATAGACCTCGCTGGTCGCGCCCTGGCCGAGCCGGCGCAGCAGGCGGTATTGGCCCAGGAAGGGCGGCGGCTGCGCGCCCGTAACGACGGTGGTTGGTGTTTCCATGCGCGGCAATTTACACCATGCACGGCGGCGCGAACAGGGGCGCGCGCCGCTTGTTTGGCCGGGGGCTTTCGCCGATAATCGGGGCGTGCCGAATGCCTGCCGAAATGCATTCGGTTTTGTTTTGAAAAGTCGGGCGACTTTTCCATCGGCGTTGTGTCGGCAAGCGGGGCTGCCCCGTTGGATGCAAGCAATTAACCCCAAGGAATAAAAACATGCAGGAAAAATCCCGCCGTCTGGCATTGCTGGCGCTGGTGCTGGTCGCTTTTGCGCTTGCCCTGTTCAAGGCGAGCAGTTGGCATTTTGGTTACGGTTTCCGCCTGCCCGAATCCGTGCAGCAAGCTGCCGTGCCGGTGCCGGAGTCAAAAAAGTTCCGGCGCGGCACGCGCGGCGGCGCCAATCCGGCGCCAACCGGGCGGCTGGAGACACATTTTCTCCCTGACAACGGGCGGACAGCCGCTGCCGTATCGCTGGTCGAATTGAAGGATGGCCGCGTGCGCGCATTCTGGCGCGCCGCCGGCCGTGCGGGGGCGGCGGACGCAACGATCAACAGCGCGGTGTTCGATCCTGCCGCGAATGGCTGGAGCGAAGCGCAAGAGGTGAGCGGACGCGCGGCCACCCTGCGCGGTCTTCATCGGCAGATTGGCGGGGTGGGCGATCCGGTCGCGGCGCGCGCGGCCAACGGGGCGCTGTGGTTGTTCTATGGCACAGACGGTTTTGCAGCCCGGCGCAGCAGCGCGATTGCGCTGATGAGTTCGCAAGATGAGGGCATCCATTGGAGTGCGCCGCGCCGCCTCGTTACGACTCCCTTCCTTGATTTTGGCACCCGCATCAAGGCTGCGCCGTTTGTGTATGCCGACGGCACCATGGGGCTGCCGGTGCAACACCGGTTCATCACCCGTTTTCCCGAGATTCTGCGTCTCGATCAGACGGGCAAGGTGATCGATAAACAGCGCCTTGCCGCGGGCGGGCGGGCAGCGTTGCAGCCGCTGGTGCTGGTTCGCGGCGAAAAGAAAGCGCTGGCGCTTAGCCGCGCGGATAATGCAGAGCGGCATGTGCTGTCGATGGCCACGGACGACGGCGGGCGGCACTGGCAGCCGGCGCAGAAAAGCGGCTTGCGCAATCCGGATGCGGCACTGGCCGTGCTGGCGCTGCAAGACGGCCCCCTGCTGGCGGTGCTCAACGACCCCGAGCGCGGACGTGAATCGTTGAGCCTGCGCGGTTCCGTTGACGGCGGCGCGAGTTGGCGCGAGCTGACCCGGCTGGAAGAGATGAACGGTCTGGGTGCCGGGCTGGCCGAACCGCAATGTCTGGAAGTTATCGTCCACCTGCTGCGCAGCAGCGATCCGGCGCTGCGCGATGCCAACGCTGCGCAACTTTTCCCCCGGCTGGCTGCCGTCCGGCCGCAGGTGCTGCGACAAGGGGCTTGCCATTTTGAATTCTCCGATCCGGCCATGATCCGTGCCGGCAACGGCGATATTCACATTGCCTACACCTGGAACCGCACCTTCATCAAACATCTGCGCATCGATCAACAGTGGCTGACACAGCGTTTGCAGGAGCCGCAATGAACCATACCGATTGGCTCGGTCTGAGCGGCTTTGCCCTGGCATCCCTGTGGCCGGTATTGCACCTGCCTTATATTCGGCGCCTCGATACCCCGCGCCGTCTGCTGTTCGCCGCAGCGGGCTATGTGCTGGTGATGGTTCCGCTGTTCGGCCTGTCCCTGGCGGGCTGGTTGCGCGGCATGGTGGGCGACTTGAGCCTCACCAGCGTGCTGCTGTTGTCGGTCGCGGTCTATGCACGACTGTTCAAGGTGACATCGCCGTGGGATGCGCGCGAGCGCAGCGCGCTGCTCGGTCTGCTCGCGGTGCTGGCGCTGCTGCTGTATCCGTTCGCGCTCGGACTGGGGCCGCTCGATCCCTACCGTTCCGGTTATGGCAGCGTTGGACTGTTGCTGATGCTGGCACTGCTCGCCCTGTGGCTGATGCGCCGCAATTTCTATCTGACGCCGCTGGTGTTCGCGCTCGCCGCCGCCGGCTGGAGCTTCAATCTGCTCGAATCGACCAACCTGTGGGACTACCTGATCGATGCGCCGCTGGCGATCTATGCCCTGTGGGTGACCATCAAGGTGAACCTGCTCTATGCCCTGCGGAGGAAACGTGCCCAGCCTGACGCGTAACGACTATCGAACTTTGACATTGGCCGCGCTGGGTGGCGTGCTGGAATTTTACGACTTCGTCATCTTCATTTTCTTCGCGGTGGTGATCTCGCAACTATTCTTCCCGCCCGACATGCCGGACTGGCTGCGCCAGGTGCAGACCTTCGGCATCTTCGCCGCCGGTTATCTGGCGCGGCCGCTGGGCGGCATCATCATGGCGCACTTCGGCGACCTGGCCGGGCGCAAACGTATGTTCATGCTGAGCGTGCTGCTGATGGCGCTGCCGACCCTGCTCATCGGTCTGCTGCCGACCTACTCCTCGATCGGCATCTGGGCGCCGCTCCTGTTGCTGCTGCTGCGGGTGATGCAGGGCGCGGCCATCGGCGGGGAGATCCCGGGGGCTTGGGTCTTTGTCGCCGAACACGTGCCGCCGCGCCACGTCGGCTTCGCCTGTGGCACGCTCACTGCGGGACTGACCGGCGGCATCCTGCTTGGCTCGCTGGTGGCGATGGCTGTCACCCGCAGCTATGCGCCGGATGAACTGCTCGCCGGCGGTTGGCGCGTGCCCTTCCTGCTCGGCGGCGCCTTTGGCCTGCTGGCGGTGTGGTTGCGCCAGTACCTGCAGGAGACGCCGGTGTTCATGGAGATGCAGGCACGCAAGCAACTGGCGGAGGAACTGCCGCTGAAGACCGTGGTGCGCGCGCACCGCCCGGCCGTGGTGCTCACCATGCTGCTGACCTGGCTGCTCTCCGCCGCCGTGGTGGTGATGATCTTGATGACGCCAACCTTGATGCAGAAGCTGTTCGCCATTCCCGGCGCTACCGCGCTCACCGCCAACAGCTTCGCCACGCTGGCGCTGACGTTGGGTTGCGTCGTGTTCGGCGCGCTGGCCGACCGCTACGGTGCGGGGCGCGTACTCGCCTACGGTTGTGTCGCCTTGGGGGCGACCTCGTGGCTGCTTTATCAGCAACTGGCGGGCGGCACCGAGCATCTCTATCTGTTGTACGCCCTGAACGGTTTCTTCGTCGGCGTGATCGGCGTGGTGCCCAGCGCGGCGGTGATGCAGTTCCCGCCCGCCGTGCGCTTCTCCGGCCTGTCCTTCTCCTACAACGTGGCCTACGCCGTATTCGGCGGCATGACACCGGTGCTGGTCAGCCTGCTGCTGCCGGTGCTGGGGGCGCAGGTGCCGGCCTGGTATGTGATGGCATTAAGTCTGGTAGGCGTGGGTGTCGGTTTGTATCTGCGGCGGCGCCGAGAAGCTAGCGGTCAGCACAAGATGTAACAACGGGGCGAACCGTCCCCGATTTTCATGGCGGCCCCGGGTAATGTCCCGTCATGCCCCGCCGCCCGCGCGTCCACATCGACGACGTACCGCTGCACATCGTGCAACGCGGGCACAACTCAAGCCCTGCTTCTTCGCCGAAGAGGACTACCACACCTACCTGCACTGGTTGAATGAGGCGTTGCGCAAGGAACAATGTACCCTGCATGCCTACGCCCTGATGACCAACCACGTGCATCTGCTGCTCACCCCCAGAGATGCCAAAACCGTCCCGCAACTCATCATCGCCCTGGGCAGGCGCTACGTTCAATACATCAACGTCAGCTACCGCCGCAACGCCCTCGGACAAAGCAGCGCAATCCTCACCCCGCACTCGCTCTATCAATCGCTGGGCGCAACCGGCGAGGAACGGCAAAGTGCCCACCGCGCACTGTTCCGCGCCCAACTGAATGCAGAGGCCATCAGCGACATCGGTCTCGCCCTAAATCAGAGCCAACCGCTGGGCAACGAACGCTTCTATCAGCACATCGAGCAAATGACCGGGCAAAGGCGCGAAAGCAAACCGAGGGGCAGGCCGCGCGCAGAAAATGAAAGCGGGGGTGACATGGCGGGGCAGGGCGAACTGCAAAATCAATGGGGTCAGACTCGATTGATTGGTGAATATGGGCAAAAGGGGCCAGGCTCGAATTAAATTTCAAAGCACGCTTCATTGAACAAGCATTTTCCTCCCGGCATGTCGCATTTGCTCTTCAATGTATTCGGAAAGTCAGACCGAGCCCGCTTCCTTCTGGCCGCGCACGGCAAGGATGAAAACGGTATCGACTTCGACGATGTAACGGTACAAAGCAACGTAACCGTGTGAGCGTTGCCCTATCACCAGTTCACGCTTGTCGTTCTTTGAGGGGCGGCCGATCATGGGGTTGTATGCCAGTACGCTGATCGCTTCGATGATCTCGCGAATGCGCAATGCAGGGTTTTCGATCTGGTATTGCGCAAGGTGATCGAGGATGCGATCAAAATCATCCCCCACTTCCGCAGCCAGTTCGGTGCGTGCCATGTTCAGCGCGCCAGTTTGCGGGCGACCGGGCGTTTGACTTCTTTACCTGTCAGACGACTTTCCAGATAGCCGCGCATTTCCTGCCAGGGAATGGTTTTGCCGGTGGCCGCGATGCGGGCATAGCGGTCTTCGGCTTCCGCATCGAAAGCGGTTCGCCGCTCTTCCTGCTCGGCCTTTTCAGCGATGGCCTCAAGAATGAAGCCGTGGGTCGTTGTGCCGGCTCGTTTTGCAGCGGCTGAAACGCGAGATTTGAGATCTTCCGGCAATCGTATAGTGGTGGTGCTCATGATCGTCTCCATGGTTTGAAGGGGTGTGGTTACTGTAGCACAGTAGTAGCACCGTGAGGCTGGGCTCGGTCGGTTAGGCTCCGCAGTGGTTATCAGATAGCCGGGCTTTGTGCGACAATGCGCGCGCTTAAAAAGAGCGCAGGAACGCGCCAATCGGTAACAATGTTTTCGGGATAGGGATCTCCTTTGGAAAAACTCAAGCAGTTGCTCGCGCCGGACATGGCCGCAGTGGATGCGGTGATCCGCGCACGCCTGCATTCCGAAGTGGCGCTGGTCAATCAGGTCGGCGCATATATCGTCAACAGCGGCGGCAAACGCCTGCGCCCGGCGCTGGTGTTGCTGTCGGCGCAGGCTTTCGGCTTCCAGGGCACGCATCATCACGACCTGGCGGCGGTGGTGGAGTTCATTCATACCGCGACCCTGCTGCACGACGATGTGGTGGATGAATCGGATCTGCGCCGCGGGCGCGAAACCGCGAACGCGCTGTTCGGCAACGCGGCCAGCGTGCTGGTTGGAGATTTCCTCTATTCCCGCGCGTTCCAGATGATGGTGGAGGTGGGCGAGATGCGCGTGATGCAGGTGCTGTCCGACGCCACCAACGTCATCGCCGAGGGCGAGGTGCTGCAACTGCTCAACTGCCATGATGCGGATGTCGATGTCGCCAACTATATGCGCGTCATCCACTGCAAGACCGCCAAGCTGTTCGAGGCCGCCATGCGCCTCGGCGCCATCCTGGGCCGGGCGTCGCCCGCCGACGAGGAAGCGGCGGCGCAATACGGCATGCACCTCGGCACCGCCTTCCAGTTGATCGACGATGTGCTGGATTACTCCGCCGACGAAAGCGAAACCGGCAAACATCTGGGCGACGATCTGGCCGAGGGCAAGCCGACTTTGCCGCTGATCCACGCCATGCAGCATGGCACGCCGGAGCAGGCCGCGGTGGTGCGCGGGGCGATCGAGCAGGGCGCTGTCGACAAGCTGGCTGAAGTGCAAGCCATCATTCACGCCACCGGTGCGCTGGAATTCACGCGCCGGCGCGCATTGCAGGAGGCCGAGACGGCCTGTGCCGCGATTTCCGCATTTAATGATACGCAATTCAAACGCGCTCTGTTAGAATTGGCGCACTTTGCCGCCACGCGGCAATTTTAGTTTCATCTCGGTAGCATTCGGAGTGTAGCTCAGCCTGGTAGAGCACTGCGTTCGGGACGCAGGGGTCGGAGGTTCGAATCCTCTCACTCCGACCAATTCTGGTCGGACTTCGCAAATTTCCCCCATTCTTCTTGTCACTGTGGCGAACCCTGCTGCCGGTGCGCGGGCTTGATCGTCGCACGGCAACTTCGGGTATCATCGTATTCTGGTCAGTCGGCGAGGCAGCGCCGACCCCGCTTGGCAGTCAGACTTTTTTGGGAGCAAACCATGGGTTCATTCAGCATTTGGCATTGGTTGATCGTGTTGCTGGTGGTGATTCTGATCTTCGGTACCAAGAAACTGCGCAACATCGGCAGCGACCTGGGCGGCGCAGTCAAGGGTTTCAAGGAAGGCATGCGCAGCGATGATGAGCCGGCGAAGAAAGTGCGCGATGGCGATCAGGTGATCGAGGGCGAAGCCAAAGACAAGACGCAGCACAAATCCTGATCGGCGTGGCGCGAACGATGGTGGTGCCAGTCGATGTTTGATATTGGATTTTCCGAGATTCTGGCCATTATGGTCGTGGCGCTGGTCGTCATCGGCCCCGAGCGCCTGCCCAAAGTCGCGCGCTCGATGGGGCAATGGTGGGGGCGCATCCAGCGCTATCTGAACAAGATCAAACAGGATGTCAGCAGCAGTATCGAGTTGGAAGAGCTGCGCGATACACGACGCCAGGTGCAAGCCGAGGCCGAAGAGATGGAGCGCTCCCTGCACAACGCCGGCAGCGAGATCAACCACAGCCTGGCCATGCTGGAAAAAGAACTCGAGAATCCCGGCCAAAATCCGGACAAGGATGTCGCGCCGCCAGCGCCTTCCCCGCTTCCGCCTGATCGCCCATGAGTTCCAGCCAATCCCTCGTCACGCATCTGATCGAGTTGCGTAATCGGCTGGTGCATAGCCTGCTCGCGATTTTGCTCATCTTTCTCTGCCTGTTTCCGTGGGCGGCGGATCTGTATGCCCTGCTGGCGCAGCCTTTGCTGGCGAAACTGCCGCAGGGCACGCAAATGATCGCGACCGACGTGACCACGCCGTTCTTCGTGCCGATCAAGGTCACCATGATGGCGGCGTTTTTACTGGCGCTGCCTTATGTGTTGCTGCAGATATGGCGTTTCGTCGCGCCCGGCCTGTATGCCAACGAAAAGCATTTCCTGCTGCCCATGATCCTGTCCAGCCTGGTGCTGTTCATCGCGGGCATGGCGTTCGCCTATTTCGTCGTGTTCCCCGCCGTGTTCGGCTTTGTCATCGCCAGTGCACCCGTGGGAGTGGCAGTGATGACCGACATCGACAAATACTTGAGCTTCGCCCTCGGCATGTTCCTCGCCTTTGGCGTCTCGTTCCAGGTGCCGGTCATCGTCGTCGTGCTGGCGCATCTCGGCATGGTGACACCTGCCAAACTGCGCGAGGCGCGCCCGTATGTGATCGTCGGCGCCTTCGTGGTGGGTGCGGTCCTGACCCCGCCGGACGTGATCTCCCAATTCCTGCTGGCCGTGCCGATGTGGTTGCTGTACGAGGCGGGGGTGCTGGTGGCGGACAGGATGCCCGGCAAAAAACCAGGGCTGGCCGAGTGAAGATTTATCCCATTCAGACTCACGGCGGGGGAACGGTGCGGGATGACCGAGAGCTGGACGTGGCGCGCGATCACGCGCTTCCCGTGCGCGACACCTTGCAGCGCCCGTTGCGCGACTTGCGCATCTCCGTCACCGACCGCTGCAACCTGCGCTGCACCTACTGCATGCCGCGCGAAATCTTCGATGAGCGCCACACTTTTTTGCCGCGCGCCGAACTGCTCACCTTCGAGGAAATCGAGCGCCTGGCGCGCGTCTTCATTCGGCTGGGCGTGCACAAGATTCGCCTGACCGGGGGCGAGCCCCTGTTGCGCCGCGGCATCGAACAACTGGTCGAAAAACTCGCCCGTCTCGATACTGCCGAAGGCAAACCGGTCGAGGTCGCGCTCACCACCAATGCGGTTCTGCTGGCCAAAAAAGCGCGCGGTCTGAAGGATGCCGGGCTGGCGCGGGTCACGGTCAGCCTGGACGGCTTGCGCGATGACACCTTCAAGCGCATGAGCGATTCCGACATCGCAGTGGCCACCGTGCTCGACGGCATCGCCGCCGCGCACGCTGCGGGCTTCGCGCAAACCAAGATCAACATGGTGGTCAAGCGCGGGGTGAACGAGCACGAGATCGTGCCCATGGCCGAGCATTTCCGCCACAGTGGAATGGTGCTGCGTTTCATCGAATTCATGGATGTGGGCACCACCAATGGCTGGCGTCTGGATGAGGTTGTGCCGGCGCGCGAAGTGCTGGCACGCATCGGCACGCGCCATCCGCTGCAGGCGCTTGATCCGGACTATCCGGGCGAGGTGGCCGCGCGCTGGCGCTATGCCGATGGCGCTGGCGAAATCGGCGTGATCGCGGCCGTCACTCAGACGTTCTGCCATGAATGTACGCGCGCCCGCCTGGCCACCGATGGCAAACTCTATAGCTGTCTGTTTGCGGCAGAGGGTCTGGATCTGCGCCGTCCGCTGCGTGCGGGGATGAGCGATCAAGTGCTGCTCAATCTGATCGCCGCAGGCTGGGAGCAGCGCGCCGATCGCTATTCGCAACTGCGCCAGCAATTGACTGGGTTGCCTTCCACCAAAGTTGAAATGTCTTATATCGGCGGTTAATTCCGGCCCGGTGAGTCGGGCGCCGGGCCGACAGCGCAGGCCGGGCAGGCCGGGTCCTTGCCGATGCGGGTTTGCAGCACATGCATGTTCAGCGCATCGAGGCTGAGCAGCTTGCCGGCCAGGCCCTGCTCGATGCCCATCAGCAGTTTGAGGGCTTCGGCCGCCTGCATGGCACCGATGATGCCGACCAGCGGTGCGAAAACGCCGGTGGTGGCACAGCGCAGTTCGGCCGCCTCCAGCTCTTCCGGGAACAGGCAGTTGTAGCAGGGCGTATCTGCGCAGCGGAAATCGAACACCGCAATTTGTCCCGAGAACTGGATCGCCGCGCCGGAGACTAGCGGCTTGCCGAGCGCAAGGCAAACGAGGTTGACGGTGTAGCGCGTGCCAAAATTGTCGCTGCAATCCAGCACCACGTCGCTGGCGGCGATCAGCTCGTGCAGTTGCAGTGCGTCGGGGCGCATCGCCAGCGCGATGCACTCGACATCCGGATTGATATCCTGCAGCAGACTTTGCGCGGAAGCGACTTTGCTTTGTCCGATGCAGGAAGTGCGGTGGATGATCTGTCGTTGCAGATTGCTCAACTCGACCCTGTCGTCATCGCACAGGGTAAGCCGACCGACCCCGCTGGCTGCAAGATAGAGCGCGGCAGGCGAGCCCAGACCGCCCAATCCGATGATGAGCACCCGTGCGTCGCGCAGCCGTTGCTGCCCCGCGATGCCGATCTTTTCGAGCAGGATGTGGCGGCTATAACGTAACAGTTGCTGGTCGTTCATGGTATTCGGAGAGACGGTGCAGAAGCGAATGGGTGCGCGCGACTATACCACCGGATGCCCACCCGCATGGGGGAATGCCAGATGTCAGCGGGGGCGGTAGAATCCCCGCACTTGAATTTTTCAGGCACAGGATGGCATGAGCAAGCTGACCCATTTTTCCGATTCCGGCCGCGCGCGCATGGTGGATGTTTCCGCCAAGTCCGAGACCGCGCGCGTCGCCGTCGTCAGCGGCGTGCTGCGCATGCAGCCGGCGACGCTGGAACGTATCCGTGCGGGCAAGATTGCCAAGGGCGATGTGCTGACCGTGGCCGATGTCGGCGCGGTGATGGCCGCCAAGCACACACCGGACATCATACCGATGTGCCATCCGATCATGCTGACGGGCGTGGACATTGCCTTCAGCGAAGTGCTGGTGGCGGACGGCGAAGGCTGTGTCGGCATCAAAGTGCTGGCCACGGCGACCTGCAGCGGACAGACCGGCGTCGAAATGGAAGCGCTCACCGCCGCCAATGTGGCGCTGCTCACCATCTACGACATGTGCAAGGCGATCGATCGCGGCATGCGCATCGAGTGCGTGCAACTGGAAGAAAAGCGCGGCGGCAAAAGCGGCGTGTGGCTGCGCGGAGCAACTGCATGATCAATGTATTGTTCTTTGGCCCAGTGGCCGAACGCATCGGCAACAATCAGGTGACGGTTGCCTACCGCCCCGGCATTCGCATGCAGGATGTGCGCGACGAACTGGCGGCGCAATACCCGCAGGCATTCGAGATCGTTTGCTTCGCTGCCGCCAACGGCGAGCATGTGCGCGATATGTCGTTCCCGCTGGCGGACAACAGCGAAGTGGCTTTTATGGCCAAGTTCTCAGGAGGTTGAACATGAAGGAAGCCGTCCGCATCCAGCAGGAAGATTTCTCCCAGGACGAAGAAGTCGCTGCGCTCAAGGGTAGTTCGAAACGCATGGGCGGCATCGGCACCTTTATCGGCTGCGCGCGCGATTTTTCCGAGGGGCGCGAGGTCGAGCAGATCAGCTTCGAGGCCTACGGCAGCATGGCGCTGTCCGAGATGCAGAAACTGCGCGCTGACGCGATTGAAAAATTTTCCCTGCTCGACGCGCGTATCGTGCACCGCATCGGCACCGTGCAGGGCGGCGACAATATCGTGTTCATCGCCGCCGGGGCCGAGCATCGCGTGGCGGCGCTGGAAGCCTGCCGCTGGATCATCGACGAATTGAAACAGCGCGTGCCGATCTGGAAAAAGGAGGTCACGCCGCAGGGCGATGCCTGGGTGGTGCCGCATCCATGACGCCGCGCGTCATCTCCGTCGTCGGCCATTCCGGCGCCGGCAAGACCACGCTGGTGGAAAAACTCATCCGCGAGTTGTGCGCGCGCGGGATCAAGGTCGCCACCATCAAGCACGCGCACCACAAGGTGGAGCTGGATACGCCGGGCAAGGACAGCTACCGCTACAAGGAGGCCGGCGCGGTGATGAGCATGCTGGTGACCCGCAACGAGTTGCAACTGGTGGCTGATGCCGTGGACCGGCGCGAGCCGGAACAGCTGGCCCAGCGCTTTCTCGGCGAGGCGGATATGGTGCTGGCGGAAGGGTTCTCGCTCGGCGGCGGGGCGAAGATCGAAGTGCTGCGGCGCGCATGCAACAAGCCGCCGCGCTGCGCGATCGGGGACGGGCTGATCGCCATCGTTACCGACATGGATGAGGTCTATCCGCAATTGCCGCATTTCGCGCCGGACGACATTGCCGGAATCACCCGTTTCATCCTCGAACAAAAATGATCCGGAAGAACGCAGTTAACCACAGAGAACACGGAGATCACAGAGGAGAAACAAGCGGTTGCACCTCCGACACGTTGCCTGTGGGTCGGGTTTCAGCCCGACTCTGGGTTGTCGGGTTAAAACCCGACCTACACGCACCAGAGGGCTCCGCCCCGCCGTGTCGCGGGCGCTATCACGAAATTGCGACTCACCTTCCGGTTGGGCCAGCAAAACATGGTGAAGTCATTTCTTTCTCTGTGTTCTCTGTGAACTCTGTGGCCTGAATTGAGGTTTTAAGGATGATTGAAAATTGCACGGCGCTCATTCTGGCGGGCGGAGACTCCCGCCGTATGGGGCGGGACAAAGCCAGTCTAGTGCTCGATGGCCTGCCGCTGCTGCAACGTGTTGTGAACATCGTGCAGCCGCTGTTCGCCGAAACCATCATCAGTGTGCGCCAGCCGCACCAGGACATTGCCTTGCCGCAAGTTTGCGATGACCCGGGGCATCACGGCCCGCTGGCGGGACTGGCGGCGGGACTGGAACGCGCCACCACGCCGTGGGTATTCGCCGTGGCGTGCGACATGCCGTTCATCACGCCGGCGGTGATCGGGCATCTGGCAGCGTGCCGCAGCGGCAGTCAGGCAGTCGTCCCCGTGGTGCAGGGGCATGCGCAACCGCTGGCCGCGTTCTACGCGCAAAGCTGTCTTGCGCCGATCCGCAGCCTGCTGCAGGATGCGGCGGCCAAATACAGCCTGCGCGGCGCCCTGGCGCGGCTGGACACCTGTTATGTGGAAGAAAGCGCATTGCGCGACGCTGATCCGCAATTGCGCAGTTTTTTTGATCTGGATACGCCGCAGGATTTTGCACTGGCGCAACAACACGGGAAAGCATGAGCATGGGAAAACATCTAAAAGCAAGCGAGGCGCAACGTGTCATCCTGGACGCGGTGATCGCGATGGGCACTGAAACGGTGAAGCTGGAGCAGTCGGTCGGTCGGGTGCTGGCGCAGGAGATCCGCGCCAACCGCGACCTGCCGCCGTTTGACGTGTCGGCGATGGACGGCTTTGCGCTGCGCAGCGCGGATGTGGTGAATGCGCCCGCGCAACTGACAATCATCGAGGACATCAAGGCCGGCGACCTGCCGACCCAGACCGTTGCCGCCGGCCAGTGCGCGCGCATCATGACCGGCGCGCCGGTGCCGCCGGGCGCGGATGCGGTGATCCGGGTCGAGGATACACAGGAAGTTTCCGCCAACCGGGTGCAGATCAACAAATCGGTTAAACCCAAAAACGATGTGCGCCCGCAGGGCGAGAACATGTGCGACGGCGATGTGGTGCTGATGGCGGGCACCGAAATCACGCCCGGCGTGATCGGTGTGCTGGCGACGGTCAAGGCGGCGCAGCTCGCGGTGTATCGCCGCCCGCGCGTGGCAATTCTTTCCACCGGCAACGAACTGGAAGGCATGGACGAGCCGGTCGATCCGAACAAGATTCCCAACTCCAACAGCTATGCGCTGATGGCGCAGGTGCAGGCGCTCGGCATCGAACCGGTGCTGCTCGGCATCGCGCGCGACGATCCGCTCGAACTGGAGCAGTACCTCAAGCGCGGGCTGGAGTACGACGTGCTACTGGTGTCCGGCGGCACCTCGGTCGGCGTGCACGATTATGTGCGCCCGACCATCGAGAAGCTCGGCGTGCAGATGAAATTCTGGCGCGTGGCGATCCGCCCCGGCCATCCGTTGGCGTTCGGCATGACAGACAAGACGGCGGTATTTGGACTACCTGGGAATCCGGTCTCCAGCATGGTGTGCGTGGAAGAATTCGTCGCGCCGGCTCTGCGTTGCATGATGGGTAACCCGCGCCTGTATCGGCGCACCGTGACGGCACGGGTGGCGCACGAGGTGAAATTTCGTCCCGGCCGCACCGAATTCATCCGCGTGCAACTGACGCGCGACGAGCATGGCTACATTGCCAGCGCCACCGGCACGCAGAGCAGCGGCGTGCTGTTGTCGATGGCCAGGGCCGACGGCCTGATGGTGGTGCCGGCGAATAGCACGGGGCTGGCGGCGGGCGCGCAGGTGACGGTGCAACTGCTGGATGGTCAGGCGTTTCAGGAAGAAAACGGTTTTCAGCCGTAAGACGGAGAATGTCCATGTTGTCAAACCAGACCGGCGATGGCGTCGCCACCTTCGATCATCCGCTGCAAATGCTGCATGCCTGCCACGGCAAAATCATGCAGCAGTGCAGCACCCTGCGCAGTTTGACCGAGCATCTGCCCAGGCAGGGATGCGACACGCGGGCGCAGCAGGCGGCACAGGCTATCCTGCGCTATTTTGAGACGGCGGGCGAGCTGCATCACCAGGATGAAGAGATAGATCTGTTTCCCGCCTTGCGCGCGGTGCTGAACCATGAAACCGCCCCGCAGATGGAAGCCTTGCTGGCCGATCTGCTCGCCGATCACGTCGCCCTGCTCGCCTTGTGGGGGCAGATCCAGCCCCTGTTGCAGCAACTGGCGCAGGGCGAGGTCGTGGCATTGCCGACGGACTTGAGCGAACGGTTTATCGCCGGATACTTCGGCCACATCGCGCGCGAAGAAAAAGAATTGCTGCCGCTGGCCGAATACCTGCTGACCCCGGCCCAACTTGAACCACTGGGTGCCAGCATGGCGGCGCGGCGCCACGGCGAAATTGAAAGGAACGCATGATGAACAAGGCACGCATCGGTTTTGTGACGATTTCGGACCGCGCCAGCCGCGGTGAATACGAGGACAAGGGCGGCCCTGCCATGCAGGCCTGGTTGACGCGCGTGCTGACTTCGCCGTGGGAGGCTGTGGCTCGCGTGATTCCGGACGAGCAACCTTTGATCGAACAGACGCTGATCGAATTGTGCGATGTCGAAGGCTGCTCGCTGGTGGTCACCACCGGCGGCACCGGCCCCGCCTTGCGCGATGTCACGCCGGAAGCGACCGAGGCGGTGTGCGAGAAGATGCTGCCGGGTTTCGGCGAACTGATGCGCACGGCTTCATTGAAATTCGTGCCCACCGCCATCCTGTCGCGCCAGACCGCCGGGATTCGCGGCAGGAGTTTGCTCCTCAATCTGCCCGGCAAACCTTCCGCCATCGACGATTGCCTGAATGCAGTGTTTCCCGCGATCCCGTATTGTATCGACCTGATCGAAGGCGCGTATCTGGAATCCGATCCCGTACAATGCAAGGCGTTCCGCCCGGCGCACGCCAAACCGAAATAGTCCGGAGCGCGGCCGTTGATTCTGTTCGAGAGAGGAACAATGAAGTATCACAATTTTAATTTTCTGGTTTTGTGTGGGGTGTTGCTTGGCACGGTAATGTACCCGGTCTCCGCCGCCGAAGTGCGCGTGGCGGTGGCATCGAATTTCGTCGCCCCGATGGAACGCATCGCAACGCTATTCAAAAAAGAAAGCGGGCACACCCTGAAAATTAACCTGGGTTCCAGCGGCAAGCTGTCCGCGCAGATCAGGAAGGGGGAGGGGTTTGACGTGTTTTTGTCCACCGACGAGGAGACGCCCAAACGGTTGATGCAGGAAGGATTGGCGGTCGGCGGTTCGCGTTTCGTCTATGCCACGGGGCGACTGGTGCTGTGGAGTGTGCAGCCTGACTTGGTGGACGACACAGGCGCGATACTCAACAAAGGCAGTTTCGCCAAACTGGCCATCGCCAATCCGCGCTTCTCGCCCTACGGCATCGCAGCGCAGGAGACCTTGACCAAGCTCACCATGTGGAACGCAATCCAGCGCAAGCTCGACAAGGGCGATGATTTGACCAAAACCTATCAACTCGCTGTCACCGAGCGTGCCGATCTCGCCTTTATCGCGCTGTCGCAGGTGATGCGCGAGGGCAAGGTGCGCGAAGGTTCGTGGTGGCTGGTGCCGTCCACGATGCATCACCCTCTCCGCCAGAGCGCGGTGTTATTGCCCGGCGCACAAGATCAGGCAGCGGCGAAAGCCTTTCTGGCCTTCCTGAAAAGCGCAAAGGCTGTGGCGATCATGCGCGGCTTTGGCTACGAGTTGCCCTGATTCCGGGTTGCTGCCGCCGATCTTTTTTGTGCAGGTAAAACTGAAGAATTCATCCACAAACGGCTATTTGCAATCCGAGGTTGGATTCGCAATCAATACAGATTCAGCACGCTGGGGGAATTTAGGCTGACGGCCATTAGCCTGCAATTCGGCCTAGCGGTCGTTGGTTTCAGTACAAATTTATTGCGAAGCTGACCCAGATAGTTTTCGGCCTTTGTTCGGAAAAGAAACGTTCTACTTCGGAGGTCACGTCGGGGATATGGTGATTGTGGGTGGTCAGCGTTATAGTGCAGGCGCGATTTTACGCGAACCAAGCACAGGATTGCATTACTTAAAGGGGTAACCATGACATTCGAATATCTACGCCCTGCTATCTCTGTGGGCTTTGTTTTTTTACTTGTATCGCTTGCCAACGCCAGTACGCCTGAACAGATTTTCGTAGTGGCTTCCCCGTCCGTTGTTGTGGTGGATATCTTAGATGCCAAAGGCAAGCCAATCGGGCAGGGTAGCGGTACGGTGATAGGGGCAGGTCAGGTGATTACCAACTGCCACTTGTTGCAAAGTGGTAAGGGTCAGCAAATTCGGCAAGCCGGGGATATCTTCAAAGCAACTATGCAATACGCTGATCCTGAACGCGACTTGTGCCAGTTGAGTGTCGCTGATTTGCAGGCTCCATCCGTTGTGTTGGGCTCAGCCAAAAAGCTCAGGGTGGGACAGAGAGTCTATGCCATCGGTGCTCCGCAGGGGCTAGAGCTAACATTAAGCGAAGGGTTGATTTCTAGTCTGCGCTCATATGATGACTCGCCATACATCCAGACCTCTGCCGCGATTTCTCCGGGCTCTAGCGGCGGTGGACTGTTCGACGACCAAGGTCAGCTAATCGGCATTACTACGTTTTATCTGGCGGAAGGTCAGAACCTCAACTTCGCCCTTCCGGCAGATTGGATAGCCGATCTACCAAAACGAGCGCAGACTGAGACTAATACAAAGAAAGAAGGGCTAAATCGATTCAATCATGCTGCCACACTGCTGCTGAAAGAAGACTGGCAGGGGCTGTTGAAATTTTCGCAACAGTGGATCAAAAGCGAACCGGAAAGAGCCGTGGCGTGGTACAGCTTGGGTAGTGCCTATAGAGGTCTTAAACAATATAACGAAGCGATACTGGCTTATCAAAGCGCTTTACGTATTGAGCCAGTGCATGCAAGCCTATGGAACAGCTTGGGTATTGCATATTTCAAGAATAGGCAATTTGGCGAAGCGATAAGGGCTTATGAAGAAGCGCTGCGTATTCAGCCAGAGGATGGGGAGATATGGTATCGGGTAGGCATCGCATATAGTCGAAATGCACAATATGACCAAGCACATCATGCGTTTCAGGATGCAGTGCGCAACCAACCGACACATGCGCAAGCCTGGTATAACTTGGCCCTTTACTACAGCACGGCAAAGCAATATGACCAATCCGTTAGCGCATATCTCAAAGTGCTCAGTATTCAGCCTGAGAATTCCGATGCGTTGTTTGAATTGGGTCTAATGTATCAACTTCAAGGTAAGCGAGATAAAGTGCTAGAGGTTTATCAATCGCTGCGTAAGCTTGACCGAGAGAAAGCTGAAATATATTTCGAGAAGCTGGTTTTAGCTAATCCAAAGCGCCCAGACTGAAGTGAAGCCTTTGGGTATTCATCATGCGAGACAAATGGTATTCCGATAATCGAGACTTAGTTAAATGGTCGGTATTGTTGCATCTCTCAATGAGGTCCAAGGCAGATAGGATAATTCAAATCGCTTGTTACAACGCAAGCGATTACGGAGAAATTAATATCGACGGTAAGTCGTTTCCAATGCCGGATGAGGTAATTTCGCATTTCCGAAGTTTGGGGGAAGTTTCAAGACTTACGAAGCACCCTAAAATTACTGTCTTTGATGCCGCGTTTGAAAATGGCGACAGAAATTCATATTTTGAAGCCGCAAAGAATTTCATAGCTTCATTCAAAAAAGAGTGCTGCATTGTTTTTATAGATCCAGATACCGGGCTTGAACCAATCGGTAAAGCAAGTAAAAAGCATGTTCTAAACTCAGAGCTTAAGGCGATTTGGGATGCACTTCCGAAAGGTTGGTTGCTGGTGTTCTATCAGCATCAAACCAATAAAAATGGGGAGCCGTGGATTAAACCAAAGCAAATACAGTTCGCAAAGGCTATAGGAGTTCTTGATTCTTCAGTAACAATTGCCTCTGGGGGAAAGGTTGCAAATGATGTGGTCTTCTTTATTTCGACCAAAAGCATCCAACAGAGCTGCCTGTTTTGAAATTACTGGTGTCAGCTTCGCAATTATTTTGTACTGACACCAACGACCGCTTCGGGCGAATTACTGTCTTTCAGGTAGGGTATCCAACCAACATGCGTTTTCGATAGACTGTGCTGCGCGGCCAATTTTCAACCACTTTAATGATTTGGTTTCTGCGCAACCAGAAAGAACCTCACGATTCCAACCTCGGATTGTAAATAGCCCTTGAAACTCTCTGCCCATTTTTGCCGGTTCACTTGTTTTACAGGGCTTGCTCTGGCGCTGCTGACGCCCGCCAAAGCGGAGGAGCTGACCATCGCCGCGGCTGCCGATCTCAAATTTGCCATGGCGGAAGTGGTGGAGAATTTCCGCGTGCAGCATCCCGCCGACAAGATCGCAGTGATCTATGGTTCCAGCGGAAAATTCCTGACGCAAATCGAAAACGGCGCACCGTTCGATTTGTATTTCTCCGCCGACATTGCTTACCCGCGCGAACTTGAAAGCAAAGGGCTGGTCGCGGGTGCGGCGCAGCCTTATGCGGTGGGGCGCATCGTGCTGTGGAGTCTCAAGCCTGAACTGGCCAACATGACACTGCAAAAACTGCCGCAGGCCGCCATCAGCAAATTTGCCATCGCCAATCCGCTGCATGCGCCGTATGGCAAGCGCGCAAAGGAAGCGTTGCGGCACGCGGGCGTGTGGGAAGCCATGCAACCCAAACTGGTGCTGGGGGAAAACATCGCGCATACCGCCCAGTTCGTCGATTCCGGCGCGGCGGAGGCGGGCATCGTTGCGCTGTCACTGGTGTTGTCGCCCGCCCTGCAGGGCAAAGGCACGTGGACGCTGATTCCCGTCGACTGGCATGCACCGTTGGAGCAGGGTTTTGTCATCACACAACGTGCCGCGAAAAATCCTTTGGCAAAACAGTTTGCCGACTACATTACCCGTGAATCGGCGCGCGCCGTGATGCGCCGTTACGGTTTTGTGTTGCCCGGCGAGGCAGATAAATAAATGTCAGATTCCGACTGGCTGGCGCTCATCACCACTCTCAAACTTTCCGCGCTCACCACGCTGGTGTTGCTGATTCTGGGCACGCCGCTGGCCTGGTGGCTGGCGCGCACACGCTCGCGTTTCGCCGTGGCAATTGAAGCGGCGGTGGCCTTGCCGCTGGTGTTGCCGCCGACGGTGCTGGGCTTCTACATGCTGGTGGCGTTGGGGCCGCACGGGCCGGTGGGCGGCTTGCTGGAGTCGGTCGGCTTGCAGCATCTGGCGTTCACCTTCACCGGGCTGGTGCTGGCTTCGACCTTATATTCGATGCCGTTCATGGTGCAGCCGCTGAAGGATGCCTTTGGCGGCGTGGGACAGCGCATGACGGAAGCCGCCGCCACCCTGCGCGCCGGCGCGTGGGATCGTTTCTTCAGCGTGGTGTTGCCCCTGTCGCGGCGCGGCTTGCTTACCGCCATCACGCTGACCTTCGCGCATACCGTCGGCGAGTTCGGCGTGGTGCTGATGGTGGGCGGCAACATCCCCGGCCAGACGCGCGTACTGTCCATCGCCATCTACGACCATGCCGAGTCGATGAACTATGCCGGCGCGCATCTGCTGGCCGGCGGCCTGCTGGCGGCTTCCTTCCTGATGTTGTTGGCGGTGTATGCCCTCAATCGCCGCTATCGGGTGGTGCATCCGTGAGTATCCGTGCGCGCTTCCGACTGCAACGCGCCGGCTTTATGCTGGACGTGGATGCGCAATTTCCCCTGCGCGGGATCACCTCGTTGTTCGGTGCATCGGGTTCGGGGAAAACCACCTTGCTGCGCTGCATCGCGGGGTTGGAGCGCACTCCAGGTTCGTTGCAGGTGGGCGACGAAATCTGGCAAAACGAAACCACATCTGTGCCGACCCACCGGCGCACTTTGGGTTATGTGTTCCAGGAGGCCAGCCTGTTCCCGCATCTGTCGGTGCGCGCCAATCTCGAATACGGTTACCGGCGCATCCCGCCTGCAGAACGCAAAGTGCGACTGGAACAAGTGGTGGCGTGGCTGGGATTGAACCAACTGATCGAACGCCACGATCCGGCGCAGCTGTCCGGCGGCGAACGCCAGCGCGTCGCCATCGGGCGCGCGTTGCTCACCAGCCCGCGCCTGCTGTTGATGGACGAGCCGCTGTCCGCGCTCGACACCCATAGCAAGCAGGAGATTTTGCCCTACCTCGAAGCCCTGCATCGCGAGCTGGAGATTCCCGTGTTATACGTCAGCCATGCGCTGGATGAAGTGGCACGGCTGGCCGACCATCTGCTGTTGTTGCAGGCAGGCCAGGTCATCGCCTGCGGCGCGCCGGGCGAGATACTCGCGCGCCTCGATCTGCCCACCGCGCACTTTGACGACGCGGGCGCAGTGATCGAAGCGACGGTGGTGCAGCACGACGAGCGCTACGGCTTGACGCAACTGGATTGCGGCGACGGAATAGTGTGGGTGGGGCGGATCGGCCATCCGCTTGGCAGCCGCGTGCGCGCCCGGGTCTTGGCGCGCGACGTGAGCATCGCGCTGCAGCACGCGCACGACACCAGCATCAGCAACATCCTGCCCGCGCGTATCGCCGAGATTTGCGACGAGGGCGCGGACAAAGTGAACGTGCGCATGACGATCGGCGCATCGAACGTGCTGCTGTCGCGCATCACCCGCCGCTCGCGCGACCGGCTCGATTTGCGCGCGGGTATGGCAGTCTATGCGCAGGTGAAGAGCGTGGCGCTGATGTAGCGTGGCAACCCGACCGGTATCCAACCATGAATAACATTTTTGATTTTGATCGGGTGATCGACCGCAGCGGCACGGCCAGCCTCAAGTACGACGCGCGCGGCCAGGTGTTTGGTCGCGCGGAGGTCATACCGCTGTGGGTCGCCGACATGGATTTTGCCGTCCCGGAGCCGGTGCAGCGCGCGCTGGCAGTCCGCGCCGCGCATCCTGTTTTTGGTTACACCATTTATCCCGAATCGCTGTATTACGCCTTGATCAGGTGGTTGGCCATGCGCTACGGCTGGAATATCGATAGTGATGCCGTTCAGTTCTGCCCCGGCGTGGTGCCTTCCCTGCATGCGGCGATCCTTGCGTTCACCCAGCTTGGTGATAGCGTCATCGTGCAGCCGCCGGTGTATGCGCCTTTTCTTGCCGCCGCAGAATTCATCGGGCGCAAGACGGTGTGTAATCCGCTCAAGTTTGCACACGGCCAATATCGTTTCGATCTGGAAGATTTTGAGCGTTGCGCAGCCGCCGGCGCACGCCTGTTGCTCCTGTGCTCGCCGCACAATCCGGTCGGGCGCGTGTGGCAGCGCGCAGAATTGCAGGCGCTGCTGGAAATCTGCGCGCGCCACGACATCACCGTGGTGTCGGACGAGATTCATGCCGATCTGGTTTATCCCGGCGTGACGCACACTCCGCTGGCAACGCTCGCGCACGGTAAAGTGAAAGTCATCACCGCCGTTGCGCCGAGCAAAACCTTCAACATTCCGGGCTTGGGTCTTTCCGCGCTGATCGTGCCGCAAGCAGGCGACCGCGCCGCGATCAACAAGGCATTTGCCAGCTTGCACGTCAGCGCCAGCAATCCGTTCAGCATTGCCGCTTTTGAAGCCGCGTATCGCGAGGGCGCGCCGTGGCTTGAGGCGTTGCTGGATTATCTGGCCGGCACGCGCGGCTTCGTGCGCGAATATTTGCTTCGGCATGTGCCGCAGATCAAGCTGATTGAATCGCAAGGCACTTATCTGTTGTGGCTGGATTGCCGGGGAATGGGATTGGACGACCGACAGCTCAAACATTTCTTTGTGCAAGAGGCGGGGGTGGGTTTGAGTCCCGGCACCCTGTTCGGCGCACAGGGCAGCGGTTTCATGCGCATGAACATCGGCGCGCCGCGCAGCGTGATCAAGCAGGCGCTGGAACAGATCGCCAAAGCCATACCTTGATCCTCTGATGATTGTCGGGCTGAAGCCCGACCTACCAACCCCGCATTTGCAGGTCGTAATTTATTCCGACAATGACTTGTTGTGTCAGATATCCATTGCGGGTGTTTTACCGTTTGCCGTAGCGCAGCACCAGCCAGATCCCGCCCAGGATCAGCACCGAGGCGGTCAATAAGTCCGCAGTGAACGTTTCACCCAGCAATATCACGCCGCCCAACGCGGCGATGATCGGCGCGGACAGTTGCACGGTGGAGGCGGTCATCGCGCGCAGGTGTTGCAGTACGCGATACCACAGCACGTAGCCCAGCGCGGAAGTGAGTGCGCCAGACAGCACGGCATACAGCGCGCCGCGCACGTCCCAATGCAACCAGGGCAGGGCGATGCCGACCAGCGCCAGTGCCAGCGGGGCGGCGCGCACAAAATTGCCGGCGGTCGCGGCCGCAGGGTTAACCAGCCCGCGCCCCCACAACGAGTAAATGCCCCAGGCGACGCCGCTCGCCAGCATCAGGACTGAATCCAGCACGGATGGCGCTTCCACGCCCGGCGAAACCAGTATCACCAGTCCGACCAGTGCGGCGACGAAGCCCGTGCTTTGCATCCGGCTCATGCGTTCGCCGGCGATGAAACCGGCGATGAGCATGGTCGCCTGCACCGCACCGAACAGCATCAGCGCGCCCGCACCGGTGTTGATGCTGCGGTAGGCGAACGACAGCGTCACCGCGTAAATGAACAGCGCCAGCGCGCTGCGCCATGTGCCATGTTGTAGCGGTGCCTGCTGTTGCCAGCGCATGAGCAACCATAGCATCGCCGCGCCGGAGAACAGGCGCAGGCTGGTGAAGCTGGCCGCGTCGATGTTTGTTTCCTTTAATGCCATGCGGCACAGCACCGAATTCGCCGCGAAGGCGATCATGGTCAGCGTGGTGAGGAGAATCAGGCGCGGCGGGGTCACGGCGTGCCGAAAGGCAGGAGGTGGCGCGGCTCGGCGGCGGAAAGGCTCAGGTAATGCACGTTGAACCGTCCTTCTACATCGCTCCAGGTGGTTTTCAGATGCCAGCCGGCGGCGCGCGCCAGTTGCCCGAATTCGTGCGCGGCGTATTTGTACGAGTTTTCGGTGTGCAGGGTTTCGCCTTCTTCAAACCAGAATGTTTCATCGCCCAGCCGGATGGCTTGGCGGCAGCGGCTGACCAGATGCATCTCGATTCGGCCCAGCGCCGCGTTGTAAAAGGCGTAATGGGAAAAATTTCCGTTATCGAATTGCGCGCCGAGTTCGCGTTGCATGCGCGCCAGCAGATTGAGATTGAACGCGGCGGTGTGGCCGGCGGCATCGTTGTAGGCGGCATTCAGGATAGCCGGCGATTTCTTGCAGTCCACACCGATCAATAACCCGCCATCCCTGCCGACCCATCGCGCCACTTCGCGCAGTAATTCAACCGCTTCATCCGGCGCGTAATTGCCTATCGTCGAGCCGGGAAAAAAGATCACCGGTCTTTGCGCGGCATCGCACTGCATATCCTGTGCGGAGAGCTGCGTGTAGTCGGCGCACAAGGGCTGCATGGCCATCTGCGGGAACAGCGCCTGCAAACGCGCCGTGCTTTGCATCAAATGCGGTGCGCAGATGTCGACCGGCGCATACACCGCATCGTCGGCCAGATGGCGCAGCAGCAAGGGCGTCTTGCTCGCACTGCCGCTGCCCAGCTCGATCAGCCGGCATGAGGCGCCGATGCGCGCGGCCATTTGCGCGCCATAGCGTTCGAGGATCGCGGTCTCGGCGCGTGTCGGGTAATACTCCGGCGTGGTGCAGATCAGGTCGAACAGGTGCGAACCGCGCGCGTCGTAGAAGAACTTGGGCGGGATGGACTTGGGTCGGCGGCGCAGGCCGGCCAGCACGCAATGCAGAAAATCCGCTTCGGTTTGGTTGGCGGCTTGCGGGGTGGGTGATTCGTTTCTCATCAAATATCCTCTGCCAGGCGCAGGCCGGAAAACATCCAGCGATCGGCGGCTCTAAAAAAATTCCGATAACTGGCGCGCAGATGATCCCGTGCGGTGATACAGCTTCCGCCGCGCAACACCATCTGGTCGCACATGAACTTGCCGTTGTATTCGCCCAGCGTGCCGGGCAAGGGGCGGAAGCCGGGGTAGGGCAGATAGGCGCTTTGCGTCCACTGCCACAGCTCGCCGTAAAGTTGGGTCAGTCCTTGTTGTTGTGCGGGCAACGGCACGTACAGGCCGCGGTCGAGAAAACTGCCGCTGATCGCTTGCGTACTGGCGGCGTGTTCCCACTCCGCTTCGGTCGGCAAATGTTTCCCTGACCAGCGCGCGTAGGCATCGGCCTCGTAATAACTCAGGTGCGACACCGGCTCGTTTTCGCGTAACGGATGCGCACCCGTCAGGTCGAAGTGCATCCAGTCCTTGCCCTGCTTGAACCAGTACAAGGGCGCTTGCCAGCCCTGTGTGTTGACCGTGTGCCAGCCGTCCGACAGCCACAGATCGGCGCGGCGGTAACCGTCGTCATCGATGAAGGCGAGATACTCGGCGTTGCTTATCAGCCGCGTGGCCAGGCGAAAATCGTTCAGCCACACTTTGTGGCGCGGGCGTTCGTTGTCGTAGGCGAACTCTGCGCCGTCGTGACCGATCTCGACCAGACCACCCTTGATGGTCTGCCAGTCCAGCGGCGGCAGCGGGTTCGCCGCAGGCAGTTCGGGCGAGTGATACGCGGGCAGCAGCGGATTGACCGAGAAGTTGTACAGCGTATCCATCAGCAGCAATTCCTGATGCTGAATCTCGTGCTCAATGCCGAGCTGCACGCGCTGCAAAATGTCATCAACATGCTGCGCGGGCGGCTGCGCCAGCAGTTCCAGCAGCGCCGCATCGACATGCCGGCGATAGCGATAAATTTCTTTCACCGTCGGGCGCGACAGCAGGCCGCGTCGCGGGCGCGGAAAGAATGTCCCGGCCGTTTCGTAATAGGAATTGAACAGGTGCGAGAATTCTTTTCGAAACGGCCGGTATTGTTTTGAGAAGGGGGCAAGAATAAAAGTCTCGAAGAACCAGGTGACGTGTGCCAGATGCCACTTCGGCGGGCTGGCGTTTTCCATCGCCTGAAGGCAATAGTCTTCAATCTCCAGCGGCGCGCACAACACCTCGGAGCGGGCACGTACCGCCTGAAAACGTTGCGTTAACGCGGACGGGCCCACTGCTTACTCTTCCACCTTCACGCCGCGCCAGAATGCGACATGATCCTTGATCCGCTCTGCCATCTGCGACGGCTGCGGGTAATACCACGCCGCATCCTCGTTCACTTCGCCGCCGACCACCACGTTGTAATAACTGGCCTCGCCTTTCCACACGCAATGCGTGTGCGTGTCGCTCGGCTGGAGGAACCCGCGCTTCACAGCGGAGAGCGGGAAATAGACATTGCCTTCCACGCGCTGTATCTCGCTGGCGGGCGCTTCGGCGATGACCTGATCGTTCCAGATGGCTTTGGGCATGTTGCACTCCTTGCAATAGACGGGGTTGGTCGGGTGACAGGGGCTTTTCTTGCATCGGCACTGCAGCCCGATTATGCCGCAGGTTTTGTGCAGAGAGCCAACAGGCGGGATAAATAATGGCAAACGAGACACGTGCGGAGGCGCGGAGGGCGCGGAGAATTTCAAAACCATTACCGGGTTTTTCTCCGCGCGCAATCGCGGTCAGGCAATCGTATTAGTTTTTGCTGCGGGCATAGTCATCCGGCAGCTCCCATTTCTCCGCGGCGAACGCGGCGTCCAGCGGGGTATCGGTCAGATGGTTGGTGTAGTTGCTGATGGTTTTCATCGCCACGCCGAGGATAACTTCCAGCGCATGTTGCGGGGTGTAACCGGCGGCGAAGAAATCTTTCAATTCTTTGCCGTCCGCGACCCAGCCGCGTTCGCGCACCACGGCGCGCACAAAATTCGCCAGCGCGTTCAGTTTCGCATCCGGCAAGGCTTGGCCGCCGCGCAGGGCGGTGATGGTCGCCGCGTCGGCCTTGGCCATGTTGCGCGCTATGAACGAGTGCGCCGCCATGCAATAGCCGCAACGATTCTCGAAGCTGACCTCAAGCAGGATGAGTTGTTGTTCAACCGGAGTGAACGCGCTCTTTTCCAGCAGCGCGCCAAGATTTTTGTAGGCTTCCAGCGTAACGGGCGAGGATGCCAGGTGCGCATACAGGTTGGGGATGAAACCCAGTCCCTTGTTGGCGGCATCGAGGATGGGGACGGAACCCGCCGGGGCGGTGTCCAAGGTGTGCAGGGTGAAGGTGCTCATGGGGGTCTCCTGAATTGGTTGGGCAATCTGCTGTGTTGCGGGATGAATTATCCGAATCCGGCGCGGGGATCGCCATGAGCATTTGCACGAAATTTATGCCTGATCCTCCATATTTGATTTGAACGGAGGCAGAGGTAGCGGCGAAACGTCCGATCTTTGGCAGTGCCGGACGGCGGAGCGGCAAGTGCCTATAACGCCTGCCACTCGCGGCAAATGCGCACGGTTTGCTCCTGGCGCAACGGTTCCCCCGTCAACCCGCAGCGCGCGCCCTTTTCTTCGGTCAGGAAATGCGCGCACTGGCGGCAAACCCCGAATGGGCGCTGCCTGTTGAGGCGCTGCAAGCCGGCCAGCAGCGCGCGCAACGACTGGTTCAGCCTGGCCGCATCCGTCGGCATCGAGCGCAGGGTAATTTCCATTTTTTGCGCCCAGCTGTCTTGCAGAATCCCGCGACCGGCTGCGGTCAGGTGCAAATGCACCAGGCGCGCGTCCTTGGCGTCCTTCTCCTTGGTCAGCAATCCTTTGCCTTCGAGCAGGGTCAGCGTCTGCGACACCGTGCCGCGCGTGATGCCGAGAAACTCGGATACCGCTATGGGCAGATCGCTGTAATCGTTGGCGCGCGCCAGATAACCCAGCACTTGAACATGAATGGGCTGCAAACCATGGCGCGCGGCATCGTCGCGCACGGACTGGTGAATGAGCGCACCCAGACGCTCCAGAATCTGCAGGGTAGAGTTCATGTTGATAATGTAGCGTATCGAAACATCGCTTGACAAGCAAAATGTATCGAATCTAAACTAAAAACGCTTCGACTCGAAGCAACAAATAAATTCAAAAGGAGAACGACATGAAACGCACTTTGATTTTCGCCGCACTTGTCGGCAGTACGATTAGCGGCTTCGCCGCTGACGCAACCGTGCCATACCCCGCCGGATACCGCGACTGGCACCACGTCAAGAGTATGGTGATCGAGGAGGGGCATCCCTTGTTCGGCGCGTTCGGCGGTATTCACCATCTGTATGCCAACAAGAAGGCAGTCAGGGGATACAAAAAAGGCAAGTTTGCCGACGGTGCGGTAATCGTGTTCGATCTGCTGGACGTGAACCGCGGCGGCAATGCGGTGACCGAGGGCAAGCGCAAGGTGGTCGGCGTGATGCACAAGAACAGCCGCAAATATGCAGAAACCGGCGGCTGGGGTTTTGAAGGGTTTGCCGGCGACTCAAAGACGCAGCGCGCGGTGGGTGAAAAGGCCAAGAGCGCCTGCTTCGGTTGCCATGAACCGCAAGCAGACAGCGATTACGTGTTCAGCAAACCGCGCGACTCAAAATGAGCGCGACTCACACACTTGCGCCGGCATGGCAGGTCAGCCAACGGTTTAACAGCCGGCAGCCGCCGAATCTGGAGCGACTGCGGGGCAGGATCGTTGTGCTGCATGCTTTTCAGATGCTGTGCCCGGGTTGTGTGAGCCACGGCGTGCCGTTGGCCGAGCGAGTGCACCGGCAGCTGGCCGGCGACGATCTGGTTGTCGTCGGTCTGCATACGGTGTTTGAACATCACGCGGCGATGACGCCGGTGGCGCTCGAGGCTTTTTTGCACGAATACCAGATCACCCATCCGGTCGGCGTGGATACGCATGCGCCGGGCGTGGCGATTCCCCTGACGATGGCGAGTTACGACTTGCGCGGCACACCGAGCATGGTGGTCATCGACCAACTGGGCCGCATCAGAATGCACGAATTTGGCAAGGTGGATGAATTGCTGCTGGGCAGCATTCTGGGGAAATTGCTGGCCGAGGCGGCCGCTGGGCGGGAAAATCATTCGGCCTGATCAAGACGGGTCTCCAGCGCCGGAAACAGCTCGCGTTCCTCGAAGCGCACATGCGCCTTCAGGTGTTGTCCAAATTGGCGCAATACTGCCCTGTCGGCGGACCGCATGCGCTCCTTTAATTCTGCCAGCTGGCGGTGGTCGAGCAGGGCGTGCTCGACCAGCGCTTGTTGCGGTGTATCCCGCAGCAGCGGGAACAGGGATTCCTCTTCAAGCGAGAAGTGGGGCTGCAACTCGTTCGTGTAGGACTGGATGACATGTTGGCATGCCTGGTTGATGGCGGCATCCTCTCCGTCTGCGGCCTGTGCGCACAGCTTCGCCAGCTTGAGCGCGCTGTAATGCTCGCGCGATAACGGCTGCAAGCGGGGGTGGCGTTGCATGAAGAAATTTAAACGCGTTTAAAGTTAATGGTGATTTGACCCGGCTCACGCGCCACGTACTCGATGGCGATGTGTTCTCCATAGCGCTGCTGTAATTGTCCCAGCAGGGGAATCGGGTCGTGGTCGTTCATGAACTGCATGGTTTCGCCCGGATTGAGCGAGTCCAGCGCGCCGAAGATCGCGGCATGGCGGAAACGTTTGGCGATGCCGCGCGCATCGAACGGATAGTTGAGTCCGAAGGAAATCGTGGTCGAACAATCGTGTGACATTAAAATAACTCCTGGTTGGCTGGAAGCGTTGATCCACAGGGCGCAATGAGAAAAGGCGCTTATACATTCATCTTTAGAGAATGATATAACTTGTGACAACCGGATACAACCCCGGCGCAAGCAAGGAAAAGGTCAACGCCCGGATCTGCGCAGTTTTCCCGGTGCAATGCCGATGACCCGTTTGAATGCCTTGCGGAATGCGGCTTCGGATTCGTAGCCGCACTCTATGGCGACATCCGGCATGTTTGCATTTTCACGCGTCAGCAGGCCGGCGGCTTGTTGCATGCGCCAGATCGTCACAAATTCCATCGGCGGCAGCGCGACCAGCCGGGTGAAGCGTTCGGCAAAGGCGGAACGCGACTGGCAGGCAAGCGCGGCCATGCGTTCGATGCTCCAGCTTTCGCCGGGGGTATCGATGAACGCGGTCAGGGCGGGGCGCAGATGCGCATCCGACAGGCCGAGCAACAGTGGCGAAAGCTGCGGCGCCTGATGCAGGGTGTGGCGCAGGACATACAGGAACAGCACATCCGACAGGCGATCAAGCACGGCTGTCACGCCGAGGTCATTCAGTGTGGCTTCCTCGGTCATCAGCTCAATGATCCCGCGCAGCGGCTTGCCGACCGGGCTTTGATCCGGGCGGATCAGCAGGAAGTCCGGGAACGAGGCGAGCAACAGGCGGCGAATGTGCGCGGGCAGTTTTAAATGACCGCACAGCAAACCGGTGCCGGGTGCCTGCCTGTCGAGCGGGCCAGGGTGCGAGGAGTCGAACGGTTGCCGCGGAATGTCGGGTTGCGCGCTGAAGGCATGCGCCGCATCGTGCGGAAAGAAAGCAATGTCGCCCGCCGCCATCCGCGTCGGCGCGCTTCCGTCCCGCAATTGGATCCACGCCTCGCCGCTGCACACCAGATGGAAGGTTGTCGCCTCGCTGCCGCCGGGGGTGGACATGTGCCAGGCATCGCACAACTGGCCGACGTAATAGACTTCGGAGCCAAGATGCAGGCGGCGCAGAAAATCGTCGAGCGGTTTGACGGAATCGGACATGGGCGGATATTACTACGCCGGGACGCAAGCGCGGCGCGCGGCGATTTACGCTGTAAGCTTTGCCCAGCCCGACCGACTATCAGCGAACAGTATTGGACAAACCATGAACAATTCAAACCCGCAGCGCCTGATCCTGGCCGGTGGCGGCCATGCGCAATTGAGTGTGTTGCGCGCGCTCGCCAAGCAAAAACCGGACAGGGAAGTGGTGCTGATCACCCCCGGCCGTTACCAGATGTATTCCGGCATGCTGCCGGGCTGGATGGCCGGGCATTACACGCTGGACGAATGCCGCATCGACCTGCTGCCGCTGGCGGAACGGGCCGGGGTGCGCATCATCCAGTCGCGTGTGGCAGGTATCGATGCCGCGCAACATATATTGCAACTGGCCGACGGCAGCCGGCTTGGTTTCGACCAACTGTCGCTGGATGTGGGCAGCGAGATCGATACCGTGCGCCTGCAGGCGGCGGGGGAGCTTCTGCTTCCGGTGAAGCCGCTGGAAAATTTTGTCGCGCAGTGGCCGCGCATCGTGCAGGCCGCAGCCGAGAAACCCGGCTATCGCCTGATTGTGGTGGGTGGCGGTGCGGCCGGTGTCGAACTGGCATTTGCCGCGCGCCATGCGTTGGTGGCAAACGCGAGGAATGCCGAAGTCATCCTGATCGCGTCAGACCAAGGCTTGTTGCCGGGGCATGCCGCCGGGGTCAAGCGGCGCGTGCGCGCCATGTTGCAGCAGCGCGGGATTAGCCTGTACCAGGCACAGGCACTGGGCGACGAGAACGGTGTGCAACTGTCCACCGGCGCGCATCTTGCCGCCGACCGCATCCTCGCCGCCACCGGGGCGCGTCCGGCCGGCTGGCTGGCGCAAACCGATCTGGCGCGCGACGAGCGCGGCTATGTGCTGGTCGATGCGCAGCACCGCAGCGTGTCGCATCCGCAGGTTTTTGCCGCCGGCGATGTGTGCATACGCACCGATGTGCAACTGCCGCGCTCGGGCGTGCATGCGGTGTTCGCCGGGCCGGTGCTGGCGCACAATCTTCTGGCCGCAAGTGATGCGCCCCTGCTGCATTACCGCCCGCGCCGCAAATCGCTGTATCTGCTGGCGACCGGGCCGCAGCACGCGGTGGCCTCATGGGGGCCGTTCAGCGCGCAAGGCGGCTGGGTCTGGCGCTGGAAGAACTGGATCGATCGCCGTTTCATGCGCAAATACGGCACCTATCCGGCGCGATAGCCATGCACGGATTGCTCAAAATTTGGCTGTCGCATCACATCGTGGTGAATGCGCTCAAGATCGGACTGGCGGTGGGGACGATGTTGAATCTGGTGAATCAGGGCGAGAACATAATGCATGGCGCTACAATCGAGTGGGGCCACCTGCTGTTAAATTATCTGGTGCCGTACTGCGTCGCCAGTTACAGCGCGGCGAAAAACGAACTCGAACTCAGGGAAAGCGATGAATGCAAAATTGAAGACTGAACAGGGACTGCTCGCCGACACGGATTTTCTGCAGGATATCCGGCGCCAGATGATGAAGTTTGCCACGCTGCAATTGAGTGACAGCAATCAGGCCGAAGACGCGGTGCAGGAAGCACTGATAGGCGCGATGAAAAACGCGGATTCTTTTGGCGGGCGCGCCGCGTTCAAGACCTGGATGTTTGCGATTCTGAAAAACAAGATCGCCGATGTGCTGCGCTACAAACAGCGCACGGTAAACATCGGCAGTTTTGCGCGCGACGAAGACGACGAGGACATGTCAGAACTGTTTGACCGCAAGGGTTCCTGGCAAAAAGACGAGCGACCCGCGGCCTGGGGAAATCCCGAGGCGGCGATGCGCGAGAAACACTTTTGGCGCGTATTCGAAGCCTGTCTGGAGCACCTGCCGCCGAAACAGGCGCGCGTGTTCATGCTGCGCGAATTTATTGAATTGGACGCGGGCGAAATTTGCGCCACGATGGAATTGACCACCAGCAATCTGCATGTCCTGCTGCACCGCGCCCGCCTGCGCTTGCGCGACTGCCTGGAAAACAACTGGTATCTGCAAGGAGAAAAATCATGATGAACTGCATGGAAGCGACCAAGCTGATTTCCGACGCGCAGGAACAGGCGTTGCCGCTGAAAACCCGCATGGGGCTGCAGGTGCATCTGATGATGTGCAGCGGCTGCCACAATTTCAAGCAACAAATGGGCGATTTGCACGCCATCACGCGGGCTTATGCCAAAGGCGAGGATGAGCAGGTAAAGGACAAGGAAAAGGGCTGAAGCTGCCTATTCCCAGCGCAACGCCTTGTAATCGAACCCCGCCTTGAGGGCGGTCGGTTTGATCACCTCGAAATACGGCGACACATCGAAATCGCGCGGCGTGAACAAACTGTGGTGGCGCAGACGGAACACCTCTTCCGCGCAATCCGGACAGTCGGCATCCAGCAGGGTGCGCTGGGTGACCTGCGGCAGAATGGGGTAGTGGATGGACTGGAATGCCTGCGCAATCAGGGTGGAGCAGATGGCGCGGGTCGGGTCGCCGCTGCCCAGCGCCAACAAGTGCTTGCGCAGGCGACCCGGGATCGGCGGCGCCGGCAGCAGATAGCGCAACAGATCAAAAATATTGCGCAGATCGTATTGGTGGCCGATGCGCTGCACCGCGTAGCGCGCGACCGCGTGCCGCTCCTCTTCATTCAATCCGAACGGACGGCTGATGCGCGTGTGCAGCCCGGCAAAAGCCTCCAGACAGACCGCGCGCACCCCTTCCGCCATGTCGGCCTCGATCATGCACGCGCCTTCCGGCAGACCGGGAATATTGGCCGCCTCGTCGCCGATGTACAGCGCGGCATGCGACCAGGTGGATTGGGTCAGAAATTTGATCGCGCTGCTGGCGCGGCTGCTGCCTTCCACCAGTAACACATCGCCGACCTGCAGGTTGGCGCGCAATTGTGCCTCGCTGGTCGGAATCAGGGGTTGAAAATCGGCGCGTTCGCGTGACAGAAAGCGCGCCAGCCGCTTGCCCAACGAGTGTAATGCCAAGCCCATAAGTTGTCCTGATCAGGTTGAATTGGGCGCCGGACTTGCCGCGAATTTTTCGCAGAAAGCCCCTGCTATTATGCCTTGATTCAGTCGCGGCATTGCGTATCATTCTTACTTAAAGGGGAGTTTTATCACGTTTTGATTTAAGGAGAAGGCCATGAAACGTCGAAATTTTCTGCAATCGATGATGGGGTTGGCGCTGATTTTGTTTTTCCCCTTTGCGACCAAAGGCGCCGCACTGGTGCAAAAACTGAACAAGAGCAAAACCGAGTGGCGCGCGCTGTTGCCGCGCGGGCGCTATGAAATCCTGTTCGAGGAAGCCACCGAACGCGCGGGAAGCAGCGCGCTGAACCGGGAAAACCGCGCGGGCACCTTCATCTGCGCAGCCTGCCATCTGCCCCTGTTTTCCTCGGCGCAGAAGTACGACAGCGGCACCGGCTGGCCCAGTTTCTGGCAGTCCCTGCCGAACGCCGTGGCAAACCGCACTGATTACAAATTGATTTATCCGCGCACCGAATACCACTGCGCGCGCTGCGGCGGGCATCAGGGGCACGTGTTCGACGACGGCCCCAGTCCGACCGGGTTGCGCTATTGCAACAACGGCCTGGCGCTGGAATTCATCCCCGAGGGCGCAGCCTTGCCGGCGTTGCGCACATGAAAACGCTCATTGTTTTGAGCGCGCTGCTGTTCAGTGCGGTCGCCCAGGCCGAAACCGGAACGGCGATCTTCGCCGGCGGCTGTTTCTGGTGCATGGAGTCGGATTTTGAGAAGCTGGACGGTGTGAGCGCGGTCGAATCCGGCTACACCGCCGGCCATCTCGCCAATCCGACCTACCGGCAGGTGAGCGCGGGCGGCACGGGACATGCCGAAGCGGTGCGCGTGACCTACGATGCGGCCAGGATCAGCTATGCAACGTTGCTCGATTATTTCTGGCGCCACATTGACCCGACCGTGAAAGATCGCCAGTTCTGCGATTCAGGCTCGCAATATCGCACCGGCATCTATTTCCGGAATCCGGAGGAAGAAAAACTGGCGCGCGCCAGCCTGGCTGCGCTGGAAAAAAGCGGACGCTTCGCGCGCATTCATACCGAGATCGAACCTGCCGGGGTGTTCTATCCCGCCGAGGAATACCATCAGGATTACTACAAGAAGAACCCGCTCCGCTACCACTACTATCGCACCGGATGCGGCCGCGATGCGCGGGTGAAAGCGCTGTGGGGCGGGGCGCATTGAGGGGGCAAATACCGCGGAAGGAGGATGAAATGAATCCAAAATCGCTTTGCCGGTTTATTGCATTGGTCATCGCGCTGCTTGCCGCGCCATCCGTGCAGGCCGCGCCGCAGGTGGTCGAACTGAACCAGGTGCCCTGCCAATTCCTCGAAAGCGAGCAGGGCATCGATCGGGGGTTCAAGTCAACGAATATCCGGGATTGTGAGGCGATCAACGAGCAGACCGGCGATGCGCGTCTGGCGCGCGCTGTGGTGCTCAAACTGAAACCGGGCATGACGGTCTTTCGCGTGACCAACAAAAATGTCCCCTACGAACTCGGCTTCTGGGTTCGCGGCGCGACGCTCGTTGGTCGTGCGACCTTGCCCGGCGTTTCCGGTGGCGGCCTGACCACGGGCAAGACGCAGGACTATGTCATCGATCTGAAGCCGGGCGAATATGTCTATTCCTGCCCGCTCAATCCAACGCCGGATTATCGGCTGATCGTCGAGTAAGTTTTTTTCAATCGGTTCACCCTGATACGCCGCACAATGCGCCCCCGAGCTGCTGTATTTTTGTAAGAATCGGCTGCCCGTGCCGACTCACGCGACAAGTATTTCAATTCAAACAAGCCCCCGGAGCATTCATGCACGCTACCCTGCCTTTGTTGCAAACTACCGAATTCCCCGCCATCCGTCGCCGCGCGCTGGAGACTCTGCAAGTCAATCTGGGCTACCAATGCAACATGAGTTGCCAGCATTGCCACGTCAACGCGGGGCCGAACCGCACCGAGATGATGGATGCGGAGATGATAAATCTGATTCCGCAGGTGCTGGCGGCGCGCAATCTGCATACTCTCGATTTGACCGGCGGCGCGCCGGAGCTGCACGACAACTTCCGCGAGCTGGTGCGGGCCGCGCGCGCGCTGGATTGCACCGTGATCGACCGCTGCAACCTGACTATTTTGTTCGAGCCGGGTCAGGAAGATCTGGCGGAATTCCTCGCGCAGCAGCAGGTCGAGATCGTCGCCTCGCTGCCCTGTTATTCGCTGGAGAATGTGGACAAGCAGCGCGGCAAGGGCGCGTTCGACAAGAGCATCCTTGCGCTGCAAAAACTCAACCAACTGGGTTACGGCCTGCCGGGCAGCGGGCTGGTGCTCAATCTGGTGTTCAATCCGCAGGGCGCGACACTGCCGCCCAACCAAGCCGCGCTGGAGGCGGATTACAAACGCGAGCTATGGGCGCACTTCGGCATCCACTTCAACCGGTTGCTGGCCATCGCCAACATGCCGATCCAGCGTTTCGGCTCGATGCTGATCTCCAAAGGCCAGTTCAACGACTACATGCGCCTGCTGCACGAAAATTTCGCCGCCGCCAATCTGGACACGGTGATGTGCCGCAACCTGGTCAGTGTGGATTGGCAGGGATTTTTGTATGACTGTGATTTCAACCAGCAGTTGGGGTTGGCGCTGGCTGGATTAGGCAGGCCTCATCTGCGCGATCTGCTACAGCAGGATATTGAGGGTCAAACCATCCGCGTGGCCGATCATTGCTACGGTTGCACCGCCGGGCAGGGCAGCAGTTGCGGCGGCGCGATAAGTCAATCGCCTGCGGCGCCCGCGCATGAGGCCATCAGGGACATCAAATGAAAAAACTTCTTTTATTGGCGGCCGTTGCGCTGCTGGCGGGGCTGTTCTTCGCCTTTGACCTGCACCAGTATCTGACGCTGGAAACCCTGCAGGCCCGGCGCGATGAATTCATCGCGCTGAAAGAGCAATCGCCCTGGCTGGTGACCGGTATCGCCTTTGTCGGCTATGTGCTGGTGACGGCGCTGTCCTTGCCGGGCGCGCTGGTGATGACGCTGGCGATGGGCGCCCTGTTCGGCCTGCTGTGGGGCACGCTGCTGGTGTCGTTCGCTTCCACCATCGGCGCGACGCTGGCCTTCCTGGCCTCGCGCTACCTGTTGCGCGATGCGGTGCAGCAGCGCTTCGGCGACAAACTTAAAACCATCAACGATGGCATTGCGCGCGACGGCGCGCTGTATCTGTTCACCCTGCGCATGGTGCCGGTGTTCCCGTTCTTCCTCATCAACCTGCTGCTGGGGCTGACCGCGATGCGCGCGCGCACTTTCTACTGGGTGAGCCAGCTCGGCATGCTGGCGGGCACCCTGGTGTTCGTCAACGCGGGCACGCAGTTGGCTCAACTCAAAAGTCTGTCCGGCATCCTGTCGCCGGGCCTGTTGTTCTCGTTTGTTTTACTGGGAGTGTTCCCCGTGCTTGCGAAACAATTCATCCAGTGGCTGCAACGCCGCCGCGTGTATGCCAAATGGACGCGTCCGGCCAAATTTGACCGCAACCTGATCGTCATCGGCGGCGGCGCGGCGGGACTGGTCACCTCCTACATCGCGGCGGCCGTGAAAGCCAAAGTCACCCTGGTCGAGGCGGGCAAGATGGGCGGCGACTGCCTCAACTACGGTTGCGTGCCGAGCAAGGCGCTGATCAAGAGCGCGAAGCTGGCGCAGCAGATGCGCCACGGTGCGCATTACGGATTGAATTCGGCAGAGCCCGAGTTCAGCTTTCGCCGGGTGATGGCGCGCGTGCACGGGGTGATCGCCGATGTTGCGCCGCACGACAGCGCGGAACGTTACACCGGCCTCGGCGTGGAAGTGCTGCAGGGTTATGCGCGCATCACCGACCCGTGGACGGTGGAGATCAAACGCGCCGACGGCACGATTCAGACCCTCACCACGCGCAGCATCGTCATCGCCACCGGCGCACAACCCTTCGTGCCCCCGCTGCCGGGACTGGAAGAGACGGGCTATGTCACCAGCGATACGCTGTGGGACACCTTCGCCCAACTGGATGAAGCGCCGCAGCGCCTGGTGGTGCTCGGCGGCGGCCCGATCGGTTGCGAGATGGCGCAGAGCTTTGCGCGGCTGGGCTCGAAGGTGACGCAGGTCGAAATGGGCGCGCGCATTCTGGCGCGCGAGGATGCCGAAGTGTCTGAACTGGCGCGCGCCTCACTCGCCGCAGACGGGGTGGAAGTGCTGACCGGGCACAAGGCGCTGCGCTGCGAGAAGGAAGGCGAGCGCAAATTCCTCGTGGTGGAACAGGAAGGCGAATCGCGCCGCATCGAATTCGACCAGTTGATCGCGGCAGTCGGACGCAGCGCGCGGCTGAAAGGTTTTGGTCTGGAAGAGCTGGGTATTCCGGTGCAGCGCACGGTGACCACCAATGCCTATCTGGAAACGCTGTATCCCAACATCTACGCGGCGGGGGACGCGGCCGGGCCGTACCAGTTCACCCACACTGCCTCGCATCAGGCCTGGTATGCGGCGGTGAATGCGCTGTTCGGCCATTTCAAGCGCTTCAAGGTGGACTATTCCGTCATCCCCTGGTCCACCTTCATCGACCCCGAAGTGGCGCGCGTCGGATTGAACGAGCAGGAAGCGCGCGAAAAAAACATCCCCTACGAAGTGGTGAAATTCAACAATGAAGAACTGGATCGCGCCATCGCCGACGGCACCGCGCACGGCTTCGTCAAGGTGCTGACCGTGCCGGGCAAGGACAAGATTCTCGGCGTGACCATCGTGGGCGAACACGGCGGCGACCTGCTGGCGGAGTTCGTGCTGGCGATGAAACACGGTTTGGGGCTAAACAAAATTCTTGGCACTATCCACATCTACCCGACGTTGGCCGAGGCGAACAAATATGCCGCCGGCGAATGGAAGCGCGCGCATGCGCCGCAGGCGGTGTTGCACTGGCTGGAACGCTACCACGCCTGGCGCCGGGGCTAGGCATCACAACCGGGTGAATCGGCATGGATGACCTCAAAGAAAAAATCCTGGGCTTGTTCTCCGAATACGGACTTGGCGCGGTATTCGGCGGGGTCATGCTGGAAAACGCGGGGATTCCAATGGCCAGCGAAGTGACGTTGCTGCTGGCCGGAAGCATGGTTGCCGGCGGCGTGCTGGGCTGGCTGCCGGTGGTACTGACGGCGGCCGCCGCGGCGATATTGAGCGACAGCATCTGGTACTTCGTCGGGCGCATCGGCGCCGCGCGCCTGGTGCAGCTCTACTGCCGTTTCAGTTTTGGCTCTTCCGCCTGCATGATGAAAACCGAGCAGATGCTGGTCCGCTTCGGCCCGCGCAGTCTGATCGTGGCGCGTTTCGTTCCGGGTTTCCGCACCTTTGCCTCGCCCATGGCGGGAATTGCCGGCTTGTCCTGGCCCCGATTCCTGCTCTACGACAGCATCGGCGCGCTGTTGTGGGCAAGCGCGGTGGTGGGCGGCGGCTGGCTGCTGGCGGAAGAGATCAACCGGGTGTTCGAACAGATGCAGTCCGCCCATTCCGCGCTGCTGGCCGTGGCGGGCGCGATGGTGCTGATCTTCATCGCGCTCAAAGTTTGGATCCGCGCGCGCCATGGCAAGGCGCAATACGTCTCCGCCGAAACCGCGCCGGGCAAGGGGGCATGATGCGTCTGTCGGTGGTCATTCCCGTTTTGAACGAAGCGCGCCAGTTGCCCGACCTGCTCGCTCACTTGCTGCCGCTGCATCGCAACGGACACGAAATCATTTTTGCCGACGGTGGCAGCACCGACGGCTCCGCCGCGCTGGTCGAAGTGGCCGGGTTCCGGCTGGTGCGCGCCGGGCGCGGACGCGCGCTGCAAATGAACGCGGGCGCGGCGGCGGCGAGCGGAGAGGCGCTGCTGTTTTTGCATGCCGACACCCGGTTGCCGCCGGGCGCCCCCCACCATATCCTGCGGGCGCTGGCGGACGGCGGCCGCTGCTGGGGTCGTTTCGATGTGTGCATCGTCGGCCGCCCGTTCATGCTCAAGGTGATCGCGGCAGCGATGAACGTGCGCTCGTGCTGGACCGGCATCGCCACCGGCGACCAGGCGATATTCATGCAACGCGAGATTTTTTTGCGGCTGGACGGTTTTCCCGTGCAACCCCTGATGGAGGATGTCGAGATGAGCAAACGCCTCAAGAAAATTTCGCCGCCCGCCTGTCTGCGCCAATGCGTCAACACCTCCGGGCGGCGCTGGGAAACGCGCGGGGTGTGGCGCACCATTTTCCTGATGTGGCGCCTGCGCTGGGAATACTGGCGCGGCGTTGACGCCGGCCTTCTTGCCAGGCAATACCGATGAAACCGGCGCGCATCATCATCTTTGCCAAAGCGCCCAAACCGGGCTTTGCCAAGACCCGCCTGATTCCGGCGCTGGGCATGCAGGGCGCGGCAGGGCTGGCGCGGCGCATGCTGCTGCACACGGTGCGCACCGCACTGAAAGCGCAAATCGGCCGGGTTGAATTGTGTGTCACTCCCGCCATCGGGGACGCAGCCTGGTGCGGCATCAACTTGCCGCAAGGGATCGAAATCAGTGATCAGGGAGAGGGCGATCTTGGCGCGCGCCTGGCACGCGCCGCGCGTCGGCGGATCGAGCAGGGCGAGCAGGTCATCCTGATCGGCACCGACTGCATCGAGCTGACGCCGCAACTGCTGGAAGAGTCGCGGCAGCGGCTGTTCGATCACGATGCGACGATCCATTGCACGGCGGATGGCGGTTACGCCCTGCTCGGGCTGGATTGTTTTAATCCCGCGCTGTTTGCCAACATCCCGTGGAGTACCGACGCGGTGGCGGTCAGCACGCTGCGGCAGTTTGCCCGTCTCGGCATGTCGATCCATGTCGGGCAAATGTTGCATGATGTGGATGAACCGCGCGATTTGCGCTGGTTGCCGGAAACCTGGAGGCCGTTTGTACCCGTTTAACCGGAATCTCGCGCAGCGATTCGTTTGCCCCCTCTCCCTCCGGGGGAGGGTTGAGGTGGGGGAAACGGGCATGGCGAGCTTTATAATCAGGGGTGGCTATTTGCCATGAACGTTAGTTTTGCTTTTGTGTTGTGGATTTTCTGTTTCGGTTTGTCTCATGCTGCACAGTCGGTATGGTTGCCGCCGCAAACGCCCGACCTGGCCGGTATTCCCCCTCCCTGGCAGCGCATCCAATTGAACCGGGATACAGCGCCCACCCGTTACCGCATCAGACAATGGGACGGTGTGCTGGCGGTTGAAGCCGTGGCCGAGCGCAGCATGACCCTGCTGGCACGTCCGGTTACCGTGGATCTGAATCGCACCCCGGTGCTGTGTTGGCGCTGGCGCGTGGATGCGCCGCTGGTGAATGCCGATCTCGCCACCAGGGCGGGTGATGATTACGCGGCGCGGGTGTATGTCTCGTTTGTCCTGCCGCCGGATGAAATCGGCTGGATGTTGCGCGGCAAGCTGGCGCTGGCGCGCACGATCTACGGCGATGCGGTGCCGGATGCCGCGCTCAATTATGTGTGGGACAACCGCTATCCGGTCGGCACGCGGCGGCCCAATGCCTACACCGACCGCACCCGCGTCATCGTGGCCGAATCGGGTGCGGCCAATGCCGGGCGCTGGGTGGTGGCGCGGCATGATGTGCAGCGGGATGTGGTCGCCGAATTTGGTTCGCCGCAGGCGCGAATGATCCAGCTTGCGCTGGCTGCCGATACCGACAACACCGGCGAGCGCGCGCGTGCCGGGTTTGCCGATTTCCATTTTGTGGGGCGCGATAACGCCTGTGTTTTTGAGTAAGGTGCGGGATTTTCTAAGAGGAAAAAAATGAGCAATCTATTGGAACAACTGAAAACCATGACCACCATCGTCGCCGACAGCGGCGACATCGCGGCGATCCGCCAGCACCGGCCCGAAGACGCGACCACCAATCCCTCGCTGCTGCTCAAGGCTTCAAGCCTGCCCGAATATTCGCCGCTGATCGAAGCGGCGATCGATGCGGCCAAAGCGCAAGGCAGCGAGCGAGAACATCAATTGCATAACGCGATGGATCTGCTGGCAGTCAGCGTCGGGGTGGAAGTGCTCAAGAGCATTCCCGGGCGCATCTCGACCGAAGTGGATGCGCGACTGTCGTTCGATACGGCTGCCACGATTGCCAAGGCGCGCAGGCTGATCGGCCTGTACAACGCAGCCGGTGTCACCAACGAGCATGTATTGATCAAGATCGCCGCCACCTGGGAAGGCATCCGCGCCGCCGAAGTGCTGGAGCGCGAAGGCATTCACTGCAACCTTACGCTGATGTTCGGCTTCGCCCAGGCGCGCGCCTGCGCCGAGGCGGGGGCGACGCTGATCTCGCCCTTCGTCGGGCGCATTCTGGACTGGCACAAGGCCAAGAGCGGCAAGGAATTCGCGGCGGAAGAAGACCCGGGCGTGCTGTCGGTGCGGCGCATCTATGAATACTACAAGGCGCACGGCTACAAGACCGTCGTGATGGGCGCCTCGTTCCGCAACATGGGCGAAATCGTGGCGCTGGCCGGTTGCGACCGTCTGACCATCGCGCCCGCTTTGCTGAAAGAGCTGGCAGCGACACAGGGCAAACTCGAACGCAGGCTGACGGATAACGGCGCAACCGAGCCGCACCCGCTGCCGCTGAGGGAATCAGAATTCCGCTGGATGATGAACGAGGACGCCATGGCTACCGAAAAACTGGCCGAAGGCATTCGCGGATTTACCGCCGACCAGATCAAGCTCGAACACACGCTGGAGCAAAAACTGTTGTAAGTATCCGCGCGCTCGCGGCGTCTAACCGGTAAACATAAAGTTTGACGCGAGGAGAAGAGGATGGCCGGTTTGCCGCTGCATGTTGAGCACAAAGGCGCACGTGATCGACACGTGCAAGGGGCGGCGGCATGAAGCTGCATCTACCGCAAGCAGTGTGTCTGCAGCGCGCGCAATACCAAGATCTCAATGCCGCAGAACAAGTCGAATGGTGGCTGGCCGACGGCAAGGGCGGCTACGCCGGCGGCACCGTGGCCGGCACGCTCACCCGCCGTTATCACGGCTTGCTCATCGCGCCGCTGCAATCTTCCCCGCAACGCCATCTGCTGTTCGCCAAAGCCGACGCCGATCTGCTCGACGACGAGCGCATCATTCCGCTGCACAGCAACCGCTGGCGCAGCGGTGCAATCAACCCGCAAGGCCATGCGCTGATCGAATCGTTTCATCTCGACGGGCGGATGCCGGTGTGGCGCTACCGCGTGGACGACCTGCTGATCGAGGCGCGCATCTGGATGGAGCACGGCAATCACGGCACGGATGTGGCCTGGCGCCTGCTGGAAAATCCGACCGGGCGCCAGGTACGCTTGCGCGCGCGCCTGCTGGTTGATGTGCGCGACCATCACGCCGCAATGGACAATTGCGAGCTGCCGCGCGTGGCGCAGACGCAGTGCGGGTTGAATGTTGAACTGATGGCGGGAACCACCCTGTATTTCTGCACCCACTACGGCACGGTGGAGCGCGCCGATTTCCGTGTCGGGGATTTCGATCTGCCGGTCGAGCGCGCGCGCGGCTTGCCCGCCACCGACCACCACTGGTGCGTCGGTTATCTGACCTTTCCTTTGCATCACGGCGACTGGGTCGGCTTCAATGCCGGCCTGGAAGAGTGCGAGCGCGTGTGTTATCTCGAAAGCGACATGCAGGCGCAGCAGGCGCGCGATCTCTGTTTGCTCACCCGCACCAAAATCACTGCGCCGGAATTTGATGCCTGCCCGCTGTGGATCGACCAGCTGCTGCTGGCGGCGGACAGTTTCATCATTCAGCAGAAAATTGCCGGCGGCGGCACGCGCCCGGCAATTGTGGCGGGCTATCCGTGGTTTGGCGAATGGGGGCGCGACAGCATGATCGCCTTGCCTGGCCTGTTGCTGGCAACGGGGCGTTACGAGGAGGCACGCAGTCTGTTGCTGGGTTATTTGCCGCTGGTCGATCGCGGCATGCTGCCGAATTATTTCCCCGGCGACGGCGACACGCCGCAGTACAACACGGTGGATGCGGCGCTGTGGTATGTCGAGGCATGGTGCGCCTATCTGGTTGGAGTGCAGGATTTCACCTCCATCGCGCAGGCGTGGCCGATGCTGCAGCAGATCATCGCGCATTACCGCAAAGGCACGCGCCACGGTATCGGCATGGATGCGGCGGACGGCCTGCTGCGCGCGGGAGAACCGGGGGTGCAACTGACCTGGATGGATGCCAAGGTGGGCGATTTCGTGGTCACGCCGCGCCAGGGCAAGCCGGTCGAGATCAACGCCCTCTGGTACAACGCCCTGCGCACCATGACGCAGTTCGCCGCTGTGCTGAAAGATGCAACGCGGGCGCAGGAATATACGGTGATGGCGGAAAAAACCCGCGCCGGATTCCAGCGCTTCATCCGTGCCGACGGGCAGGGGCTGTACGATGTGCTGGATGGGGCGGACGGCGATGATGCGTCTATCCGTCCCAACCAGATTTTCGCGGTCAGCCTGCCGTTCAGCGCGCTGGAAGCGCAGGCGCAACAACAGGTAGTGGACTGCTGCCGCGAACATCTGCTCACCCCGTTCGGCCTGCGTTCGCTGGCGCCATCCGACCCCGCTTACCGTCCGCGCTACGAAGGCGATGTGTGGTCGCGCGACACCGCCTACCACCAGGGTACGGTATGGGCGTGGCTGCTGGGACATTACGCGCTGGCGGAATTCCGCGCCACCGCTGATGCGGCGCTGGCATTGTCGCGTCTCGATGCCATACAAGATCATCTGCAACGGGCCGGGCTGGGCACGGTCAGCGAGATATTCGACGGCGATGCGCCGCACACCCCGCGCGGCGCACCGAGCCAGGCCTGGTCGGTGGCGTGCCTGCTGGAGGCGTACTGGAAATTGCGCCGCGCGCAAATCGAACAGGAGAAGGCATGACGCAACCTAAAAAAACCGCACAAGCCGAGCAAGTACGCTTGCACGCGCAACGTGACGGCAGCGACAATTGGCGCTTGTGGGGGCCCTATTTGTCCGAGCGCGCGTGGGGCACGGTGCGCGAGGACTACAGCGCCGATGGCACGGCGTGGGAACATTTCGACCACGACCAGGCGCGTTCTCGCGCCTACCGCTGGAGCGAGGACGGCCTGGGCGGACTGTGCGACGAACAACAGCGGCTGTGTTTCGCGCTGGCGCTGTGGAACGGTGCCGATCCCATCCTGAAGGAGCGCGCTTTCGGCTTGACGGGGAATCAGGGCAATCACGGCGAAGATGTGAAGGAATGCTATTTCTACGTGGATGCCACGCCCACCCACAGCTTTCTGCGTTATCGCTACAAATATCCTCAACGTGCCTATCCTTACACGCAACTGATCGAAGAGAACGCGCGCCGCACGCGCGCCGAACCGCCGTTCAGCCTGATCGACAGCGGCGCCTTCGCCGACGACCGCTACTGGGATGTCGAGGTGCGCTATGCCAAGTCGAGCAGCGGGAAAATCCATATCCGCCTCCGCGCCGACAATCGCGGGCCGGAAGCCGCCACGCTGCATCTGCTGCCGAGCCTGTGGTGCCGCAACACCTGGTCGTGGGGCGACGACGAAGGCGACAAGCCGCAACTGAACATCGCAGCACCCCCGCCCGGCGCGGCGTGGGCGGCGGAGGCGCATGTGGCGGGACTCGGGCATTACCGCTTGTACGGGCAGCAAGCCGCCGACTTGCTGTTCACCGAAAACGACAGCAACAGCGAACGCCTGTGGGGCATGCCGAACCGCACACCACATGTGAAAGACGCGTTTCACCGGCGCGTGATTGAGGATGAAACGGGCGCGGTCAATCCGGCGCAGCACGGCACCAAATTCGCCGCCTGGCACACCCTGACAGTGGCGGCGGGCGCGCGCGCCGAGCTGACGCTGGTACTGTCGGATGCGCCGCTGGCCGCGCCCTTCATCGACACGGACAAAGTGTTCGCGCAGCGCGAACAGGAAGCCGCCGCCTACTATCGCGCGCTGTTGCCGGACAGCGAGACCGACCGCGCCATCCTGCGCCAGGCGCTGGCGGGGATGATCTGGAACCAGCAGTTCTATCACTACGGGGTGGCGCGCTGGCTGGACGGCGATTTGCAGCGCCCGCCCGAAGCGCACCAGCACGGGCGCAACCGGCAGTGGCGGCATTTCCATGCGGCGGATGTGATGTCGGTGCCGGACAGTTGGGAGTTTCCGTGGTTCGCGGCATGGGACCTGGCCTTCCATGCGCTGCCGCTGGCGCTGCTCGATATCGACTTTGCCAAGCGCCAGCTGGAGCTGTTGTTGCGCGAGGACATGCTGCATCCGGGCGGGCAGATTCCCGCCTACGAATGGGCGTTCGGCGATGTCAATCCGCCGGTGCACGCGATGGCGGTGCTCAACGTGTTTCGCACGGAGCGCGCGCAAAGCGGCCGCGGCGATCACGGTTTTTTGCGCCGTACCCTGCACAAGCTGCTGCTCAATTTCACCTGGTGGATGAATGCCAAGGATAGCGACGGCCACGGCGTGTTCGAGGGCGGCTTTCTCGGCCTCGACAACATCTCGGTGTACGACCGCTCGCAGCCGCTGCCGCCGGGTTTCCGTCTGAAACAGGCGGATGCCACCGGCTGGATGGCGATGTTCGCGCTCAACATGACGATGATCGCGCTGGAGCTGACCACCGAGGAATCCGACTACGAAGACATCGCCCTGCAGTGCTACAACCAGTTCCTGACCATGGCCAACGTGATGGCGGGCAATGTCGACCACAGTCCCTCGCTGTGGGACGGCGCGGACGGTTTCTTCAAGGACCTGATCGTCACGCCGGACGGCGAGCGCCACCGCATCGACGTATTCTCCATGGTCGGCATCATCCCGCTGTTCGCCTGCGAAGTGGTGGAGCCGCGCCTGCTGAAAAACGCGCCGCGTTTCGAGAAAATGCTGATGGCGCACGCGGGCGGCATGTTCGACGGACACACCATCTGCGCCTGCCCGGCGCACACCAACGAACAGGGCGAGCATCTGCTGTCGCTGGCCAATCACGAGATGCTGCCGCCGATCCTCAAGCGCCTGCTGAACGAGGCGGAGTTCCTCTCGACCAACGGCATCCGCAGCGTCAGCCGCATTCATGCCACGCAGCGCGACTTGGGCTGGTTGCCCGCAGTCGGCAAGGCCTTAATTGACTATGTGCCGGGCGAATCGAACACCGGCCTGTTCGGCGGCAACTCCAACTGGCGCGGACCGGTGTGGATGCCGGTCAATTATTTGCTCATCGAAACCCTGTGCAAATTCCAGCGCTATCTCGGCGACAACTTCAAGGTGGCCGTGCCGTGCATGAATGACAGCGAGATGACCTTGCAGCAAGTCGCGAATCTGCTCGCCGACCGTCTGGCCAATCTGTACCGGCGCGATGCGTCGGGGCGCATTCCCGCCTTCGCCCCGGACAGCCCGCACCAGCACGATCCGCACTGGCAGGGCTTGTGCCTGTTCAACGAGTATTACCACGGCGACAGCGGGCAGGGGCTGGGCGCCGCGCACCAGACCGGCTGGACCGGGCTGATCGCCAATCTGTTGCTGATGCAGCGGCAGGGAGAAAAATCATGATGGCAAAACTTTGCGGCAAGCTGTTTTTCGTTGCGGGCTGCTTGCTGGCGACAGCGGCCAATGCGCTTGAACTAAACGGCTTTGATCTGAGCAATGCGCAGATTCCGGACACCGCCATCGAGCGCGGCGGGCCGCCGCGCGATGGCATTCCGGCGCTGGATGCGCCGCGCTTTGAATCGGTGCAACAGGCGCGCTGGCTCAAAGCGGAAGACCGCGTCCTGGGTATTCAGCGCAACGGCGTGGCGCGCGCCTATCCGGTGGCAATTCTGAACTGGCACGAAATCGTCAACGATGTCATCGGCGGCGAAGCGGTTGCGATCACCTACTGTCCGCTGTGCGGCACCGGAATCGCGTTTGCGGCGCGGCTCAACGGGCGCGATGCGCATTTCGGCGTGTCCGGCCTGCTGTATAACAGCGACGTGCTGTTGTATGACCGCGAAACCGAATCGCTGTGGTCGCAAATCCTGGGCCGCGCGGTGAGCGGCAAAATGGCCGGCCAAACATTGCCCGGGATTCCGTTGATGCACACCACCTGGCAGGACTGGCGCGCGCGTTTCCCGCACGGCGAAGTGCTGTCCACCCGCACCGGATATGATCGCGATTACACGCGCAATCCCTATCAGGGCTACGCAAACAGCCGCAGCGTCTGGTTCTCCGTGGCGCAACAGGATGAGCGCCTGCATCCGAAGGCGTGGGTGGTCGGGGTTGAAATAAACGGCCACTACAAGGCCTATCCGTTCGATGAGTTGGCGCTGACCGGCGGGACGGTGCGCGACACGCTGGGCGGCGCAAAGATCACCGTCCGTTACGATGCCGCCCATCGCAACGCCTGGGTGGAAGACGCCAGAAGTGAGACAATAGCGACCATCGCGGCCTACTGGTTTGCCTGGCAGGCCTTCCATCCCGACACGGAAATTTTCAGCAGCACTGCCCACAAGGAATCGCATCATGACAAAAATTGAACCCTGCACCCTGGTCTTTTTCGGTGCGGGCGGCAACCTGAGCCGCAAGAAACTGATCCCCGCGTTATTCCATCTGGAGATGCTGCAACGCCTGCCGCCGCATCTGGTGATTCTGGGTTGCGACATTGTCGAATACGAGCGCGATGCCTGGCTCGACGGCGTGGGCGAGATTCTGCGCGAGAAGCACGGCAAGGACATTGACGAGGCGGCGTTAAAGCGTTTTTGCGCGCGCCTGCATTATTTTGCCGTGCCGCCCGGCGACGACGCGGCCTACGCGCGGCTGCAAGCCCTGCTCGACGACGGCCCTTCGTTTCCGCCCAACGTGGTGTTCTACATGGCGGTGCGCCCGGTCGATTATCCGGGCATCGTGGACAAGCTCGGCAACGTCGGCTTGCTGAAAGAAAACAACGGCTGGCGCCGCGTGGTGATCGAGAAACCGTTCGGTTACGACTTGTTAAGCGCGCAGACCCTGCAGGCCAGTCTTTACCGCCATCTCAACGAGCCGCAGATCTTTCGCATCGACCACTATCTGGGCAAAGGCACGGTGCAGAACATCATGGTGTTCCGCTTCGCCAACCTGCTGCTGGAACCGCTGTGGAAGAACCACTACATCGACCACGTGCAGATCACCCATTCCGAGACACTGGGTGTGGAAAACCGCGCCGATTACTACGAAGGCGCGGGAGCGCTGCGCGACATGGTGCAGAGCCATCTGCTGCAATTGCTGGCGCTGGTGGCGATGGAGCCGCCGGTCAGCATGGCGGCGGAGCATTTGCGCGACGAGAAGGTGAAAGTGCTGAAGGCGATCCGCCCTATCACCCAGAACGCGGTACACGCGCACGCCTTTCGCGGCCAGTATGCGAGCGGGGTGATCGACGGCCAGACCGTGCCCGGTTATCTGGAAGAAGAGCATGTCGCGCCGAACAGCACCACCGAAACTTACGCCGCGATGAAACTGTTTGTGGACAACTGGCGCTGGGCCGGCGTGCCGTTTTACTTGCGTACCGGCAAGCGCATGGCCGAAAGCAGCTCCGCCATCTGCATCCGTTTCAAGGCACCGCCGCAGGACTTGCTGCGCAAGACCCGTAGCGGGCCGCCGCAGCCCAACTGGATCATGCTCGGCATCCAGCCGGATGATTGCCTCAAGATGGAATTGCAGGTGAAAGTGCCGGGGCTGGATGTGCAGACCCGCACCATCAGCCTGGACGCGACCTATCGCAAGGACGGCGAGGAAGACTACGACGCCTATGAAGGGCTGATCCTCGATGTGATCCTCGGCGACCACTCGCTGTTCCTGCGCATCGATGAGGTGGAAGCCGCCTGGCGCGTGGTCGATCCGGTGCTCAAGGTATGGGCGATGGAGCGCGATTTCATCAACACCTATCCGGCCGGCAGTTGGGGGCCGCGCGGCACCTATCGCCTGTTCGACCGCGAAGACCAGTTCTGGCGCCACTCCCTGAGTCCGGACGGCGGCAAGCTGGAAGCGTACTAAGGTGCCGGATTTTCTGACGGGCGACATCGGCGGCACCAAGACGCGGCTGGCGCTGGCCGAGGTGAGCGGGAACAGTGTGCACATTCGGCGCGAGCAGAGTTTTGTCAGTCGGCGCTATACCGCGCTGGAAGACCTGCTCCAGGAATTCCTGCACGATCAAGCCGGCATCACCGCCGCCGCATTCGGCATTGCCGGGCCGGTGCGGGGCGGGGTGGCGCAGACCACCAATCTGCCCTGGCGCATCGATGCCGCCGCATTGCGCCGGCAGTTCAAATTCAGCCGTTGCCATCTGCTCAACGATCTGGAAGCGACGGCCTGGGGCTTGCCCGCATTGGGCGCGGACGATCTGCTGACGCTGCAAGCGGGCGCGCCGGATGCCGTTGGCAACCAGGCGGTCATCGCGGCGGGCACGGGCCTGGGCGAGGCGGGACTGTACTGGGACGGCACGGCGCATCGCCCGTTCGCCACCGAAGGCGGCCACGCCACCTTCAGTCCGCGCGACGCGCGCGAACTCGCGCTGTTGCACTACATGCAACAGCAACACGAGCACGTGAGCTGGGAGCGCGTGCTGTCCGGCATGGGCTTGCGCGATTTGTACGATTTCATGCTGGTTCATCTTGGCGCCGGCACACCGCAATGGCTGGCGGACGAGATCGCGACTGGCGACAAGGCGGCTGCGGTTTCCGCCGCTGCGCTGGCGGGCAAGGACGAAGTGTGCGTCGAAACGCTGCGCCTGTTCATCGATCTGTATGGCGCGGAAGCCGGCAATCTGGCGCTCAAGCTCATGAGCCGCGGCGGGCTGTTCATCGGTGGCGGCATCGCGCCGAAAATTTTGCCGCTGTTGCAGGACGGCATCCTCCTGCGCGCTTTCCTCGACAAGGGACGGATGCAGCCGCTGCTGGCGGCAATGCCGGTCAGGGTCATCCTCAACGACCGCGCCGCGCTGTACGGCCCCGCCCTGTTTGCCGCGCGAAAGGAAGCCTGATGATCTTGCCCCATGCCGCGCAACTCACCGTGCACCGCGATCCGGCGGAACTTGCCGCAGCGGTCGCCCGCCGCATCGCCGCGCTGATCGCACAAGCCATCGCCGCGCGCGGCGTGTGCCGCATCGCGCTGGCGGGTGGCGGCACCCCGCGCCGGTGTTATGAACAATTGAGCGGCCTACCGGTCGATTGGTCGCGCGTGCAGATATATTTTGGCGACGAGCGCTGTCTGCCGGTTGGCGATGCCGAGCGCAATGACGCGATGGCGCGCCGGTCGCTGTTGCAGCGGGCCGAGATTCCCGCCGCCAACGTGCATGCGGTCGCCGCCGAACTGGGCGCGGTGCGCGCCGCCGCGGACTATGCGGCGCGCTTGCAGGAAGCGCTGCCGCTGGACATCGTATTGTTGGGTATGGGTGAGGATGGCCACACCGCCAGCCTGTTTCCCGGCAACCCGGCGTTGCAATCGGAGGATGCCGCGGTGGCCGTGTTCGACGCGCCCAAGCCGCCGCCCGAGCGCGTCAGCTTGAGTCTGGCGACACTCAACGCGGCGCGGCACAAATTATTTCTGGTCGCGGGCGCGGGTAAGCGCGACGCGCTGGCGCGCATCGCGCAGGGCGCACCGCTGCCCGCCGCGCAAATCACCGCTGCCGAATGGCATCTGGACCAGGACGCAGTCCCCGCCAAACCAATTTAACCAAGGAGAAGAAAATGCAAATCGGAATGATCGGATTAGGACGAATGGGCGCAAACATGATGCGCCGCCTGCAAAAAGCGGGACACCAGTGTGTGGTGTACGACCGCAGCACGGAAGCGGTGAACGCGCTGTCCAAGGAAGGCATGACCGGCGCGCAAAGCACGGCGGATTTCGTGGGCAAGTTGAGCACTCCGCGCGTGGTTTGGCTGATGCTGCCGGCGGCCGTGGTCGATGCCAGCATCGCCGAGCTGACCCCGCTGTTGTCTGCGGGCGACATCATCATCGACGGTGGCAATTCCTATTACAAGGACGACATCGCGCGCGCCAAACGCCTGGCAACAAAGTCGATTCATTACGCCGACGTCGGCGTCAGCGGCGGCACCTGGGGTCTGGACCGCGGCTATTGCCTGATGATCGGCGCGCAGCCGCAAATATATGCGCACCTGCAACCGATCTTCGCCTCGCTCGCCCCGGGCGTGGCAACCGCCCCTCGCACCGAAGGTGCCGGCGGCACACCGAGCAGCGCCGAGGAAGGCTATTTGCATTGCGGGCCGGAAGGCGCGGGACACTTCGTCAAGATGGTCCACAACGGCATCGAGTACGGCATGATGGCCGCCTACGCCGAGGGTTTCAATCTGCTGCGCCACGCCAATGTGGGCGGCGCGGCGCGCGAGGTGAATGCGGAAACCACACCGCTGCGCGAACCGGAAACCTTCCGTTACGACATCGATGTGGCCAGCGTGGCGGAACTGTGGCGGCGCGGCAGCGTGGTGAGTTCCTGGTTGCTCGACCTGGCCGCGCACGCGCTGCAAGGCGATCCCGCACTGGAAAAATTCGGCGGCAAGGTGTCGGACTCCGGCGAAGGCCGCTGGACCAGCATCGCCGCGATCGAATCCGGCACCCCCGCGCCGGTGCTCACCGCCGCCCTGTTCGACCGGTTCAATTCGCGCGGCGAAGCGGATTATGGCAACAAGTTGTTGTCGGCATTGCGCTTCGAGTTCGGCGGGCATCAGGAAAAGCATTAACCCGGTTTCCCGCGTCCCGCAGGAGTCACGTAGGATGGGTGGAGCGTAGCGATACCCATCACAGCCAGGCCGCAATGAAACAGGGGAAACCTTTCGACTGTCGCTCAAGACAGACCCTTCGACAAGCTCGGGAGCCTTCGGTCTCTCCTGTTTTTTGCCCTCGTTACGTCATTCCCGCGCAGACGGGAATCCAGTTATACTTTCCCGCAACAACATTGAAGGAAAAAGCAATGAAATCATTATTTATTCGAGCCGACTGGGATGTAGAGGCGCAGGTATGGGTAGCGACGAGCGACGATGTGCCGGGTTTGGTTGCTGAGGCTGAGACGGAAGAAGCCCTGCTGAAAAAATTACACGTACTGATCCCGGACTTATTGGATGCAAACGGCTATCCCGATGGCGATGAGGTGCCGTTCGAATTGTTTTCCCGGCGCTTTGATGTGGCTCACCGGAAAGTTGCCTGATGGTTGCGAGTTTTACCGCCCAACTGAAGGAGATGCTTTCCAGGGCGGGTTGTCGATTTGAAAGGCAAGGGAAGGGCGATCATGAAATATGGTTCAGTCCTATCACTGAAATCAGGTTTCCCGTCGATAGCAAGATCAAGTCACGTCATACAGCCAATGCCGTTTTGAAACAGGCGGGGTTGCCGAAGAAGTTCTGACGATTGCGTCAGCTCGCGCAGGATGTGCCCGTAAAGGGGAGGCCGCGGTTGTAAGGGGTAAAGCCCCAACAACACCCGCTCGGTTGAACGCAAGCGAGACTCATCGTTAAATTCCGCCAACAATTGATGGGTATCGCTACGCTCCGTCCAGCCTACTTTGCTTTTCGCCGGTTCGCAAAATGGGATGAACAGGAAACAACGAAAAACGATCTCACGCGGAGGCGCGGAGGACGCGGAGTGTGAATCGGATGGATTTCTCCGCGATCTCCGCGCCTCCGCGTGAGGCAAGATTTTAAGCCTGCCTCAGGCGAGCAACTTGCGCGCGCGGGCGATGGCGGCTTCCACCTGCTGCGGCGCGGTGCCGCCGGTGTGGTTGCGCGCGGCGAGCGAGCCTTCCAGCGTCAGCACGGCGTAGATGTCGTCGGCGATGAGCGATGAGAACTGCCGCAATTCTTCCAGTTTCAATTCCGCCAGGTCGCAGCCTTTCTGTTCGGCAAAACGCACCGCCAGCGCGACCGCCTCGTGCGCATCGCGGAATGGCAGCCCCTTCTTCACCAGATAGTCGGCCAGGTCGGTGGCGGTGGCGTAACCCTGCAACACGGCGGCGCGCATCGCTTCCGGTTTGACCGTGATGCCGCCGATCATGTCGGCGTAGATGCGCAGGGTCTGGGTCAGCGTATCGACCGTGTCGAACAGCGGCTCCTTGTCTTCCTGGTTGTCCTTGTTGTATGCCAGCGGCTGGCCTTTCATCAGGGTCAACAGCGCGACCAGGTGGCCGTTGACGCGCCCGGTCTTGCCGCGCACCAGTTCCGGCACGTCGGGATTTTTCTTCTGCGGCATGATCGATGAGCCGGTGCAGAAGCGGTCGGCGATGTCGATGAAGCCGAAGCGCGGGCTCATCCACAGAATCAGTTCTTCCGACAGGCGCGACAGATGCGTCATCACCAGCGCGGCGGCGGCGGTGAATTCGATGGCGAAGTCGCGGTCGGACACCGCATCCAGCGAGTTCTGGCACACCGCCTCGAAGCCCAGCAGTTCCGCCACCCGCTCGCGCTTGATCGGGTAGCTGGTGCCGGCCAGCGCTGCCGCGCCCAGCGGCAGCCGGTTGACGCGGTGGCGGCAATCGCAAAAACGTTCCACATCGCGTTGCAGCATCTCGAAATACGCCATCAGGTGATGGGCAAAGCTGACCGGCTGCGCGACCTGCAGATGGGTGAAGCCGGGCAGGATGGTATGCGTGTGGTGTTGCGCCAGATCGAGCAACGCAGTTTGCAGATTCTTTAGCAAGCCGACGAGGGTGTCGATCTCGCTGCGCAGATAGAGGCGGATGTCGGTTGCCACCTGGTCGTTGCGCGAACGGCCGGTGTGCAGGCGCTTGCCGGCGTCGCCGACCAGCGTAGTCAGGCGTTTTTCGATATTCAGGTGCACGTCTTCCAGATCGAGCGACCATTCAAAATCGCCGCTGATGACTTCGTTTTCGATCTGCGCCAGACCGCGCCGGATGTCTTGCAGGTCCTGATTGCTGATGATTTTGCATTCTGCCAGCATCTGCGCGTGCGCCAGCGAACCCTGTATGTCGACCAGTGCCAGGCGCTGGTCGAAATCCACCGAAGCGGTATAACGCTTGACCAGTTCAGCCACCGGTTCGTTGAAGCGTCCCGACCAGGTTTGATTGTCTTGCATCGTTGCCATGTCTTGTCCAGAATGAAGGGAATACACGGAGGGTGCATGCCGAGGACGCGCAGTATAAATCAAAACATTCCGTTACCCGACTTTCGCAATCTGGGCACGGTGCTGCGCATGGTGTTGCTGGTGAACGGCATCGCGCTGTTTATGGCGCTGGCACAGGCGGACTCGCCGGACGGACTGTGGCAACAGATGTTGTACGGTTCCGCCCTGTTTCAGCCGGTTTTGTTGAGCACGCTGCTCGCGTTGTATGTCCTTAATCCGTGGCTTCGCCGCGTCACATACCGGCAGGCAGTTGGGTTCATCATCCTGCTGGTTGGGTTCTTCACCCTCGCCATCGCGCGCCTGGGCGGCGAATTGTTCGCGGCATCGGAAGGGACGGCGGGTTTTGTCGAATCGCGGCGTTGCCTGATCGCCGCGCTGATTGCGCTGCTGATGCTCGGCTATTTCCGCTGGCGCGATCTGGCCCTGTCGCCGGCGCGTGGCGCGGCGCGCTTGCAGGCCTTGCAGGCGCGCATCCGCCCGCACTTCCTGTTCAACAGCATCAACGCCGTGCTGGCGATCGTGAAGAGCGAACCGAAACGCGCGGAGACCGCGCTGGAAGACATGGCCGACCTGTTCCGCATGGCTATGAACGATGCGCACGAACTGGTCGCGCTGAAAGACGAGGTCGCGCTGGCCGAACGTTATCTGGCGCTGGAACAGCTGCGCATGGGCGAACGCCTGCAGCTGCGCTGGCATTTGCGCGACATGCCGCAGGATGCGCTGATTCCGCCGCTGGTGTTGCAGCCGCTGCTGGAAAATGCGGTCTATCACGGCATCGAGCCGCTGGCGGCGGGCGGACTGATTGAAGTCAGTCTCTATCTGGGCGACCGGCGTCTGCATCTGGAGGTGCGCAACCCGCTGTCCGCCACGGCGGCGAAAACCGACGGCAACCACATCGCGCTGGCCAACATCCGCGAGCGTCTGGCACTGCTGTTCGATGTCGAGGCCGAGTATCGCGTGGAACGCGGTGACGACAGCTATGCCGTGCATATCATCATTCCTTACCGGGAAAAGGAGGCACCATGAACGACACCGTGACCCTGCCGCTGACGGTCTTTGTGGTGGATGACGAGCCGCTGGCGCGCCGCCGCCTGAAAGAACTGCTGGACGATTGCGCCGTGCAGATCGAACTGCAGGTGGTGGGCGAAGCGGGCAACGGCCAGGAGGCGCTGGACAAATTGAGCGCCACGCCGGCGGAAGTGGTGCTGCTCGACATCCGCATGCCGCAGATGGACGGGCTCGAACTGGCGCAACACCTGAACAAACTCGATCATCCTCCGGTGATTATTTTTACCACCGCCTACGATGCCTATGCGATCAAAGCGTTCGAGCAGCGCGCCATCGACTACCTGCTCAAACCGATCCGTCTCGGCCGCCTGTTCGAGGCACTGACCCGCGCGCGCGACGCGGTGCCGATCCGCACCGAGCTGTTGCAGGAGCTGATGCCGGAAGCGCGCAGCCATCTGTCGGTGCATGAACGCGGCAGAATCATCCTGGTGCCAATCGAAGAAGTCATTTATCTGCGCGCGGAAATGAAATACGTGACGGTGCGCACCGCGCAGCGCGAGTATCTGATCGAGGAATCGCTGACCGCGCTGGAAAAGGAATATGCCGCGCGTTTTGTGCGCATCCACCGCAGTTGTCTGGTGGCGAAAGCGGCGGTCGCCGGCTTCGAGAAGGGCGGCGAGGAAGGCGAGAGTGGCTGGCTGTTGAAGCTGCACGGGCTGGATGAACGGCTGCCGGTCAGCCGGCGCCAGTGGAGCGGCGTGAAAGCGCTGGGCAACACAGGAGAACAGGGAGCATGAGGTGCTAACCATACTGGTGATCAATTCCAAAGGCGGATCGGGCAAGACCACACTGACCACCAACCTCGCCAGCTATTACGCCGCGCGCCAGAGCCGCACGGCCATCATCGATTACGACCCGCAAGGTTCCAGCCTGCACTGGCTGCAAGCGCGCCCCAAAAATCTCCCCGTCATCCAGGCCGCCAACGGCGCGCCCCCCAAAGGCAATATCCGTCTCGGCAGCCGCCAGGGATGGGTGCCACCGGAAACCGAAGTGCTGCTGATCGACGCGCCGGCCGGGATCGGCGGATTGTTGTTGAAGGAACTGGTGCGCAAGGCGAACTACATCCTGATTCCGGTCGCACCTTCGCCGATCGACATCCGCGCCTCCGCCGACTTCATCAAGGATTTGTTTCTGGTCGGCGGCGCGCGCACCGCCAACGCGCGCATGGCCGTCGTCGCCAGCCGCGTGCGCAACCGTTCCAATGCCGCCTACAGCGCGCTGGAGCGTTTCCTCACCTCCCTCAAAATGCCTTTCCTTACCAGTCTCAGTGACAGCGAAATCTATCTGCAGTCGGCGGAGCAGGGCATGGGTATCTTCGAGCTGGACGAGAACGACAGCGCCAAAGAGCGCCAGGAATTCATGCCCATCGTGCGCTGGCTTGACGGATATTTCCCCAACCGCCACGGCGTGCGCGCGGATGACAAACTGGCCAGCCTGGAAAGCTCGCGCAAATGGGCCGCGTTCCGCCCCGGCAACAGCACCGGAAATTACCCGGTGTACCGGCGTCCGGGGGAGAGTTGAGCTTGGTTTGAGCGGACTGGATTGTCAGCAGACGGCTGGGAACGTTGATCTGACCGGCAGGTTATCGGTCATAGCAGTCTTTGGGAGCGTAATAACCTTACGTCTACTATGTGCCCTATTTATGCCGCTCAATACTACCAATCGAAATATCTGGAATGCAGCGAGTAAGTAATGCGTCGTCTATTAACGCAAGGGGAATAGCTGTTTGGAATAGCTACCATCCCGCTCAATCCTCTAATTCACTATGTCGTCTTTATTATCGCTCAGCAAAATACTAAATATTCTAGCAACATACTGTTTCGAAATAGTATTTTGACTTTCTGTGGCATTCATCACATCATACGGACTTCGTCATTAATTCATTTTTCAGGAGGAATAATGTTGAGTCCAGACGTACAGCAAGAAAGCGAAATGAGAAGGCTTATTTGTGAGTTACTGAATCCGATACTCGAAAAGTTTCAGAAGCAATGCGTAAATATGATGAAAGATGGCATCAGTCAATGCATTTACGAGTTGGAAGGAAATGGAATGGATCTGCATTCCATTACTCCTGTTTCCAAGCGCCAGTTCGTTCGAAAATTCACAACACCTGGAGTAATTGACGGCTCTAAATGGGTAGTGGAAGTCGATAAGGCGCTGGTACTAAAAGTTGAGCAATCTGCAAAATTTCAAGCTTCCAGTGACTTTGAAAGGTATGCCGATAAAATTGTGCAGAAAATTTGTGACAAATTTCCAAACAGCGTGGTGGTTTCGCTAAATCTTAGTGGTGATCTGTGGAAACAAAGCTGGCTAACAGTAACGACAAAATCTGGTGAGACCGTGCAGTTTGTGACAAAGACAATTATTAATAAGAGTCGCTATGGAAATAGGTTTTTTCAGTTCCCTACGAGGGTGCACAAAGAAGGAGATTGGAAAGCTGTTACAGTGTACTGATGCTCATTTTACGCGGATGAAGTGGCTGTTTTTGTGCAGCACTTAGGTGAGTTGCCACTTGTTAGTGACACGAGAATAATTCTTTCGGAAGTCACAATACGGCGATGCTAGAAGATGAGGTGGATGTATTTTACTGTCATAGTATGACTCTACCCAGTTAAGGTGATAGCCATGTCTAATCAAAACCGACCTATCGAACATTTCACGGAAGCTAAAGATCAATTTTTATATGGGCTCAGATTGCTTTATGGCAATCCTTCTGACGAAGCGGAGGCAGCCCACTGGTTTGCAAAATCAGCTGATCAGGGGCATGCAGAAGCACAGGGCACTTTAGGTAGCCTTTACTTGCACGGCAAGGGTGTGCCGCAAGATGATTCGCTGGCTGAATATTGGATACGTAAAGCTGCCGTACAGGGAGAACGTAATTCACAAAGGTTACTCGGATTTCTATACACAGATGGTAGGGGTCTGCCACAGGACTATACGATGGCTTTACATTGGATTAAACAATCTGCGGATCGAGGAGACTTCTTCGCTCAGAAGATACTTGAAGCGATGGTGAATGCAAAGGGCATTCCGCAAAGTCTTGGGCAGATTTTTGATGCCGCCAATAGTGGGGTAATACATGCGCAAAGGTCTCTGGGGGACTTTTACAAATACGGAAAGGGGATGCCAGGGGCTAGTGAGCAATCTGCAAAATGGTTTCGCATGGCAGCAGATCAAGACGATGCATATTCCCAAAAAATATTGGGTGAATTCTTCAGGGATGGCAAAGGAGTATCTAAAGATAATGTACAGGCGTATGACTTATTTCGTAAGGCTGCAGACCAAGGCGATTCTTCAGCACAGAAGGAGGCTGAACTTCTATATTGTGATGACAAACCTCAAAGTGCTGTGGGTAATACGCCACTTCTCCAGAATGAATTCTTGCTCCGACAATATCTTAATGACGACGCTCATCAATTTGACAGATATAGCAAAGGCCAGTTATGCGATGCTCTCGGTACGATATTGTATGATCGAGAACTATACGGTGAGGCAGCTGACTATTATTTCCAGGCTTATGACGACGGTTACTACAAAGACAAAGTTGGTTCAATTGGCTTGGAAAATTTAGCTAGAATGAAGACCTCAGGAATACTTTCCGCTTCTTCGCTACATTCAAAATCTCAACAACGTTTTAACGCTCTGGATGCAATACGAGCCGATTCCATTGAAAGGTCAAACAATGCAGCAATCATGGTGGCTGCCGCTACATTTGTCGGCTATCACTTACTGATTTATGTCACGAAAACCACAGGCACCATGCACGATGAGTCTTTGTTGATTGCTGGGGGGCTTTCGTGGATTGCTTGGTGGCTGACTCTCAAGTCATTCGAGGATAGGTAGTATTGCGAGGGAATGTCTCGAACTGGATAGCAAACCGATTTAGCGCAGACTACCGCCATCCCACTTCACGTTACTAGCAACCATTTAGCCTGGCTGACCTTGGCAAAGGAGTGCTGAGGTTGGTGTTGCACTCTAAATCTGAGTCTGGTGAGGAAGGCATAACAGACGTTCGCATATTTAAAGCCTGCGTCCGCAATGGCCGAATCCCGGCCATCCACATTACCAACCCCCCGTCACTCATGCCTCAACGCTTCAATCGGATCGAGCTGTGCCGCACGCCGTGCGGGGATGTAGCCGAAGATGACGCCGATGGCGGCGGAGAAGGCGAAGGCGAGCAGGTTGATGCCGGGGCTGAACAGGAAGGGCAGCGCCAGCAGGTTGGCCAGGCTGTAGCAGGCGACGAAGGCGAGCAGTAATCCTATCAGGCCGCCGAGCGCGGACAGCACGACCGCTTCGGTGAGGAACTGCATCAGCACTTCCTTTTCCAGCGCGCCGATGGCGAGGCGGATGCCGATTTCTCTTGTACGTTCCGTCACCGACACCAGCATGATGTTCATGATGCCGATGCCGCCCACCAGCAGGCTGACGGCGGCGACCGCGCCGAGCAGGGCGGTCATGGTGCCGATGGTGCCGGAGAGGGTTTTGGCGATTTCCTTGGTGTCCAGCACATTGAAGTCGTCGTCCTCGTTGTCCGCCAGTTTGCGCCGCTCGCGCATCAGCAGTTTGATCTGGCTGCCCACTTGTTCGGCAGACGCGCCGTCCTGCATGGAGATCAGGATGGTGCCGATTTCCTGTTTGCCGGTCAGTCGCCGTTGCACGGTGCGCAGCGGCATGACCACGGTGTCGTCCTGGTCGCGCCCCATCGCGCTTTGTCCCTTGGCGGCGAGCACGCCGATCACTTCGCACGAGAACTGTTTGACGCGCAGGGTTTCGCCGACCGCGCTGTACGGGTCGAACAGTTCACGGCGCACGGTGGCGCCGATGACACACACGGCCTTGCCGGCGCGTTCTTCGCTGGGACTGAAGAGGCGGCCTTCGGTGAGTTTCCAGTTGCCGGCGGCGAAATAATCGACGGAGCTGCCGGTGACGGAGGTGGTCCAGTTGCGGCTGCCGACGACCACCACCACCCCTTGGCTGGCGGTCGGCGCAACGGCGTTCAGCGCGCCGATCTGGGCTTTGATCGCTTCCGCATCTCCAACCTTGAATGCGGGTGCGCCGGAGCTGCCGTGGGCCATGCGCTGGCCGGGGCGCAGCATCAGCAGGTTGCTGCCGAGGCTGCTGATCTGGTCCGACACGGATTGCGTCGCGCCGTTGCCCAGTGTGACCATGGTGACCACGGCGGCGACGCCGATGACGATGCCGAGCACGGTGAGAAAGGAGCGCATCAGGTTGCGCCGGATCTCGCGCAAGGCCAGCAGCAGTGTGGTCCAGCCGATCATGCCGCACCTCCGTTCGCATCGTCGCGCGCGATGCGGCCGTCGATGAAGTGCACGCTGCGCTGGGCGTAGGCGGCGATGTCGGATTCATGCGTGACCATCAGGATGGTGATGCCGCGCTCGCGGTTCATGCCGGCCAGCAGTTCCATGATCTCGTGGCCGCGTTGCGAATCGAGATTGCCGGT